>Ga0116148_1001707_pt1 | contig 23265 bp, 16 predicted proteins | sample AD_UKC055_MetaG_FD_89786 | JGI IMG/M metagenome (GOLD analysis project Ga0116148, IMG submission 89786) | Active sludge microbial communities of municipal wastewater-treating anaerobic digesters from USA - AD_UKC055_MetaG | ecosystem: Engineered > Bioreactor > Anaerobic > Digestate | place: USA... | reverse complement strand
TGCTGGAGATCCTCAAGGAGATCGGCCAGGACAAGAACACCATCATCTTCTTCAGCGGCGATAACGGCGGGGCCGACTACTTCCGTGACAAGGACCACTCCCGCGGCTTCCACGGGGCGAACGTCAACCCCAAGACCAAGGTCGAGTTTCGCGGGCACAAGGGCAACCTCTACGAGGGCGGGCTGCGGATCCCGATGCTCGCCTGGTGGCCCGGCAAGGTCCAGGGCGGGCGAGCGAGCGACCTGCTGTGGTACTTCCCGGACGTGATGCCCACCCTGGCCGAGCTGGCCGGCGCCAAGGCGCCCGGCGACCTGGACGGTGTCTCCATCGTCCCCGAACTGCTGGGCGAGCAGGCGGCTGGGCGAAAGCAGCCAACCCACGAGTACCTCTACTGGGAGCTGAGCGGACAGACCGCCGTCCGCATGGGCCAGTGGAAGGCCGTCCGCCCCTCGCCGAAGGCCGCGTGGGAGCTATACGACCTCGACAAGGACGTCTCGGAGTCGAAAGACCTCGCGGCCAAGCAGCCGGAGGTGCTGGCGAAGATGAAGGGCTTCGCCCAGGCCGCCCACGAAGACGTCCGCCCGGGCACGTTCCAGGACCGCGCCAACCACGAAAAGGACCGCCGCGCCAAGTTCGGCGGCAAGGCCCAGCCTCAGCGGGGCAAAGGCAAGGGCAAGAACACCTTCAAGACCGAGGCCTGGCCCACCGACGGGCTGATCCCCCAGAAACAGTATAAGCTCGTCCGCGTCAGCAGCGAGTCCGGCGGCAACGGCAAGACGGCCGCGTGCGCCATCGACGGCGATCCGGGCACGTGGTGGCACTCGCAGTTCAACCCGACGATGGCCAAGCACCCGCACGAAATCGTCATCGACCTGGGCAAGGAGTGCGAGGTCCGCGGCCTGCGATACATGGCCCGCCCCGACGCCGGCTGGAACGGCGCGATCGAGAAGTTCGAGTTCTACGTGGGCGACGATCCCAAGGCGTTCGGCGCGCCGGCGGTCCAGTCCGCCTTCCAGAAGGTCAAGAAGGCCCAGGACGCTGCGTGCAAGCCGGTCCGCGGGCGCTACGTCATGCTCAAGATCCTCAGCGAGGTCGACGGCAACGCGTGGGGCTCGATTGGCGAACTGGGCGTCCTGGGACAGTAGCCCCAGCACGCCGGTCTCCTGGAGCGGAACAGGTGCGTTGAGCCAGCCGCGACGCCGCGTTTACTTCGGGCTCTCGCGGCCGACGACCGGCCCGTAGACCTCGAATTCCCAGATCCGCGCGAGGTCGCCGGGGGTCTTGGTGACGACCAGGCGCAGGCGGTCGGTGGTGACGGCGGGGAAGCGCGTGGACCAGTCGGGGGAGGCGTTCTCAGCCGTCTTGGTGCCCTCGATGTCGCGGTAGTCCTTGCCGTCGTAGTACTGCAACACGAAGTCCGTGATGGGCGTCCGGGGTCCGTCCTTCCCGCCCGCCTGCCCGCTTACGATCCGAACGGCGCCGATCTTCTGCGGTGCGTCCCAGGCCAGTTCCACGGTCGCGGGCGACTTCTCGTCGCTGACCCAGCGAAGGGCGTTGTCGCTGTAGCTGACGCGCCCGTCGTTGATATTGGAGGCGGGGTTCTGGGCGGCCTTGTAGTTGCCCGATACGGTCACCTTGGCCGAGCGGGCGAGGTTCGCTCCAGCGGCCTGGAGCCATTTGGGGGCCGCGGGCGGGGCGGGCGGCTGGGGCACGGGCAGCTTGCCCACGCCCTTGAGCATGAGTTCCTTCAGTTCGACCAGGTGGTCGCTGTAGACCTGCCGCGGCGAGGAGTCGTGGCGTTTGCAGATCGACGCAGCCATGCCCACCACCTCGCCCACCATGCCCAGCGTCCGCATCACGCGGACGGTGCCCAGGGCCACGTGCGTGACGCTGATGTTTCGCCCGGCCATGAAGAGGTTGTCGATGTTCCGCGAGTAGAAGCAGCGGTACGGGATGGCGTAAGGCTCGATCTTCAGGTGAACGGCCCGCGAGCGGAACTCGATGTCGGGGAACTGATCGCTCTGGATGGGATAGTGCAGGTCGATGGTCCAGGTGGTGGTCACCGAGGCGTCGGGGAATTCCTTGCGCCCCTGGATGTCCTGCTGGCGGAGGATCACGTCGCCCAGCAGGCGGCGCGACTCGCGCTTGCCGCCGATGTACGCCACCCAGTCCAGCTCCCGCTTGGCGTATTTGTCCTTGTCCGGCGCGTGGTTCTTCTGGAACGCCCAGTTGCCGAACACCGCTCGCAGCCCGTGGTCGCGGACCCACTCAGCCTGCTCGATCTGGTCCAGGCGGAAGCCCGTCTCCCAGTTCCACTCCCCGTGCGTGGCCCGCTGATAGTTCTTGTCGGTGAACTGGATGGCCCACGGCGTCTCGGGGAAGCTGGTCTGCTCCTTGGTCTCCTTGGAGTACCACTGGACCGAGGTGCCCATGACCATGCGGTCGGCTTCCTTGGGGGCCAGTTCCTCGCCGGTCTCGGCCTGCTTCTCACGCCCATAGCGGTAGTCCGCCCCGGCCAGGAAGCCGAGGTTGCCGTCGCCGGTGCAGTCGGCGAAGAGCTTGCCGGCGAATCGCGTCCGGCGCCCCGTGCGGATGTCCTGGCCCAGCACCGCGACGATCCGCTTGTCCTTCATCTGGGCGGCGTTGACGCGGGTGTTGAGGAACAGCTTGAGGTTAGGCTCGGCCCGGACAAGGTCAAGCTTCCGCTGGTCTTCGTACTTCTCGGGCGGCTGGGCGTTCCCCGCGCCCTGAGGGCCCAACTCGCGGACCACACCGCCGAGGGCAGGATAGGGAGGAAGGTGGATCCGCCCCTGCAGGTGGACGCGGACCTCCGAGCTGTTGTTGCCGCCCAGGACCGGGCGGTCCTGGATCAACGCCACCGACACGCCCAAGCGGGCGGCTGCAACGGCGGCACACGTGCCGGCCGCCCCGCCGCCCACGACGACCAGATCGAAGGGCCCGGCCTCTTCGGGCTTGTCGCTCAGTCCGAGCTTGTCGCGTCGCCAGCGGGCCATCGCCTCGCCCTCGTTGGGCGGCACGAAGGCCGGGTCGGAGGTGAATACGATCGCGTCGCACCGCCCGTTGAAGCCCGTCAGGTCGCGCAGGGCGACGGTGGTGTTGCGGGCGCTGTCGGCAATCTCCACCGTCCCGCCGTCCTGCCAGTGCCAGGCTAGGCCTTTCGTGCCGAACACGGTGGCCAGGGCCTTGCCGCCTACGTGCACCTCGAACCGCCCCGGCGGGTTAGGCACGTTCCACGGGGCGGTCCAGTCGCGGGTCCGCACCAGCACGCGATACGTGCCGGCCGCGGGGAACGCCACCTTCGTCGTCGCGTCGGCCACCGGACGGCCCATCCCGTGGGCCATGAGGTACGGCGAGCCCATCTGGTCCATCACCTGCGTGTCGATGACCCAGCCTCCCAACTCGTCGAATCCTTCGGTTTCGAGCAGGAGTGTATGGTTCGGTGCGGCGGACAGGGCGCTGTTGGCCCCAAGCACCAGCGCTGCGGCGGCCAGCGCGACGAGGACGTGTCTTTTCGTCATGGCAAGTACCTCAAACATGGGCAGAGAATCATCTGATCAGAACCGTTTCACCGTCAAACCCAGCACCTTGGCCAGGGTGGTCAACTCGTCCGCATGCCGTCCGTACACAACGGCGGTGTGCTCGCGGGAGATGTTCTCGACGAACCCCTCCAGGTCGGCGAACTTCAGAAGCACCGACGACTCGCAGTGCGGCATCTTCTTGTGGCGGGTGGTCTCGCAGACTTCCGCGTCGGCCAGCAGCAGCGTCTTGCCGTCAAAGCACAACTCGACGACCGTCACCTTCTGCCCGGCCGCCAGCTCGCCGTCGATCCCGCAACCCAGGCCGTCGCGCTTGATCTCGTACGTGCCGCCCCAGTCCTTCAGGACGGTCCTGCCCCTCGGGTCCATCTCGGGCGAGATCACGCCCACGAACCCGCAGTGGGCCAGGCGGGCCAGGTTCTTCCACTGCCCCCGAGGATACTTCTTGCCGGGCGAGAGCGGGTCGCCGAAGTGGTCCCGCAGCGCGCCGACGTAGCTCACGGGGTACATATTGGACATCATGCAGGTCTTGTCCAGGAAGTACGTGGTCAGGGCCATGCTCATCATGGCGCAGTAGTCGCCGTCGCACGACGCGATGTAGCCGTCCTCGCGCAACAGGCTCTGGGCCAGGCAGGGCACGTCGCGCCCGCCCTGGATCACCAGGTCGCCGAAGCAGTTGAGCCCGAAGCCCATCGCCTGCTCTTCCTCCAGGATCGAACGTACGGCCAGGTACGTCCGCACCGCCTGGGTCAACTGGTCGCTCCGCACGCCCTGCTCGACGTACCGCCCGCGTCGCTGGGCCCAGACGTCAGCGACGTGCCTGGAGGAGAACTGCCCGCCGCGCTGGCGGATGTCGTCGATCGGGCGGACGATCAGCCGCGTGCCCAGGCTCGCGGTGATCAGGTGCCCGCCCGCGTGGGCGTTCCAGGGGAAGTTCTGCTGTCCGAACAGGACGAGCCTGGCCTCGCGCAGCATCCGCTTGACGGCCAGCGCCTTGAGCAGGTCAAGACCGTCGGCCTGGTTGCGGACGATGTGGACCTCGACGCCCAGGGCCCGCAGGAAATCGCGGGCCGACCATCGCCAGAAGTCCGGTTCGTCGTAGTCCATGAGGGGCCAGAAGAGCACCGGCAGATGCCGGTCGATCAGAGGCTGCGGGTGCGAGTTCCACACTTCCGTCGGATACGCGGGGATGCTCACCGGCAGGATCGCGTCGACCGACGCGTCCAGGCCTCGCACCACCTCGCCCCAGTGCTCGGGCGACTCGACGGCGATCATCTTCTCCACGACGGCCGCCCCGGCGACGGCGTCAGCGAGCCGGTCGACGTCGATATTCGGCTTGCCGGAGCGGGCCAGGATCGGCTGGAGCTTCGCCGGAGGCCGGCGAAGGTGCGGCAGCGGGTCGCCCACCAGGAAACGGGGCTTGTCGCCCAGTCCGACTTTCGTACGGGTCGTGGTCTTGCTCATGCATGGTCCTCGATTCACGTGACGCTACTATACCACCGCCCGACGGCGGGGAACAGCCACTGTTGACCCCCGCGCGTACGGCGGTACAATACCTCTCGCCGCTCAAAAGCCGCACATCACCCGGTACTGGCAAGAAGGAGTTCAGCCATGACAGACTCGTCGGGCGCTTCGGCAAGACTGGCCATCGACGGCGGGCCCAAGGCCGTCACCAACAAGCTCACCGGCTGGCCGCGGTTTGACGAAAACGCCATCCGCAAGGTCGAAGCCGTGCTGCGAAGCGGCAAGGTCAACTACTGGACCGGCCCGCACGGCATGGAGTTCGAAAAGCGTTTCGCCGCCTGGCAGGGCAGCAAGTTCGGCATCAGCGTGGCCACGGGCACGGCCGCCCTTCACGTATGCCTGGCGGCCCTGGGCATCGGACCCGGCGACGAGGTGATCGTCCCCAGCTACACGTTCATCGCCACGAGTTTCTCCGTCGTCCAGGCGGGGGCCGTCCCACGTTTCGCCGACGTCAACCTCGACGATCACTGTATCAGCCTGGACTCGGCCCGCAAGCTCCTCACGCCGCGCACCAAGGCCATCATCCCCGTCCACCTGTACGGCAACGTGTGCGACATGGACCCCCTGCTGGCGTTCGCCCGCGAGCACAAGCTGAAGGTCATCGAGGACAACGCCGAGGCCTTCGGCGGGCTGTACAAGGGCCGCAAGACCGGCACGCTGGGGCAGATGGCCGCCTGCTCGTTCTGCCAGAACAAGACCTTCACCACCGGCGGCGAGGGCGGGATGGTCACCACCGACGACGAGGACCTCGCCTGGGAGGCCCGCAGCTTCCGCGACCACGGCTACGACGTCAAGGAACGCCTGAACCTGCTCGCCCTCGAACAGAAGCTGCCCTATATCCACAACCGCGTCGGCTGGAACTACCGCATGACCGAGATGCAGTCGGCCATCGGGCTGGCCGAACTGGACCGCATGGATTCCTGGAACATGCCGGCGCGGCGGCGCAACGGGCGGATCCTGCTGGAGGCGCTGGCCCCCCTGCCCCAGGTCAAGTTCGCCCCCGTCGACACGCCCGAGCGACAGAACGGCTGGTACGTCTGTGCGTTCTCGCTGGACGTCGAGAACATGGGATGCGACATCCAGCAGTTCGTCAAGGCCGCAGCCGCCGAGGGCTGCCCGTGCTGGAAGGTCTTCTGGCCGCAGTGCCATACCGAGCGGGCCTTCACGCAGCACCGCGGGTTCGGCGAGTCCGGCTTCCCCTTCGCTTCCAGCGAATATGCCGATCCGGCCAGCGTGGACTACTCCAAGGTCGAGGTGCCCAACGCCATCTGGCACGAGTCGCATACCTTCACCTGCTTTGCCTTTCCGACCTTCAGCGAGGCCGACATGCGCCAGATCGCGGCGGGACTGGTGAAGGTGATCAAGGCATACTCGTAGCAGTCAAACCGCATTCCGGTCAAAGCCTGCCTGCCGGCAGCCTGCCTACCGGTAGGCAGGGCAGGCCCACGGAAGGCCTTCCGTGGGCTTCTGTTCCGCGAGCCCTGACACAACTTGAGGAAAGCGACATGTCCAACGAGAAGGTCAACTTCGGCGTCATCGGGGCGGGCGGGATCGCCCGTCGCCGCACCATTCCAGGCATGCTTCAGTCTCGCCGCTGCCGCGTTGTCGCCGTCATGGACGTGAGCGGCGCGGGCCAGGTCGCCCGCGAGTTCAACATCCCGCGGGCCTACAGCCGCGAGGCGGACCTGCTGGCCGACCCGGAGGTCCAGGCGGTGTACATCGCCTCGCCCGTGCACTGTCACGCCCGCCAGATCGCACAGGCGGCCCGAGCGGGCAAGCACGTCTTGTGCGAGAAGCCCCTCACGATGACGGCGGGCCAGGCCCGCAAGGCGACACAGGCGTGCCGCTCAGGCGGCGTGCTGCTCCAGGAGGGCTACATGATGAAATTCCACGCCGCCCACCGCAAGATCAAGGAATTGATCGACGCGGGGCGGATCGGCAAACCCGTCTACCTCCGCGCGCAATTGGCCTGCTGGTACCCGCGAATGTCCGGCGCGTGGCGGCAGGACCTTCGCAAGGGCGGCGGCGGGGCCCTGATCGACATGGCCAGCCACCTCTACGACCTGCTGGAGTTCTTCGCCGGCCCCATCCGGCGCATCGCCGCCGTTACGGGCAGCCTTGTCCAGGACTATCGCCCGGAGGACGCGTCCACCACGCTGCTGGAGTTCGCCGACGGCGCGCAAGCCAGCGTAGATTGCTTCTTCTGCGTGCCTGACGCCGCCAGCCGCACCCGGCTGGAGATTTACGGTTCCGGCGGGGCGATCCTGAGCGAGGGCACAATCGGCCAGGGCAGCGGCGGGAAGCTAGAAGCCATCCTGGACGCCGGCGACGCCGGATACGACGCCGCTCAGGCCAAGGACGAGGCTCCGCGCTTTCGCCGCGTACCCTACCGGGCGGTGAACCCGTACACGGCTGAGTGCGACGCCTTCGCCGAATGCATCCTCGCCGGCCGGCCCGTCGAGATCAACGACGCCGCCAGCGCCGTCCGCGGCATGGTCCGAATCGAGAAGGCCTACCAGAGCGCCAGGACCGGGCGGTGGATCACGCTGTAGGCGAAGTCGACACGTCACCCCGCATCAACAACGAGAGCCCGCCACGCGGCGGGCTCCCGTGCTGTTGAGTCATTTGCGATAGCCGTTCGGCGTTGCTCAGACCGACCACGGCTTGCGGTAGTCCCGCGTGAGCCACTTCGGGTCGCTGGCGCTGTCGGCGAAGCAGAGCTTGGCGGGGTCCCACTTGATCGTCTTCTGGTTGTAGTACGCCTGGTTCATCAGGTGGCAGCAGATGGCCGACCGGCCGCCGACCTGCTCGCTGGTGATTGGCTTCTTGCGGCTCTTGACGCAGTCCATGAAGTCCCAGAGGTGGTTCTTGCTGACGTAGAGCTGGATCTTCGGGTCCTTCAAGTAGGCCCGCTGCGCCTTGGTCACCTCGGCGGCGCAGGAACTCTTTCGGCCCTTCTCCACGCTGGAGGCCACGACCTTGCCGCCCAGGATCATCTCGAACCGGCCGCGGTTGACCTTCACCTCGCCCTCGCTGCCGAAGAAGTGCACGCCGAAACCGTTGGAGTGAATGACTTCCACGCCGTTGGCGTAGACGAGCTTCGCCCCGCGCTTGTCGCCCTGCTTGGCTGGCGGCAAGGCCTGGACCGGCCCGCTGCCGTCCATTCCCAGGCCCCACTGCGCGATGTCCAGATGGTGCGCGCCCCAGTCGGTCACCATGCCCCCGCCGTACTCGCGGTAGTTCCGCCAGTGCGGGAAGTGATTGTGAACGCCTCGCGGGCTGAGGACGGAATTGTAAGGCCGCACCGGCGCCGGGCCCTGCCACATGTCCCAGTCCAGGCCCTCTTCCATCTTCTCTTCGGGCAGGTTGCAGGGCACGCCCGGGTCGCCGAACTGGCACTCCACCCGGCTGATCTTGCCGATCGCCCCGTTGAGCACCAGTTCGCAGGCCACCCGGAACTCCATGCTCGACCGCTGCATCGAACCGGTCTGGAGCACGCGATTGTTGGCATCGACGGCCTTGATGACCTCGATGGCCTCGTGAATGTTGTGGGTCAGCGGCTTTTCGCAGTAGACGTCCTTGCCGACCTTCAGGGCCGCCACCGTGATGATGGCATGCCAGTGGTCGGGCGTGGCGATGCAGACGGCGTCGATGTCCTTGCGGGCCAGCAGTTCACGGAAGTCGACATAGGCGTCGCACTTGGGGTTTTCGACCTTCTTGCCCTTGTAGTGGTCGATGACGCGCTTCTGGGCGTGCTCGCGCCGCGTCTTGTCCACCTCGCAGACGGCCAGCACCTGCGTATTGAGGCCCAGAAAGCCGCCCAGCAAGCCACCGTTCTGCTTGCCCATGCCGATGAACCCCATTCCCACGCGCTCGCTGGGCTTCACGTCCGCCGCCCACACGCGGGGATTCAAAACGAACGGAGCGGCGACCGCCGACGCGGCGGTATGCTTCAGGAATGAACGTCGTGTGTGTCCCATGATCTGCCTTTCCAGTTGCTGGGTCCTGCACCGGATCGCCGGCCCGCGCCGACGGAAATCCTCATTCTGCGTCGTCCGTCCCGTTGCGGCAGTCGCTACTGCGACCGGATGCCGCGCCAGACAACGCATGTTGGCATAACGCAAGTCCGGGCCAATTAGCGCCGCCTGGCGTCGCGAAAGCTAATGCCCGCAAGAGGAATTGCCAAATCCCCGGCCGCGTAGTACACTGTCGGTACGTATGAAGTTCAGGCACGTGATCCTGGCGACCGTTGTAGGCTTGCTGTTCGTCTCGTTCTGGGCGGGGGGCGAGCAGATAGTCCTGCGTCCGTCGTCGTCGCCCACGTCTTCGCCCGCCCGGCACGCCGCCGAACCCGGCGGCACCGCACGCCCTGCCCCGGATGCTCCAGCCGCCGAAGGCGACTCGGTTGTCCGCAAGAGCAACCAGGCAAGCAAGCGCGGGTGCGGCAGCGCGGCCTGGCTTCGCGGAAAGGTCCACCTGTGCAACCTGTTCGTTTACGACCGCCACTCCCGTTGGAGCGACGAGGAGCGGCGCAGCGTTGTCCAGCGGATGGATGACGCCGTTCGCTTCCTGGTCGGCGAGGCCGCACGGTACCGCGTGGAGGTCGCCTTCTCTCAGGAGACGCTGGCGGATGCGGCCTGCGAGCAGACCATCCCGACCGACATGTTCGCCCCGCCCAACTGGATCGGGGATGCCGTCCGCCGTCTCGGCTACGACAGCGTCAACGACCTGGTCCGCTCCGTGCGTCAGCGGACCGGCTGCCAGGAGGTCGCCCTGCTGGTCCACGTCAACAAGCGGGCCACCTCCTACAACCTCACCTTCTCCGACGGAATCCATGGCGACTTCCACGCCGAGCGGGCCGTCATGTTCAGCCGCTATCGCGACGGAAGGCCCACCTGCGCGGGCAGCTATGCCCACGAGATCCTCCACAACTTCGGGGCGGGCGAGTTGTACTTCCCCTTCGACACGGACACCCGCCGGAAGACGCTGGCAGCCTCGATGTTCCCCGACGACGTGATGTGCCGCGTCGACTACAATCTCCGCCGCATCAGCGTCGGCGAGTACACCGCCTACCGTGTCGGCTGGATCGATCGCCTCGACCCGCGGCACAAGGTCTTCGAGGACTGACCGTCAGGCTTTCTTTCTAACGGCGCCCCAGTCCGGCAATGGCTTCCCAGTCCACGCGAGCGATGGCGAACTGCGTCTCGCTGCCGATGCACGACTTCTCCACGGAACTCTCGGCGTCTTCGGGCACGATCGCCAGCACACCCAGGCCGCCCCGCAGGGCGATCTGCTCGGGATTCGTGAACATCGCCAGCTCCGCATCGTCGCTCGGCCCGGCCCCCGCCGCACCCTGCAACCCAGCCGCAGGCGGATCCAGCAGGTACCGATTCACCACCACGCCCGCCAGGTGCAGGCCCGCCTGACGCGCGGCGTGCAGCGTCAGCAGCGTGTGGTTGATCGTCCCCAGGCCGGCCCGCGCCACCACCACGACGGGCAACTCCAGCAGCCTGGCCAGGTGAATCACCCAGAAGTCGTCGCTGATCGGGCACAGAATCCCGCCGACGCCCTCGACGATGACCACGTCGCACTGCCCCTCCAGCCGCCGGTAGGCCGCGAACATCGCCTCCAGGTCTACAGGCTGGCCCGCCCACGCCGCCGCCACGTTCGGCGCCGTCGCCCGCTCGTATCGCAACGGCGCGATCTGCGCCAGGGCCTGCGACGACCGGGCAGCCGCGGCCAGGAAGGCCGCGTCTTCGCTGACCAGGTCCCCGCTCTCGCAGCGACAGCCGGTGGCGGCGGGTTTGAACACGGCGACGCGTCGCCCCCGCCCCACGAGACAGCGGGCGATCGTCCCGGCGATGAGCGTCTTGCCCACGCCGGTGTCCGTGCCGACCACCATGAGCCCCTTCAGCCGCGGCAGGGCGGGCCAGGCGGACACGTCAAACGTCAGCGGATCAGGTTTCCTGGAAGAACTCATGGATTGTCTCCACCGTGGCCGTCAGCATCCGGTCGATCGTCCCCACGTCCATCGCCGGGGCCGGCATGAGCACAACAACGTCGCCCAGCGGGCGTATGATCAGCCCTCGCCTCCTCGCCTGCAGGCACACCTCCCGCCCGACGCGCCGGGCCGGATCGAACGGCCGGGGTTTCTCCCGCTCCGCCACCAGTTCGATCCCGACCATCATGCCGCACTGGCGGATGTCGCCCACGTGCGGGTGGTCGCGCAGCGGCGCCAGGCCCGCCGCCAGACGCTCGATCTTGGCAGGCAGGGCCTCCAGCAGACCCGACGAGAAGATCAGGTCGATGCTCGCGCACGCGGCGGCACAGCCCAGGGCGTTGCCCGTGAACGTGTGCCCGTGGAAGAACGTCCTCCCCGCCTCCACGGGGCCGCAGAAAGCATCGAAGACTCTCCGTGTCGCCAGGGTCGCGGCCACCGGCAAGTACCCGCCGGTGAGACCCTTGCCCACGCACATCAGGTCGGGCGAGACGCCCTCGTGCTCGCACGCGAACAGCCGCCCGGTCCGGCAGAACCCCGTCGCCACCTCGTCGGCGATCAACAGCACGTCGTGGCGGTCGGCCAGTTCCCGCAGGCCCCGCAGGAAGCCCGCCGGATGAGTCAGCATCCCCGCCGCTCCCTGCACCAGGGGCTCGACCACGATCGCGCAGTATTCGCCCGCCCGCCCGGCCAACTCACGGTCGACTTGCTCCAGCACGACCGTTCCCGCGTCCTGCCCGGCCGGATGATGGTACGGGTTGGGCGAGTCGGCGAACGTCGCCTCGAACAGCAGCGGGCGGAACAGGTTGTGAAACGTCATGATTCCGCCCACGCTGACCGAGCCGATCGTGTCGCCGTGATAGCTCTCGCGCAGGGCCAGGAACCGTCGCCGCTCGCTCTGGCCCCGGTTGCGATAGTACTGGAAGGCCATCTTGAGCGCGATCTCCACCGCCGTCGCGCCGCTGTCGCTGTAGAACACCTTCGCCAGGCCCGGCGGGGCCACCCGCACCAGCCGCTCGGCCAATTCGATGCTCGGCGGCGACGCGTGCCCCAGCAGCGTCGAATGGGCGATCCGCCCAAGCTGTTCCCGCACGGCCCGATCAATGGCCTCCACGCGGTGCCCGTGCAGGTTGCACCACAGGCTGGAGAAGCCGTCGATGTACCTCCGCCCGCGGGCGTCGATCAACTCGAAGGCCTCGCCCGCGGCGATCACTCGCCCGGCATCGTCCGCGTCCTCCAGCCACTGCTGCATCGGCGTGAACGGATGCCAGACGAACTCCTTGTCGGCCTGCATCCATTGCCGGGCCTCAGCGGGAGGAAACCATTGTGAATCTGAATGCGTCATGCCTTGTTGCACTCTCTGTTGGCAGGATCGAGCAATTGGGGAAACTCCGCAACCTGCCTGCTGTCAGGCAGGTTCGCAAGCGGTCCGGCGGGGGCAGGTCCGCAATCTCACGCCTCTCCCCGTACTGCCCGGATTTCCATCCCCAGTCCCCCGCCCAACCTGGCCGCCGCGCTGCCCTCGCGCACGGCCACCTCCAGCAGGTCCATCGAATTCACCAGGGCCAGGGTCGCCCCGGGCTCGGCCGCCGCGTACGTCGAACACACCCGCCCCACGAACCGTCCCGCGCACAGCACGTCGACGGGGCCACCCTTGGGGGAAAGCCGCTCCAGGCAGGCGCGGTCGATATTGCTTACGAGGTTTCCGAACCGGTCTACATAGACCACGCACCCGGCCAGGGAGTCGCCTTCCACCTGCGACTGAGGGAAGTCCGCCCGGACGATCTGGCCAGCGGGCGGCCCCATGCGGGAGATCTCCAGCCCGCTCAGGATCCGCCCCGCCAACGGGGCGAATACGTCCCGTCCGTGGAACGTTGCCGACGCGGGCGTGCCCACCAGGGCCACGGTGTCGACTGCGACCATCTCGCTACAGCCCAACTTGTCGGCGGCCAGACTCAGCACCCCGTTGTCGGGGCCCAGCACGCGCTGGTTCCCCACCCGCCCGGCCAGCACTCGCCGGTCCGTCCCCACTCCCGGGTCCACCACAACCACGTGCAGCGTATCGTCCGGGAAGTGCGACATCGACTGGGCTAGCACAAACGCCGCCCATCGGACGTTCTGTGGCGGGATCTCGTGTGCCAGGTCGATGATCGTCGCGCCGGGACAGTGGCGCAGAATGCCCCCCTTGACCACCGCCACGTACGGGTCGGAGGTCCCGAAATCGGTCAGTAACGTCGCCAGCGGGAAGTCTGCCATCATCATCGATTGTACTGACGCCAAGCGGCGACTTCCATATAATGCCGCATATGGTCGACTGGAGCGACAACCGCGCGGGCGAGCGGCTGAACATGGTCCGCACGCAGATCCGCCTTCGCGGGATCCACCACGAGCGATTGCTGGCGGCACTGGCCGACCTGCCGCGGGAACTGTTCGTTCCGCCGCCGCAAGCCCCCGCGGCGTATGAGGACCGTCCCCTGGCGATCGGGCTGGGGCAGACGATCTCTCAGCCGTACGTCGTGGCATTGATGATCCAGGAACTGGATCCGCAGCCGACCGACCGGGTGCTGGACGTGGGCGCGGGCAGCGGGTATCAGACCGCCCTGCTGGCCCGGCTTTGCCGCCACGTCTACGCCGTCGAGCGGATCGAAGAACTGGCCCAGCGGGCGGCGGGCGTGCTGGCTGGGCTGGGCGTGGGCAACGTGAGTTTCTCCACGCGAGACGGCAGCCTGGGCTGGCTGGAGCAGGCCCCGTTTGACCGGATCATCTGTGGGGCCGGCGGCCCCGAAGTGCCCCGGGCGTGGATCGAGCAGTTGGCCGACGGCGGACGGATCGTGGCGCCCATCGGCGGAGGCGAGGTCCAGACGCTTGTCGTCCTGGACCGCCTGCGACAGGACGTCCGCCGCCGCGAATTATGCCCGGTCCGGTTCGTGCGGCTCATCGGCCAGCAGGGCTGGGCGGAATAGATGGCAGGTACTGGACCTGCCCCGCGGGATCAGGTCACCAAGGACGAATAGCCGATCTAAGAAGACAGGACTTCTCCATGACGAGACCGATCAGACGCCGCACGTGCCTGGCTGGCTTGGCGGGCGTGACCGTTCTGGCCTCCGATCGCAGGCTGTGGGCCGCCCCCGCCCCACCGCCCATTCCCCAGCGGGTGCTGGGCAAGACCCTGGCCAAGGTGTCAATCCTCGGCTTGGGCGGGGCTCACGCCGCACGCGTCAAGGATGACGGCCAGGCCGTCGATCTCATCCGCCGGGCTGTGGACATGGGCATCACGTTCCTGGACAACGCATGGCTTTACGCGGAGGGGCGGGCCGAGCAGCTTATGGGCCGGGCCCTCCAGGGCGGCTACGGCGAGAAGGTCTTCCTGATGACCAAGACCACCGGGCGGGACAAGGCGTCGGCCCTCAAGCAGCTCGACGACAGCTTGCGCCGGCTCAAGGTGGACGTGATCGACCTGTGGCAGGCCCACCAGGTGACCGAGAAGGACGAGCCCGGGCAGATCCTGGCCAAGGGCGGGGCCATCGAGGCCTTCGACCATGCCCGCAAGGCGGGCAAGGTTCGCTTCATCGGCTTCACCGGGCATCGCCACCCGGAACTGCACATGCAGCTCTTGGCCAGCGACTACCCGTGGGACACGGTGCAGATGCCTGTCAACGTGCTCGACCCCCACTTCCGAAGCTTCGCCAGGACCGTCCTGCCGAAGGCCCAGGCAAAGGCCATGGGCATCATAGCCATGAAGACGCTCGCGTACGGCAACATCGTGAAGAAGAACGTCGTTCCCGTGCGCGAGGCCCTGAGCTACGTCTGGAGCCAGCCCGTGGACGTGCTCGTCTCCGGCATCGAAACGATCGAGCAACTCCAGGCCAACGTGCAGGCCGCACGCGAGTTCAAGTGGATGGAGCAGGACGAGCAGCAGAAACTGCTGGCCCGCACGCGCGAGGCTGGACATGACGGCAAACTCGAGACCTTTAAGGCCCCCCAATGGTAAACCACGAAGACGACGAACGTTCACCCGCCCGCACCCCCTGGCCCAAACGGGTCCTGATCGCTCTGGTCCTGCTGGGCGCGGTCGGCTACCTGCTATGGGACACGTTCTTCCGCCACGACGCCGTCACCCACACCATGGCCCTGCGATGGTCCCAGACGGGCAGGCCGCTGGTGGTCGAGGGCCGGGTCGTCGACGAGACAGACAGCCCCGTGAGCGGATTGGAACTGTACGTGCAGGACGAGTCGGGCGGCGCAATGGCCACGACCGACGCCAGCGGAAGATTCGAAACCCGGCTGAGCCACCCGAAGGTCACGGGCCTTCTCCTCCGCTCAGTGGGCGAGATCCAGTGGGGCATCGCGGGCACCACCCTCGGTGCCCCCGACGCCTCCGAGGGTCTGGACTTCCACGTCATCATTCGAGTCCGTCCGCCGGCTTCGCAGACCAGGCCGGCCACCGCGCCCTCGATGCCGCCGGGCTGATCGCAGACGGGCAGTCGGCCGCTATCGGGCCACCGCGTCGTTGTCGCGGGCCTTGACATCCTCGTACGCCTTGGTCAACTCGGCCACGCGGTCGGGCTGCTTCTCGGCGAGATTGGTTTTCTCGCCCATGTCGTCGTCCAGGTTGTACAGTTCAGGCTCTTTCTTGCCGACGATGAGCTTCCATGCCCCCCGGAAGACGGCTGCCTGGTTGCCGGGCCCCTTGCAGTAGAGCGTCCGCTCGGGCGGGCGGGTCTGGGCGCGAATCACCGCCAGCACGTCCTGGCCGTCCCACTTGAGGTTCTTGTCGGCCTTGTACCCGGCCAGCCCGCACAAGGTGGGCATCCAGTCGATGACGTGCAGAGGGGCGTCGCAACGTCCGCTCTTGAGCCCGGCCGGCCAGTGCACCAGCGCCGGGGTGCGGATGCCGCCCTCGTACACGTCGCCCTTGCGCCCCCGCAGGGGCAGATTCGTGCCGGGCAGCTTGAGTTTCTGGTACTCGCCCGGATACGCGCCGTGATTGTTCTGGCCGGGCGCACCGTTGTCGCCAAAGAAGATCACCAGCGTGTTGTCCCACTTACCCTTCTTCTTCAGGGCCGCCACGATCCGCCCGATCGCGTCGTCCATATGCGAAACAGCCGCCCCATACAACCTCAGCGACGGGTCGGGAATCTCCGGGTTGAAGTCCATCCACTCCTTGGGCTCGGAGCACGGGAAGTGCGGCGCGGTGAACGGAAGGTAGAGAAACAGCGGGCGGTCACCGCCGGCCTCGACGCGGCGGACGATCTCGCCCGCGAACAGGTCGGTGACGTGACCTTCCTCGTCGATGTACTCGTCGTTGCGATGCCAGGTCCGCTGAAACTCGCCCTTACGATACAGATGCGTATAAGGCCCCAGCCCGCCGGCCAGGCTTCCGTAGGAGTGCTCGAAGCCGAACTTCCGCGGGCCCCATTCGGGCTTGGATCCCAGGTGCCACTTGCCGCTGATGGCCGTCTCGTAGCCCACGCTCTTCAGCGCCGAGGCGAGCGTGACCGTGTCCCACGGCAGGCAGCGCCGATTCTCCGGGTTAGTCACACCGAAGCGGCTCCAGTACCGCCCGGTCATCAGGGCCGACCGCGTCGGCGAGCAGACCGGGGCCACGTAGTGACGATTGAGTTGGATGCCCTCCGCAGCCAGTTTGTCCAGGTTCGGCGTGCGAATCTTCGAGCCCTGCCAGCCCACGTGCCCCCAACCGAGGTCATCGGCCACGATGAGCAGGATGTTCGGGCGGTCCGCCTTGGCGGCCGGGTCGGCCGAGCGGGCCACACCGGGCCAAGCCATCGCCGCCGCCGCGCCAACCGCCCCCAACAAGAACTCCCTGCGATCTGAACAGTGTCGGTCCATCGAGTTGCTCCTTCGCTGCGGTTCTACGAGACGTCCAGGTTGATGCTCCCCATCAGGGTCAGCGCCGATGCGTCTGCGATCCGCACGTCGACGTAGTGTCCGGCCAGGTTCGGCTCGCCGTCAAAAACGACGATGTGGTCGCCCCGCGTTCGCCCGAGCATCTGCGTCTGGCCCGGCGGGGCGGGCGTGGGCTGCTTGGCCGCCCGCGGCGAGGGACCTTCCACCAGCACTTCGACCGTCCGGCCAATGTACGAGCGGTGGTGGGCCAGGCCCACCTCCGCCTGCACGGCCAGCAGGTCGTTGTTTCGCCAACGCTTCACCTCGGTCGGCACGTCGTCGCGCATGCGGGCCGCCGCCGTCCCTGGACGCGGCGAATACTTGAAGATGAAGCTGTTCTTGTATCCGCTGCGGCGGATCAGGTCGGCCGAGGCGGCGTGGTCCTCTTCGCTCTCGCCCGGGAAGCCCACGATGAAGTCGCCCGCCAGCACCACGTCCGGCACGGTCCCCCGGGCACGGTCCACCAGGTCGTCGTACTGAGCCCGCGTGTACTTACGGTTCATGCGGCGTAGGACGGCGTCGCTGCCGCTCTGGGCCGGGCAATGGATGTACGGACAGACGTTGGGCAGGTCGCGCATGGCATGGAGCACGTCGTTGCCGAAGTCCAGGGGGTGGCTGGTGACGAACCGCAGCCGTCTCAGCCCCCCCACCGCTGCTACTTGCTCCAGAAGGCCGGCGAAGCCGACGGTTCGCCCGCCGTCGCACCAGCGATAACTGTTGACCGTCTGACCCAGCAGCGTCACTTCCGTCCGCCCGGCCTCGACCAGTCGCAAGACCTCCTGGACGATCCGGGAGGGCTCGCGGCTGACCTCCGGCCCGCGGACGAAGGGCACGATGCAGTAGCTGCAGAACTTGTCGCACCCGCGGGCCACCCGGACAAATGCCTGCGCCACCGAGGGCGACTGCGACGGGTCTCGCGACAGGTCCAGCGCATCGAACTCGTCCCGGTCCGCCTCCTCCTCCGCGCCGCCGCCCCGCGCACGGCGGTCCGGGTCCAGCGCCAGCACGGCGCCTCCGGTGCCCGCGACATGCTCGATCAACTCCGCCAGGCGGGCGAGTTGCCCGGGCGAACAGACGATGTTCACCTGCGGGTGGTTGCGCAAGAGTTGCTCGCCCTCGCGCTGCGCCATGCACCCCAGCACGCCCACGATCAGCCGACGGTTGTGCTGCTTGCGCTGCCCCTCGGCCCCCAGGCGAGAGTACACCTTCTGTTCCGCGTGACGGCGCACGGAGCACGTGTTGAACAACACCACGTCGGCCGACTTGCGATCGTCGGTCATCTCGTGGCCGGCCGCGCGCAGCCGCGAGATTACCAGCTCGCTGTCGAGCCGGTTCATCTGGCAGCCCATGGTTTCGAGATAGATTCTCACTCTACCTGTTCATTGTTCGCCCGGTCGTCTGGTCAGGGTCCCCCGGACCAGCAACGATCAACCCACAGCCAACAACAGGAAGACCCTGTGTCCTCGGGCCTTCTCGACTGGTCTTCACGGGCGGGCCGTCTCGAAGAGCGCCTCTACCCGGACGGCGATCCGCGCCGAATCGGAGGGCGAGTAATCGGTGGAGACTCGGAGATACGGCAGACGAAGCTCCTCGCGGACGAAGTCTCGAACCCGGGCCGACTCCACGTCGTAGGTCAGGCACGCCTGCCACGCAAGATCGATCACGCAATGCGGGCGGTACTCGTTCGCCAGCCGCTCCAGCAGTTCCAGCCGCCCCATGTTGGGGGTCATCACCGAACAAGGCAGATGGAAGTACTTGGCCGCCACCGCGCGGAGCAGGTCGTTCGCGCCCGCGTCGACGTCCTCCATGATCGGCTTGACGCCCGTGCAACTCTCCATGCACACCACCAGGCCGCCGACGCTCTCAATAATATCCAGCACCCGCTCCGCTCCGTGGGCCATCGGCACGCCCGTCAGCAACACTCGCGTGCGCCCGGCCCGCTCGCACGGGCCGGTCTGGCCGGCGAGTTCCGCCAGCGCCCGCTCGTATTGGGCCAAGTCCGTCTCCTGGCCGGAAATGCTGCTCTTGAGGGCCAGCAGTTGCCTGCCGGTCAGGGGCGGGTTGTCCGCCTTCATCAACTCGGCCAAGCGACGTCGCAGTCCCCGCTCGCGGTTCATAAGCTCGATCGCCGCCCGCAAGGCGCTGTCGGGGATCTCCCGCCCCGTCAACGCTTCCAGCCGGCGCTTCAGGCTGACAAGCTCGCTCACCCAATGCTCGAATGCAACCGCGTCGTCGGGTTTCTGGGGAAGCTCCAGTACGTGCATGGGCCGGCGCTGGGCCATCAGCTCGTACATCTTCTTCTTGCCGTCGCAGGTGGTCTCGGCCACGACCAGATCGGCCATCTCCAGGAACGGATTGCTCCCTTGAACGTGGTAGCCGTACGTGGACTTGATCAGGGGGCACAGGTTGGCGGGGAGGTCCTCCTCGGCCGCCGGGATCGTCGCCGCCGACCCGCCGCACAGGCACACCGGGACGCCCCCTGCAGCCAGGATCAACTCGCGGGGCGTGTACTCGCAGAGGATGCCGACGACAGGGCGGCCTTGGGCCTTGGCGGCCGCGGCGTACTCGTAGCAGTTCTCGATCATCCGCGCGAAGTGAGCCAGGGGCCCCGCCGCCTCCGCCGGCGCGGGCGCCGAAGAGCAGCAGGCCGGCATCGCCGCCTGACACGGGTCGGCGGGATTGATGTCCGCCGGTTCGCCTTGGCCGCAGCATTTTGACATACGGGCTATTCTACAGGGAAACCGCGAAGGTCCAACATGCGATTGCGGGGTGTCCAGTGATCAGGCAGCAAGCAGCCCTTGCCTGAGCACGGCGAACCGGGCGTCCAGTGGGCGGACCTTCCCTCGTGTTACCTGGCCGTGAGCTTCTGCTGCGGCCTGGCTTTCTCGTCGTAGATCTTGTTCCCGTCGCGAATCGCCTGGCGGTTTCGCATCTCGACAGTCTGGCGGGCGAGGTACTTCTTCTCGCGGGCCTGGTCGACCTCGCAGGCGGCGAAGCCCTTCATGTCGGCCCGGGGGCGACGGGCCAATTCGGCCTGGCCCTCGCGAATGACCGCCAGGGCCTGGCGGTAGGCATCGCTGTCCGGCTTCAGCTTCGACAGGGCCGGGCTCATCTCCGGTCGATCGAAACTGATCTGCCTCGCGTTGCCCTGCCCGTCCACCGGCAGGTTAAGCTTCTTGAGCAGGCCGATCTGGTGCCCGTCCAGCGGCGAGCGCCCGTACATATTCTTGGGGTACGCGCTGGCATAGGTCGGGTAGTACGGGGCGTTGATGTCCACCCACGTGATGACGCGGTCCAACTCTTCAGCGTTGAGGTTGAGTTTGACGTTGGGCACGTGTTTGTGCCCGTCCAGAAGCACCTGGACGAGGCGGCTCTTGTGCGAGCCCCAGGAGTAGGCCTGCTGGATCTCGGCTGGGCCCGCCCCCACGACCTTGACGAATTTCTTCGACCACAGCTCGCTGTAGGACGCGTTGAAGACGAGGTTCTTGTCGCGGGCCAGCACGAGCTTCTTGCCGCCGGGCTTGTCGAAGTCGTGGCAGCCGACGCAGTGCTTGTCGAAGACCGGCTGGACCTCGTCGAGATAATTGAACAGCCGAGGCGGGCCATAGAAACTCTTCAACGCACTGGGCGGGCGGCGCAGGGCCGCCAGTCCGGCGGTGTTGACCGGCGGCGGGCTGCTGCGGCGCTCCTCGTGGCAACCGACGCACCCGGCCCGCTCGCCGGACTGGACGATCACCCCGCTCCGCATCGACTGCACCATCATGCCCTTCTCGTCCAGCAACTGGAAGAAGACGAACCGGTCGCTGGGCACGGCGAAGTAGGCCGAACCGTCCTCCTCCACCGGCGCGGTCCCCAGCACGCGCTTGTTGTTGAAGTCGTGCCAGTTCATCGCCGGCGCGATCGTGCCCTGCCCCATCCAGGCGGGGCTGGTCCAGAAACGTTTTTCGGGCGACTCGACCACCCGGATCGCTTTGACCGTGCCGGGCTTGATCCCTTCCATGTGGGTGCCCACGTACACGTTGTGGATGTAGAAAAAGCCTTCGCGGTTCTCAAAGTCGCGACGAAGGGGAATGACGGGCGGCCGAGGCCGCGGCGACAGGGGCATGGGGTCGTAGCAGCCGGGGGGCTCGGCGTGGACCAGCAGTTCGTTGCCGAACGTGTCCACGTAAAAGACGCCCATCTGCTCGCTCTCGCCGGTCATGCGCGACACGAGGAAGTGTTGCTCGCTGAGAGGCCAGGGGTCTTCGTATTTGGGACGGACGCCCGAGGTGGAGTCGAACGCGTTGTTGGCCGTGCCCGGGTCGCGGACCAGGTCGATGGCGCTGGCGGGCCAGGTGCGGACGACCGGCGCCCGCCCGTCCACGCCGAGTCGAGGGTCGATGATCGCCATCGCGCCCCACGGGCGGTCGTGGCACGAGACGAACGTACACAAAATGGTTTCCGTACCGGGAATGAAACGGGCGTCCAGAATGGCCCCGGGCGAGGGCGTGTTGTTGCCGTACACGACGGCGTGATTCGTGCCGTCCGGGTTGACGCTCCACAGGCCCTGGGCGTCGCCGAAATTACGGTCCACGTATTCCCACCGGTCGTAGAGGATCCGCCCGTCTGGCATGACCGCAGCGTGTCCCTCGTGCAGCGTGCTCTTGCCGATCTGGTGGATGTTCGCCCCGTCGGCGTCCATCTTGAACAAGTTGCCCATGATGTGCCGGTTGCACATGCAATACTTGGGCTCGCGGGTCGAGGTGAAGATGATCTTGTCGTCGGGCGTGTAGATCGGGTCAATGTCGCTGACCGGTTCGCTCGCCCCGGTCAGTCGCCGCAGTCCACTGCCGTCCGTATGAATCTCGTAGATGGAATACTGCTCCTGCGGGTCTCCCCGCATGGAGAACACCACCTTGCGGGCGTCCCAGTGGACCTCGGGATCGCGGACCACGCCCGCCTTGGCCTCGATCACCGTCGAGACCTTGCCGGTGCGGACGTCGAAGGTCTTCATCGCCCCGCCGCCCTGGAAACTGCCCGTGTTGATCTCGCCCACCTGAAACATGGTGGCGGTATTGTGGTGGTCGCGGCGGTACTGCTGGCGAACAATGAACAGGATTGGCTGATCGCACACCAGAGGGTTGGCCAGCAGCGCCTCGCGGGCCAGGGCGGCCAGTTCCGCCTCGGCCGCCTGGGCGGTCCGCTCATCGACGAGCTTCTTCTCGATGGCCGCCAGGCGTTCCAGATACTTCGCCGCCCCGGGATACCGCGCGCCAAAGACGGCCTGGTTGTGCTCGACCGCCGCCCGCAGCGAGGCCGCCGTAACCTGGTCCCCGCCATTCCACTTCTTCGGGGGCTTCTTCGACGGCTTCCACTCGGCCGGCTTGGCGGCCGTCAGCTTCAGCTTGCCCCGATGGTTGTCCGCCCCGCCGGCGAATCGACCCTCGAAGACCACGTCGTCCAGGGTGATGTGACCCCACCCGCCCGTGCGGGCGTCCACCATCCGCAGGAACATCTCCTGGTTCTTCCACTTCGACACGTCCCAGTGCACCGGGTTCATGGTTTGGCCGTTGTTGCCGCGGGCCTGAAGCACCTCCTTGCCGTCGGCTGTGCACAGGGCAACGTAGGTCTCCTTGTGCTTGCCGCCGCCAACCAGCAGGGTGATCTCCGGCCCGTCCAGCACGAACGCGGGCGACTCCACCACCCCCATGAAGTCATCACTGGGGCGGCCCGACTTCGTCTCCAGCGTGGACAGGAAATACTTGCCCTTCTTCGTGTAGGGCCGGCCGCTGTGGTGCTCCTTCTCCCGGTCGCTCAACAGGACCTCGAAGCTCCCGTCGACGACCTTCCAGCCCTGCAAGTCGCCCGTCTCGAAGTCGAAGCGGACCTGCCCCGCGTCCGTCCGGCCCGCGATGGAGCCCAGCAGGAATCCCATTGCCGTCACCAGCACAAACTGCCTCATGGACCATCCTTTCCTATCCGCGCCAATATCGCGAGGTAGCTTCTTGCTAAACGCATCCGCCGGTCCTGGAATTGTCAACTATGCCCGCCCGCGCCGCCGGTCACTTCACCCGCAAGGCCCACCCCGCCAGCCACGCCGCCATCGCCACCCCGGCCAGAAGCCACCACAACTCGACTTCTCGCCCCACCGGCCGACTCGGCGGCAGCGGGGCCCGTCGCACCTGTTCGAGGGCGTCCAGCCCGTCCGGCTGGCGGGCGCTCAATGTCCTCGCCCCTGCCAGGCTCACCGCGTGCAGATGCCCGGCCGGGTCCGCGTACAATCCGGGCCAGGCGGGGCGG
>Ga0116148_1001693_pt1 | contig 23380 bp, 29 predicted proteins | sample AD_UKC055_MetaG_FD_89786 | JGI IMG/M metagenome (GOLD analysis project Ga0116148, IMG submission 89786) | Active sludge microbial communities of municipal wastewater-treating anaerobic digesters from USA - AD_UKC055_MetaG | ecosystem: Engineered > Bioreactor > Anaerobic > Digestate | place: USA... | reverse complement strand
TAAAGGCGGTCAGATAGCAAGAGCGGCTGCTGCAGGTGTTCAGGTTCTCGGCAAAGAGGGTGATCATGCGACAGTGAGAATGCCCAGCGGTGAGATAAGAATAGTTCACCTTGAATGCAGAGCTTCTGTAGGAACCGTCGGTAACCAGGAGATATCAAACATCAAGATAGGTAAGGCCGGCAAACAGAGATGGCTCGGCAAGAGACCCCATGTCCGCGGTGTTGTAATGAACCCGGTTGACCATCCGCACGGTGGTGGCGAAGGAAAGACATCAGGTGGTCGTCATCCTGTTACTCCTTGGGGTAAACCGACTAAAGGATACCGTACAAGGAATAATAAGAGAACTGACAAGTTTAGAGTCAGAAGAAGAGACAAGTAATTGTATTAACTGTAAAAATATGGAGGGTTGCAGTGCCTCGTTCAGTTAAAAAAGGGCCTTTTGTTGATTCACATGTGTGGAAGAAAGTTATAAAGGCAGTTGACGGCGGAGATAAAAAACCGATCAAGACATGGTCAAGAAGATCAACCATTATCCCCGAAATGGTCGGTCTCACTTTTTCGGTATACAACGGACAGAAATTCATCCCTGTTTTCGTAACAGAAGACATGGTTGGTTTTAAACTTGGAGAGTTTTCCCCGACGAGAACCTTCAGGTCACACTCAGGCAGCAAGAAATAATTCTTGCGTAATGTTAAGCTATATGTATGATATAGCCGCTAAAAATTTTTCGATCGTTGGAGATGCGATATGGAAGACAAAATAGTCAGAGCACAGCTCAGAAATTTCAGGATGTCTGCAAGCAAGGTAAGATTAGTTGCGGACATTATAAGAGGCAAAAGCGCCGGGGACGCCAAGAACATTCTTGAGTTCACACCAAGAAAAGCCGCCATGGCTCTGAAAAAGCTTCTTGATTCGGCAATTGCTAACGCTGAAAACAATTACAATCTTGATCCTGACACACTGTTTCTCAAAACTGTTATGGTCGATGAAGGTCAGGTTATGAAGCGTTTCGTACCGAGAGCACAGGGCAGAGCTGCCAAAATACTTAAGAGATCAAGCCATGTTACAATTGAGCTTGCGGCGAATAAATAAGGTTTTTACTATACGGAGGTGAACTTTGGGACAGAAGGTTAATCCCATCGGGCTTAGACTCGGGGTGACCCGGACCTGGGAATCGGTTTGGTACAGTCACAAGAATTACAGTAAGTGGCTGCATGAGGATCTTAAGGTAAGAAAAGCGATCAAAAAGGAATTCTATCCTGCAGGTATTGCCAAGATAGATATCGAAAGGTCGGGCGAAAAGCTTAAAATAATAATTCATACCGCAAAACCCGGTATTGTTGTCGGGAGAAAAGGTGTCGGTATTGAAAAGATCAAGGAAATGGTTCAGAAGATAGCTAAAGATGTCACTGATATCTTTGTGCAGACTGAAGAGGTAAGGAAGCCGGAAATAGATGCACAGCTCGTAAGTGAAAATGTTGCTGAACAGCTTGAAAGAAGAGCTCATTTCAGAAGAGCTATGAAAAGAGCGATCAGCCAGGCAATGAAAAGCGGTGCGGAAGGGATAAAGATCCAGACATCCGGTCGTCTCGGAGGAGCCGAAATAGCAAGAACCGAGAGATATCAGGAGGGAAGAACTCCTTTGCATACACTCAGGGCGAACATTGATTACGGATACGCAATTGCAAAAACAACTTACGGTGTTATAGGCGTAAGAGTGTGGATGTCAAAGGGCGACTCAATCGATAAAAAGCCTGAGAATAAAAGAAAACAGAAGAAAAATTAAAATAGCGGGTACGAACTATGTTAATGCCGAATAAAGTAAAACACAGAAAGGTAATGAAAGGGAAGAGGTCCGGTCTGGCAACTTCCTGTAACAGCATTGATTTCGGAGAGTTCGCTCTTAAAGCTACCGAATGCGGATGGATCAACAGCAGACAGATCGAAGCCGCCCGTGTAGCAATAATGAGAGCTGTTAAAAGAGGCGGCCGTATGTGGATAAGGATATTCCCCGATAAGCCTATCACAAAAAAGCCTCTGGAAGTAAGAATGGGAAAGGGAAAAGGTAATCCTGAAGAATGGGTTTGCGTCATTAAACCGGGCAGAATACTTTTTGAACTTGGTGATGTTGACAGTGAAACTGCTCTTGAGGCATTCCGCCTTGCTTCTCATAAACTTCCTATCAGAACGAAAATCATAGAAAAAGGAGATGAACTGAAATGAAAGTTTCTGAATTAAGAGAAAAGACACTGGCTGAACTCCAGGAGAAGCTTCTGTCTTATAAAGAGGAGCAGTTCAACTTGAGAATGCAGAAAGGAATGGGGCAGATGGAAAACAACTCCCGTGCTGTATCCATTAAAAAGGACATAGCGAGAATAAAAACCATGATAACCGAGAAAAAGAAAGCGGTTGAGGTGAAGAAATGACAGAAAAAATAAAAAGAACACTTACGGGTACAGTAGTTTCAGATGCAATGGATAAAACTGTTGCTGTTCAGGTTACGCGTCGTTTCAAACATGCGCTGTACAAGAAAATGATCACTGCCCGCAAAAAGTTTCTTGCCCATGACGAGCAGAATCAGTACAAGGTCGGAGATATTGTTAAAATACAGGAATGCGCTCCTATGAGCAAAAGAAAAACCTGGTTTGTAAAAGAAAAAATTGGTGAGAGCAGGAGATAGCAATGATACAGGAAATGACAAGACTGGCTGTTGCCGACAATTCAGGCGCCAAGGAAGTCCAGTGCATTAAGGTTTACGGCGGTTCAAAAATAAGATATGCCGGTGTCGGTGATGTTATAGTTGTCGCTGTAAAAGTTGCTGAACCGAAAGGCAAAGTGAAGAAAGGCGATGTAAAGAAAGCTGTTATTGTCCGTCAGGCAAAGGAGATCCGTCGTGATGACGGTTCCTATATAAGGTTTGATGACAATGCAGTCGTAATAATCGATGACGCATACGAGCCAATCGGAACGCGCGTTTTCGGACCAGTTGCAAGAGAACTTCGTGGCAAAGGGTTCATGAAGATAGTTTCTCTCGCACCGGAAGTATTGTAAGGGGATTACCATGGCTAACATTAAAAAGAATGACACCGTAAAGGTTATTGCCGGAAAAGATAAAGGCAAGAGCGGAAAAGTATTAAAGGTTCTCGTTAAAGATGAAAAGGTTGTTGTTGAAGGTGTTAATGTTTACAAAAAACATCAGAAACAGACCGCGACAAAAGAAGCAGGCATAGTTGAAAAAAGTATGCCGATCCATATTTCAAATGTTGTGGCTTTAAACCCGAAGACAAAAGAGCCGACATCTTTCAGAATGAAAACACTTGAAGATGGAACCCGGGTCAGGGTATGCAAAAAAACCGGCGAAACCATTGACTAACGGAGATGACAATGAGTGAAAAGTACATAAGCAGACTTAGAGAACAGTATGAAAAGGAAATAAAGCCCGCACTTCAGAAAGAGCTGGGTGTCGGAGCAATGGCTGTTCCCAAAATCGAGAAAATAGTTGTCAATATGGGTGTCGGTGAAGCGATAGCTAACAAGAAAATACTTGAAGATGCTGTGAAGGAACTCACGGCAATCGTTGGACAGAAACCTCTTGTTAACAAGGCGAAAAAATCGATAGCCACATTCAAGCTCAGGGAAGGAATGCCGATAGGAACATCAGTAACTCTGCGTAAAGACATGATGTATGATTTTCTTGACCACCTTGTTAACATAGCTCTTCCCAGAGTTAAGGATTTCAAAGGTGTTTCAGGAAAGGCATTCGATGGAAAAGGCAACTATACTATCGGTATAAAGGAATTTTTCATTTTTCCAGAGATAGATTTTAACAAAGTTGAAAAAGCAAAAGGTTTTAACATTACTATCGTTACGACTGCAAAAAACGATAAAGATGCAAAGCTTCTGCTTAAAAAGTTCAATATGCCTTTCAACAGTTAATTTTTGAGATAGGAGGATAAATTGGCAAAGAAAAGCATTCGCATCAAGGCGGAAAGAAAGCCGAAGTTCGGTGTCAGGGGGTACAACAGATGTCCTCTTTGCGGAAGACCAAGGGCTTTCCTTAGAAAATTTAATATGTGCAGAATATGTTTCAGAACGCTTGCTAACCAGGGTCTTGTACCCGGCGTTACCAAGTCAAGCTGGTAAATAATGAGGTGAAATATGGCAATGAATGATTTGATTTCAAACTATCTTACCAGAATAAGGAACGGTATCCTTGCTGGCAAGGAGAATGTTTCAGGAATTCCTTCTTCCAAGATTATCGAGGAGATCTCGAGAGTTTTAAAGGAAGAGGGCTACATCAGTGATTTCAGGATCAATGAGCTCAATGGAAAGAAAACAGTTTCGGTAGATTTGAAATATTACCGGAACAAAAGTGTAATTTCCAAGATCGAGCGGGTAAGTACCGGTGGAAGAAGAGTGTATTCACAGTCTGCCGAGATCCCTTTTATTCGTGAAGGTCTGGGTGTTTCAATAATTACAACATCCAAAGGCGTTATGACCGATGCAAAAGCGAGGGAACTTAATGTCGGCGGAGAAATAATCTGTAAAATATGGTAATGGAGGGTTAAAGTGTCAAGAGTAGGAAAATCACCGATTGCATTGAGCAAAGATGTAAAAGCCTCACTCAAGGACGGTGTGCTTACGGTCCAGGGTCCGAAGGCAACTCTTGAGAGAGTTATACATCCGGCAGTAATCGTTGAAATAGATTCAGAAGTAATAAATGTAAGAAGAATCGATGAATCTATTGAAACAAGGTCACTCCACGGACTTTTCAGGATGCTTGTAAGCAACATGGTCACAGGTGTTACAAAGGGATTTACAAAGGTACTTGAAGTTAAAGGCACCGGGTACAAATTTGAGATGAAAGGGGACAAAATCGGATTTTCTTTAGGTTTTTCTCATCCTGTAGAGATGAAATTACCTAAGGGGGTTTCTGCTGAGATCAACAAAACCAACAATGAGTTGACCCTTACATGTGCAGACAAAGAGCTCCTTGGAGACTTTGCGGCAAAGATCAAAAAACTCCGCCCGGTCGAGCCTTATAAAGGGAAAGGTATTTTCTATAAGGGTCAGGTAATTAGAAGAAAAGCCGGAAAGGCTGCTGGTAAATAGAGCGGAGGTTAAAAAATGAGACCGGATATAAAAAAAGAAAGAAGAATTAGAAGAAAAGCTGGTGTAAGAAAAAGAATTTCCGGCACTCCGGAACGTCCACGGCTTTCTGTTTTCAAGAGCAATGTACATATTTATGCTCAAGTGATCGACGATGTTGCGGGAGTTACACTTGCTTCAGCATCATCTGACGAGAAAGGTTTTGTAAAACCTGAAGGTGACAAAAAATCTGTTGCAGTAAAGGTTGGTCAGTCGATCGCATTAAAATGTAAGGAAAAAGGAATAGAGCTCGTCGTTTTCGACAGGAACGGATATCCTTTCCATGGCAGATTGAAGGCACTTGCCGATGCGGCAAGAGAAAGCGGACTTAAATTTTAGGAGTTGCTGATGAAAGAAATAAATAAACCGATCAATCCGGAAATGATGGAGCTTAACGAAAAGCTTGTTTATGTCAACAGGGTTGCCAAGGTCGTAAAAGGCGGTAAAAACTTCAGTTTTGCCGCATTGATGGTTGTGGGTGACGGCAAGGGGTTTGTCGGCATAGGGCTTGGAAAAGCAAGAGAAGTTCCGGAAGCTATAAGGAAGGGAGTTGTCAGGGCAAAGAAAAACCTTTGTCAAATAAAACTTCTGAGAGGGACAGTTCCTCATGAAATAACAGGTGAATACGGAGCGGGCAAAGTTATTCTCCGTCCTGCATCAGCAGGTACGGGAGTTATTGCTGGATCTGCAGTAAGGGCAGTGCTTGAGGCGGCTGGTGTAACAGATATTCTTTCAAAGAGTATCGGTTCCAACAACCCTCACAATATGGCTAAAGCGACACTTAATGCTCTTTTAAATGTTGAGACCATTGAGGAAGTTGAAGCAAAGAGAAATGTCGGAGTTAAAGATTATCAGTTGAAGGAAAAGGAGTAACAATATGCAGCTGTACGAACTTAAAAAGCCCGAAGGACTCAAGTCCAGAAAAAGAATAGGCAGAGGTGACGGAAGCGGTACAGGCAGTACGGCAGGAAAAGGACATAAAGGACAGAAAGCCCGCTCCGGCGGTGGTGTGAGAAGAGGATTTGAAGGCGGAACAATGCCTTATAACAGAAGAATCCCGAAAAGAGGTTTTTTCAATAAGTGGGCAACAGATGTTTGCGAGATCAACATAAGATATCTTGAGAAATTTGAATCAGGGTCTGTTGTCGATCTGGAAAAACTTAAAGAAGCCGGTCTTTATAACGGGAAAGACGAAGTTGTTAAGATAATTGGCAGATTTGACCTGACAAAAGCTATAACTGTCAGAGTTCATAAGTTTACGGCAGGCGCAAAAGAATCGATTGAAAAATCAGGCGGAAAAGCCGAGGAGATTAGTCTTGATAAGTAAGGTATTAAAAAACATTTTTAAGATTCCTGACTTGAGAGAGAGGGTTATTTTTACCCTTTTGATGCTCGCAGTATATCGTCTTGGTATTTTTGTTACCACTCCGGGTGTCAACCGCTCTGTCATGGAAAAGATAATGTCAACAAAAGCGACGGGCACGCTTCTGGGTTTATTTAATATGTTCTCAGGCGGTGCAGTGGAAAATCTTTCGATCTTTGCTCTGGGCATAATGCCGTACATCAGTGCATCGATCGTAATGTCTCTTCTAGCTGTTATCGTTCCCAAAATAGGAGAGCTCCAGAAGGAAGGTGACCAGGGCTACAGGAAGATAACTCAGTACACAAGATACGGGACAGTGCTTCTGTGCGTAGTTCAGGGATTTATGATGGCAAAGTTTCTCGAAAGTCTCACAGGACCGGTCGGGGAAGTAGTTGTAAATGTGCCCGGCTGGTTTTTCAGAATAATTACTGTCATAACTCTGACGGCAGGAACCCTTTTCCTTATGTGGCTTGGAGAGCAGATCACTGACAGAGGAATAGGCAACGGCGTGTCACTGATAATTTTTGCTTCTATTGTAGCAAGATTTCCAAATATGTTTTTTCAGATGGGCAAGTACTTAAAAGAACAGCTTATTCAGCCGCATCAGCTTGTGATTTTTCTCATAATCCTTGTTGCAACATTTGCCATCATTGTTTTTGTTGAAAGCTCACAGAGAAGGATTCCGGTTCAATATGCAAGAAGAGTTGCAGGCGGAAGGAAGATACAGAATTCACATCTTCCACTTAGAATAAACACATCGGGAGTAATTCCCCCAATATTTGCAAGCGCACTTCTTGTTTTCCCGGCAACTTTGTCGAGCTTCCTTAAATTTGACATGGGTCCTTTGCAGGGATGGTTGAACCCGGGTGGATGGCTCTACAATCTTCTTTATCTCGGACTTATAGTTTTCTTCTGTTTTTTCTATACTTTTATTCAGTTTAAGACAGAGGATGTGGCTGAAAACATTAATAAACAGGGCGGTTACATTCCTGGTGTAAGACCGGGAAAGGAAACAGTGACCTATATAAACACGGTTCTTTCAAGGATAACATTCGGCGGAGCGATATATCTTTCCGCAGTATGCATGATCCCCGATCTTCTCAGAAACAAGATGGGTCTCCCTTTTTATATGGGCGGAACATCAATTCTGATCGTAGTCGGTGTTGCAATGGATATGGCATCCCAGATAGAAAGCTATCTCATCAACAACAACTACGAAGGTTTTTCAATTGGCGGGAAAGGTTCCCTTGTTAAGAGCAGAAGAGGGTGAAAGCAATGACTTGCTGTTTTAAAATTTGCAGGAAAATGCATAAAAAAATCGGCAAGTTATCCTTATGTGCCAGAATTTATTTGAAAAATCGTACAATACGATTAAATTCAACATGTTTTTTTGATCAGGATGTGAGATAATGGTAAAAGAAGAAGGGATTGTAGTTGAAGGGACAATAGTTGACACCCTTCCAAATGCAATGTTCAGAGTTGAGCTTGAAAATGGGCATCAGGTGCTCGCTCACATTTCCGGAAAAATGAGAAAATATTTTATCCGTATTCTTCCGGGGGATAAGGTTCAGATAGAACTTTCTCCTTATGATCTTACAAGAGGAAGGATTGTGCACAGGATGAAAAATAACGGTAATTAATTAGGAGAGAAAGATGAAAGTTCGTGCTTCTGTAAAAAAGATTTGTACAAAGTGCAAAATTATTAAAAGAAGGGGAGTTTTAAGAGTTATCTGTGAAAACCCGAAGCACAAACAGAGACAAGGCTGATAAAATACAATAAAGACAGGAGGTGACAGTTGGTTCGTATTGCAGGAGTTGATCTTCCAAGGAAGAAAAGAATGGAAATAGCACTCACATATGTTTACGGAATAGGAAGATCGAGTGCTCAGAAAATACTTGACGAAGCCGGCATTGACTGGAGCACTAAAAGTGATGATGTTGATGATTCGATGGCTATCAAAATAAGGGCCATAATTGATGAAAAATTCAGGGTGGAGGGTGATCTCAGAAAAGAAACCATCATGAATATAAAAAGATTGATGGACCTTGGAAATTACAGAGGTCGCAGGCACAGAAGAGGCCTTCCTTCAAGAGGTCAGAGAACTCGTACCAATGCAAGAACAAGAAAAGGTCCGAGACGCAACCTTATGAAGAAGAAGAAATAGGAGGTATTGAGATATGGCACCTGAAAAGAAAAGAAAAATTAAGAAAAGTGTTCAGACAGGACTTGCATATATTTTATGCAGTTTTAACAATACCATTGTAACAATTACTGATGTAAGCGGAAATGTACTGTCATGGTCAAGCGCCGGTCTTAAAGGATTCCGCGGAAGTAAGAAAAGTACTCCCTATGCAGCACAGGTTGCAGCGGAAGATGCCGGCAAAAAGGCACAGGATTACGGTTTGAGAACTCTGAGTGTTTTTGTAAAAGGTCCGGGAAGCGGAAGAGAAGCAGCTATCAGAGGACTCTCAAATGTGGGATATAATGTAACTCTTCTTCGGGATATAACACCCATTCCTCATAATGGATGCCGTCCCAAAAAGAAAAGAAGAGTATAATCATTATTTGGTGTAAACTTTTACTTACCTAAAAGGAGGAAGCTTTGGCTAAGTACAAAGAAGCAAAATGTAAGATCTGCAGAAGAGAAGGAGCGAAGCTCTTTCTGAAAGGTGAACGCTGTCATACTGAAAAGTGTTCATTTGAAAGAAAACCCTATGGCCCCGGCAATCATGGAAAGGACAAGAAAAGAGTTACCGAGTACAAGATTCAGCTGAGGGAGAAACAGAAAGCAAAAGCTATTTACGGCATGCTTGAAAAACAGTTCAGTATTTTTTATGACAGGTCTGTCCTTAAGAAAGGCGCAACCGGTGAAAATCTTTTAAGAATGCTTGAATGCCGTCTTGACAACATTGTTTACCGTCTCGGATTTGCAAACAGCAGAGCTCAGGCAAGACAGCTGATCAACCACAGACATTTTTCCGTGAACGGCAGACTTACCGATATCCCTTCTTTCATTGTGAAGGCGGGAGATGTTGTTGTTCTTAAGGAAAAAAGCAGAAATTCCAAGATTTTCAAGGAAACAATAGAATCTGCGGGAGAAAGACTCCCTGTTCCTTCATGGCTTGAACTGAACAAAGGTGAATTCAAAGGAACAGTTGTACGACTTCCGGGAAGAGAAGATATAACTGAAGATGTAAAAGAAAACCTTATCGTAGAGCTTTATTCTAAGTAATAGGGGGAATTTAAATGTATCGAGCCAATTGGAAAACATTGATCATGCCCAAAGATGTAAGGGTTGTAGAGCAGGGTGCGGATGGTGCATATGCCCGTTTTGTCTGCGAACCTCTTATGAAGGGTTATGGAATTACTCTGGGCAATTCGCTTCGAAGAATTCTTATTTCAAGTCTTCGCGGAGCAGCTGTAATCGGAGTTAAAATTAAAGGTTACGAGCATGAATTTGCAACTATTCCGGGAATAAAGGAAGATGTGGTGGATATCATTCTCAACATAAAACAGATCCGGTTTGTCGCCCATGAAGATAAACTGCACACTCTGCTCCTTAGGAAAAATGTAAAAGGGACAGTTACTGCCGCTGACATAGCCGAAACAGCCGGCATAAAGATCCTCAACAAAGACCTCGTGCTTTTTGAGATGGATGAAGGAGTTGATTTTGAAATGGAACTTATTGTCGGCATAGGAAGAGGATATGTTCCGTCTGAAGCACACAATCAGGATATCTTTTCCGAGGGCTATATTGCAGTTGATTCATTTTTCTCTCCTGTTGTAAGAGCAAACTATAAAGTCACCAATGCAAGAGTTAAGAACAGTTTTGATTTTGATAAAATGGTCTTTGATCTTGAAACAGACGGCTCTCTTTCTCCACGCGATGCACTTGCTTATGCGGCAATGATACTCAGGGAACACACAAAGTTCTTTATCAGTTTCTCAATTGATGAAAAGGATGAGTTAAATGCTTCAGATTCTCACGAAGAGGTCAACATGAACCTTTACAGGACAATTGATGAACTTGACCTGAGCGTAAGATCGTATAACTGTCTTAAAAATGCAAACATCCGTTTTATAGGCGAACTTGTAAAGAGAAGCGAAGCGGAAATGCTTAAAACCAAGAATTTCGGGAGAAAATCTCTTAACGAAATAAAGATACTTCTCATAAAGATGGGATTACATTTCGGTATGGATATAGACAATTTCCCGGATCAGAAGATCATTGAACAAATTGAAAAGAAATCAGGGAGCAAGATATGAGACACAGAAAGGCAGGCAGGAAACTGAACAGAGACAGTTCCCACAGAGAGGCAATGCTTTGCAATATGCTTAATTCTCTGGTTAAGAACGAAAGAATTCAAACAACTTTCGGAAGAGCGAAAGAACTGCAGAAAATAGCAGATAAAGCTGTAACACTTGCAAAGAAGAACACAACTGCATCGATCAGTCAGCTTACAAAGATCGTTAAGTCAGATAGAGAAGAAGTAATTACAAAACTTCTTAAAGAGATTGGACCGAGATTTGCATCAAGAGATGGCGGGTATACAAGAATTATTAAAGTCGGTTTCCGCAGAGGTGATGCGGCTCCCACAGTAATAATTGAATACCTGAGTGCAGATGAACCGGCTAAAAAAGCAAAGAAGAAAAAGACAGTGAAAAAGGAAGCTCCGGTTGTTGAAGCGGCTCCGGTAGTCGAAACTCCGGCAGTTGAAGAAGCTCCGAAAGCGGAAGAAGTCAAAGAAGAGCCTAAATCAGAATAAGATCAAGAGCTTAATAAAAAAAGAGGGGGCTGAAAAGCCCCCTCTTTTATTTCAAGAAATATTTAGAAATTAGGATCGACTGTCATTATAGTTTTTAACTTTTTCCTAACTTGACAACATAAATAAAACTTATAAAATCATTAAGGAGCTTGAAGGTAAAATAAATGAAGAAAAATTATGAAAAAACTTGCATTTCCTGTTTTAACAGAATGATTGTTAACAAGACAAGACAAGACAAGACAAGACAAGACAAGACAAGACAAGACAAGACAAGACATTCATTTCCTGAAACTAAAACGAGAGAACCTCCTTGAAATATGAAAGAAATTAATAAACAAGCACGATCTTTTATTTTTTTAGGAGAAACAAATTATGTTAAATAAAAAGTTTATGATAATATTTTTAGCAGTTTTCTTTTCAAATATTCTTGCGGCATTGAGCACAGATTGCAGAATAGAAGAAAAATTTCCAGTAGAGAATTCCGGCGACCTTAATTTTAGAGTATCGAAAGATGTTCAGAGTTTTATTAATTTAAATAACGGAAAAAAAGAAACAAGAATGAAGGTGGTTCTTCCAATCAGAGAAATATATAAGGAAGATACAGAGATTTTTGTACACGAAGCGGACATAACAGATGGAAACAGTATTAGTTTTGTAAATGGTGAGCTGGTTACTGACAATGAAATAGATATTATGGCAGAAAAGAAGCTTGCAAAAATTGTAAAAGAAAGATCTGACAGAATTGACTGGCGTAAATATGCAGCCGAAGAATTCATTCACAGGATGTCTTTAAAATGGTCAGAACTGGAAATACAGCACGATCCCGAAGCTGCTGGCGTTATCGCTGAATTTAATGTGTCTCAGTTGCAGGAAGTCATTAATAATAATACTGATCTTTTTCTTGGTATTGAATCGCAAAACTACACAGACAATTCTATGGCTTCGGCCATGCTGGATACAAATGTCGATCCGTATGTTCTTAATTACTCAAGCAGACAAGGTGATGGTGTAGGAATTTATCAGAGTGAAAACTGTTGTTCTGATCCAGGGTTTATTTCTGACTATTATAAAATTGCGGGAAATTGTGTTGTTCAGAGTCACAAAACACATGCTGAAAGAGTCGCAGGTGTTCTTCGTGAAGCTTCACCTCTGGCTTTTGTTTATTGTAGAAACGGCTGTGCCGTTCCTACTTCTACTGATTTAAATGGATACAATGGAAACCCACCCATACATATCGTAAACTTATCCTGTGGCGGTGGCAGAACATCTGCTGGATACAACACACTTTCGAGAGATTTTGATAACCATGTTTATGGTGACGCAGTTGCAGTTTTTGCAGCGGCAGGAAATGATGCGGAAGAGCCTGCTGGAGAAAATTATGTTAATTATCCAGCAGAAGGTCTTAATGTTGTTGCTGTGGGTGCCTACAATGATGCAAATGATACTATTGCAACTTTTTCTTCCGGTGTAAATTCAACTGTGGGAAATGAAAAACCTGATATATCCGCTCCTGGAGTAAATATTTCTTCTGGCGGACACGGAAATGCGAGCGGTACTAGCCTTTCAACTCCCCATGCTGCAGCAATAGGGGCAGACTTTGCAGGGTGTTATACATGGCTCAAGCTAAAACCTCACTACCTGAACGCTCTTACTCTCGCTACCTCTAATGATGTTATTTCCGGTAGCTGGTGGAGAATTGGTGTTGGCGGGATAGATTTCAGAGACGGTTTTTTTGATGGGCATGCTCAAAGCTGGGAAGGTTCAAATGGAAGCTGGTCTACTTTTGACAATAATGATCCTTATCCCGGGAATGGCAAAATAGACAAGGTTGTTTCAATTAATTCTTCTTTTGCACAAGTTCATGTTGCAATATGGTGGCTTACCCGTGGGGACTATACATATGCACATCAAGATGACACATATCCTCTTGGAATGGATCTTGATGTTACTGTTTATGATCCGAATGGTAATGTTGTTGGAAGTTCAGCAAGCAGACTCAATCCGTGGGAGTCACTGAGATTCGACCCCACTGTTACCGGAAACTATCGAGTATCTATAAGTCGTGCATATAACAGAGATACAAGCTGTAATATCCGTTTGGGTCTCTGGATAAATAAAGACAATTAAAATGGAGGGGATTATGTTTCGTTACATAATAGGGGTTTTGTTGCTTTTGATGATGGTTTCGTGTGGAGACAAAGCAACACAGACCGACAATGAAGATTCTTTGATTGATGAAAATGCTGTCTCGGATGAGATCTCTACCAAAGATTATGACAAAGCTGAAGAAGCTGTTAATGATTCAGAATATTCCGATTCTGATGCAAACAGCGGATCGGGTTACCACATGGTGGCCACAGAATATTCAGAGATTGCAGAATTAGGAAATCTTACGACAGATAATAAAAGATATGAGATTTTCCGTGATAAAACAACATTTGAACAGTTCTTTACACAGATAAATGTTGATGAGATGGAGCCGCCTTCTGTTGATTTTGATAATAAAATGGTGATTGTTCTTTTTAATGGAAAATGGAATGATCTGAGACCGGCATACCGTCTTGACGGAGTTAAGAAGTTCGTTTTTGACAATCCCGAAGATGTTCACAGTTCTGTAATCACAGTAGAAACTACAGTGCTTTATTATCGTGAAGATTGCCCGGTTGATTCAATGATCTATTATCCGACCTATCTTATAAGTGTTGATAAAGCTGACATCGTAAATTTTGTTGATCATTTTGAAATTGTAACTGACTGCTAACAAAGAACTTTTTTCTCACAAACTGAAATTTTGAAAGTTATGAAATTGACTACAAAATAAATGTGGAAACCAGATGCCTTACTGATGAAGAAACTTCAGATTGGTAAAAAACTTAAGCTAGAAATTGGGATCGACAGCCATTATAGTTTTGATGCCGTAGTGGTCTGAAACTGAATATCTTGTCTTGGTCTTTTCCAAATCATTGAAAAGAAGATATTCGTTGAAAAACGCTCTTTCTGAATAAAAGTTGAACCCTTTCTTTGTTTTGAAGAATATGTGATCATGAACTGCTTCCAGACTGTTTTTATCAACAAAAGGATTTTCCGGACAGACTGTACACTCTATCACTTCATCTTTATCAACATCAAAATAAGGATCATACCACCCTTCAGAGATAAGTCTTGAAACAGGTGCCGGATTAAATTCAATGATGTTTTCTCCGCCAGCTATATTGCTGTTGAAATCACCCATTATTACTCTCTGGGCAATATTTTCGTTGTCAGGAATTGAAAGTATCTCGTTGATCTGTGTCAACTGTTCCTGCTGCCAGCTCCCGGCAATACCGTCATATTCCTCATCAATTATTGCAGAAAGTGCTGTACAGATGATCTGAGTATCTCCTATGGCCGGTTTGTAGTCGTATATTTCCCCATCTTTTTCTATTCTTCCAAGCGTAGCATAAACGGCCATTCTGTGGTTACCATATGATGTCAATGCAAGAGTCCCTTTATTTTTAAGGGGATATTTTGATGCAAGAAGAATCCCGTTGTTTCCATTGTTTTTATAAACAACCTCTTTTTCAACCATACATTCTTCAAGTACCGCCTGAAAATCTCCTCCCGCTATTGAACCAAGTCCGTCGCCGATAAGACATTGCTGGCAGACCGGAGAAAGAGCGAGAATGTCACCGAGGCAGTTTTGAGCAATGCAGGCAATGTCAGTACCGCCGCATTCCATTGCGACACACATAACAACAGGAGCCACTTCTTCCTGAGTACATGACGGGGGTATCGGATCAAAATCTTCATTTTTTGTGTTGACATATACAGTTGAAATATATCCGAGATCGTTCTTTTTGTCTTTAAGAAACTGACTTATTTTCATGATCTCGTTTTCATCGTAGATCTCCTGAAGACACAGGATGTCAGAATCTGCAGTTTTAAGGATCCTTTCAAGCTTTTCAGTTCTTTCACTTAAAAGAGGAAGCTCCTCGCCGAGACGGACATTGAATGTTTCAAAAGAGATAGTCTGTTCGTCAAGACTAAAACCCCCAAGTTCGTTTTCACATCCTGAAAAAAGGAAGCATGTGATTGCAAACGCAAAGACAACCGATAGTTTAGTTCCCATTTTGTTCCCTCGTATGTAGTTGATATCACTCATAATAAAGAGCTTTGACGATCTCGTCGAAAGTTGTGACTCCGTCAGCAAGTTTTCTTATAGCAGATTCTTTAAGCGTCAGCATACCGTCCATTATGGCGTTGTTCCTTATTTCGTCAGCTGTAGCCCCTTCGGAAATGATAGACCTCATTTTAGGAGTTATGTTCATAAATTCTATGATAGCCGTTCTTCCTTTGTATCCGGTGTATCTGCACTTTACACAACCTTCCGCATCTCTTATCTTGTAAGTGCTTTCAAGCGGAAGATGAAGTGTTATTTTCTCTTCTTCGCTCATTTCCCGCAGGAAAGAGCAGAATGGACAAACTTTTCTAACAAGCCGCTGTGCAACAATTGCGTTTAAAACACTTGCGATCAGATAGGGTTCAATTCCAAGATCGCCTATTCTTTCAATTGTTGTTGCCGTATCGTTTGTGTGGAGAGTTGAAAGGACAAGATGCCCGGTAAGAGCGGCCTGTACAGCATTTGTGGCGGTTTCCTTGTCTCTGATCTCACCGATCATAACAATATCAGGATCCTGTCTTAAAATATGTCTCAAGGCGCTTGAAAAGGTTATTCCGGCTTTAACATTAACGCCCATCTGGTTGATCTCATCAATTATTATCTCAATGGGATCTTCAACTGAAACGACATTTATTTCAGGGCTTGCGAGCCATTTCAGAGTTGAATAAAGCGTTGTTGATTTTCCGCTTCCTGTCGGACCGGTCACAAGAACCATGCCGTATCCTTTTTTAAGAGAAACATCATAGAGCTCCTTCTGTTCGTCTGAAAACCCGATGTTGTTGATATCTTTAACAAAAGTAGATGACTCAAGCACTCTTAGAACCATTTTCTCGCCAGTTACGACTGGAACGGTGCTTGCTCTCAGTTCAACTTCAAGACCGGTTTCGGTCACAACTTTTATTCTTCCGTCCTGAGGTCTTCTTTTTTCCGCAATGTCCATTTTTGCGAGCATTTTAAGCCGGCTGACAAACGGAAGATGGGCTTCAAACGGGAATGAGTATATTGTGTGCAGTATCCCGTCAAGCCGGAACCTGATATTTGTTTCATCCCGTTTGGGCTCGATGTGGATGTCGCTTGCCTCCTGATCTATGGCATATTTGAGCATATAATCAACCGCATTGATTATGTGCTTGTCATCCATGTTTTTCGCCTTGCCGAGGTCGGTAAGATTTTCAAGATTGTTAAATCCTTCCCTGACAAGATCATCGGCAGCTGCTTTTATCGATTTCTTAAAGCCGAAAAGATCTGCAAGAACCCTTTCTATATCTTTTGCAGACGCCACAACGGGAATTATTCCCGATGAAGTGGAAGTTGAAAGCTGATCGATAATGTCCATCCTGAAAGGGTCTGCCATTGCAAGAACGATGTCGTCTCCTGTTTTATACAAGGGGATGACTCTGTTAATTTTTCCGTATGCCGCACTTATTGTTTTCACAGTAAGCTGATTGTCTATTTTTAGCGGGTCTATCACAACATATTCGCATCCTGCTCTAGCTGCGATAAGACGGAGCAGTTGTTCCTCAGAAAGTTTAATAGATTCTTTCTCGCAGGTGAACACAAGGAGTTCTGTAACAAAAGGGGCCCTTTTGAAAGTGGTCTCAAACATTGACTGATAGTAATCTTTTCTGGCAGAAATAAGTTCCTTCTGCTCTTTATTTATTACTGAATATTCTTCAAGCATTTCAAGGAGCAGTGAAAGAGAAAGTTCAATTTTCATCGATTCTCCGGAAATGATTAACCCTCAAACTGTGAAACTATTTCCTTGAGTTTTGTCATTAACTCACTGAGTTTCTGATAATCTGTTTCAAGCTGGGAGGTTTTTGCGGTAAGCTCATCAAGCGTTTTGGTCTTTTCCTCAAGTTCAGAGTCTGCAGAAGCAGCTTTTTTCTTCAACTCTTCATTTTCAGCAATGACAAGTTCCATCCCTTCCGTTTTTTCGGACATCTTGTCGAGTTCGTCATTAAGTTCTTTGATGCGGTCTCTTCTCTCATTAAGCTTTTCTTCAAATTCGAGTTTTTCTTTCATGACCGTTTCAAACTGTTCTGCGAGCTCTCCGCTTTTTGAAACAGCATCTGTAAGTTCTTCAATTTCCTGTTTAAGGTCAGCAATATTTTTCTCGAGATCCGATTTTTCCATCCTTGTCTTTTCAAGTTCTTCAGCAACTTCGGCAAGATTTGCAACAGTTTCCCTGAGCTCGTTCATCTCTTTTTCGTTTGCTGTAATTTTCTGTTCAAGATCGGCTTTCAATTTTTCCATTTCGTTCACAGCATTTTCTTTTTCCTTCAATGCGTCGGCAGTCTCTTTTTCAATTTTTTTGACACGGTCTTTCATTTCCTTGTTGTATACGGAAAGAACATCGTTCTGATCTTTCTGTTCTGCAAGCTTTTTCTTGAAATCGGCTATTTCCTGAGATTCGCCTTCTTTTTTTGCTTCAGCCGCCTCTTTCAAAGTTTTTACTGAATCTTGAAGTTCATCATTCTCTTTTTTAATATCTTCAAGTTCTTCACTTAGCAGAGATACGGTCCCTTCGAGTTTTTCTATCTGTGAAACGAACTCTTCTTTTTCTTTTTCTGTATTTTCGAGCTCCTTTGAGAGTTTCTTAAGTTCTTTCTCTGATTCTGAGGATTCTTGAGCCGCATTTTGAAGATCAGATATCTTTTCCTCAAGACCTTTTATCTGAAATCCTTTCTGAGCAATGGCATCTTTGAGTTCTCCCGATTCCTCTTCAAGTTTTGCAAGCACTCCCTGAAGTTCTTCGTTTTTGCTTGTCAACTCCTGATTTGCCTGAACAAGCGCTTCAACTTCTTCGCCCAGTTCATTTCCTGCTGATGATTTATCTGCCTCTTCAAGCATTTTCTCAAGCTGAGCAATCCTGTTTTTCAGTTCAGCAACCTGTTTTCCATTGCCGCCTGAATCGACAGGAATATCAGCTATCCCTTCAAGGAAAGGGAAAATGGCATGAGTGGTTGCAAGCATTGTTTCGTTGTCAACAGGGATCTTGAGATAGAAGTCGGCTCTGTATTCAAACTGTCTGTGTCTTTCAAAAACTTCTTCTTTGGCATCACTTGAAATAAGAAGGATCGGCACATTTGCATATTCTTCCATTGCCCTTATCTTTTTGCAGAGCATGAATCCCTTCATCCCGGGATTTTCCGCACGGATTATGAAAAGGTCCATTTTTTCCTTTCCGAGTGCTTCCTGAACTCTTCCTTCAGAGCTTGCTTCAAAAACATTAAAGTTGTAGGATGAAAAAAGTTTGTTCAACGCCTCTGACATTGCAACATCAGCTTCATAGACAAGTAGGTTTCTGCTCATAATGGCCTCTAATTTAATCTATTTGTAAGACTTGTGAGTTTTTTCCTTATGGTATTTACGGAATCGATCCCGTGATCTGCAAGCGTTTTGATGAACTGTGTCCCTCCCATTGCAAGAAGTTTAAGATATCCGTGCATGGTGAGAGTCAGAAACCCTTTGTGGACAGAAAGGGAGATGTGTTTTCTGTTTTCCTTGTCCATTAAAATCTTAGTTGAATTTATCAGAAATTCTTTTACATCACTGCATCTGCCGCATGAATTAAAGATGCGCGAGGTAATGTCGAATGTTGAAAATACGGTGAAATCAGGGCTCTGTCCGGATTTGAAATTTGAAACTGTGAAAGAACCACCTTCTCTTGATATGACGATGTCTGCATCGTTTTCCATTACAACTCTGAATGATGCGTCCTTTGAAAGTGCATTTATCACTTCAACGGCACCATTGTTCTTTCTGATCATCGACTCAATCTTGTCTTTCATTTCAAACCTAATCACCAACAGATTGAAAAACTTATCACAAGGCATATTTTTTTGCAAATAAATTAATGAAGATAATAAATCAGTTCTTTGTTCCCCGGACGCATCTTGCAAGCTGATTGTCCCATGTTTTTTTCATGTAGCTTACAGATCCGGTCGAAAAACTTACAAGCCATGCATTTGTCGTTGCCTGTGCTTCTTCGTCACTTGTCCAGTACATTAAATTCTGCTGGCCGACTTCTGCCGGAAGATAATTTCCGTTTGCACAGCCCGTTTTGCAGTCACTGCTTCCGCCGTTGCAGGCAGTGTATCCGGTGCAGGATGAAGTGACAGTGCATGCCGTTGTTTTTGCACACCCTTTTACGAGTGATTTAAGTTCATCGATATTCGGAAGCCGCCAGTCTGAAAATCCCGCAAAATCCAGAGCTTCGCAGTAATCAAGCGATTCCTGCCATGTGTTTGTTTCCACTTTTCCCGCCTGCCATTCAAGACCATTCGTATCTACAAAAGTTGCCGCAGGAATAATTACACAGTTGTTGTTCTCGCACCATTTCCCTTCTTCACATTCGCTGTCAAAATAACAATTTCCGTAAGGATTTTGAGGGACATAATCGTTTTCCGGAACATCGTCGGCAGTTCCGGCTCTGACACATCTGACCCAGTTTGCGCCGCTTAATGAATCTGCATCACTGTTGATAAGCCCCCCTTTGAAATTGAGATACCAGTAGGCACTTGCCATTGTTCCTGCCGCACTGGTGTTAGGGGTATTTGACCATGTTCCGTTGCATGGTCCGTGGAGTATCGGCACGATGTAACATTCTTCGTTATCGAGCTGTCGATCTGTAAGTTTGCAGTCATCAGCAGTCAAATATGCAAGGTCAGGATCGTATTTTGTTTCATCAAGAGCATAACATCCAAGACACGAATTGCCGAAACCCTGAGTGTTTTCCTTGTCTTTATTGCAGGTGTCCTGATCTGTGCAGGTGTCTGTCGTGGGGCATTTTCCGCCGGTCATGACAGTGCTCACCCCCCTTGCAATAGTCCGCAGCTCGCTGATTGTGGGGAGCCGCCAGTCTGTTGCCCCGGCAAGAACGAGATTTTCGCAATATTTCAAGGCCTCTGCATGTTTCGGGCCTAAACCGCCCGCTCCTTTATTGCCCATCGGGTTTTCCCAGATGAGGAATGTTTCAGGATCGACCCAGATGCCTGGAGCGTTCTTGTCGAAACTGTCAGTTCCCGAATCACCGGAATCACCGCTGTCACCTGTATTTCCTGAATTTCCGGTATCACCCGTATCACCTGTATTCTGTTTGCAGTCAGAAGTTATCCACCCGTCGCAGGTCGAATTGCATGTCGCTATTCCCCCTGAATATTGAGAGTCAATTTCTAAACATTCCTTCGCTCCGCCGTCGCAAATCTCGCCGCTGTCAACTGTTTTGTTGCCGCACAAAAGCTGATTTTCCTCATCATTTTTGTTTTCTTCTTTATCGGAAATGACATTTTCATCATCCATGAGAATATCATTTTCGTCTGTAACACAACTCAAAACAAAGAACGGAACAGAGAGTGAAATAAGTAAAAACCGGAAAAAACGCATGACCGCCTCCAAAAAAATTAATGACCAACAAAAAAATGATGTACCTTTAAAAAATTAATTCGTCTTCAAGTGAAATTTGGACTTTTTTAAATTATAAAAAGTGCAGATTTGTAAACAGTTTACGAAATATTACTTTTTATCGTTCTTCTGAATTCCTTCGGGGTGAGTCCGGTCGCTTTTTTAAAGCTCAGGTTGAAATGAGATTTGCTTGTAAATCCAGCCATATAGGCAATTTCAATGATATTTTTATCTTTATATGCAGTGTCTTCAAACATTTTTTTTGCCTCTTCTATTCTGTAACCGTTGATGAATGAATAGAAGTTCATTTTAAGTCCGCTGTTTATCACCTGTGAGATTATATGTCTGGGGAGTGAAATTTTCTCTCCGAGAGTTGAAACTGTGAGTTCAGGGTCAAGATAAGGTTTTTCATTTTCAACATATTCCAGAAGTTCCTTTAAAACTGAATCAACAGTTTCTTTTTCAAGCCGTGCCGATCCGTATTTGTCTGTTTCATCACTTTGTGGTTTATTTGAGTTTTCAATAATATTTTCAGGAACTTGGAATACAGGGCTCTGGCGGAGCGCCATGATCGAGAAGGTGAAAATGAGAACCATGTCCCAAAGATAGCTCACCCTTGTAAAATGGTGGTTCATGGTGAAAAAACCTGTCGCATGAAGGATAAGTGCCGTAAAAAGCATCGCAAGAAACCCGGCATTTACAAAAAAAAGGTTCATAAGCCACGAAAGGTCAGTTCTGTAGGTGTTTGAAAGGTGATCCTTTATCTCATCCTTATATTTTTTTATCATAAAGATGCACAGGATAAGATATGATAAATACTGAACAATCTTCATTCCGTATGTCAAAAGCGGCTGATAGCTTCTTGTAAATCCGTTGGTCAGAAAAGCTTCATAAGCTCTCACTTTTGCGTCATGATCAAGGAGATAGGCCGGAAAAACTATGGCAAGGTGAACCAGAAAAGGGATAAAATGAAGCAGATCCTGTTTCGCAAAAGATCTTTTTGTTGTAAGCGCCCTTACATAAAAATAAAAAAGAGGTCCATATAAAAGAGCAATAGAGGCATCGCCATATATCAAGCCCGAGAACTGCCGGTAAAAACCGGACTCATCAACAATAAGTTTAATAAAGTTGAAAACAAAAAGCCCAAGAATAACAATTAGATATCTGTTGGCTACAGAGTTTTCCTTTCTTATTCCCAGACCAACTCCGAGAATTGTGCTCTGCACAGCACCGATCAGAAAAATTATTGTAAATCCGATTGACATCATCTCTCCTTAAAGATCGCAGAAAAATATATTATCAAATAAAGTTAAAAGCAAATATCATTTTTAATGGAAATTTACGCATCTGGACTTTTTTTAGGAATTTCTTTGCGAAAGAGGTCGAAAATTATCCGAAACTCTTTAAATATTGTCTGACTGATTGTTAATTTCGGGAGATAATTATGAAAAAGATCATTGCCTGCTTCACATTTTTTACGCTTTTTTTTATGCTTGAAGGTGTTGATGTCCCAAATCGGCTGACAGGCCGTATTTTTATTAAACTTACAGACAAGTGTTTGAAAACAGGTAGGAATTCATGTTTGAAAAGTCTCGGATGTGTTGATGCCGGAAAGTTGACGCTCAAAAACTGGGCACTTGCAAAATGTTCCGGAGACCTAGTGGAAAAATCAGAGGAGCTTAAGAAAAAAGGATTTATTTCCAGACCCGAAAGATTTGTTTCTTCAAAACTTTATTCAATAGATCCGCTTTATCTGAATGATACTTACGCACAGGAACAATGGAATTTTCATAATACCGGCAATGTCACTTCTGCTGATGGGAAACTTTCAGTGAAAGGAAATGATCACGCACATATTTTTGAAGCATGGCGATTGTTGAAAACACTTGGTGTCGTGACAGACAGTGAGATTGGAAAAGACAGAAAGATCGGGATCATAGACGATGGATTTGATATTCTGCATGATGATCTTAAAGACAATTTCATAAGCTGGAAGAATTTTTCAGGGCCGGTTGAGCCGGAAAACATGTTCAGCGAAACAGCCGGAACTGTTGCAAATTTTCATGGAACAATGGTTGCAGGAGTTGCGGCGGCAAGAGGAAACAATTCTGCCGGACTTACTGGTGCGTGTCCGGCATGTTCAGTAATCGCAGCTCGAATGGATGCTGATCCCACAATTGATCCGGAACTTACCGCAGAAGAGTATTTTGACTCAATATTTAACTGGGTTTATGAGGAAGGTGCTGAAATTATTAACTGTTCGTGGGGACCTGATGCTGATATCAATGCAGAATATTTTGGCGAACTTTTCAGTTATTTTGCAACTAACGGCCGCGGTGGACTTGGAACTCTGATAGTTTTTGCATCAGGAAACAGCGGAGAAGATTTTTCGTGGAACCCTTTTGCAACTCATCCTGATACGCTTTCTGTTGGAGCAACTGACAGTGCCGGGTCAAGATACGATTTCTCTAACTATGGAACAATGCTTGATATAATGGCGCCTACCGCTGGTGGAGAAAAATCGGGAACGACTAAAT
>Ga0116148_1001687_pt1 | contig 23470 bp, 15 predicted proteins | sample AD_UKC055_MetaG_FD_89786 | JGI IMG/M metagenome (GOLD analysis project Ga0116148, IMG submission 89786) | Active sludge microbial communities of municipal wastewater-treating anaerobic digesters from USA - AD_UKC055_MetaG | ecosystem: Engineered > Bioreactor > Anaerobic > Digestate | place: USA... | reverse complement strand
GAGGCGGAGCAGAAGGCGCGCGATCTGACCTTTGTGGCGAGCCAACTGGAGTCGGCCGACACGCTGTCGCTGGTGCATCCCGACCGCATTCAGGGCCAAGCCGCCTCGCAGGCGCCATGGCCCGGCGCCGACGCGCTCGACCTGAAGGCCTTCCAGCCGGCCGGCACGGAGTATCTGTTTGTGCTGAGCGCCATGGCCGATCTGTCCCGGCAGGCAGCCGCGCAGTTGATGATGCCCGGCAACCTGATGGCCGTCGGCGAACGTTTGGGGGCGGAGGCCGCCAAACTCGCCGCGCGCCGGCCGGCTTTGGGCAACGTGCGTGCGACCGTCCGCGCACCGTCCGCACCGCGCGCCGCCGCGAAGATCGGCGAACATGCCAAAGGGTTGCCGCCGTACCTTTCGAACACCTCCGGTTCGGTCAAGGCGGACGCGCGTGAATTGCCTGTGTTGGCCGAGTGCGACGTGGTGGTGGCCGGCGCGGGCACCGGCGGCGGGCCGGCCGGCATCGCTGCAGCGCGACATGGCGCGCGCACCATTGTGTGCGAGTACATTTATCAGATGGGGGGCGTGCAGACCGACGGTTTGATCGGCATCTACTATTGGGGCAACCGCGTCGGCTTCACCAGCGAGATCGACCAAGGCGTGAAAGAGACCGGTGTTGTCTTTTCGCAGAGCAAGTCCGAGTGGTACCGCAGCCAGAACCGCAAGGCCGGTGCCGAAATCTGGTACGGCACCATGGTGAACGGCGTGGTGGTTGAGAACGGCGCAGTGACCGGCGTGGTGGTGCTGACGCCGGACGGCGAGCGCGGCGTGATCCGCTGCAAGGCGGCGATCGACGGCACCGGCAACGCGGAGTTGGCCGCGCTGGCCGGCGAGGAGACAGAGTTCATCACGGCCGACGAGCTCGCTCTGCAAGGGGTGGGGCAGACGCCGCGCCTGATGGGATCCAGCTACACGAACACCGATGTCGGCTTCCTGGACGACACCGACGCTGCCGACCTCTGTTTCTTCGCGTTGCGTTCGCGCACCAGCATGCGCGAGGGCATCTGGGATCAGGCGCAGGTCATCAACAGCCGCGAGCGCCGCCGCCTGATCGGCGCATTCTACATGTCGCCGCTTGACGTTGTGAACGAACGCACTTACCCCGATGTGGTGGTGCAGCCATTCAGTAACTTTGATTCGCACGGCCATACCGTGCATGAACAGTTTTTCATTGAGGATCCGGGGCACCACGGCATGAAGGTCAATCTGCCTTACCGCTGCCTGTTGCCGAAGAAGCTGGAGGGGCTGCTGGTGACGGGGCTCGGCATCAGCGCCCACCGCGACGCCATGCCGATCCTGCGCATGCAGCCGGATGTGCAGAATCAGGGCTATGCGGCAGGCACGGCTGCCGCGATGGCCGTCAAGGCCGGCGTCACCGTGCGCAAGGTGGACATGAAGGCGCTGCAGCGTCATTTGATCGAGATGAAGATTCTGCCGCCGGATGTGCTGACCATGAAAGATTCGTTCCCGCTACCGCAGTCGCGGTACACGGAGGCGGTGAAGAGCCTGCCCGAGAAATATCAAGGGCTTGGCGTGGTGATGACCGATGCCGCGCGCAGTGTGCCGCTGCTGAAGGCGGCCTTCAAGCAGGCGCGCAAACCCGAGGATCGGTTCGTCTATGCGCATGTGCTGGCCATGATGGGGCATGCCGATGGCGAACGCGAGCTGATCGAAAAGGTGAATGCGCTCGAATGGGACAAGGGCTGGAATTTCCGCGGTATGGGGCAGTTCAACCGCAGCGTGAGCTGGGTGGACAGCTATATCATCGCGCTTGGGCGTGCGCGTTCCAAGCAGGCGGTTGCCGCGATCCTCCGGAAGACGAACGTGCTCGACGCCTCCCACGAATTCTCCCATTTCCGGGCTGTGGCCTTGGCGCTCGAGGCGATCGGTGACCGCTCTGCGGCGCCTGCGCTGGGCGCACTGCTCGCCAAAGAGGGCGTGGGCGGCTATTCCTTCGCGATGCAGGCTGAGCTGCCGGTGATCAAAAACTACTCGAATCGCGAAGGCGATATCGAGCGTTCCAACTGCCTGCGCGAGCTCGCGGTAGCGCGCGCCCTTTTCCGTTTGGGCGATCATCAAGGGCTGGGCGAAAAGACGTTGCGCGCGTATGCGAATGATCCGCGCGGCGCCTATGCGACGCATGCGAAGCTGGTGCTGCAAGCTGCCGGAAAAAACGCCGGAGGTTGAAGATTCGGGAGTGGCGAGTTGGGAGTGCAGGCGTCCCGCCTGCAAAAACGTTTGTGCAAAAGACTGAGCGCCCCATGGCTTGGGTGTCAAAACGCGCATCTGTGTCGCGCGAGGACTTTCACCTTGCGGGCGGGGACGCCCGCGCCCGACTGTGCTTCGCATCAAACACGCGCTAGACTCGCGCACTCCTGCCACCAACCGATTACCCTCGGCGGTGTCAGTCGTCAGATTCAACCAGCACGCGGAAGCCGACATCGTAGACCTGCTGCCACGGGACGTACGGCACGCGCGCCGCAAAAGTGGCGTGGCGCGGGCGTTTCCACCAGGAACCGCCGCGGGCGATCGCGCGCCCGTCCGGCAACCGGTCTGAGGTCCACTCCCAGACATTGCCGTGCACGTCATGCAAACCCCAGGCGTTGGGCGCGAAACGGCCGACCGGTGCGGAGACGCGAAACCCATCCGACACGTTAGTGACGGCCGGCCGCCAGGCCGGAATGGCCGCGCCGGGCATGTTGGCGCGCAGCCGCTCCATCTTGTGGAACACGGCGTCCGCCAGGTTGGCTTGTCCGCTGAAGTCCGCGTCAATCCCGCCGTACGTCATCGGTGTGGCAGCCCCCGCGCGCGCGGCCCACTCCCACTCGTCGCCGCTCGGCAGGCGCACGCGCAGGCCGCTGCGCTGCGCGGCGAAGCGGCAGAAGGCGGTGGCGGCGTCGAACGACACCCTGCAGACCGGCTGCGTCGGCGTGTTGAGCGGATAGCCGCGTTCTTCCGGCGTGAACTGCATGTATTCGCCCCGCTCCATAAAGCTGTCGTGGTGCGGGTCAAAGCGCGCGTACTGTTCGTTGGTCACCTCTTCGGCGCTGATCCAGAACGGCCGCGCGATCGTGACGCGGCGTCCGTCTGCGGCAGCGTAGGCTCCGGCCGGGATGCGTGCCAAAGTAAGCGAGATGCCGCCGCCCAAATCGAGCGCGCGCGTGACCGCGCCGAGCGCCTGTTGTTTGGCGCGCGCGGACGCCGCATCAAAAGGCCACTCCGCCACAGCCGGAGCCGGGACCGCCGGAGGTGGCGCCTCTTCAGGCGGCAAGGCCGCGGCAGCCAGCGTGGCGACGCCGTGTGTGACTTCGTGTGCCTCGTCCAGATTGGCGTAGCGGCGCTGCATCTCAGCTCGGCGCTCTGCGAGCCGGCCCATGCGCGTGACGCCCACATTCTCGCTCCACGTGCCGTGGTTGGGACGGTTCATGTCGATCCAGGTGGTCAGCCGGTCCCACGATTCCGCGTCCAAGCGCACACCGTGGTGGCCGGCCTCCAGAATCTGAAACAGCTCTGTCGTCGAAACATGGAAATTGCAGGGCGTCTGCAAGCGGTTGTCCCCTTCCTGCGTCTGGCTGCGGATGTAGGCGCAGAGCGCCAGATAAGCCGGCGGGAAGAGGTTGTTCGCATTGATGTAGTAGACCTCCTTGGTCTTGATCGAAACACCGGGCCGCAGCGTGAAATCGGGGCGGCCGGGGCGCCCGTCGTGACAGCGTACGCAGTAGCGGTCCAGCACGGGCTGCACCTCGCGGTTGAAGGAGACGCCGCGTTCAGGGCCGTACCACGGCCGGATCTGCGAGGGCGGCCGCGCCATGGCCTGCATGGGGCGCGTCGGGCCGGCGCTGCTGTTCTGCGGCTCGTGGCATCCGGAACAGGATTGCAGCTCGCCGGGCATGACCGTCAGCCAGCTCCGCATCAGTTGCAGCGCGCGTCCCTGCGCGTCGAGCGGTTGGAGCGAGATCGGCGTGTTCGCCGGCACCTCGAAATAAGCCGAGCCGTCCGGTTCGACCGGCACGCTCCCCATGATGCGCACCACATCCCACGGACCGTCAAAACCGACCCGATCAGTCTCGGAACCCATGCCGCGGTAGGCGAACGAGTAGGTCATCAGCCGCAGCGTCTTGACGGTGCCGCGCGGTACGCCTGCGAGGCCGGGCCCCTCATAGATATCCACGATTTTGACGCGGCCGTGCTTTTCCGCAGGGCGCACGTGATCTTGCAGCAATACCGGCCGCGCGGTCGGTTGAATCGGGACCGGCTCAAACAGGGCCTGCCCCTGCTCTTCATGGATGAGCGTGATGTTGTCAAAGGTGTCAACGAGATACAGGCCCCACAGTGCATCGGGCTCCGGCTTGCAGGCGGTGAGGATGTACCCGCCGCCCAGCGGCCACGGGTGCAGAAACTTGGGCCAGGAGTCGTCGACCAGTTCATCCTTGACCTTATTCTCGACCGGCTGGCCGCGGCCGGGGATGCGTTGCACCACGCCTTGCGTTTCGCGTCGCCCCAGCGTGGGGTCGAACAGCACCAGCTCGCCCATGCGCGGCACGCCGTGGTGGCCCGACACGATCGCGGTGAAACGGTGGGGGTCGCCGGGAACGGGGCGCGCGTAGAAGAGCGCGTTGGGCCAGTAACTGTTGCTGCCGTACAACTCGCGCTGTCCGGTGCCGTCGGGATTCAGAGTGAAGAGCAGGCGTGAGACATAGTGCACGATGCCGCTGTACTCCCAGCGTAGATACATGACGCGTCCGTCCGGCATCTGCGTGGGATACCAGTTGTGGTCCTGATCAAAGGTCAGCCGACGGATCACGCCGTCGGCGGGCGTCCAGCGGTAGAGCGCGGCGACGTACGAGGAGCCGACCACACACGGCACACCGATAAAGGTGGCGTTGGAGAGAAAGAGCACCGAGTCGTCAGCCAGCCAACAACCGGCGTAGTTGTCGACATCGTCGTCGGGAATGAACGGATACATTTTTGGCTGCGACGGCGCATCAAGGTCCAGCTCGTAGACGCGATGCAGGCGTTTCTCGTTCTCGCCCGTGAACATCAGGCGGCGCGCATCCCAGTGGAGTTGCAGGTCGCCGACATAGGTGCCCGGTTCGGCGCGGTGCAGCGGGGTCAGCGCCGGCGCGACGCGCAGGCCGGTGAGCAGCGCGATTTCGTTGGTCAACCCTTTGCGGTTGACATCGCGCTGCTGCTGCCAATTCTGCGGCAGGGCCAGATTGTTGGCGCCGCGGCGCACGAGCAGCAGGCGGTCGGTGTCCAGCAGCGGGTTGGCCAGCAGGGCGGCGCGGACCTGCCGCACCAGCACGTCGGCCTCAGCAACCGCAGCGGGCTCGTTCGCCTCGAGTCGCCGCATGAGCGCGTCGCGGCGCGCACCGAGGGTCGCGCACCACGCGCGGTCCGTCTGACCGCAGCGTTGAGGCCAGCGCGCCGCCATGTCCTCCAAGGCCAGCCGCACAGCTTCCGGCTGGATGCGGGCAAGCTGGCGGCGTGTCTCCGCCGGACGGACGACGGGCTCCGCCGCTTGGCTCGAAAACACAGTCAGCATGGACAGAAAGAGCAGGGCGTGTTTCACGATACCTCCATCCTTGACGCACTCATTCTCACGGCTCGAGCGGAGCGAGCGCTTCGATGTCGCGGCGCATGCGCACGAGGTCGGACGCCTCGATCGCCAGCGCGCCGGCCTCGGCGTTTTCAATCGCGTTGGCGGCTTTGCGCGCGCCGCACAGCGCGACCGTGATGCCGGGTTGCGCGACTGTCCAGGCGATCACAAGCTGGGCCAGCGAACAGCCATAACTCTCGGTGAGCGGCTGCCATCCGGCCAGCAGGTCCAGCACGCCGCGCCGTCGTTCCGGCGCGAACCAAGAGAGCTTGTTGCGGAAGGCTTCTGGCGGAAAGACCGTATCCATGCCGATCTTGCCGGTGAGCAGGCCCTGCTCCAGCGGCGAGTAGGCCAGGATGGCGATGGCGTGTTCGATGCAGTAGGGCAGCAGGTCGCGTTCGATGGCGCGGTCGAGCATGCTGTAGCGCGGCTGGTTGGTTACGATCACGCCGGCCGCGCGGTACTCGTCCATCTGCGCCGGTGTGCAGTTCGAGACGCCGATCTCGCGGATTTTGCCTTGCTGGCGCAGCGCCATCAGGCAGGCCATCGTGTCTTCGATCGGGGTCTTGAACGGTTCTGACGCCTGCGCGTGCGTCTGCATCAAATCAATGCGGTCGGTGCCGAGCCGGCGCAGGCTGTCCTCGACCTCGATGCGGAGGGTGCGCGGCTCCAGACAGCGGCGCACCGTCTTGCCGTTTTGTTCAAAGTGCAGCGCGCCGGTGTCGTCACCCCACCAGAGGCCGCACTTGGTGGCGATCAGGACATCGTCGCGCCGCCCCGCGAGTGCGCGTCCGACGATTTCTTCGCTGTGGCCGAATCCATAGACCGGCGCGGTGTCGATCAGGTTGACCCCGGCGTCCAGTGAGGCGTGGATGGCGCGGATCGATTCGGCATCGTCCGAATCGCCCCACCACGGTCCGCCTCCGACCGACCACGTGCCCAGCGCGACGACTGACGCATTCAACTCTGAGTGTCCCAATTGCCGGTAGTTCATTCGAGTCCCCCATTGCGGTGTGCTGCGGGCGTGCGCCTGCACGTCACTTCATTCACAACTGTTATCAGCATGTCACAATGAGGGGCGAAAAGACAGACCGAAATTCTTTGTCGACGGCGATTTGGCCTTCCGCGACAGGCTATCTGTCTGGCGCGCTTTGGCCGTCGTCGCGGTCGCTGGTGCGTAACGGGCCGGAACGGCCCTGCCGGCATGCGCGCGGCGTGATGCCGGTATGGCGCTTGAAAAGGTTGGCGAAGTGCTGCGACGAACAGAAGCCGAGCCGCATGGCGATCTCGGTGACCGGCAGCGCGGTGGTTTGCAGCAGCTCGCGTGCGGCACGGATGCGGCAATCGAGTAGGTATTGGCGGGGCGGCAGGCCGGTCAGCATGCGGAAACGGGTGATGAAGTGGGCGGGGGCCATGCCCGCGCGGTGCGCAAGGTCGTCCACCGCATATTCGTTCTCCGGATGGTTTTGGATATCGCGCAGCAGCGCTTCGAGGCGCGTCTCGCTGACCGGCACGGTGTGGGCGTTGGCCGCGTCGGTAATTTCCAGCAGCAAGTCGAGGAGGGCGGTGCGCAAGCGCAGCGGGCGCAGCCGGTTGGCTGGTTCGTCATGCACCATGTGCAGCAACTGAAACAGACGCTTGATGCGGTCGTTGCCGCGGAAATGCCGGTGTGGCAGGTGCAGCAGGGCAAGCCGCAGTGCACGGGCCTCTGAAGTCGGCAGTTGCAGGAACGTTTCGTCGGAGGGATCGATGCGCAGGATCAGCCAATACAGAATCAACCCTTTGGGATGTTCGCTGACGGTGTGGCGCTCGCCGGGAAAGTTGACGAAGACATCGCCGGGGCTGACGCGGTAGGTCCTGCCGTTGCAGCCGAAGGTGAGCGCGTTGCGCACACAGGTGTGGATCTCCAGGCAGGCCGGATGCCAGTGCTCCGGCACATCGGGGCGGGGATTGCGATAGTTGCAGTAGCCCAGCATCGGCACGGCGGGCAGCCCCAGCGGGGCGAGGTCGAGCACGCGCCGCTCGGACGTGTTCATGTAGTCGAAGCGCAGATTGGAGATCGCATTCACAATGTGCGTAATAATACGATGATAAGATTGTGAACGCAATAGAAAGACGCAAATGGTTAGAGTGATGACGAACGAAAAAATTGGATGTGTCAAATGAAACAGAAGGGGGCCGACATGTTGCAAAAAATTGTTCAGACCAAGATCACGTTGAAGCGTGATTTCAAACCGCCGATCACGCTGCTTCAAGCGTTGCGCCAGGCGGCGCGGCCGACGGATTCGGTGCTGGCGATTGCCTGGGAGCGTGAAAACGGATACGTCTCGCGCTACGACCTGCCGTTGCCGGCGCGCGCGGAGGATCTGCCGGAAGTGGTGCAACTCGCGGAGCGGATTGTGAAGTTCCTGCTGTGGTCTTCCGGCGGTTGGCGCCTGATGCTGGCCGGGCCGCGCAAGCTGTGCCAGTCGATCAAGCAGCAGTATGCCGCACATGGCGCACGTGCGTTTGACGTGACCTTTATGGAGGGCGTCTACGGCCGGCCGATGGTGGTGGAGATGCGCAAGATGAGCGAGATGCCGCAGGCGTACGAGCGAGCGCTGCTGATGGACAATCGCACCAATGGTTGCCGGCTGGGCTTCGATCTGGGTGCGAGCGACTTCAAGATCAGCGCGGTCCGCCGCGGCAAGGTGGTCTTCAGCGAAGAGTTTCCGTGGGATCCGCGCAATCAGACCGATCCGGAATATCATTACAGCAGGTTGAACGAGGGGCTGAAGAAGGCGGCGGCCAAGCTGCCGCGCGTGGATGCGATCGGCGGCAGCACGGCCGGTGTGGTGGTGGACAACCGGATTCAGGTGGCCTCGCTGTTCCGAGCCATTCCTGCCGAGCGCTATGCCCAGGCGCAGAACATGTTCATCCGGCTGGGCCAGGAGTGGAACGTGCCGATCGAGGTGGCCAATGACGGCGATGTGACGGCGCTGGCTGGCTTGATGTCGCTCGGTAAGAAAGGGATCTTGGGCGTGGCGATGGGCTCGAGCGAGGCCGCTGGTTTCATCGACCGCAAAGGGTGTCTGACGGGGCGGCTCTCAGAGCTCGCCTTCGCACCGGTTGATCTGCACCCGGCAGCGCCGGCCGACGAGTGGTCGGGGGATGCCGGTGTCGGCGCGATGTACTTCTCGCAGCAGGCGGTGAACCACCTGGCGCTGAAGAAAGGAATCCGTTTCCCGGCCAAAATGGCGCTGCCTGAACGCTTGAAGCGCGTGCAGGAACGTATGTTGGACGGCGACGTGACGGCCTTGACGATCTTTCAGAAAATCGGCCTGTATCTCGGTTACACCGTGCCGTGGTACCGCGAGTTTTATGGTTTTGACAGCATGATGATTCTCGGCCGCGTGACGTCCGGGCCGGGCGGGGTCATGATCCTTGAAACGGCGCGGTTGATTCTTGCGGACCAGTTCCCGGAACTTGCCGAACACGTCGAAGTGTTCATGCCCGATGAAAAGGCGCGCCGGGTCGGCCAGTCGGTGGCGGCCGCCACGCTGCCCATGCTGTGAACGGCGAAAACTGTGGAAGGAAAGGATGAAACAACCATGACGTTGACGAACACGACAGCCGATATTTTTGTGCCCGACGGCACGCCGGTCGAGGCGGCTTTGGCGCGCACGACGCATCTCGGGATCGGCGCGCATCAGGATGATCTTGAATTCATGACGGTTCACGGGATTCTGGCCTGTTTCGGGCAGCCTGACAAGTCGTACTGCGGGGTGACCTGTACCGATGGCGCCGGCAGTTCACGCAGCGGGGTCTATGCCGCGTACACCGATGAGCAGATGAAGGCGGTGCGGCGTCTCGAGCAGCGCACGGCGGCGATGGTAGGGCGTTACGGTGCCGTTCTGCAGCTTGACTTCACCAGCAAGCAGGTCAAGGCGCAGGATAACACGCCGCTGGTGGACGATCTCTACGCGATTCTGATTGCGGCCCGTCCGCAGACGGTCTACACGCACGCGCCTTCTGATAAGCACGATACCCATGTCGGGGTGACCCGCGCCACGATTGCGGCGATCCGACGCATGCCGCTGTCCGAACGTCCGCTGCAGGTGTACGGCTGCGAGATCTGGCGCGACCTTGACTGGCTGCCGGACGGCCGCAAGGTCGTGCTGGACGTCAGCGACCGTGCCAACATTTCGGCGGCGCTCTCCGGGGTCTTCGATTCGCAGATCTCCGGCGGCAAGCGGTATGACGACGCGGTCATGGGACGACGCAAGGCACACGCCACCTTCTTCGAGTCGCATGCCGTGGACTCTGCCACGCTGCTGACCTTCGCCATGGACTTGACCCCGCTGGTGCAGGACGATACGCTCTCCGTCACCGCCTATACTGCCTCGTTGATCGACGCCATGAAAGCGGATGTCGTGCAACGGCTTGGGTAAGGAAGCCTGCGGCAGGGCGATGAGGCCGAGAGACCGGGCTGCAAGCATGAGAAAGCGAGCGGGGGGAGCGATATGGCGACTGCGATCACAGATCAGCATGTCTTACGCGGGGTGTTTGAAGCGTTTCAGGCCTGGGGGGATTTTGAGTGTGCCGAGCCGTACGGGTCTGGTCACATCAATGACACCTACCGCGTCCGGGTCAGTCTGGCCGGCACGCCCGCGCATTATTTGTTGCAGCGCATCAACCATGACATTTTCAAGCAGCCCGACGGCGTAATGGACAACATTGTGCGCGTCACCGCACACCTGCGGACCAAACTGGCCGGCTCGGCGGATGCTTCGCGCAGGACCTTAACCGTCATTCCGGCGCGAGCGGATGGACGCCCCTGTGTGCGCGATCCGGCCGGGAACTGGTGGCGGCTTTATCTCTTCATCGAGCAGGCGCGCACTTATGACGTGATTGCGCACGAGCGCCAGGCGTTTGAGGCCGCGCGGGCTTTCGCACGCTTTCAAAGTTTGCTCGCGGATCTGCCCGCGCCACGGCTGCACGAGACGATTCCGGCCTTTCATAACACGCTGTCTCGCCTGGATGCACTGGATGCCGCGATACAGGCGGACGCCTTCGGCCGCAAAGCTGAAGTCGCTGCGGAGATCGCGTTCGTCGAGGCGAGGCGCGCGAGCTGCGGACATCTGCTCGAACGCCATGCGTGCGGCGACATCCCCGAACGCATCACGCACAACGATACCAAGATCAACAACGTGATGCTGGATGACGCGACCGGCGAGGGCGTCTGCGTGATCGACCTTGATACGGTGATGCCGGGACTCGCGCTCTACGATTTCGGTGACATGGTGCGTTCCGCGACCGCCTCGTCACGCGAGGACGAGCGCGATCTCTCGAAGGTCGGCAGCCGAATCGGGATGTTCGAAGCGCTGGCGCGCGGGTATCTCGAAGGCGCGGATTTTCTGATGCCGGCCGAGCGCGAGGAGCTGGTCTTTGCCGGACCGTTGATCACGCTGACGATCGGCATCCGGTTCTTGACGGATTATCTTGCGGGCGATGTTTATTTCCGCACGCATCGTCCCGGACAGAATCTGGACCGCTGTCGCGTCCAGTTCCAAATGGTGCGCAGCATGGAAGAGCAGACGGCGGCGATGGCGGCGATCGTGCACAGTGTGCGGACGTGAAAGGAGGAGCGATGAATCGGACAACAAGAAGGATGGTTGTCGGTGCGGTGGCATGGGGAATTGTGGCCGCCGTGATTGCGGACGATCTGCCGCGTGTGCTGATTATCGGCGATTCGATCTCGGTCGGATACACGCCGTTTGTGAAGTCCGCTCTCTCCAACCGGATGGAGGTCGTGCATGCGCCGGGCAACAGCGCGGCGACGGTGACAGGACTCAAACGATTGGAGCACTGGCTCGGCAACACGCCATGGCAGGTGATCCATTTCAATTTCGGGCTCCATGACATGAAGACGATCGATCCGGCAACGGCTGAGTCGGACATGGCGAAACTGGTGCCGGTTGAAAAGGGTAGGCCGTGGGTGCCGCTTGATCAATACGAAGCCAACCTGCGCCGGTTGGTGCAGCAGTTGAAGAAAAGCGGGGCCGCGCTGGTTTGGTGCACGACAACGCCGGTGCCGGAGGGAGCGGTTGGACGCACGCCCGGCGGCGAAGTCGCCTACAATGCCGCCGCGTTGCGCGTGATGCAGGCTGAGAATGTGGCGGTCAATGATCTCTGGTCGTTTGTCGGCCCGCCGGACAAGCGGCTTGCGATGGGGGGGCGCCCTAAGGATGTGCATTATACTGAAGCCGGTTCACGGTCTTTGGCCGGTGAAGTCGTGAAGGCGGTCGAGGCCGCGTTGAAGCGAGGCTGGCTTGAGCTGTTCGACGGGCGCTCTCTGGCCGGATGGCGCCCGTATGGTAAGCCGTCCGGCACGCCGGTCGGGGAGGGGTGGCAGGTCGAAGGCGGGGTGCTGCATAAACGGCCCGGCATCAAAGGCGGCGATATCATCACGGAACGCATTTTCAGCGATTTCGAACTCGAATGGGAGTGGCGCCTTGCCAAAGATGCGAACAACGGAATCAAGTATTGTGTGACGGAAAAGCGGCCTGAGGCGCCAGGATACGAGTACCAGATGCTGGACGATCCGTCTTCCCGCTTTAAGAACGTACCTGTGAAATCTTTGACCGCTTCATTTTACGAGGTGTTGGCGCCCGCGGCTGACAAGCCGCTGAAACCGGCCGGCGAGTGGAATCTGTCGCGCGTGGTCGTACGCGGCGAACGCGTGGAACATTGGCTGAACGGACGTAACGTGCTCGAATACACTTTTGGCAGCGAGGCGGTCAGAGCCGGTGTGGCCAACAGCAAGTTCAAAAAATTTCCCGATTTCGGCAGCAAAATCGTGGGACATATCATGCTGACGGATCATCAGGATGAGGTTTGGTATCGCCGGATTTCACTCCGGGAATTGGACGTGAAGTGAAATTCAGAAAATCGCGCTTGTCAGAGGGCCCGGGCTTTTGATATAGTCCGTCACACTTTTGGGATTCATGGGGCGGTAGCTCAGTTGGTAGAGCATCACGTTCGCAACGTGGGGGTCAGGAGTTCGAATCTCCTTCGCTCCACCATGAATGAAAGAAAAGGCCGCCGATCACGGCGGTCTTTTTGCATATTACATGAAACTATCAGTTAAAGATGCCGCTCTCTTCCTGAGCGTCTCGCCCGAAACGGTATACCGCTGGGTCAAGCAGGAGGAGATTCCGTACCACACGGTCAACGATCAGCTCCGCTTTAACCGCGCCGAGCTGCTGGAGTGGGCGACCGCCCGCAGTCTGGAAGTTTCTCCTGACCTGTTCGTGCCGCATGAGTCCGCGCTGTCCGCTCTGCCGACTGTATCCCAAGCGCTGACAGCCGGCGGCATCGCCTATGGCGTGCCGGGCGGTAGTCAGGCTGAGGTGCTGCACAAGGTCGTCGGCCTCATGAAACTGCCCTCGGAGGTGGACCGTGATTACCTCTATCAGGTCCTGCTGGCGCGCGAAGGGTTGGGTTCAACCGGTATCGGCGACGGCATTGCGATTCCGCATGTGCGTAACCCGTTGGTTCTGCATGTGACGCAGCCGTCCATCACACTTTGCTTTCTTGCCTCACCGATCGACTTCCACGCGCTGGACGGCAAGCCGGTCAACACCCTTTTCACGTTGATCAGTCCTACAGTGAAAACGCACCTCCATCTGTTATCGTGGCTGAGTTACGCCTTGCGAAATCCCGTTTTCAAAGAGGCGGTCAAACGGCAGGCGCCGTGCGAAGAGCTGATGGCAAGGCTGGCGGCGGCGGAGGCCGCGGTCGGCCGCTGACGGACGCGATCCCTCTCGAAAGGAGCGCCGGTGTTTCTGATCCTCATTTTGCTGGCCATTGCCATGGCGGCCGTGAGCGGCCTGCCCGGTTTTGTGCTGCGACGGTCAACCCACGGCTGCGAACGGATCGCCGCCGCAGGCATGGCGGGGGCCGCATGTGTGGGAATGGCGGGGGCAGCAGGGGGCATGCTGGGGCTTGGCAGTGAAACGCTTGCGTTCAGGTGGCCGGCCGTCGGCGGCGGAAGTGTGGGTCTCGATGCGCTGAGCGCGTTCTTTCTGGTGCCGATTTTTCTGATCGGCGGGCTGGGGCCGATTTATGGGCTCGGCTACTGGCCGCACCGCCGCCATCCTGCAAACGGTCGTCGCCTGCGGCTCTTTTGGGGAATGCTGGTGGCCGGCATGGCACTGTTGGTGATCGCTCGGCACGCGATGATCTTTCTTTTAGGATGGGAACTTATGGCGCTTTCCGCCTTCTTTCTGGTATCCACCGAAGATCATCATCCCGCGAGCCGTCAGGCGGGCTGGATCTATTTGATTGCGACCCATGTCAGCACGCTGATGCTGTTTGCGTTGTTCGCGGTGTGGCGTCTTGCCACCGGTACGTTTGCGATGGAACCTGCGGCGACGCAGGCATTGGGGCCGGGGATGACGAATCTTTGCATGGGGCTGGCCTTGGTGGGATTTGGCGTGAAGGCCGGTGTGATGCCGCTTCATTTCTGGCTGCCCGGCGCACATGCTAATGCTCCCAGCCATGTCTCGGCGATCATGTCGGGCGTCGTGATCAAGACAGGTGTTTACGGCATGATCCGCTGGTGTGCCTTGTTGCCCGATGCGATATCTGCGTGGGGTGCGCTGGTGTTACTGCTGGGTGCGTTGAGCGGCGTGCTCGGCGTGGTGTTCGCCATTGGACAGCATGACCTCAAGCGACTGCTGGCCTATCACAGCGTCGAGAACATTGGCATAATTTTGATGGGGCTCGGTGTCGCGTTGCTGGGAAGGGCGGTGTATCGCCCGGAATGGGTGACGCTGGGCTTCGGTGCCTGCCTGTTGCATGTTTGGAACCACAGCCTGTTCAAGCCATTGCTCTTCTTTTGTGCCGGCGCGGTGACACAAGCGGCCCACACGCACCAGATGGACCGGCTGGGCGGTCTCGCCAAACGGATGCCGTGGACCGCCGCTTTTTTTCTGGTCGGCGCCGTGGCGATCTGCGGGTTGCCCCCCCTCAATGGCTTCGTGAGTGAATGGCTGCTGTATCTCGGCCTGCTGAGGGGTGCGGCCGGCGCAGCCGGAGGCGCCCTTGCCGCCTTGATCGGTGTGCCCGCTCTGGCGATGATCGGCGCGCTGGCGCTGGCGTGTTTTGTGAAGGTCACCGGCACGGTCTTTCTCGGTGCACCGCGTACGCGGTCTGCAGGCGCCGCACGCGAGGTGGCGCTCTGCGGACGCGTGTCGATGGCCGTGTTGGCTGTCGGGTGTGCGGGGATCGGCGTGTGGCCATCGGGCGTGGCACCCGCACTGGATGCCGCGACCGGCTGCTGGCTGCAGGGCACGGGCCTTGACGCGATGCCCCTCGCTCGCGCAGTGCCGCTGGGTGTGATTCCGCTGCTCGCCCTGCTGCTGGCCGCCTGCGTGGCGCTGATCGTCTGGCGACTGCGATGTTGGACAGCGGTTGCGGCACCGCGCCGCAGCCTTACCTGGGATTGCGGCTATGCGCGGCCGGATGCACGCATGCAGTACACGGCGGGTTCGTTCGCGCGCACGCTGGTCCTGCTTTTCCGCGGGGTGTTAAGGCCAGCCGATCTCCGGCCGCGGGTGGAGACACTCTTCCCCGATCCGACGCACGCGCACAGCCATGTTGATGAGGCCGTGCTGGATCGGGTCTTGGTGCCTGCCGGACGGAAAATTGAGGAGGCTTTTGCCTGGTTTCACCGTTTTCACCGTGGCCTGACGCAGCACTATGTCTTCTATGTGCTGGCGGTGCTGCTGGTTTTCTTGTGCACGCTGTTTCCGTTTAGACACATGGTTTCGGTCTGGCTGAAGCAGTGCGTGGAAAGGTGATTTTCGTTTGATGAATGGTTTGTCTTTTGTTTGCGTCGCAGCTTTGCTCATGGGCGTGAGCGGTGTCACGGGCTATTTGTTTCCGTCTCGCTCCGCCATCGGGCAGCGCGTGGTCGCTGTGCTGATGACGTGTGGCAGCGCGGTTGGTCTGTCGGGATGCCTGCTGTCATTCACGGGCCGCTGGGCGTTGCCTTGCGCATTGGATCATGCGTGGTCGCTCCCTGGATGCCGTTTTGCGGTTGGCTTGGATGCGCTCTCTGCGGTCTTTCTCTTGCCGGTGTTCGTTTTGCCCGCCCTTGGCGCTTGGTACGGGTTGGCCTATTGGCGCGCCGCGTCACATCCAGCGAACGCACGCCGCTTGGGCGCGGCCTACGGCGCTCTGGCTGGCGCGATGGCGTTGGTTGTGATCGCCCGTGACGGCGTGCTTTTTCTGATCGCATGGGAGGCGATGGCGCTCGCGGCCTATTTTGCGGCCACGGTGGAGGACGACAGCAAGGAGGTGCGACGCGCGGGCTGGATCTATCTGGTGGCGACGCATGCGGGCACATTGTGCTTGCTCGCTTTTTTCGCAGGTTGGCGCCACGCAACCGGAAGCTTCATGCTGGAAGCCGCGCCCGGCATGCCGGTGGCCACAGCAGCCCCTTTGTTCGTGCTGGCTCTGTGCGGATTCGGATTCAAGGCCGGGCTGATGCCCGCGCACGTGTGGCTGCCGGGGGCGCACGCCAACGCGCCGAGTCATGTGTCCGCAGTGATGTCCGGCGTGATGCTGAAGATGGGGATCTACGGCATTGTGCGCGCCGTGGCGTTGTTGCCGGTCGGCGACGTGTGGTGGGGGGGCGCATTGCTGGTGATCGGGGCCATCTCTTGCGTGGGCGGTATTGCCTTCGCGATCGGTCAGCGCGATATCAAACGCCTACTGGCCTACAGCAGCATTGAGAACGTCGGAATCATCGCGCTGGGCTTGGGCCTGGCGCTGACGGGGCGCGCGGCAGACCGTGGCGATTGGGTGGTGTTGGGGTTGTGTGGCGCTCTGCTGCATGTTTGGAATCACGGGCTGTTCAAAGGACTGCTTTTTTTGAACGCCGGCGCCTTGATCCATGCCACCGGGACACGCGACATGGAGGTCATGGGAGGCCTCGCCAAACGCATGCCGCGCATGATGGTGCTTTTTGCGGTTGGAGCCGTCGCGATCTGCGCGTTGCCGCCGTTCAACGGATTTATCAGCGAGTGGCTGCTTTACGCCGGTTTTTTCTGCGCGGTCGGCGTGCGGGGGGCAGGGGATCTGCCTGCTGTGTCTCTGGCCGCCGTCGCGCTGGCAATGACCGGTGCACTGGCGGTAGCCTGCTTTGTCAATATGTTGGGCAGAGTCTATCTGGGTGCGCCGCGCAGCGAAACGTGCCGGCATATGCATGAACCTGAAGCGCTGATGCTCTGGCCGATGGTGCTGCTGGCCGGCGGATGCGTCGGGGTGGGGTTCTTTCCCGCAGCGGTGATGATGCCGCTGGAGGCCGCGGCCGCACAGTGGGGGCGTGCCGGCGTGGTGTTGCCCGGCATGGTGCGCGCCTTGCCGTTCGGCAGGTTGTCCACGGCATGCTGCGCGCTTGCCGCACTGGCAGCGGCACTCGCGTTTCTGCTGAACAGGACAGGACGCGCACGCGGCGTGCGTGTCGGTCCGACCTGGGATTGCGGCTATGCGCGGCCGACCGCGCGTATGCAATACAGCGCGTCCTCGTTCGGGAACAGTGTCGTGGGCTTAACTTCGTTTCTGCTGTGGCCGCGGCGTTGCCGGACCGCTCTGCGCGGCTTGTTTCCGCGTGCGTCGTCGTTTAAAGGCCTTGTGCCGGACACGATCCTGGACCGGCTGGTTCTCCCAGCCTTCCGTGCGGCCGACCGCTTTTTGCCGCGTCTGCGCGTTATGCAGCAGGGGCGTACACACGTTTACGTTTTCTACATTCTGGCCATCATGATCGTGCTGCTCCTGTGGGGCGGCGCGGGGAGTCACTGACCCATGCTCGATAACTTGATTCACATTGCGGTGCTGCTGTTGGTGCCGCCGCTTCTGCCGGGCGTGATCGCCAAAACCAAGGCGTGGTTCGCAGGACGCGACGGCCCGCCGCTGTTCCAGCCTTACTATGACATCGCCAAATGCCTGCGGCGCGGCTGGGTGGTCAGCGAAACCACAACCTGGATTTTTTTGGCCGGGCCGGTCGTCACACTGGCGGCGACCCTGCTGGCAGGCCTGATGGTGCCACTGGGGCGGGCCCATGCGCCGATTGCTTTCACGGGCGATCTGGTTCTCTTTGCCTATCTCTTCGGCTTGGCGCGGTTCTTCACCACCTCGGCCGCGCTGGACACCGGTTCGGCGTTCGAGGGGATGGGGGCCGCACGCGAGGTGACCTTCGCCTGCCTTTCCGAGCCTGCGTTGTTCTTCGCCTTTCTGGTGCTGGCCAAGATCTCGGGGGCATTCTCGCTGACACCAATGCTGCATGCCCCGACTGTCGCATTTTCTGCCGGCATCGCCGCACCATTGATTTTAATCCTCATCGGCCTGTTCATTGTGCTGCTGGCTGAAACCTGCCGCATCCCGGTCGACGATCCCAACACGCATCTGGAACTGACGATGATCCACGAGGCGATGGTTCTCGATCACAGCGGGCCGCTGTTCGGCATCATTCTCTACGCCGCCGCGATGAAAATGCTGGTGCTCGGCACGCTGGTGCTGCAGGTGCTGGTGCCTTTCCTGCCAGGGCGCGATGTGCTGCGGGGACCGCTCTTCCTGGTCCTGCTGGTGGCCTTGGCGGTATTGATCGGCGGGGTGGAATCGGTCATGGCGCGCCTAAAAATGCGGCATGTGCCTTATCTGCTGGTCGGCGCATTGCTCTTTTGCGGTTTCGGGTTCATCCTTCTGATCAGGTGACGTCATGTCAAACTTACTCAATTCGTTGTTGGTGATGGTTCTGATGCTGAACCTCTTCGCGCTAGGCACCAGTCGGATCGCCTCGGTGATCCGTACGGTCGCGATGCAGGGTGCGTTGCTGGGCACGTTGCCGCTGGTGCTGCACGGGCATCTGTCAAGCGGCGCGCTCCTGATTGCCGCGCTGACGGTCACGCTGAAAGGCGTGGTGATCCCCGCCATGATGAACCGCGCGCTGCGAGACGTGAAGATCAAACGCGAGGTCGAGCCCTTGATCGGGTTTCAATCATCGGTGGTCTTTGGGGCGCTGGCAACCGTCTGCGCGCTGCTGTTCGCAGGCCGGCTGCCGCTCGCTGACGCGCATGCCGGCACCTTGGTGGTGCCGACCGCGATCGCAACGGTCTTGACCGGTTTTATCCTGCTGATCACGCGCTTCAAAGCGCTGACTCAGGTCATGGGCTATCTGGTGCTCGAGAACGGCATCTTTATTTTCGGCATGCTGCTGGTGCAGGCCATGCCGCTCGTTGTGGAGTTGGGGGTCCTGCTGGATCTGTTCGTCGCGATTTTTGTGATCTGCATCATTGTCAATCATATCAACCAAGCCTTTTCCTCGCTCGACACGCGCCGATTGGCATCGCTCAAGGAGTAGTCATCCATGGCGTTTCTTTTCATTTTCTTCCCGGTTGTGATGGCGGCACTTGCGGTGTTGATTCCCTCCGACCGGTGGCGCCCGTGGCTATTGCCGGCGGCCGGCACGCTGCATGCCGCACTGACCGGTGCGGCGCTGGCGCGTCAGGCGCCGTTGTCCCCAACGGCTTGGCTCGCGCTGGATCCGCTGGGCAAGGTGATCCTGCTGGTGGTCAGCCTCCTCTTTCTGTTTTGCTCGTATTATGCCGCCGGCTATTTGCGCAATCGCGGCGAGCGGCCCAACCGCGTCTTCTGTGTCTGCCTGCTGGCCTTCCTCGGCATCGCCAGCCTGGTGGCGTGGTCTCGCCACTTGGGCTTGCTGTGGGTGGCGATAGAAGGCACGACGCTGGTCACCGCGCCGCTCATCTTTTTTAATCACACGCAGCGCAGCATTGAAGCGACTTGGAAATACATGGTGGTCGGCTCTGTCGGCATTGCGCTGGCCTTGCTGGGGACGTTCTTTCTCGCTTACGCCGCGCTGCATGCGGGGCATGAAGCGTCGCTGATGGTGCACAATCTGGTTCAGCACGCGCCGGATCTGTCCAAACCGTGGCTGCACGCGGCTTTTGTATTGCTGCTGGTCGGCTACGGCACGAAAATGGGACTGGCCCCGATGCACACCTGGAAGCCCGATGCCTATGGCGAGGCCCCCGGGGTGGTCGGCGCAATCCTGGCGGGCGGCGTGACCAGTTGCGCCTTTCTCGCCCTCTTACGTGCCTACCACCTCTGTGTGGCCGCCGGCGAATCGGCCTATGTCTCTCGCCTGCTGCTGCTCATGGGCCTGCTCTCGATGGCGGTCGCCAGCCTGTTTATGGTGGGGCAGCGCGACATGAAGCGGATGCTCGCATATTCCAGCGTGGAGCACATGGGCATTCTGGTGTTGGGTCTTGGCCTCGGTGCGCCGGCGTTGTTCGGCACGCTGCTGCATGTGGTGAATAACGGCCTGACCAAAGGGATCCTGTTTTTGTCGGCCGGCAACATCCATCGCGCCTTCAACAGCAAGAGCACTGAACAGGTGAGCGGCGCGATGCGGCGGCTTCCGCTCTCCGGCACGCTCTTTCTCGTCGGATTTCTTGCCATTACCGGCTCGCCACCGTTCGGCCCCTTCATCAGTGAGTTTATGATTCTTAACGGTACGTTCACAACCGGCCGTGCGGCGATCGGCGCACTTTTTCTCATACTGCTGCTGGTCGTCTTCATCGGCATGGGTGCCACAGTGTTGAAGATCGTGCAGGGGCGTCCGTCGTTCGCGGCGCGTTCCACGCCGTATCGCGACTCCGTGTTAACCGGTGCGCCAATGCTCGGGCTTCTGGCGCTGGTCGTGCTGATCGGCGTGGCGCTGCCGGCTCCGCTCGCCGCGTTGCTTACCGATGCCGTTCGCTATCTGGAGGGCCGTCCGTGAACGCACCACTGACTGACTTCGCCCGCCTGACCAATGGCCAAGCGGTTGAGATTGACCGTGTTCCGGTGCTCGATCTGTCACGTTTTCATGCGTCCATCGCAGCGGGCGTACACGCAGGCTGCCGTGTCAGCGCGTTGTTCGGCGCGGTTTCGTCGCACCAAGGGAAGACGCGTCTGTACGCAGTGCTGTCCGATGACGAACACAATCTTCTCTTGGCGGCTGCTGCGGATGTCGCGAGCGATGCCTACCCGTCGCTCACGCCGCAGTGCGCGCAGGTGCATCTGTTTGAACGCGAGATCGCCGAACAGTTCGGTGTGCGGCCGGAAGGGCATCCTTGGCTCAAGCCGGTGCGCTACCGTCGGTCATGGACCGGCCGTGATGCCTGGCAACGGCCAGCCGGCGAGGCGATCCTGCCGGCGGTCGGCGATTTTTATCGCGTCGAAGGCGAGCAGGTCCATGAAGTGGCGGTGGGGCCGGTGCATGCTGGTGTGATCGAGCCGGGGCACTTCAGGTTTCAATGCCACGGCGAACAGGTGTTTCATCTGGAAATTGCGCTAGGATTTCAACATCGCGGAATTGAAGAAATGTTGTTGGGCGGCCCCGACGCACGCACAATCCATCTGGTGGAAACGCTTTCGGGCGACGCGACGGTGGCGCATGCCACGGCGTACAGTCAAATCAGCGAGGCGCTGGCCGGCCGCGCTGCGAGCGCTCGCGGCCAGGCCCTCCGCGGTGTTGCGCTGGAGTTGGAGCGCATGGCGACGCACATCGGCGACCTAGGTGCACTGGCCGGCGACGTGGGCTATCTGCCGACCGCCAGTTTTTGCGGACGGATCCGCGGCGACGTGCTCAACATGACCGCACTGCTGTGCGGTAGCCGTTTCGGCCGCGGACTGGTGCGCCCGGGAGGCGTGGGATTCGATGTCGATGCGAAACGGCTGGCGGAATTGGGGCGGCGCTTAGACACCTGCGAGAAGGACGCCCGCGTGGCGATCGAATTGCTTTGGAAGACGCCTTCGGTGATGGCGCGGTTCGAAGAGGTCGGGACCGTTCCGCGCGAGGTTGCGGTCGAGTTGGGGCTGGTCGGCCCGGCCGCGAGGGCCGCCGGTCTGGAACGCGATATCCGGCGCGATCAGCCGTGCGGCATCTTCTGCTTTTCCCAGATTCCGGTGGCGACATGTGAAGCGGGCGATGTGTTTGCACGCGCGTATGTGAGGTGGTTGGAAATTCAATACGCCATTGCGTTCATCCGCGATCAGCTCCATGCCCTGCCGGGCGGCGCGGCGCGCATGCCGGTCGGCACGTACGCACCCGAACGCTTCGCGGTGGCGCTGACCGAAGGGTTGCGTGGCGAAGTGTGTCACGTAGCGATCACTGACGCGCACGGGCGTTTCGCGCGATACAAAGTGGTGGACCCCTCGTTTCACAATTGGACGGGGCTGGCCTACGCGCTGCGCGATCAGGAGATCTCCGATTTCCCGATCTGTAACAAGAGTTTCAACCTGTCCTATTGCGGACACGATTTATAGGCCGAGGTCGCTGTTATGTTTCAAGAGATCGTTGCGCGCATCCAGCAGAAACATCGAACCATCACTTATCCGGACGGTGCGCCGCCGCCACTTCCGGACCGTTTGCGCGGGCGTCCGGTCGTGGAACCTGCGCGTTGTGTCAAAGGCTGTCACGCCTGCGAAGCGGCGTGCCCGACCGGTGCGCTCAGCGCGGCAACGCCGGAAACCCTTGACCTGGGCAAATGCCTGTTCTGTCCGGAGTGCGCTGCGGCGTGTCCGCACCAAGCCATCTCTTATTCAGCCAACTACCAGCTTGCAGCGCGCGAGCGCGCCGACCTCGTGGTGCCGCGTGAGCGCGAGATGATCGACCTCAAGCGCGCCGCGTTGGACGGTGCGCTGCGCAAGCTGCTGGGGCGTTCACTGAAGTTGCGGCAGGTCAGCGCGGGCGGCTGTAATGCCTGCGAGGCTGACTGCAACGTGCTGACGACGGTGGGCTGGGATCTGAGCCGCTTCGGCATCCAGTTCGTGGCCTCGCCCCGGCATGCGGACGGCCTGCTGGTGACCGGGCCCGTCTCGCAGAACATGGCGCTGGCACTCAAGAAGACGTATGACGCGCTTTCGGATCCGCGCATCGTGATCGCGGTCGGCGCCTGCGCGATTTCAGGCGGTGTTTTCGCCGGAAGCTCGGAGGTCGGTGACGGGGCCTCTTCCGTTGTGCCGGTGGATCTTTATATTCCGGGGTGCCCGCCGCATCCGCTCACGATCCTCGACGGTCTGCTGCGGCTAATCGGCAGGATTTCATCGTGAGGCGGCAAGACGTTCACGGCTGACGAAAGCGGGTGGTTTCCCGCTTCAATGGAACGCGCCACGCGGACTTTTCCGACAGGTCGGTGTCGATGATGAGCGCAGCATCCGGCGCGAACGGTGCGGATTCAACACCCTGAACGCGGATGTGGACACTGCCATCGGGCCGCGTTTGGAACGTGGCGTTGCCGCGAGCACCTTCCAGCCGCACGCCGGTTACGCGAAACCGGGGCGCGGTGCCGCTGCGCACGATGACGAGCCGCGGCAAAGCAGTAGCACTTCCGTGATCGGCACCGTAGACAAGGGTGGCGGGATGAATGCGCAGCAGGTCGTCGCGCCAGGCATACACGGGCAGCACGAGAGGACCGCGTTGCGGCGTGGAAAGCGTGACCGTCACGCGCCCCCGATAGGCACCGGGGTCGGCCAGAACCGGCGGCTGAACAGTCAGCGAACGTCCGTCAGGTTGGACGGCGACTGCGAATGCAGGATGGTCAGAAGCAGCCTCAGTGATGGTGATTGCGGTCTCATAGCCGTTCAGGCGAACTGTGATTGGCGCGGGAGGTTCATGCGGGTTCACCCGGCCAAAGGAGCAGGCGGGAGGTTCGAGTCCGACAGCCGCGCGCGCTTCGCCCTCAATCCACAATGTCAAATTGGGCGTATGGGGGTCGT
>Ga0116148_1001685_pt1 | contig 23476 bp, 19 predicted proteins | sample AD_UKC055_MetaG_FD_89786 | JGI IMG/M metagenome (GOLD analysis project Ga0116148, IMG submission 89786) | Active sludge microbial communities of municipal wastewater-treating anaerobic digesters from USA - AD_UKC055_MetaG | ecosystem: Engineered > Bioreactor > Anaerobic > Digestate | place: USA... | reverse complement strand
TAGCCGTATGGTCAAGTACTCATTCTCGTTTGATCTGGAGGAGGTTCTTAAGACCGCTACCGGCGGCATGAACATAACCATCAGGGAGGAGGAGTGGCAGTACTCAACCCTTGACGATGCCGCTCCGAAATGGACTTGGCCCCCGAATCCGTTCGGAAACGACTGATCTTTTAATTGTAATCAGCCGATTTATCGGTTTACCGAAAACACATTAATTAACAATTTAAATACAGAGAAAAAATGAATACGAGAAAATTATTTGCTTTAATAGCAGTCGCAAGTATGTTCATGACAACATACGCCCAACTGTTAGTCAAGCCGAACGGGGAAGTAAATGTAGGTTTAACTAACACATCGTACCCCGTGTCTGAGAAGTTTAGCGTTTATTCTAATTCTAAATCAAACTTCCTTGTTAATTTGAGAGCAGACAGTTGTACTTATGGGGTGTATCTGAATATGGGAAATCAGGCTCCTAATACAGTTGACCGTTGGGGACTGGTAGTTGATAACGAGCTGTATCCTAACACTACTGCTTGTGGTATAATGTCGACTGTCGCTCGTGAGTCGTCAATATCAACCGGTCGTGCATTTGGCATTCTTGCACAGGCAGGTCAAGCTACCAGTGGCTTTAACTACGGAATATGTACATCTTTGTTCGGCAGCAATTATGGTACGGCACTTTTTGCATCATCGGGCAATAACCCATATGGTTATCAGATACCAGCAAAATTTGCCGGTTTTTTTGACGGCAATGTTGAGGTGGTAGGCCACCTTCAGGCTACAACCATAAGCACCAGTTCGGATTACCGTCTTAAGACCGACATCCGCAACGTTGATGAAAGCAGTCTTGAACGCATAAAAAACATGAATGTAGTTCGCTACAAGATTAAGCAGATGGAGCTTGATCTTGGTGATACAGCCCGCACAGTACGTTACAAGTATGAGCATGATTCACCTATACTAAAGACTGACCACTACGGTCTTATAGCTCAGGAATTGCGTGAGATATATCCCGAACTTGTCTATGAGGGTGGTGACGGCTATCTGTCGATTAACTACATAGAGTTAATTCCCCTTCTAATCAAATCTATTCAGGAGTTAAATGGTAAGGTTGAAGAATTAGAGAACAATGCCAACAAATCATTGATTCGTGGAGAATCAGACGGAACAACCAGTCTTGCAAAAACAGCATTGGCAACAACCGTTCTCTATCAGAACACTCCTAACCCGTTCACCGAAAACACACAAATAAGTTGTGTGATATCAAAAGATGTTAAGAGCGCCGTGTTATATATTTATGATATGAACGGTCGTCAGATAGACAGTATGCCAATTGAGGAACGCGGTGAAGTGACATTAACTATACAGGGCAGAAGCTTGGATGCAGGAATATACATGTACTCGTTGATAACTGACGGCCAAGTTATTGACACAAAGCGCATGGTGTTGACTAAATAATTCTTTGTTAAAATTATTAATAATGCGATAAATCAGTAATTATTTTTAATAACTTATTAACATATAGCACCTTATATATGTTTTTACTTGTTCACGATTTTAATCGCATCATAATATTAAGTAATATGAAGACAACTATGAAGACAACATTAAAAGGACCGTTATGTTTTACGGTTGTAGCAACACTCTGTTTAATTGCAGTTGCTTTGTTCGCTGCCTCCTGTTGCAATAAGTTGGAAATCACTCCTGAAACGAGTGAAGTTCCTCGTGTGGAATGTGTACACGAAGGTGATTATATTGATACAATCAATATGGAAGGTATTGGTTATCTATTCGTAAATTCTATTCCTGCTGAATTGCAAAAAGATAATGATGTAATGTACATTGTCTATAATCAAGAAGATAATTTGGCGACTTTTTCTGCCGTACATCCTGCAGATGCCCTTTATGATGGCAAGATTTGCAATTTTCCTGATTTTGCAAAAAAATGGAAAATACCTGTTGAAGGTAAACTAATTTATTATAAAGGGGAGTTATATGTAACCGGAGGTTTTTTTAGCTGGCCGCCTAACATAGGAGGGGATTTAATTTTAACAACATTAAAATTAAAATAGAATTTTATATGAAGAAAATTATTGTATTTATGCTGCTTTTTAGCAGTTTGGCAATTGCTCATGCACAAGATTATTTCATGTATGTTGGTGGAGAAAAACGCTATTTTGAAATTTCCCCCAACAAAGTGTTGGTGCAATTTATAGAAAACACAGAAGTCAGTGCAGTTAAAAGTATTATTGAAAAAAACATGTCTTTTCGAGTTTCAAATATTGCAGAAACAGATTATAAAGAATGGCATTTGATTAGTTTTTTGGATACGGACAAAACGAAAATAGTTGAGTTGATACAAAACAAAGACAGAAATAGAATTTTATATTCCGGTGTTGTTTTTGTTGACAAAGACGGAGAAAAAATAGCAGCACTTACTAATCAAATTATTGTAAGATTGAAGCAAGAGAGTGATTATGCTATTCTGCAAAAAAGTACTGAAATATATAAGGTTGATAGTATTTGGCAAGACGGATTTGAAAAAAAGACTTATTTGTTAGGTGTAAATCATTCTTCCGAGAAAAATGCCATGCAAATTGCTAATGAGTTATATGAAACAGGTTTGTTTGAATACGCAGAGCCTAATTTAATGCTTTTTATCAGATACGGAACGAATGATACCTATTTTTCTGACCAATGGGGACTTAACAATACAGGACAATACGGTGGCACAGCCGGAATAGATATAAAAGCATCTCAAGCATGGGCTATAACAACAGGAAAACCAAATATAAAGATAGCAATATTAGATAGTGGAATAGACTTAACACATCCTGATTTGATAAACAACTTATTGCAAGGGTATGATGCGACAGGAGGGAATAATAATGGAAATCAATCGGGAGTAGGACATGGAACATCTTGTGCCGGTATTGCAGCGGCTCAAGGAAATAATTCTATTGGTATAGCAGGTGTTGCATATAATTGCAAAATTCTACCTATTCACATGGGAAGTAGTCCATTGGCTGCTCGCGTAGCGAATGGATTAAATTGGGCAAGACTAAATGGTGCAAATGTTGTCTCAATGTCTTTTTCTACAGTAGAAATGAACGATGTTAACACGGCGATTTCTAATGCAAATTCATCAAATTGTGTACTTGTTGCAGCAACAGGAAATAATAATAGTTCTACTATCAGTTATCCAGCGAGACATCAGAGTGTTATTGCAGTAGGCGCAGCAAGCCCATGTGGAGAAAGAAAATCTCCGTCCTCTTGTGATGGCGAAAGTTGGGGAAGTCAATATGGTAATGAAATGAGTGTTGTTGCTCCGGGAGTATTAATTTCAACAACCGACATACAAGGCGATGGTGGCTATAATTACAGTACAAAAACTAACGATTACTCTAATCGTGATTATACTCAACGGTTTAACGGCACAAGTGCCGCCACTCCTCATGTTGCAGGTGTGGCTGCTCTTGTTTTGTCTGTAAATCCTAACCTAACGGCTCTAGAAGTAAGAAATATTATTGAATCAACTGCACAAAAAGTTGGAGGATACAATTATCAAACTACAACAGGTCACCCAAATGGAACATGGATTAGTCAAATGGGTTATGGTTTAGTTGATGCTTTTGCCGCAGTTCAAGCAGCTTGTCCAATAATAAATTTTGTAAATCAAACAGTAACAACCGACACAACTGTGACAAATAATTGTGGCGACATTAATGTACAGAACGTCAAAGTTCAAAATGGAGCGAAACTCATTCTCGATGCAGCAGGCGAGGTCAATATAATCAGTGATTTTGAAGTAGAATTAGGTTCGGAATTTGAAATTGTTTATCCTTGATAAATGATTTCCTCAAACGTCATCATTTGCTAAACAAGAGTTTATTATTAGTTTATAAATAGAGAGTGCTAATTTGCTATGTATTTATACATTGCGCTGTAGCTCTTTAATAAAAATGAAATATTATGGAGAGGATTGATAGGTTTTTGTTGGCTCTGCTTATGTTGCTCTTGCCCGTTTTTGTCGGCTCTTATGCAGATGCAGAGGATTTGATATGCGGAGGTTATATATGTGATATTGAACAGGACAGCATATTCTATACCATTCGTGATGACGGACTCTATGTGTCGGCTCAGAGTGTTGAGCTTCCATATGGGATAACATTTTGGGAAGACACTATTAAGGCTAAAACTTTTTATCGCGACACCATTTATGTTCCTGGTAGAGTGGCAGTGTCGGACACTGTCTATACGGTTGTCGGAGTAGATAAATATGCTTTTTACAAATGTGCCGGGCTTAAGGCAGTGTTTTTACCTGAAACCGTTTCGAATTTAGGTGAAACCTGTTTTTACGGTTGCACAAGTCTAAGGTCGGTCTCTTTAACGGGACAACCGGCATTATTACCGCAGCTAATGTTCTACGGCTGTTCAAGCCTTGAAACGTTTCAAGCACCGTCATCGGTAACAGAGATAGGGTATGACGCTTTTCGCGGATGTTCGGGCCTGAGGTCATTTGTTATACCTGACAAGGTGCAGAAGGTCGATTCTTATGCTTTTAGGGAATGCTCTAACCTGGAGGATCTGAAAATAGGCGGATCAGTCAAAAGTATAGGGAGAGAAGCATTTGCACATTGCACCTCTTTGACATCAATGATCCTGCCTGATTCTGTAATCAATCTTGGTGAAAATTTCATCTTTGGATGCACCGGCCTTAAGGAGTTGGTAATACCTGAAAATCTGAAAGGTTTATACTACGGTACATTGCAGTTAAGCGATTCGAACGAGTATGGATACTCTACCGAAAGAGCGGATCAACTGTGTTATTTTGAATACAGGAATCATCTGTGTATGGAGGGCAACAAGCGCACCTATTACCGTAAAGGGTTTGATGTGATGCGATACATGCCGATTGAGGTTCAAGACAACACGAACAAAAGTTTTGAATCTACTTTTGCCTCCGACTTTGATACGATTCCTAATTATTTTTGGCAGGACAATTCACTTGATGGTATGGTCTCGCTAACAATACCTGCAAGTGTCGAATATGTAGGTGATTTTGCTTTCAGCGGTTGTAACTCGCTCTCTACAATAAGGTTTGAAGGAGGTGCCAATATAGGAAAACATGTTTTTTCGGATTGTGACAGCATAGAAATGATAATACTTGATTCTCCGACTCCGCCGGAATTATACACCTCGCTATTCACAAAATCAAAAGTTGAAGCCGAGGATTGTATTGCCTCTACATCGGCTTTATCGGGATTGGCCAATCTCAACCACATATTTGATATGGACGGTACATCGGAAAACAGAGCCTCCTATTTTTGGCGCGAGAATATTTTAAATTGGTATATCGATTATGAGATGGAATGCGCCCTGCCGGGTTGGTATGATGTGTCAGTTGCAGTCGTGCCGAATGCCTTAATCCCGAATGCAGCCGATGACAAGCCGGCGGCGCTGTATGTGCATGTAATATATATTGACCACAACGGAACAGAACAGAGATATTCAAGAAAGGATCCGGAGGTCAGCAGAAGAGATTTTCGCTATGTTATTGACGGAAATTCTGTTGACACCATTAATGTCGGCCGTCTATACTTCGATTACGACAGGAAGGATGGTACCGGCCTGACGGTAATGGTCAGAGTCGCTTCGGCAGTGACTTCAAGTACAAAACACCTTTACTCCATCGGGGCGGGTATAGACTGTATAATGACAGACCTTATAAGTGTTTCGGACCCTTCCGGTATAAGCGATCCTTATAAGGGCTTGCGACCTATAGAGTCTGAGCAGAGTCTGTACGACAGTATCATGACAGCCTATAATGCGAGTGTTTTTACCGACAGAGTCTATTCTGAGGCAGAGCTGCTGGTTCCGCAGGAGACGCTTGAGAGTTATAGGAGTTCCGGATTATGGGGACTGTTCAGCCATATAGCTGAATATGATCCTACGGGTATTATTAGGATAAGCAGCGAGGTTGCCGCCGGTCAGACTGCGGAACCGATACATTACGGTACAGACGGCCGTGTGATAGCTGCAGATGCACCCGGACTTCACATAGTAAGGATGGCAGACGGAACGGTCCGTAAGTTTTTGGTGCCAAATAGATGATCAATGCCGATTCGTTCGGTTAATTGGAATTTACCCTTCAGTCAGTGCAAGTCTATTCTATTTGTCTGAAAGACGTTGCTGTAAGATTTAAAGACCTTATTTGCTTGAAATTCGGGCGATGTATTTGTCAGCCTCCTGACCTTCAACAGACTCAGGATATTTGACTTTTATCTTTTTGTATAGTTTGAGGGCCTCTTCGGGCTTTTCGAGCGCTTCGTAAACGAGTGCAGCCTGGAAATAGTAATAGGGTGAAAGAAGGTTGTTCCCGGCCTTTTTGGCTGCTTTTTTGTATGTAGAAACGGCTTTGTCAAGCTGGTCCATGTTGGCGTAGCAGCTTGCAAGCGCTCCCAGTACTGAAGGACTTGCCATCTGGTCTTTACCCTTGAATTTGGCAAGATATTTGGCGGCTACTTCAAAGCTGTCAAGCTGTGCACAGCAGAGTCCTGCGTATGCTTTGGCAAGTTTGCCGGCTTTGGTGTTGCCATATTGGTCAGCCAGGGCTTCAAACCCTTCAAATCCGTAAGCATTACCTTCAAGGGCAGTCCTGAAATCGCCGTTCATAAAATAGGTTTCACCGGGGAATATTGCCTCGGATGCTCTGACTTCACGGGGCTGTACTATCTTATAGGTGTAAATCATGCCGCCGGCAATGATTACAATTATAAGGGCGACTATCGTGTAAATTGTCTTTTTATAATTCTCAAAGAACTGCTCAGAACGGGTTAGAGCCTCCTCAAGGCCGCCCTGTTCTTTTCCCTGTCCCTGTTTTGTTGTGGTTTTTTTCGCCGTAGGTTTTTTTGCCGATTTTGCTGTCGGTTTTGTAACCTGTTTTGTCACTTTCTTTGCCATCTTCGTAATATTTGCGGGTGCAAAATTAGTGATTTTTTGCTAATTGAGAACAATTTGGATGAAAATAAAATGTTTAACAATAGATTATTTTTATTTTATACGACAATAGTGCATGTAAAATGAAAAAATGAGACTAATTTAGCAAATGGTTGTATTATTTGGTGAGACCTTGATTTATGAGGCTTGAACATCTGTTTGTGCAGGATTATCGTAACCTTATCCAGGCGGATTTGGACTTTTCCCCGAAGCTGAACTGTTTCGTGGGCCACAACGGTATGGGTAAGACAAACCTGCTTGACGCTATCTATTATCTTTCTTTCTGTCGCAGCTCCATCAATGCCTCGGATATGCAGACAGTAAGACACGGAGCCGAATGTTTCCAGATACAGGGCACCTATGCCATGCCGTCGGGTGATCTCTCTGTCATAGGTTGTCTCTACCGTCCGCAGGGACGCAAACAGTTCAGACGCGACCGGAAAGAATACAGCCGTTTTTCGGACCATATAGGATATGTTCCCATCGTTATGCTTTCACCGCAGGATTCGGGATTGATATTGGGAGGCAGCGATGAAAGGCGCCGTTTTATGGATATGGTGATTTCACAGTATGATTCGGAATATTTGAAGAATCTGATAGCCTATAACAAAGCCCTGGCTCAGAGAAACGTGCTTCTTAAAAGCGAACGTGAACCCGATCCGGAGTTGTTCCTTATGTGGGAACGCATCATGGTCGAAAAGGGAGAGCGCATTTATCAGCGCCGGGTGGAGCTGGTAGAGCGGTTGGTCCCTCTGTTTAACAAGATCTATTCGGGAATAGGGGCTGAGCATGAGGAGGTATCGCTGTCTTATAGTTCGCACGTAGCTCAAGGTAACTTTGAAGAGCAACTGGTTTGCAGCAGGGCAAAGGAGAGGATTGTAGGTTATACCCTGCGCGGAATACATAAGGACGAATTGGAGATGGACCTAAATGGTTATCAGATACGGCGTGAGGGTTCACAGGGCCAGAACAAGAGTTATCTTACCGCACTTAAACTGGCACAATACCTTCTTATGTCCGAAGCATGTAACAGAAGGCCCATATTGTTGCTGGATGATATTTTTGATAAGCTTGATGCAGGACGTGTAGAGAGGATATTGAGTATGGTGGCCGGCGACGAAAGGTTCGGACAGGTCTTCATAACCGATGTGGACCGTCACCATATAGACGGTATTCTGGAGGGATTAGGGGTTGATCACAAGGTTTTTACAGTCGAAAACGGGAATGTGTTATGAAAAAGAGAAGTACCGAAAGCCTTTCTGATGTGATCAGGCAGTATTTGCGTGAGAACGGACTCGAAACTCCGCTTAACGAATACAGAATTATTAAGGCATGGAGTGAGGTGCTGGGTCCTGCCATATCGAAATACACGGTTGACCTTAAGATATATAACCAGGTGCTTTTTGCCACCTTATCATCGGCGGTTGTGCGTAATGAACTGATGATGCGGCGTACCGATTTGATAAAGCGGTTGAACGGTCACGTAGGTGCACAGGTTATCACCAATATAGTTCTGCGCTGACAAATATCGGATTTGCAGCCGGGTGCATATAACGACATTCTTTAGTTTTCGGAGAGAACCTGTACGGCTCTCTGTACAGTGATATCTGTAAGGTTGTAGAATGCCACATAGTCTTCCATATCAAGCGAATCGTATATTATTGTACCGTAAAGAACACTTTTTATCTGCTTGCGGGCCGGCTCGTTTAATGTATAGTCACGTTTGACGCCATTGTTTTGGGCATAATCATAAAACAGGTTCAGGACATTGCTTCTGTCAAGGTATGCCTCTATTTCAGCAGCAGTTGCCAAGGTTGACAATTCGCTTCGCCGGGAGTCAACAAACCTGAAAGAAAACTTATTGATAAGACTTTTGCTTACAATATCGGCATAATAGTCCGAATAGCCGGTAGTGTCATGGGCCACGAATATATCGGGCATAATTCCGCCTCCGCCGTAAACAATGCGTCCGCTTTTTGTTTTGAATATTTCACTTTCGTCCTGTTTCACGCTGTCAACCGAAAAGAATTCGCCATGTTCATATCTTTTTATAAGGTCCATGGCATAGTCCTCATCGGATTCGCCGTAGGGCTTCTGGATGCAGCGTCCCGAGGGTGTGTAGTAGCGCGCCACCGTTATTCTGATACTTGAACCGTCACTGAATTCTATGGGTTCCTGAACAAGACCTTTTCCGAATGAACGGCGTCCCACGATTGTCCCGCGATCATTGTCCTGAATGGCTCCGGCAAATATTTCGGAAGCCGATGCCGATGATTCGTCAATCAGCACCACAAGCGGAGTGGTTGTGTAGTGACCGTATCCGTTGGCAAACTGTTTGGAAATGCTGCTGCGTGCACCTTTAGTATATACGATGAGGTCGTTTTTGGGCAGGAATTCGTTTACCATCTGTATGGCTGCACCAAGATATCCGCCGGTATTGCTGCGTAGATCAATTATGAGTTTTTTCATGCCTTTGCTGCTCAGTTCGGCCAGTCCGGTCATCATTTCGGCGTATGTTGTCTCGCCGAACTTGTTGATCATAATGTAGCCTATGGAGTTTTCAGGTGAAATGATATAGGATGCATCGACGCTTTTTACAGGTATGTCACCGCGTTCGATGTTGAAATCTATCAATTCGGGTTCGCCGGTACGCATTACACCCACTTTGACCGTGGTTCCTTTGATGCCTTTCAGGTTTTTGACTATCTCATTGCTGGGAATCCCTTTTCCTGCAAATACCGAGTCGTTGATGGTAATTATGCGGTCTCCGGCCATGATGCCCACTTTCTCGGAAGGTCCGCCGCGTATGACACTGTTCACCCTGACGGTGTCTTCCTGTACCGAAAACTGTATTCCTATTCCCAAAAAGCTGCCGTGCAGTTCATCATTGCTGTACTGGGTCTCCTCGGCAGGATAATAGGCCGAGTGCGGGTCAAGCTCTCTAAGTATGACGGGCAGCGCCTCATCAATGAGTGAATCTACATCAATTACATCGACATATTTGGTTTCAACAGCCTGCAGAAGTGCATTGATCTTGTTATTTGTACGGAATCTGAGCAGACTCTCCAACGTTGTGTTGTGTTTTTTCCATATGGAAATCACTACCTGACTTCCTATAAAAAATCCTAAAATCAGTATAAACAGTCCCAGAAGGATTTTCTTCAGCTTATTCATTTTTTCTCCTCTAAATTGTTGATTTCAAGGTAAACAACTTCTATCCCGGCACGTTTCAACAGGTCAACCCCGTCAGTAAGTCTGTATTGTTCGGTATATATTACTCTCTTAATTCCGGATTGGATTATCAGCTTGGCGCACTCTATGCATGGCGAGGCGGTTACATATAGGGTGGCTCCGTCACTGCTGTTCGACGAACGGGCAAGCTTGGTGATGGCATTGGCTTCGGCATGCAGAACATACGGCTTGGAATTGCCGTCTTCATCTTCGCATACATTCTCAAAACCGGTCGGAGTGCCGTTATACCCGTCCGATATTATCATTTGATCTTTTACCACCAGAGCTCCCACTTTTCTACGTTCGCAGTATGAATTTTCAGCCCATATCAGAGCCATCCTGGCATATCTGCGGTCAAGTGCCGCCTGCTTATTATCATCCATCTCTTTTGGTTTGCCTTTGGTATTAGCCTTGAAATTTTTCCAAAGCGTTTATGATTATCTCTTTTCTGCGTAGAACAATAAGTCCCTCTTTTTCCATAAGGTTAAGTTCGCGGGAAACATTCAGGCGGGTCGTATCCATCAGCACGGCAAGATTTTCCATGGTTATTATAAGGCGTTTCATTCCATACTGTATGTCGGAAAACCCCTGTATTAGTCTTATTATTCTGTCACGCAAAGTTATTTCATCAATACTCCAAATGTGCCTATCCGACTGCTGCGTGCGACTGCTGAGTATATTGAGCAGATTCATGCGGCAAATGTTGTATTTGCCTAACTCGGTATATAGGTACTGTTTGTCCACATTCAGCAGACTGCACTCTTCAAGAGCTCTGTATTCGCGGTTGTAGGAGCCTGTGGCCCCGAACATCGAATAGGGCTCAATAAGGTGGGGCGATTCAATCTTTTCGTGAAAAATAAAACGGCCGCTGCTGCCTTCGCGCGAGCTCTCCACACTTCCTTTTATCAGGAATACGAAGTGGGAACAAACACTGTCTGCCTTAATGATCACTTCTCCTGCCGGATAGTTGACAAAATCCAGCCGTATCTTTTGCAGAAGACTGTTGAAGTCTTTGGTATCCATGCCTTGGAAGAGCGGTAATTGCTTAAGTGTATCGAACATTGGTGAATTCATACTGCAAAGGTAATATTTTTCCTCACTCATAATATTGAATATATTTATAGTTTTACTATTTTTGTGGAAATAGTTATACAATTATTAATTTAATTATGTCAATATGATTAACACGTTATTTCTTGGTATCAGCTTCGAGAATATGGACGGTCTGCTAAAAGCTTTCTGGATTATTGCGTTGGCTGCATCGCTGGTATTTATTATTCAGACGATAATTACGTTTGTGGGACTTGGCACCGATCTGGATGTCGACACGGATTCAGGATTTGATAGCGTCGATACGATTGATGATGGCAGCATGAGCGGTCTCTTCTCTTTCAGAAATCTTATCAATTTCCTTCTCGGTTACGGATGGACAGGCGTACTGCTGTTTGACAACATTTCTCAGAAATGGGTGCTGCAGATTGTTGCCGTTACGGTAGGTCTTATTTTCGTGCTGGCTTTTGTGTTTATGTTCCGGCAGTTGATGAAACTTTCACATGACGGTAGTTTCAAGCTGGAGGAATCAGTCGGGCTCAATGCCGACGTCTATCTGCGTATTCCGGCTTCCCGCTCCGGCAGGGGTAAGGTTCAGGTAAGCGTCAAAGGGTCGGTACATGAGATAGATGCTGTTACTGACAGGGAATCGATGATACAAACCGGTGATAACGTAAAAATAGTCAAGGTCTTAGCCAAAGACCTTCTGCTTGTCGAGTGATTTTTATATTTATTAAATAATAACACAATTTAAACCTATGATTAATGACAATTTAACAATTTTGGTTGTAATTGGAGTGATACTCCTGTTCGTACTGTTTGCAACCATTATTCGCAGGTACAGACGCTGTCCATCAGATAAGATTCTTGTTGTGTATGGCAAGACAGGCGGCGGTTCGGCAAGGTGTATTCACGGCGGCGGTAAATTCGTCTGGCCGGTAATTCAGGACTATGCATACCTGAGCCTTACGCCTATTTCGATTGATGCCAATCTGACCAATGCGTTGAGCCGTCAGAACATACGCGTTGACGTGCCTTGTCGTTTTACGGTCGGTATATCGACCGAGCCGGACAGCATGAACAACGCAGCCGAGCGTCTGCTTGGACTTACAGCCGATGAGATTCAGGAACTGGCACGCGACATTCTGTTCGGTCAGCTGCGTCTGGTTATAGCTACCATGACAATCGAAGAGATTAACAGTGACCGTGACACATTTTTGGAGAAGATTGCCAAGAATGTGGAGGTAGAACTAAAAAAGATAGGCCTGCGTCTTATAAACGTCAATGTGACCGATATCAGAGATGAGTCGGGTTATATTCAGGCTCTGGGTAAAGAGGCTGCCGCAAAGGCCATTAACGAGGCTAAAGTGAGCGTTGCCGAGCAGGACCGTAACGGTGAAATCGGCAAGGCCGAGGCTGTGAAGGAGACCCGTATCAAGACATCGCAGGCAAATGCTGTTGCTGTTCAGGGCGAGAACAAAGCCAGGGTGGATATTGCCAATTCGGATGCAATCCGTCGTGAAAAGGAGGCTGAAGCCAATCGTCTGGCAGTCACTGCCGAGAAGGTTCAGCAGGCCAAAGCCCTTCAGGATGCCTATATTGCCGAGCGCGATGCCGAAGATGCCCGCGCCGAGCGTGAGCGTTCCACACAGCAGGCTAATATTCTTGTGGCACAACAGATAGAAAAAGATCGTATTATCATTGCTGCCGAGGCCGAGGCCGAAAAGATGCGTGTGAGTGCCAAGGGTGAGGCTGATGCAATATTTGCCCGTATGGAGGCCGAAGCTAAGGGTTATTATGAGATTCTGACCAAGCAGGCTGCCGGTTATGACCAGATGGTAAAGTCTGCCGGAGGCGATGCCTACAAAGCGTTTTTGCTGCTTATGTCCGAAAAGATGCCGGAACTGGTTAAGACTCAGGTTGAGGCCATCAAGGGTATCAAGTTTGATAATGTAACCGTATGGGATTCAGGTAATAATGCTGACGGAAAAGGCTCAACCGCCAATTTCCTGAGCGGACTGTTCAGGTCTGTTCCTCCTTTGGCCGATCTTTTCAATATGGCCGGACTGAATCTTCCCGAATATCTTGCAAAGAAACACGAAGAGCAGATACCGGCGTGTGAGCAGACATCGGAGTGTGAAGAGATGAAAACTGACGAAAAATAGTAGAAAAACGAAAGTCAATTACTGACAAAATTATATATAATGTATTATGATAGATTTTAATTATTACGCTCCTACAGAAGTTGTATTCGGCAAAGAGTCCGAGGAGCAGGTTGCCTCTCTTGTTCGTAAGTATGGAGGCAGTAAGGTTTTGGTCCATTACGGAGGTGGCAGCGCCCGTCGATCGGGACTGCTTGATAAGATATTGGGACTGCTTGAAAAAGATGGCATTGAGTATGTGACTCTTGGCGGAGTTGTACCTAACCCCCGTCTTTCAAAAGTTCATGAAGGCATAGAGTTGTGTCGCATGGAGAAGGTTGACTTTATCCTGGCTGTAGGCGGCGGAAGTGTGATTGACTCTGCAAAAGCCATAGGTTATGGCGTTTTCTATAACGGCGAGGTTTGGGACATCTATATGGGGCGTTATACTCCCGTTGAGTGTCTGCCGATTGCAACCGTGCTTACCATTCCGGCTGCCGGAAGTGAGATGAGTGAATCCAGTGTGATAACCAATGAGGATGGCGATATTAAGGTGGGTTATTCAAATGACATAAGTCGCCCCAAATTTGCCATAATGAACCCTGAGCGCACATTCACCCTGCCTGATTTTCAAACTTCAGCGGGCGTGACCGATATGATCATGCACATCATGGAGCGCTATTTTTCACATGATGACGACATGACGCTTACCGATGCCGTGGCCGAGTCGATCATGTGCACTATGATGGACTGCATATATGAGGTACTAAAGGATCCCGAAAATTACCGTTATCGTGCTCAGATAATGTGGGGCGGCAGCCTTGCCCATAATGGTCTTACCGGTTGCGGTTTGACCGGCGACTGGGCGACACATCAGCTCGGACACGAGTTGAGCGGTCTGTTCGATGCAACTCATGGAGCTGCTCTTGCGGCTGTATGGCCGAGTTGGGCACGTTATGTCTATAAGAACAATGTCAGCAGGTTTGTCCGTTTTGCCGTCAATGTGCTTGGAGTGACAAATGACTATTCCGACCCCGAGGGCACAGCTCTCAGGGGTATTGAGGCAATGGAGGATTTCTACAGTTCAATAGGTATGCCTATAAACATAGAAGAGCTGATAGGTCGTGAGATCACCGACGATGAAATCAAGGAGATGGTCCGTAAGTGCAGTCGCGGCGATACCGTACCTCAGGGTAAATTCAAGGTACTGAAAGCCGATGATATAGAGGCAATCTACCGTATGGCACGGTAATATTCTAAAAAAGGAATATTCACTTTTGGAATTTTGTCACGGGCATGCGAACAACATGCCCGTGATAGTATATATTAATTACCAACAAATGAGTATTACTTGGTGGAGCTTGTTGTTGTATCTTTGTAAAACAGAAAATCTGACAGTATAATGGGTAGGATGAGTATTGAATATGTCCGACAGGACAAAATGAGGGATCTTATTGATGATAACAATTTATTGCTTTTGGTAATAAGCCGTTTCGGAATACACTTCGGATTCGGTGATTCTACTATAGAAGAGGTATGCAGGGAAAACAATGTAGATTGTCCTACTTTTCTGGCTGTAGCAAATCTCATCAGTGGAAAGAAGTATAGCGGGTACGAAATATCGTTAAAAGACTTGATCGGGTACCTGAAACGTGCTCATACCTATTTCTGTGACTTCATCCTTCCCAATATACGCCGTAAGTTGATCGAGGCTCTGAATTGCAACGATGTGAATGACGTGGCGTTTCTCATACTTAAGTTCTATGATGACTATACCGTGGAGGTGCAGAATCATATGAAGTATGAGAACGACACCATATTCACATACGTTGAGAAACTACAGAGTGGACAATCTACAGGACGTTTCAGTATAACAAAATATCTGGCTACCCATAACAGTAGCTCACAAAAACTTAAGGAGTTAAAAGATATAGTCATACGTCATTATCGTCAGCCCAATAATGATATGCTTAACTCTGTTCTCTATGATATTATTAACTGTGAGAATGATCTGATATCACATAGCGAGGTGGAGGAGAAGCTTTTTGTTCCGGCGGTAATAAAGTTGGAAAAGGAGAAGGCGGCGGACGGCAAACAGCTTAAAAATGAGGCATCTGGCAATAACAACAGTATAGACGTACTTAGTGATCGTGAAAAAGATATACTGAAATGTGTAGCGCGTGGCATGTCCAACAAGGAGATAGCCGACAAGTTATTCCTCTCCATCCATACGGTGACCACTCATCGCCGTAACATAACTTCAAAACTGCAAATATACTCTACGGCCGGACTGACCATCTATGCCATAATCAACAAACTTGTAGATATTGCCGATATAAATTTGCAGTAAACTCTTTTGTTCTTTAAAACAGATGGCTATTAAGCGTGTTGCTGTTGGCGGTATTGTATGTATCTTTGCTTTTCAGCAAACAGTTTTTTCTATTTGATTTTTAAATAATGATAGAATTGAATTTTTCAGGTATTGTTGTGGGTGTATGTTCGTTCTTAATTATTGGGCTGTTCCACCCGCTTGTAATTAAAGCCGAGTACTATTTTGGTGTTAGATTTTGGTGGGTATTTCTTATCATGGGGCTACTTGGTTTGGCCGGTTCATTGTTCGTGACTCATCAAATTTTGTCGGTATTGTTGGGCGTGTTTGCCTTTTCGTCGTTTTGGGGCATTCGCGAAATGTTCGAGCAGCGCGAGCGGGTACGTAAGGGCTGGTATCCCAAACGCGAAGTTAAGCCGTAGAGAGAAATGCATCGTCACAATCATACACACGCAGAAAACGTGCGGGGAAAAAAGTTGCTGTGGGTTACGTTGCTCAACTTTTCGATAAGTTTGGTACAAGTGGCGGGTGGAATTATATCCAACAGTCTTTCACTTATTTCGGATGCCATACACAATTTGGGCGACACTTCGGCAATATTTATAGCTTTTTTAGCAGGAAAGCATGCCGATAAAAGACCTGATGCCCGTAAAACTTTCGGATATAAACGCACTGAAATTTTGGCGGCTCTCTTCAACGCTGTGGTGCTTATCGCTATCTGTTTTTTTCTTTTTGTGGAAGCCTACGAGCGTTTTAGAAATCCACAAACCATTAAAGGCGGAATAATGTTATCGGTAGCCGTTTTCGGATTGATAGCTAATCTGATTTCGGTATTGGTGTTGCAAAAAGAGAAATCGTATAATCTGAATATACGTGCCGCCTATTTGCACCTGTTGGGCGATACGCTTTCTTCGGTAGCCGTTATCGCGGGCGGGATTGCTATTCTTGTTTGGCAAATTTATTGGCTTGATCCGCTTGTAACCGTTGCTGTGGGAGTTTATATTATTTATCATACCTGGGATGTTGTACGTCAAACGGTCGATATTCTTATGCAGGCAACACCCCGCCACATTGATATTCAGGAAATCAAACAGAGTGTGGAAGCTTTACCACAAGTGGAAAACATCCATCATCTGCACATTTGGCAAATGGATGATGAACATATACACCTGGAGGCTCATCTAAATATTTCTCAAGACTTGTCACTTAGCAAAGCTCAAACCGTTCGCCATGATGTGGAGACGTTGTTAAAAGATAAATTCGGTATTAGTCACATCACCTTACAGATTGAGTATAAAGGTTGTAAAGACAATGACGATCTGATAGTTAATCGTAGCAATAGTAGAGTGTTACATCGTTATTAAATAAATATCACATTAAATCCAAAATACCTACTTTTGGCTATTAAGCCATGTTTTTTTCGTCACTTTTAGCGATTGTAAGGGTGAAAAATTGCTTGTTTCTTTGCATTGAAATTTTAAGCAAAATAAAAAAAATGAAACAAACAATCATTCTGATACTTGGACTTGTATTGACAGCTCAGGTTAAATCACAAGAAAAAACCGATGCCATGCTGTTTGGCGATGTAAAATCAGCAAAAACTCAAGAACATATACCTTTTTCTACAATAATGGTAAAAGGTACAAATATCGGCACAACTGCCGACGGTACCGGTCATTACAAACTTGCAAATATACCTGTCGGCAAGTGCATAATAGTGGCAAGTGCGCTTGGATATAAAGCAGAAGAGAGGGAGGTGATAATGGAAAGGGGAAAAGCGGTAGAGATATTCTTTGAATTGGAAGAAGATGCTCTATTACTTGACCAAGTTGTTGTTACTGCTACAAGAACGGAGCACTATTTAAAAGATGTGCCGGTAAGAACCGAAGTAATTTCGGCAAAGGCCATTGAAAATAAAAATGCTGGCAATATTTATCAGGCATTGGAAGGCACTCCGGGTGTGAGAGTGGAAAATCAATGCCAATATTGTAATTTCACTATGGTCCGTATGCAGGGTCTGGGCGCCGAGCATACACAAGTGCTGATTAACGGACAGCCAATCTATTCAGGACTGGCAGGAGTTTACGGTTTACAACAATTAAGCACGGTTGATGTTGATAAAATTGAGGTTGTAAAGGGTGCCGGATCGGCGTTATATGGTAGTGGGGCTGTAGCCGGAGCAATTAACATTGTAACAAAAGAACCCGATTTTGTTCCTTCAACTAAGGTTGATGTTCAATTCGGTAATTACAAGACTAACAGGTTTGACCTGAATTCATCATTGCGTAACGAAAAGGGAAATATTGGTTTGAATATTTTTGCTCAACGCTATTCCGAAGGTGCAATTGACGAAACAGGACCCGGCTTAACGGCAAAAGAGGTAAGAGAGAAAGATGGCGTTTCCGACAGAGTAATGACAAATCTTACAAATGCAGGCTTTGGTCTCTACATAAACGATATATTTATGAAAAACGATAAACTTGCAATTCGCGGAAAATCGGTTTTTGAAAACCGTGAAGGCGGAACCATGATTGATGATTATTTCCGCAATCCTTTGACCGATGGAACGGAAAATATCACAACCGACAGATATGAACTATCTATAAACTACGAGAAAAAAATCAAAGCGAACTCGGAGATCAATTTGAGTGTTGCTTATACACACCATAATCGTAATGCCACAAACGATTCATATTTGAATGACTATATGGCAACGCATGGAGATTCAGTTCCCGATTTAAGGGATATGAGGCCTTATCTTGCGAACGAAAACTCTATAACGTCAACATTAACTTTTAATACAAGAATTAATAAACATAGTCTAGTTGTTGGGTTACAAAGCTTCTATGACAGACTTGAAGAGTCGGGAATGTACGTTGTGGTTGATGAAGCAAGCAGTTTTCTTGGTAAATCTTATCGTTCGGTAGCCGATAAATCGGCAAGAGAATTTGGATTATTCATACAGGATGAATGGGCAATTAACGATAAGTTAATGATAGTACCCGGTCTCAGAGTTGATAATCACTCTTCGGGCGAAGAGTACACATCGGATCAGCAGGTTTTTGCAACTGTAAATTTCCCAAAGACGAGTTTTGACGAAACTGCAATAAATCCCAGGTTGGCTATAAAATACAAACTATCTGAAAAATTCACTTTACGGGCAAACACGGGTACGGGATTTCGTGCGCCATACGGTTTTTCGGAAGACCTGCATCTTTGCAGCGGATCGCCGCGCGTATGGAAATCGTCTGACCTGAGTCCGGAATCCTCACTGAGTTACAATATATCGGCCGATTATTACGGTAAAAAAATCAGAGTCAGCACAAACATATTTCGTACAGATTTGAAAAATAAAATAGGGTTTACCGATGCTGATGCAACTATTGCTGCACTGGGTTACGATTACCAGTGGAAAAATATTGACGATGCTTTTGTGCAGGGCGTAGAACTGTCGATAATGGCCAATCTGGCCAGAAACCTTGACCTTGGAGTCGATTTAACCTATAATCAGGGAGAGTACAAAAATGTCAGGGAAGACTGGATTGGGACTCAATATGAGAACGTGAGCAAATATATTTCAAGATTTCCCACCACAACAGGCAATTTAAAAATTGAATACAGACCAAAAACTTGGACATTTTCCGTAACCGGAAATTATCAGGGAAGTATGTATATTGATTACTATAGCGAAGACGCGGATAAATCAAAAATCAAGAAAACCGAACCTAATATGATTTTCAATGCAAGGGTATCCAAACAATTGGATTCGTTTAAATTGTATGCCGGTGTAAATAACATTTTTAATTACCTACAAAACGAAAGACATCTGGATGATGCGGCATTTATATATGCTCCCGTCTATGGCACCATGTTTTATGGAGGCATTTCACTGGCAATAAGCCACTAAGTGGGTATTCCGGAGCACGCCTGCCCACATTTGTCAATTGTTTCTTGCCGGCAACCCTGCCTCCTTTTCCTAGAGGAGTTACTTGCCGGCTTTGCTTTGCAGATAGGCTTTGAAAAAGCGTCCTTGAGTGGTTGGTGTAAAGTCCCAGTCACTTATTAGCATGGGCGACCAGTTGGCGTCGAAACACCATGCCGTGAACGAAATGCCCTTCTTTTCAAAGTATTTTGTTATATGTTCGCCATAGACATCGGTCGATATGACGGGTACGTGTGCTCCGGGTTCACCTTCCAGACAGTAGCCTATTTCGGTGCAGATAACGGGATAGGTATCGGCTACATATCCGAAATCCTCTTCCCACTTCTCCTCCCAGGGCTGCTCGCGTTTCATAGGATAGGGGTGTGACACATATGCCACACCTTTGCGGGCAACAGGCTCATTTGCTATGGGAGTCAGGTCGTATGCCCAGTCGAATCCGGCGCACAGGCATATGGCATTGGGATTGTATGTACGTATTGTGTCTATTATCTGCTCCTGCAGCACTTTCCATTCGGACCATGTGCAAGGGCCGGTTCCGTTTATGGTAGGCTCGTTGAAAAGCTCATAAAGAGCTACCTGAGGCTCATCCTTGTAGCGCTGAGCCACGGTGCGCCAGAACTTGAATGTCTCGGCCTTAGTGGTGTTGTACATCCTGGAGGTGTATCTCTCCTCCTTAAGGTTGCCTATGGAGTGCCAGTCCATGATAACATACATCCCGTGCTGTTTGGCCCATTCTATACCCCGGTCCATTGCCCGGAAGGTCTCTTCCCAACCCATTGAGTTGATATTCTGCGGATGCACCGCAAACCGCACGATATTGGCGCCCCAATCGGCAGCCTCGGCAAAGTAGCGCTCATTCCATTGTCCTCCGCGTACCAGTTTGACAGGATCGGAAAAGCATAGTCCTCTGAATATTATCTCATTACCTTTGGGGTCAACGAACTTGTTGCCTTCGACCTTTACCCAACCGTTTTCGGCCGAAATCGGTGTCATAACAGCCATGAACAGAGTCATGACAAAAAGAACATTTTTTCTCATATAAAGTCAGTAATATGCAGGTTTTCTGATATTCAGGTTATTCAACAGATATAGCGGTTTGGGGATAATAATCATTTTGTTATTATCCCTGTTATATCAGCCATTGTCAATGTTTTCTATTACCAGCTTGAGCAGGCTGTCGGCATTGAGCCGGCTGCGCAGATTCTCATCCCGGAAGCCGGTCAGGTACTCAATCAGATAGTCTATCATGCTGTCGGAAAAGACGCCGCGCGATGTGTAGATTGCGCGGTCCTTGGCCAGTTCCTTTGCGCTGTCAACGCAGCAGCCCGGCAGTTGTTCGAGTGAATCCCGCACAGCGCGGTTTTTCTCGTCGTGTATGTTTATGCCCAGATCTACGAATGTCTTTTCGGCCACGGCCAAGCTGTCGGGTATCTCGAATCCGTGGCGGGCGGCGCAGCAGAGTGCTGCCATGAGCAGATGGGTGTTGGCAAAACCGTCGCTGGCACGCCATTCAAATGTCTGTTTGTCGCTGAAATCCCTCTCATGAGCCTTTTCAAGCGGATTGCATCTGGCTGCCATATCTATACGTTTGAGCCAGCCCAATGGAACGCGTACCAGTGCGCTGCGGTTGGAAAATGACCAACAGAGCGATGTGGGAGCCTCCTGATTAGGCACCAGACGCATGAATGATAACGGATGCGGGTTGCCGAATGCAGGCAGTGAGGTACCGGCGACCATATATCCTGCTATAGCCTTGCGGCACTCGTCGGTAAGCTTGCCTTCATTGGTCATCACCGACTTGCCGTTGCGGGTAAACATACAGTGTATATGCATTCCTGAACCTGCCTTGCCCACGGTAATTTTAGGGGCGAAAGTCAGAGTCACACCGTATTGGTATGCCAACTGGCGCATGACCCATTTGGCCACCACAAGCTGATTGGCGGCATCTTCAATATCGGCAGTGAGGAACTCTATTTCGTTTTGTTCGTAAATTTTTCCATCTCGGGTGAAGTTGCCCACCTCGCTGTGGCTGTACTTTATAAGACCGCCGCACTGCGCAATAAGCTTCATGGCTTCGGTACGCAGGTCTTCAAACTTGCAAAAAGGGGTGCTTTCGTGGTAACCTTTCTGGTTAGGGGTCAGGTAGAGCTCCTCGGCATCGGCTATGACGTAATATTCAAGTTCTCCCATAGCCTGCATCTTAAGTCCCGTCACCGCGGTGAACTCGGTATGGGCCTTTTGCAGGACATATTGCGGACTATGCTCAAACTGATTGCCGTCGCGGTCAAAATAGGAACATAAGAGGTCAACGGTAGGGAGATTTGCAAACGGGTTTACGAAAGCTGTCCTGTAGAGCGGCAGCACATAGAGGTCGCTCTTGCCGGCTTCAATAAAGGGGAATAGGCTGGATCCGTCAATACGCTCGCCCGCCCGGAGTATATTTTCCAGATGCTCAACGCTGTTAATTACAAAGTTGAGCGTTTTGAGTTTGCCGTCCCAGCCGCAATAGTGCAGATTGATGAATTGCACCGCATTCTCACGGCAGTAGCGTACTATATCGTCACATGTTAAATCACTTGCGGGCTTACCAAGATAACGCACCAGCAGGTTCGGGTTCATCTCAATATTCTTGTCCATATCGGATATTATCTGTTGTCAACCGAGCTCCAATCGAAATCAAATCTGTCAATATCATCTTCAGTCAAAAGAGGACCCAACTGAACCTCAACGAATGAAAGTTGCGTATATGCTTTTATTGTATGCTTATACCCGCGAGGGATAGTGACCACATCGCCGCGCTTCACCTTTCGTACCTCCCCGTTTAAGACAAGTACTCCTTCTCCTTCAATTATGTTCCATGTTTCGGAACGATGATTATGAATCTGGTAACTTATACTCTTACCCGCTTTCAGGGTAATGATTTTGGTCAGGGAGTGTACTCCATCCTCCATTACGGTGTTGTCAAGCACCCGATATGTGCCCCAGCGGCGCTCTTCGTACATGGGTCTGGTAGCAATAGGGTCAACGAAAGACTTCAACGCTTCGCTCTTCTCTTTGTCGCACACCAAAATACCGTCGGGACTTGCAGCCACTATAGCGTTATCTATTCCATTTACGAAAAGCGGAATATTAAGCTCGTTAATGGCATGGACATTGGTACAATCGGGACCCAGCGTGGCGTTTCCCAGAGTATGGTAGTCGAGTGCAGCCGTAAGGGCGTTCCATGTCCCAAGGTCTTTCCACTCGCCATTGTAGGGTACGACTGCCACCGATTGAGCCTTCTCGGCCACCTCGTAGTCAAAGCTTATTTTGGGCAACTTGCCGTAGTTGCGGAAAACCTCTTCGAAAGAGTCGGTATTTATGTACTTGCGCAGTATCCCGGTCATATAACCCAGCTTAAAGGCGAAAATACCTCCGTTCCACAGAGCCCCTTCACTCAGTAAACCTTCAGCCTTTTCGACCGATGGCTTTTCGGTAAATCTCTTTACTTTTAGCGCACCGGCCCTATTCGGATTCCCGTTTTGTTCAGCACCTGCACATCCGGATTGCGTTGAAGGTTCAGGAATCACATATCCGAATTTTGTTGAAGGGTAGGTCGGGGTTATCCCCATCAGTACCATATCGGCTGTTCCTGATTTCAACACCTGAGCCATCGTGCGGACAGTATCAAAATATCCTGATTCGGTATAAGGGTCGCAGGGCATAATGACGACCGTCTCATCGGCGGAACATCCTTTTTCAAAGGCCAGATATGCCGTTGCCAATGCAATGGCGGGAAACGTG
>Ga0116148_1001678_pt1 | contig 23548 bp, 20 predicted proteins | sample AD_UKC055_MetaG_FD_89786 | JGI IMG/M metagenome (GOLD analysis project Ga0116148, IMG submission 89786) | Active sludge microbial communities of municipal wastewater-treating anaerobic digesters from USA - AD_UKC055_MetaG | ecosystem: Engineered > Bioreactor > Anaerobic > Digestate | place: USA... | reverse complement strand
GTATCTTGTTTGCCCTTCATCCGGAAGATATTTTTGTTTTCAGCCGAAACGCCTTTTTGGCTGTGCTATCCATTTTTTTAATTTCTGTTATTGTGTTACTTGTTTTTTCGGAAACAAAAAAATCGCATTCGAATACTCTGATTATTAAAACAACAAAGCCGACTTGTTCCGAACAATCTGTCCCGGCTGATGTGGTGAAAACTGTTATGGCGAAGGCTGATGTGGAGAAGGCTGATGTGGAGAAGGCTGAGGAGGAAGCGGTAAAAAATGAACCCCTTACCACCGAAGAAATTAGGCAGGATACACGTCCATCAGTTCCGAAAAGAGCGGAGATACTTACTGATTCTGCACAAATAGAGCAATCTGAAGAAGACCTGACGGACAGAGAACATATACCTATTCCTGTCGACAAGGACGACATTGTGAATAATACTGTGCCGGAGGGGTTGTTTTCTCCTGTTACAGGAATTGGATGGGAACAGTATCTTGAGGCTCGTTTGAATGCAGAGCTTGAACGGGCTGCATCATCGGAACAGGATTTGACATTGATCATTCTTACCGTTGCCGGGCTACTGCATACAGATTTGCTTTCCAGAAAAATATCCAGAGTGCTTAGTGATCTTTTTCGGTTTAAGGATATGGTGTTCGAGTTCGGAAAGGACGGTTTTGCCGGTATTCTCCAGAATACCAATCTGGATCAGGCTATGCGCTTTTCTGATGACCTGTATGCCGCTATCGACAGTTTATTGGTTGAAATGGAGAGTAATTCCCGAATTGCCATCGGAATAACCACAAGAACCGCCCGCTTGCTTCCCGCAAACAGGCTGATCGACGAAGCTGTCAGTGCGTCAAAAAAAGCCGAAGAGGAACAGAGCTTGCCTATTGTTGCATTCAGAGCGAATCCGGATAAATATCGCACGTTTATATCAGAGACCATTCGGTAAAGTTTTTTCACGAACGATTCGGGACTCGAAACGGCTTTTGACGATCAATCGGTATATTCTATCGGAAGTATCATTCTGTCTCTTGATAAAATGGTATCCGGGAAGATACACCTTGCCTCATCAAGCAGTTTTTTCAGATCGGAATCAGTATACCTTGGACTGTAATGAATCAAGGCCATTTTTCTGACAGAGGCATCCCGAGCGATTGTCGCAGCCTGGGCTGCTGTCATGTGCTTTTTTTCAGCAGCATCCGCTGCCAATGCGTTTTCAAACATTCCCTCGCATACTAGCAGATCGGATCCTGCAACTTCAGCAGCTATTGAAGGCAGATACTTCGTGTCGGTAACATAACTGAACTTCCGGCCATTTCTTGCAGCTCCCAGCACTTCTTCCGGTTTTACTTCGATTCCTTCTGCGGACATTACCGATTCTCCGGACTGAAGCTTCGACCATAAGGGACCGCAGGGAACATTCAATTCTTTTGCACGTTCGGGATTGAAGGCCCCCGGTCTTTTTTTTTCTTCGAGTGTGTATCCTACGCAGGTTTTAGTATGGGATAGCGGAAACGCCCGTACAGTAAAATCATCTCCAGAATAAATAATACCCGGTTCGTATATTTCTTTGACAATTATCTGATAGTTAATATACATATCGAGTACCTTGCGGCTTGTTTCAATGTATTCGGCAATTTTTGGCGGACCAAAAATATAGAGAGGATCGTCCCTGTCGACTTGCGATGAAAGCATCAGCAGTCCGGGCAAGCCGGTAACATGATCGGCATGGGTATGGCTGATAAAAATCGCATTGATTTTTTTCCATCGAAGATTCAATTTTCTGAGAGAAACCTGAGTGCCTTCTCCGCCGTCAAAAAGAAAGAGATCTCCTTCGCGTCTGAGCAGTACAGACGTTAAGTGTCTATATGGCAGCGGCATCATTCCGCCGCAGCCGAGTATAAAAGCCTCAAGATTCATATGCAGCCAGTATATAGAAATACGGGAATCTTGACAATGATGACAATTATGCTACACTGGTAAAATGATTAATACTCTTTTGCTCATTGACCCTCAAAATGATTTCTGCGAACCCGAAGGAGCCTTGACTGTTCCCGGAGCTGCTGATGATTGTATCCGGCTTTCTTCAATGATAAAAAGACTGGATCCGCAACTGACATCCATACATGTAACCATGGATACGCATCATTTTTTCCATATAGCCCACCCGGTTTTTTGGGTAGATCGCGAAGGAAAACATCCTGAACCCTATACAATTTTGAACCTTGACAGTATTCTCTCGGGGGAATACCGCCCTTCGGCTCCACAATTTCAACATTATGCAGAAGAATACGTAGCGACGCTCGAGAAAACCGGAAAATATAATCTGTGCATTTGGCCTCCGCATTGCCTGATAGGAACCTGGGGGCATAATGTGTATGCTTCTCTTTCTGATGCACTGGTAGATTGGGAAAGCAAAATTCCCGGCCGAGTTGTGGATTATACGTACAAAGGAAGCAACGTACGAACTGAACATTATAGTGCCATACGGGCTGAAGTTTCGGATGCGAGCGACCCGAATTCTCGAACCAATTTTGCATTGATCGAGAGGCTTAAGGGATCCGACAATATTGCTATTGCCGGAGAAGCGTTATCTCATTGCGTTGCAAATACTGTTCGCGACTTGGTTACCTGTATTCCTGCTAATAAAATGATTATACTGACAGATGCTTGCAGCAATGTGCCCGGGTTTGAGAAGCTGGGATCAAGTTTTATGGAAGAAGTCGAGAAAATTGGTGTGCGATTTATGACGAGTGTCGAATTCCTTTCCTGAGCTTTTTGACAATTTTTTTGAACCATACCGTTCTGGCCTTTTGGGCACAGACGAACAGAAAGTATCTCGTTCTATTGATCGGAGCATCATAACTTCCCGGCCTGTGAACGATCCAGCCGCCAAAGCCGGTTTTAAATCGGTATAGGCCATACATCGGATGTTCAGGATCGTTCGTAGGCGGAATGCCGTAGAAATCATACGTGACACAACCCGCATCTCGTGCGTCGCATATGGCCTGCCATTGTAACGCATAAGCGGGCATCAAATTCCGTTTGGAATTGGACGAGGCTCCATATAGATATACTGCTTCTGACCCATACAAAAGCACAATAATTGAAGCGATCGGTACAGATTCATGTTCTGCAATGTACATCCGTATTGATATGCGAATCTGTCCAGATTGGTGTTCGCATCGATGTATTGTTTCGAATAAATCCAGATAGTATTGCTTTGAATGTATGGCAATTCCATCCCTTTTTGCAGTTTCCTCATACAAGGAATAAAATACGGTAAGGGCTTCTGGTATGTCCTGAATGCGTTCAATACATCTGATGACAAGACCTTTTTTCTGACCAAGTTTACAATTATACCGGCATTTGGGTTTCATGGAAGCCAATATTTCATCAGGAGATGGTGTCAGATCAAGTATGACTGTATCCGGAGGTTGAATATCTGTTTCGGCTTTTCGTAGAAGCTTTGACGCGGGGATATATCTTCGAACCGGTACAGTCAACAGCCCGGAATCAGAACAGTCTGTATGTTCTTTTATTTCCCACAGGGGATCGAAACGAACACAGATAACGTCTGCAGGAAGGTATCTGCGAAGCTTGCAGGCGATTTCTGCAAGTACCCTACCCTGGTGCTGTTCATCCCTGGCGCTGGTTTCGGGCCCTCCCGGTATGTAGCACAAGGTTCCAAAGAACGGGATCGAGCGCATCAGAACGGTCAAGATGAATGAGGGAAATTCCTCGTCGGTGTCATCTGGAGCACAGTAAAAACGGAGATAGCTCCAGCCGTATTGTGATTTGAAAGAAGCCCAGCATTCAGACTGGAGAAAGGAACCCTCCGGGAACGTCTGTGGCTGGTCTGCTGTGTGATCGGTTAGTAATTCAATATTCATGAAAACTCAAGAAACATCGCCTGATTCGACATGAACAGTTCTAACCGGTTTCCCTTCTATAAGCAGCTTTTTACCGTTGATTGTAACCAGATGATCGATGATTTTCATTGGCGCAGCAAAGAAGGTGTCGGCGTCTATACACTCCGGCTTGACAACTGTGCTGTCCGCTCCTTCAAGAATAACTGGTGTCCCCGGACTTGCCCAAGATGAATCAAGCACTTCGACACATTCTTTTCCGTTCGAATCGGTATAATCACCAGCGAGAAGCATTCCTCTCGATTCGACTCCTCTCATTTTTCGTGGTTTCAGGTTGTCTGCAATGATAATAGATTTTCCGAGGAGTTCTTCTTCTGTAAGATAGGGAACCAGACCGGATACGATTACCCGTTCAGTTCCGGAACCGTCATCGAGAGTTTCGATATACAGCTTTTCTGCATCGGGGTGGCGTTCTATTTTGATAATTTTAGCGGTTTTGAGGGCAATTTTCTCATTAAACAGAACATCTGCCTGTACCTGAGCAGAATCAGCATTGTTTGGAGTAGTCACTGGAGTTTCCTTTTCTTTTCTTTCTTTCTGTGAACCGGAGTATTTTTCCCGATATGTGTGTATTGCTGCATCATCAAGAGGCCGGAATATAATCTCCGGTGCTCTGATAACAGATAAGCCTTCTCTGCGGCCGAGATCCGCCCATCCAAGAACGCCTTCCGGTTTGGTCATAAAGGTAGCGCGAAGAGTCTGTTCATCGAATATGTCTCCCGACCAGATAGAGGTATCAAAATAGGATAGTATCCGATCTGCATATCCGGGCATATAGGGATGAACAAGAATCATCAAATCTTTAATCAGATAGCATAATTCGCGAATGAGCGCTTCAGCAAATTCCGGATCTGCAGTTCTGTTTTTCCAGGGCTCTCCGTCCTGGAAAGCCTTGTTGGCAATGGAAGACAGGACAAAAACCTCTTTGAAGGCATCGCGCAATTCAGCCCATTCCAGCAATTCGGTGATCTTTGCAAAGGAATTTGCTGCTGCATCTCTCAGGTCTGCAATTTTGCTCCGAATATCGTCACGAGTCGAATTGAATCCGTCTGCAGCAGGAATACGACCCTCATAGTAGCGCGATACGAACGTGCAAGTTCGATTGACCAGATTGCCCAGATTGCCGATCAGTTCGCTGTTTACCCTGTCCTGAAAATCTTTCCAGGTAAACAGTGTATCCGCTTTTTCGGGTCTGTTGTAGAAGATATAAAAACGCCACATATCGGCAGGAATCCCGGAATCCCTGGCGTCTGATCCGAATACGCCGATTCCTTTGGATTTCGAGAATTTCCCCGTTTCGTAGTTCAGGTATTCAGTGCTGGACATGTGATGCAGTTTTGTCCAGTTTCTTCCCGATCCAATCAAGCTTGAAGGGAAAATAACTGTATGAAACGGTATGTTGTCCTTGCCGATAAACTGAAAAAGTTCAACATTATCGGGATTTTGCCACCAGGATGCCCATTCGCGGTCCGATGATGCAGAATCGGCCTTGATGCGGTCGAACAGGCATTTTGCAATAGAAATGTAACCGATGGGGGCGTCGAACCATACGTAAAACACCTTGTTTTCAAAACCGGGCTGCGGAACAGGAATACCCCATTTCAGATCTCTGGTTATGGCCCGTTCCTGCAATCCGTCGCGTATCCATGCCTGTGTCATCTGTATGGCGTTCTTTGCCCACAAACCTGAACTGCTTGCTTCTTGCATCCATTTTTCGTATTCGGGAAGGATGGCGGGCAGATCAATATACAGGTGATCAGTGTTTTTTACTTCCGGTGCGACTCCGCATGTTGAACAGCGAGGTGATTTCAGTTCTGTAGGGTCAAGGAGTTTTCCGCACTGTTCGCATTGGTCGCCACGGGCATCCCCATATCCGCAAGAAGGACACGTGCCCCGTACGTAGCGGTCGGCAAGGAACCGTTTGCACGAAGAGCAATACAGTTGCTCGATAGTGTGTTCCTTGATAAAATTATTTTTTTTGAGATCCAGAAACATCTGCTGAGTTATCTGTGTTTGCTGTTCAGTTGACGTACGTCCGAAATGATCGAATGCAATTCCGAACCAGGAATAAATTTCACTATGAATACTATGATAATAATCGCACAGTTCCCGCGGAGTCTTGCCCTCTTCCTGGGCCTTTGTCTCTGTAGCTGTTCCGTATTCATCAGTTCCGCAGACATACAAGGTCTCGTATCCCTGAAGACGGCAGAATCTGGAAAAAACATCTGCGGATAAAACCTGGATAAGATTTCCAAGATGGGGAATATTATTTACATACGGGAGAGCTGAAGTAACCAGTTTTCTTTTCATTGGGATATGATAAAATGTCGCGAAAAAACAGTCAACAGAGCTTCTTGCAAAAGTCGGTTACTTTTGCAAGAAGCTCTTGGAGTTCAACAACAAGTCTTTATAATAAAATGACTTGTTGTTGAACTCCACATACATTATTTGTTGCAATTACAAAAATCACTGATTTTTGCAATTGCCTCAACAACCCTGAAATGATTAGTCGAGACAACTTGAGCTTTCCAGGTTGATTGTTTTTACAATTGCCTCAACTTAACAGCTGATTTTCAAAAAGACCATTTTTTCTGTTTCAAAATTAGGACTTAATTCGACATTCCATGACAGAAATACTTTTGTACTGAGCGTATCGTGTATCGGAATAATGGTAGCGGTTGAATTTTCATTCGAGTCGAGAGTAAATCGCGTCCCTGTTTCCTGATCATCCAGTCTGATCCATGAGACATCGTCGTAGGTACAGGTCTCGATTGGACCTTCCTTGCGGACATCTTCTGTATATACAGCCATCACCGGTTCTTTTGGCGACTCCGGTGAGATCGCAAGATCCAGTTCGATCATAAAAATTCCTGACAATGGGAACGGACTTTCATTTTTCAGAATATATTGAACCTGGATGCCTTCATTTCTGAACATATATTGCTTTCGGAGCAAAATGGGCTGCAGAAAGGATCCATAGAACCCGTTGGCCCGCAGATTCAATTCCATGCGAGAGGTGTCGACACAGCCGTCCTGATACAGCGTATGAGCGAATACAGGCTCCCCTACAGGCTTGTGTCCGTCGCGGATTCGTTGTGCATCTTCCTTATCCATAAAATGGTCAATAAACAGGCCCTTATCGACTGAAACACAGTCAACATAGTTTCTGTTTACTGCCAGGATGTCAAATTCAAATATTTTCCCGGCCAGATTATGAACATAGCAATTTATTGTATCAAGCTGACATAAATACTCTTTCTGGCCATCCATATCAAAATCGTATGCATTTATTGAAGAAGAAAAAATTCCCCGAATTCGGGACGATTTTTCGGCCAGGAGCAAACTTCGATATGCATAATTACGGAGTTTTCGTATTTCCTGAATAGTTTGTGCTACAGGTACAAGATATAAAAGATGATTTTGCGCTTGCCACAATTCTTCCCGCGCGTTTTTTTTTCTTGATTTGTCTCCTTTCAACTGATTTGCCATAGCATGCACATACATCATTTTTGCATATAAATTCATCAGCGAAGGCGAACGGACAATAATCTGTTTTAGGGAGGTACGAGCAATCATCATGGGGTCTGTATCGGGGAAGGATTCAGTTTTGATCAGGGGAGAGATTCCCGCTCCGATGGAGGCTCGGAAGTACTGAGGTTTGTTTTTCAGATACTTTGCCGGCGTAGTCAATTCAAATTCAACATTTTCCCGGGAATACAATTCCATTAATGCATCGATCCATACGCCGTTGCCGTTGTTTGTAAAAAGGTTTTGCAATTCATTCTGTTGTATCATTACAACCGTCACCGCTTCACGTCCTGTCGGGAAACCGCTTGACAGCTCCTGTATAAAAACATCAGGAGCGGTAGTATGTATGTTCAGATAAGAGTTATCGAGGGGAACGGCGGTGATAGTCTTGCCGTTGTCCTCCAGAATGACCGGCAGGGTTCCATCAACGCCAGTCTGGCCGGCTGCCTTGAACAGAAAACGGTCCAGCAGGATATATTCGATACCACAGCTGTTCAGGGAAGAGATTATTGAAGGATCCCAGGCAGAGGCAGGAAGATACAACCCCCGGGGCCGCTTTCCTGCATTTTTCCGTAATGCAGTTGTGAGCAACTCAGTCTGCCCGACACGGTCAGCCGGAGGAATAATCGGATACAAGGGGTTATAATAACCGCCTCCAAGGACTTCTACCTGCTTTCGCGCAACCAGTTCTTCTATAATCATAAAGAACTCGTCATGATTTCTTTCTGCCCACTCTATGAATAAACCTGACAGATACAGCGTAAAGTTGAGTTCGGGGTTGTTATAAAGCATGGATATAAGCGGTTTATAATGACAAGAGTATACATCCTCATAAGCATCCTGATCCAAAAGCGGAGAAAACGAGCAGGTTGTTCCGAGGCACAGTTTTAACGGCGTGGTTTTCTCTTTCACTTCTTCCTCTGATGGTTGATCGGTGTACCCAACGACCGGAGAATACCAAAGGGAGATCCGGTAACAGATTCATCACTGATTATATAGTTGTTTTTCACAGTCGGACAAGCATCGGGAGAAATATTTTTTCCCGATGCTATACAGGAAAACCGGTTATGTGCTTCGGCAGGAACCAGAGCAATCAGTTTCTTTGGACAAATCGGAATGCACAATCCGCATCCAGTGCAAACAGAAGAAATCGAAATTGTTCCTTTTCGTATAGATATTGCATCGTTTGGACATATTCGGGCGCAGGATCCCAATCCGAGACAGCCATGCTTGCACACAAGATTCCCATTGTACACAGTCTCCAGCATGCGACAGTCGGAAAATCCGGACACGCTGAAAGCTGCCTGTCTGTTTTTCCCGGTCACATTGCACATGATCCTGGCTTTCATGGGCACAGAACGGTCAGAATATAGTGAATCTGATGTTGAATCGGCGGTGGAATGTTTCGGAAGGTCTGATGACCGCACGCGAGATACAAAAAGATTTGGAACATACAGCATCGCAACAGCTATAAAAAGACCGCCAAGAACAGCAAGCGAAGCGAGGATAAGCGACACCATCATCTGACAAACTCCTGTATCCACCACGAGACATCGGTTGCATGCAAAATGATCGATAACAGGCCCAGGCAGACAAGTACAATCGGTGTCCCGTTCCAGTCGGCCTGTAATCTGGACGTATCGATGCGTTCACGGATAGAAGACAGAAGTACCGTCCATAGTCCAAACGAAAAGAGGGATGCACTGCTAATGAGCAGTGTGTCGGCGTATCCGGTCGATTCGAATACTGCAAGAAAAATACTCCCAAGAAACATCAGTCTTTCGCCGGGTGGAGAATAGGATGTATCCTTTCGGAGAACTTTTGAGACTGTCTGAAAAAAGCCTGCGATACAAAGGATCGAAACAGGTATCAGAAACAGAAACGAATGGGGAATGAGTACTTCTTTGACAAGAAACTGTGCAGCCAGGACAGAAACAAACAGTTCAAGAGTCAAAATCGGAAGTCTTTTATACAAAAGACCCCGCGGCCTGGATTCAAAGAAGGTTTTCTCCAGCCCTATTCCGTATAAAAGGAGCGAAGAACAAGAAAAGGTATATAAAAAAATAAGATGCACGGTACTCATGTTATGTCCTGTCCCGACCGCTCAAATAACGGTTGCATGATTTGACTATCCAGGTCATAAATCCCAGCAGAATAAATGAGCCGGCAGTTGTATTCCAAAACCCGGAACCCCAAACAGAAAATCCGGGTAACAGGTGTATTTCCCAAAAACCGTGCATGACCGGAAGCGAGATGCCTCCGGTTCCAATAAGCTCCCTGCAGAGCGAAAAAATCAAGAGTATCGGTATGAACCTGAAAACCGGAAGAAATGAAAAGCCCTGTACCGCATAATAATCTATGCTCAACAAGAGCACATACGAGAAGGCTGCGAGGAAATAATAAATATCCAGAGAAACCGTAAGTACCGGGAAGAAAAACGCTGAAAACTGATAAAAAAAGGTTGCGCTCACAGCGAGAGCTGCAAGTTCAAAATAAAAACTGGAAGATCCCGGATTAATTTTCGATATGACAAACCGGAAAAAAATGCCGGATACAAAATAAAAAAGAAAAGCGCCCGAAATAAGCAGAGCATACGCAAAATGAGATGAAACAGGTATTAACGGGCAAAGTGCAAGCAAAAAAACTACTGAATTCCGCTTCATTGTGAATCAGCTCCATTTTGTACTAATGATGTTATTCTGTTTTCCCATACCGTAATTGTGTATTGGGACAAACCCCGCGTACTGGCATCAGAATTGTCCGAACCCAGTATACCGGCAAAATTTGTTGAGCCGACTCCATCGTATACAAATACTCCGGTGTAGGGCCCGCTCGTTCCTGTCACACGGAGGGCAAGAACCGTCTCTTTACCGGATTTCCATGCTTCCAAAAAAGTCCATCCCGCGTTGTGCACAGTAATTTTCTCTTCAAGAATGATTGCGGTCGAGTATGTTTCGGTGAGCATTGTTTCAATACCTGTTTTCAATCTGTTGTCCGCACCAGTGCCTGAAAGATAGTGTGCAAGTCCAAGAAGGATGGCGAGACATACAAAAAAAAGAACAAGAAATCCGTATTTGATCAGCGAATTTTTGACAGCAACATTCATAGCGCTTTCCTTGATGCCAGATATATCTTTTTTTCTATCTTTTCTATAACCGGCACAACAGAATTCGCCAGCAAAACAGAGAATAGCGCACCGGAGGAGGATCCGCCGGGACCGCACATGATAAAGAACAATATACCGGCAATTATACCGGTACAAATTTTTCCTGTTCCGGTTCTTGGCAGCGTCGACGGATCAGACAATATATAGAACACGGTAAAAAGTATACCGCTCGTAAGGAGTCCGAACAATATATCGCCTGAGAACAGTGTATCATTCAGCGGAAACAGGGAAATAACAAAGAGTAACAGACTGTATACCGTCAGCGAGACCAGCGGTACAATCCAGTCCAACGCTTTGGCTCCTATTAAAATTATTGAAGATATCAGTATCAGAAAATTGTAGCGCACTGCGGGAATTACCGATGGAGATCTCCAGAACAAGGTCACATACCCTTCGGGAATTCTGATGTCGAAAAAAGACAGAAAACTACTGTTCAAAGCGGCGGCTACAGACTGATCATTTTGTGCAAGTAAAAAGCTGTCCAGCCTGAGTGCTCCGAATGCGTCGCCTACAGTCCGGATGCTGTCCGGCGAAACCAGAAATCCCGGAAACACTGCCGGATATCCGATATAGGCGATACCAACAGACACTGCAGACGGATGCATCCAGTTAGCTCCTGTTCCGCCGAATATTCCGCGCGAAAAAAAACTTCCGGCGAATGAAGCGCCAAAGGCCATCACGGGAGGATAGGATGACGGGAGAAGCAAACCGGTAAGTAATCCGGTTAACACAAAATTAATGTGCCCTCTCGAAACTTTTTTATCGACGAGCCGCATGCATACTTCTGTTGCCAAGCATCCAGCAATAGACAGCAGGATATTCACAACAGCAGATATATCACGATCGATCAGAAGCAGTACCAGAACGGGCAAAAGGCAAACAGTCTGGAGTTGTGCCATTGTTGCAATTGTGGGTCTGGTTTGGATAAAAGGAGACGGTGACACTTTCCATCCTTTTATTTTCATCTGTTCGCCTCCATGATTCTTGTTCCTGCCTCATGAATAATATGATGAAGCGGAATTCTGGAAGGGCACACCATCGCGCAACAGCCGCAATGCTGACATTCTTTGATTGCCGATTTGACATCGTCTGTAAACGATTCTTTTCGTATTCCACTGACGGTCCCCATCGGGTCAATATGCGACGGGCATACGCCCAGGCAGAGTCCGCAATGAATACAGTCGTGAATCCGGTATTCGGGACAGGTGTCATGATCCATAATGTGGACTGATTTCGTATAGGCAGTAATGGGCGTATCAAGGTCATACACGGAATTTCCGGTAATCAGACCATTGATGACTATCCGGGACGGAGTGGTTTTAAAGCCTCCGCACTCTTCTATCAGGTCTCCGATCGGCGTACCTATCCTGCATTTAAGGACAGCCGGTTTTATAAGCGACGGTCCGCTGAACAGCACATACCGGTACATAACTGGATGATTTCTGACTACCGCTTCATAAGACGAAATAGCACAAACCGGATCGATCATCACTGGGGATGTTTGATTTTTTTCCGGGTTTTTCTTCAATATATTCTTAAAATGTTCGGAATTGCCGGACGGATATATATGCGGGCATTTGATTTGAACAAGCTTCTTCCCGGGAAATAGGGATTCCAATTCGGATGTTGCCGGGAGCATGGAGTGTTTTGTATTGTACAGAATATATACCGAACCGGCATTCATTGATTTTGCGATAAGCGCAGTTCCCTCGAGAATAGATGGGAGCCTGCTCTTTACCAGAAGAGAATCGAGTCTGCAGGTTGGATCCGGGTCAAACAGCCTGAGCATCAGACTTTGTGAACCTGTTTGCCTGGCCTTGCGCAAGGAAGGGACGAGCGGTACCGGATCGGAAAACGTATTAATTACGCCTTTGTCTTCCAGAACTCGTACAATTTCTGTTTCGGAAACATATTCCCAGGGATAGTTTTCTTCTTTTCGTCCGATGATATCGAACGATCCCGACAGTCGGACAACAGCGGCTGTGCTTGTGGTGCCGTCGGGCATCGGGACGGGCCTATAACATTCAAGAATGCCTGGTATGGGTGAATGAACATGAGCGGAACTTTCGCCGAGCGCCCGCGCGATTAATTGGCCTTCGCGGACAGAATCACCTTGTGCGACGACCGGCTTCAGCTCTGCTCCCTGCTGTTGCAAAGGAATATAGGCTACAGAAGGCAAATAAGCATTTTCTTCTGAAAGTGCGTCGGGAAATTCTGTTATTATCCGTTCGTTTCCGCGAACAAATGGTGTCGATATAATCATTGCTTCAATCTCTTTATTTCTACTCCGACAAAACGCTGCTGTTTTACAAGCATCATTTCCAGTTTTGATTGACTTTCCGAGAATGCCTTCCGTATAAATGCAGTGTCAAACGTACAGACCGTTTTGGGGGCTTCTGTGATGCGACCTTCATCATGTGCGGAAAACATGCTGTACGTAATCGTCTCGCCAGGTTTCGGGTAGATAACAGGATGCTGTACCCGGCTCCAGAAGACAGATTCAAGAATCCAATGAGCCAGCAAAAAATCTGCAAGATCAGGAATTTCAGAATACCCTCTGAGGGCCAAAAACGATTCATAGCACTCTGCAGAAAAATCTGTTTGTACAGTATACCCCGACGGAGAGGGAAAAGACAACTGTTCAGATCCCGGAACTGACGCACCGGAGCCCGGACTCCCGAAAACCAGAAAAGATGACACAATGCTGAGCGCAAGAGTACCGGCACTGATTGCTGCAAAGGGAATGCGCCATTCAAATCGTTTGGGAATAACATTTATGGCAACAGGCGAAAATCCGGGATGCAAGCGATTTCTGTTTCGAAGGACAGCCCGGGAGGAAGCGATAAACTGACCGAAAAACACGAGAAAAACGGAGCAGCAGACAGCAGCAATGCACTGGATGATTCCCGGCAAGCCGGTATACACCAACAAGACAGCCAGTAAAAGACTTGCGGGAAGAATAACTGGCAGGATGTTCAACCGGACAGCTGTGCGAAAGAATTGGCGTGAATCAGTATGGAGCCCGGTACTGACAAGGTAGACCGCGGTCAGCAGTCCGATCGATAATACTGATCCAGCAGTATTGTTCAGCGAGAGCGCAATTATGCAGAATGGAAAAGATGATGCAAAAAAAGATTTTTTTTTGCCGGAATACCGGAGCAACAATAACCAATATGCAACAGATAGTGCAAAAGGGATCCAGATAACTGTCGAAGAATGTTCAAAAAAAGAAACAATACCATGCTTTTCCGATATTTTTTTGATCTTCCCGTCCAGAAATGGAATTTCCGCAAGATACAGGAGCCGTACATTGTCTGAGGCAAAACGGAACCAGGTACTGATTGACGAGTTGAGCGCATCAAGAAAGGGAATGACCGGCACTTTTGTATTGGTATTGATAATCAGCGAATTCGATTCGGTACAGTATTCTGTTATGCCGTGATCTTCCAGAATGGAAAGAACCTGTGTTTCCTCAATGCCCAAAGGGACAGCAAGTATACGATATCCGTTCCAGACAGTACTGCTGGAGTGCTCCGAAAAAAAAGAAAAGAGGAAAAGCCCTAGTATAAGAAAACCTGATGGAATAACGAGTCGAGCGATATCCCTGAAGGAAAACGGATTCATCGAGGATTCAATTACAGGGTCGAGAACGCTACACCAATAAAGAAACCGAGCAGAATACCTGCGAGAACTTCCATGGGACGATGCCCCTGAATCTCTTTAACCGGAAAATATTGATATTTCAGCCTGTTCGACACCGTTGCGCCGAGCTCATTCAGGGCGCGAGCCTGCTGACCGCTCGAACGTCTGACACCGACGGCATCCCGTATTACAACCAGCGCAAAGCAGCAGGAAAAAATAAACAGATCCGAACCAATTCCGGATTTGAAACCGATTGTAGTTGCAACTGAAGATACAAGGGCAGAATGGCTCGAGGGCATCCCTCCTGTTTTCCAGAGCAGAATCTCGATCAATTGTTGAAAGTTTTCGATTTGCAAGGTAAACAGGATAATAACCGTTTTCAGAAACTGGCTGATAAGCCAGCTTGATACTGCCGCGAGGAAGATCGGATTGTGTAAGAGGCTGTTCAGCTGATCAAATACCGTTTTGCCCATGTAACAACCTATTTTCTTTATATGGCATCTTTTGTCAAGTATCTTTGTTGTATATACTGGATCAATGGAGTATGCATCGTTTACTGCGACAGATAATGATGATGGACGTCGTCTTGATCGAATCGTCAGACGCTTTCTTCCCGATGTCCCTTTGTCAGCTGTCTACAAATATATCCGCAAAGGGCTCATTCGACTCGATTCGAAAAAATGCACACCAAATTCCAGTGTGGCTTCAGGGATGCGCATCGACATTGCGGATTTTCTGTTGCACGCACCCGGCGCACCCTCCGCACCCTCCGCACCCGGCGCACCCTCCGCACCCTCCGCGCCCTTGCTTCAACCGTCCCTGGATGCTCCCTTGACAACCGAAATTCCCCAGGTACTTCTGCGCGCAAAAGATCTGGTTGTGTACAACAAGCCGGCGGGAATTCCTGTTCATGGAGAAGGCGGACTGGACCGACTCATAGGCCAAACAGCTGAAGCTTCGGCCTCATTGTCGTTCAGATCTGGTCCCCTGCATCGCCTGGATCGCGATACCAGCGGTTTATTGGTCTTTTCCAGGACCCTCGCCGGGGCTCAGTGGTTTTCTGCCCGTCTGGCAGACCATTCCGTCAAAAAGTATTACATCGGTATCGTATGCGGCATGCTGACAAAAGACGTCCAGTGGACAACCCCGTCTGCGGCCGGAAAGCCCATGAGAACCGGAGTTCATCCGCTCGTTTCCACAGATACAGGGTACACACTTGTGCAGTTTGCACTGCATACCGGCAGAAAGCATCAAATTCGCATACAGGCAGCCGAAGCAGGCTGCCCTCTTTACGGAGACCATTTGTATGGAAAACCGGTATACGGCCAAACCTACAGTCTTCATGCCTGGAAACTGGAATTTCCTGCGGACAGATTCGACGATATCCCGGAAAGTCTAACGGCACCGATACCGGACGACTTTATTTCGCGCCTTGAATCGATGTTCGGGAAAAATGCGCTTGCACAGAAAGAAAACGGCGAACTATACTGGATGCAAGATGAAGAGCTTCAGTGATCTGTACTGGTTTTTTAAGGGCGTGAAAGTATATGCCCTTGTCGGAGAAAGCGGAACCGGCAAGAGTTTCAGGGCAAAACTGCTCGCACAAAAATATGGTATTGAACTCATCATCGATGACGGACTGCTCATACGCGACGATAAAATACTGGCCGGCCATTCCGCAAAACGCGAACAAACCTTCCTTGCTGCCGTCCGGGTCGCCCTGTTCGACGATAAGGTGCACCGTGATACGATTGCGAAATCGTTGCAGACTCAGCAATTCAAGAAGGTTCTGATACTTGGAACCTCAGAAAAGATGGTCAACAAGATTGCGGTCAGGCTTCAGCTCCCGCAGCCACAAAAAATTATCAGGATAGAAGAGATTGCTACGCAGGAAGAAATTGAAAAAGCTATCAGATCCCGGCGCGTCGAAGGAAAACATGTCATCCCGGTTCCGTCGATAGAAGTCCAGAAAAGCTATCCACAAATTTTTTACGACCGGGTGAGAGTCTTGCTTAAACGGAAACAGACACCGCTACCCGGACTCAATTCTTCCAAAGTGTATGAAAAATCCGTGGTGCGTCCCGAGTTTTCCAAAACAGGACGGATAACCATATCCGAAGCGGCATTAAGCCAGATGGTAATTCATTGTGTAAGCGAATATGACGAACAGATACGGATTAAAAAGCTTTCCATAAAAACGGATACCCGGGGATATCGGCTTGTCATTGTCATAGATGTGCCTTTCGGCACCCAACTGACCGGCAAGATTCACAAAATGCAGGAATATATTGTCGAGAACATCGAACGGTTTACGGGTATACTCATAGAAGATGTTCATATCATTATCGATAAAATAACCAGAAACTAGCACTGCTGGTTTGTTTCAAGAGGAGCTTGTTATGAGAAAATATCTGTATGCACTGTTTTGTGCGTTCCTTGCTGCCGGTTCATTGTCTGCCCAGCAGACTGCCCAGCAGACTGTCCAGCAGACATCCGGACCCTACACAATAACGTACCCGGCAGATTTTGTCGGCATCGAGGAGTTCGGAACCGCCTGTAATACCCTGAGACTCGCCTTTACCGAAGTGTTCCACTTCAACCCGGACACGGCTGAACGAACCTACCGCATACGTGTTCTCCCTGATAAGGCCTCATTCGATGCCTATGTAATTTCCAGAATCGGAGAAACCCGCAAACAGCACGTTTTTTTACGGTATAACAAGCCGGAACTGTCTGAACTGGTCGTGTATCCCGAACCGGGCGCATCAGGATTCCGCGCTTTTTCTGGCCCCTCACTGAACCGCCAGCTGTTTTTGCAGTACCTGTACAGTTATGTCGCAGAACCGCCAGTGTGGATACGTGATGGTTTCCAGGCCTATTTTGAAAACCTCCAGGTCGATGTGACTGCCGGCACGGCATCCCATTCTCTGTGGTCTCCTTGGCTTGAGTCTGCAAAAAAAACGGGACTTTCTTCCGATCTTCGGATCGGCAGTTCCGACCTGCTCTCCGTTTCCACACTCATGCAGGATACTGCGCGATATTACCCACAGGCATGGGCTTTTGTCTCCTTTTTGCTGAACACCGAACATCCCGAGTACCAGCGTTTTTTTCATGAAGCGTGCATGCTGCTCGAGGGAGCCGGAGCATACAATTCGGAAAGCCAACAGGAAAATACCGACCGCATCCGAAATCGTTTTGCACGGTTTATCGATTTTGAATATGCTGATGCTGATTTTGCTCTGTGGCTGTCCGCTCAGAAAACCTTCAACGAACTGGTTCAGGCAGGAGTCAGTGCGTACAATGCAGGGGCTATACCGGACGGCAAGCGGTACCTTCACGACGCGCTTGCCCAAAAACCGGACGATCCGCTGGTATTGTATTATCTGGGACTGTGTGCGTATGACGAAAAGAACTACAGTGAAGCAGCCGAATTATACGCCACATGTCTGGAAAACGGGGGCGAACCGGCTACCGTCAACTGGGCGTTGGGCTTGTCTGTCTATGCGGACAAAAAATTCAAGGAAGCTCGGGTGTATCTGCAAAAAGCCGCAGCGGCAAGTCCCGAAAAATACAGTGAAAAAGCCGCGCAGCTGATCAGTTCGATGCCGAAATAGGCGCCGTTTTTTTTCTGCTGCGTCTCCTGCGGGCGGGTCTCGCCTTCTCTTCCGCAGGAACGTTCGCCGTATCGATTGCGGCCAAGCCCGGGCGGCCAGTCGCACCACGACCAGCCTTGTCACGGCCAGTCGCACCACGGCCAGCCTTGTCACGGCCAGTTCTGTCCTTGGCAGCTGCGTCTGATGTTTTTCGGTCGCGCTGGCGTGGTGGACGGACATTCACTCCCAGCTCTTTCAGGCTGTATTTCACCGCGTATTCAAGTTCTACCCGCGGTGGATTCATCGGCATAATAAAGCGTCTGCACTCGGCATATACTTTCGCATACACCTCGGACGGATTGCCGGACATATCTGTAATCAGCTGAATAAAATCTTTCACAAGGTATACAAGCTTTCTGCCGAGCCTTGTTTCTTCTCCCGAACTGACAAGTGAATCCAGAGCTTCCAGACTTTTTTCATAGCTTCGGGCAAAATCGCGGTAATCGTCGATCAGATTGTTTGCCTGCGGCTGCAGATACATAAAGAGGTCAAACTGCAGCGCACTGCTGATAATCGGTTTTGCCTTTCCGCTGTTCAGTATCTTGATAATCTCCTCGGTCAACCGCGACGGAGACACCGGCTGCAGCAAAACAGAATTTTTTCGTATTGCCCTTTTCAGCATAAAAGGAATTGAACAGCCGGTAGAAGCCGCGTATTTGATTGCTCTGAGCATCCTGACCGGATCGTCCTGGAAAATTGTAGCAAGGGGAATAACCGGCTTGATTTTTCGCGCCCGGATATCCCTGACCCCGCCGACATAATCGACAACCTGTTCCCTGACAGGATCGTAATACAGCGCATTCAGGGTAAAATCCCGCCGCTGAACGTCTTCGTCCATAGTTCCAAAACTGTTGCCGGTCGTACCGTCCACAAGAGAACGGAATGTTGACACCTCAAAAATCTTCTGACCGAAGAAAATATGCACCAGCCTGAACCGTTTTCCGATTATCCGGGAATTCCTGAACAGCCTCTTGATTTTTGCAGGCTCTGCGCCGGTTACAATATCAAAATCCTTCGGTTTTTTTCCGATCAGCATATCCCTGACCGCACCGCCGACAATGTAAGCGTCAAAACCGTAATTCCGTAAATGTGTAATTATTCGCAACGCGTCCGGATCAATAAGTTCCCGTCGGATGCCATGTTCTTCTTTCGTATAGATAACAGCTTTTCTTACAGCTTTGCCCCTGGCATCAGGGCTGTATCTGAATAACATCTGGATTTCTATTGTCTACGGAATGCGGATGTCTGTCAACAACAACCGGTTCAGGCTTTTCCGACGAATTGCTGCAGCCAGGAAAGCACATCGTTCATAAACTCCTCCCGGTTCGTTTCGTTCATCATCTCATGCCTGCCTCCCTTGTACAGTTTCAGATCGATGTTCGACATTCCCCGTGAAGCATAGATCCTGGCAAGATTCCGGACCGTTTTCGAGTATGCGCTGACCGGATCGTCTGTGCCTCCGGTAATCAAAACCGGCAGCTTTTTCGGCAGCGCGGCAAGCGAATCGGATCGATGGATCAGGGAAAGCCCGTCCATCAGATCGCAGAAAAAGCCGGCAGTACAGACAAAACCGCACCAGGGTGAAGCATCATATTTTTCCACCTCGGCAGCGTCGCGCGAAAGCCATGCATTTGCGCTTTTCGAGCCGGGAATACGGGCGTTATAGGAACCGAACGCCGTATTGTGCAACAGCATTGACCGATGGCGCTTTCCCCGGACCAGTGCAACCAGATGCGCCAGCGCCCTTCCAAGTCCGACCATAACCGGATCGGGCCCCTTGGTCCCCGAAAGAACACAGGCAGCCAGCGTATCGCCCCAGAGCTGGATATACCGCTGACCGACGAAGGAACCGAACGAATGGGCGAAAAGCACCACCGGTATTCCCGGAAACGCTGCAATTGCCTGTTCGGTAACCGCACGGAGATCCGACACCACTTTTGCAAAGCCGTCCTGTTCTGCAAGGAAACCGAGCCTGTCCAGAGAACCCGCAGTTTCACCATGTCCACGGTGATCGCTTGCATACACGACAAAGCCTTTCGACGCAGCCAGTGCGGCGAAATCATCATACCGCACAGCGAATTCAGCCATTCCGTGGCTTATCTGGAGAATTGCCGCCGGCTGTGATGCGGGAATCCATCTGTGTACCGCAATCTGTTCACCATCGTCCGTTTTCAGGAATACCGTATCTTTGGTCATTTTTTCGCGCCTCCTATACTGCCACAACCTGCCCGGTTTTTTTTGTAATTGCAGGTATGCTATACTGATGCCCAATGAGAATTATAACCGAAAAACTGGTGGCAGGGGGCTCCTGTCTGGCGCATATAGACGGAAAAGCAGTGTTTATACCATATACCCTTCCGGGAGAAACACACGAAATACAGCTTGTCGAAGACAAAAAGGACTATTCGAGGGCTCTTTCAACTTCGATACTCGATCCCTCCGTGCATCGCATTGCCCCTGAATGCCCTCTGTTCGGACGCTGTGGCGGCTGCAGCCTCCAGATGGCGGATACTGCCTATCAAAGGGAACTCCGGTTGGGCATATTGCGGGATTCCCTCCAGCGATCGCGAGTTGCGGACTGTCCGGAGCCGGATATGGTAATCGGAGCCGCGACCGGATACCGCAGTCGGTTTCAGTTTCATATACCGCCTTTTCCGGGATTGGCGTTAAAGGAAGGATCCAGTGCGGAATTTGTTCCGGTCGCCGATTGCCCGGTCGCCGTGCCGGAAATCCGGGAAAGGCTCCGGGACGGTTCACTGTCCGGGACAGCGCGGACAAGCGGATGCAGGGAGCGGTTCAACGTTTTTGGCTGGAACGGCTCCCTGTGGCAGGAGGGTTCGTGTACCGTATGCGATCCTGAAATCTGCGGCAAAAAAATCCGTTTTGATATCCGGGGGTTTTTCCAGTCGAATATTGAGCTTTTGGAAACACTTCTTGCCGAGGTTCTGTCTTCTCTTGAAGGATGCGGAACAGGGAGACTGCTCGATTTTTATGCCGGAGTCGGAACCTTTTCAGCCTTTGCTTCTGACCGCTTCCGGGAAACAGTGCTGGTGGAGCACAACACGCATGCATTGGAGTTTGCGCGCGCCAATGTTTCGGAATCCCGGATCGTCCTGTGTCCGGTGAGCGATCAGGAATGGCCGTTCCGGAAAGAATCGCGCCTGGTCTACGATGCCGCGATCGTAGACCCTCCCCGCCAGGGCTTGCATCGAAGCACTGTACACTGGTTTGCATCATCAGGCATTCCGCTTGTTGTGTATGTATCCTGCGATCCGGTAACCTTCGCACGGGATGCGGCAGTGTTGGTATCCGGCGGATACCGGCTTGAACGTGTTTCGGGATTCGACTTTTATCCCCAAACGCATCATCTTGAAGTATTCGGGGTGTTCAGACGATGAACAAAAAAGCCCTGATAGCTTTCAGTGCATTCTTTTGTGCCTTTTTCCCGCCGCTTTGTGCACTCGAACGGTCCGGTGTTCTGGATCCTGCATGGTCGAAGGTCTTGTCGGCGGATGTGACGCTCGGCCCCAAAGCGGCCCGTAACCGTCTTTTTTGTGTAACGTCCGACAATACCCTTCACTGTCTGAGCGATTCAGGCGCGTTTTTATGGAGCAAGCCGCTCAAGTACGGACAGGCAGAACTGCTGACGGTCACAGAAGAGGGTTTTATCTATACGGTATCCGGCACAGGATATGTCAGCGCTTTCAGCACAGACGGATTGTTTTTGTGGGCTCTCTCCGGTCGCCGTCCCCCGGTCTTTTCGCCCATTTCCGGCCGCGACGGCCGTCTTTTTCTTGTGTATTCCGATTCGATCACCTGCGTGTCGGCATCGGGAGCCCGCAAGTGGTCGCGGGTTCTGCCTGTCCCGCCTGCATTTCCGCCGGTAGAGGACGGAAACGGCACACTGCTGGTTCCAGCCCGGGAAGATATCCTGTTCAGGATGTCTCCATTCGGAGAGCTGCTGGAAACCCTGCGGATCGAACCCTTGCTGTCTGCGCTCGCAGCTGCCCCCGACGGGTTTGTCTGCTCGTTTGCATCCGGCTTGATTATGCGGGTTTCCACAGGGCGCCCTGGCGGAACGGTTTGGACTGCAACGCTGGATTCTCCCTGCACTGCAGTTGCAGAAGCGGACGGCACTGTGTATGCGTTCTGTTCCGACGGACTCCTTGTTGCGCTCAACACTACCGACGGTACAGTGCTGTGGTCACAAAAAACCGGACTTTCCGGCACTCCAGCCTCCGTACGTATCGAAGAAGACTCTGTGTATCTGTGGAATTCGGATCGTGTTGTCTCCATAGCACGAAACGGTTCCAGCGAATTCTCCTATATTTTGTTCGCACCGGTCAGAAATCCGGTTCTCATGTCGGGAGACCGGCTTTTCGGCTCCGGGCCGGACTGGTTTTTGTATGCGTTCCGGATACAGACGCGAATTACGGGAACAAAAAATACAAGGCATAAAGCGCAAAATTACGGTATACTGAATGGAACAGTGCCGGAGGCATTGTATCTGAATCCCGATCCGTACCGGGAACAGCTGTCGTTTTTGGCGCGCGTGGCCGAGTCCATACAGTCGGGTACTGCGGGTGCCTCCGAGGTATACTACGCACGCAGGCTTGCAGCGATCGTCGGGGACCGGAATTCGCACGCCATCACGCAGGGACGTGCCGCTGCCCTGCTCGGGCAGCTGGGTTCGTTCGAGTACCGGCCGGTTCTTGCATCCGGTACGGACAGCGTTCAGGACGGTTCCGCCATGATCGGCTTGCTCTATGGAATTGCCGCAATCGGGTACGATCCGGACGGCGAGCTGCTGGACGCAGTCCGCAGCATTTCCCGGAAAGCAGGGCCGGAAGAGTTTGCCGTTCAGATTGCGGTGTGCGATGCCTTGTATGCCATTGTGCGCTATACCTCGGGACGATCGGCGGAAGCGGCAGGGTTTTTAGCCCGTTTTGCCGCCTCGCCGTATCCTGAATCGGTGCGAAAACACGCGATAGCGTTGCTTGCGAACATATTGAACTGATGTTGCAATTGCAAAAATCAGTGATTTTTGTAATTGCAACAAATAATGCATGAGGAGTTCAACAACAAGAGCTTCTTGGAAAAGTAACCGACTTTTGCAAGAAGCTCTGATGTATACATGACTCGAGGATTCTGGAGGATTTCGATGAAAAAATTTGCAGTAGCAGTCCTGGCAAGCAGTATGTGTCTTGCTGCCGGATTTTCCCTTGAGATAGACCAGAACGAAATTGCGCCCGGGCAGAACGATCCGGCTATCGAGTTCATCAACTATACCGGCCCGTCTGCAACCGTAAGCACAGCGACAGAAATCCGGGGCATCGGTTCGGCACTATCGGGGGCAGCAGTGCAAACGGGAACTGGCGGTGCAGTAACTGCAGGCAACCGGAGCCGGTACTTTCTGATTCATGCAGTCGATCCTTCCGCAGCAACAGGTCTTGATGCCGATATCCTGGTCTTCGGTGCGGATGCCACGGTCGATCACATCGACAACATTCGCCGAATCCTTTCAGGATACCTTTCAGCCGCATACGGTTATACCGAAAAGGATGCGGCCACGCTCGCAACGTTTGTTACAATATACAATGCCGTATACCGCGGTAAAATCGACATCTTCAAAGCC
>Ga0116148_1001669_pt1 | contig 23609 bp, 17 predicted proteins | sample AD_UKC055_MetaG_FD_89786 | JGI IMG/M metagenome (GOLD analysis project Ga0116148, IMG submission 89786) | Active sludge microbial communities of municipal wastewater-treating anaerobic digesters from USA - AD_UKC055_MetaG | ecosystem: Engineered > Bioreactor > Anaerobic > Digestate | place: USA... | reverse complement strand
GGCACCGATTTCAAGGAGCACAAACCGAGCAACCCGGACGACCGGCGCGTCCCCAAGATGAACGACAGCAATGAAAAGCCCCTGGGCGAATGGAACAAGAAAGAGGTCATCTGCTCCGAGAACACCATCAAGGTCTATGTGAACGGCCTGCTCCAGAACGCCGCCACGGAGGCCACCGTGAAAGAGGGGCGCATCGGATTCCAGAGCGAGGGCGCTCCCATCGAATTCCGCAACATCATGCTCTGGCCCGTCCCCGAGGAGCACCAGGAAAAGAAACCTGAGGAAGGTGAGAAGAAGGAAGGCAACTGAGCGGTCCAAAAAACATCGCATCGCCGCCCGCGCGGACTGCCGTCTGCGCGGGCGTTCTGTTTCATCACATCATCGCAGCCAAGGCGCGGCGCTACCCCGCGCGGCGCAGCAGTTCGTCGATGGCAGGATGGGCCAGTCTGTTGGCGCCGGGCAACGCCACCAGCTCGTTAAGAAGCAGGATGGTTTGACGGTGAATCTTCGTAAAATGGACCTCCAGCATTTCACGCACAAAGCCTGAGAGCCCGGCGGCGATCCAGGAAAGGCACGCAGCAATCAGGAACGAGGGCATCATGCGCGCGGCATGCCCCATACCGGACAGCGGCTCGCCCGAGGCCTTCAGAGCGGCCAATCCTTCCTTGGCGCCCTGTGCGGCAAGGCGTACCAGAGGGGCATCGTGCGCGAAAGGTTTCGGGTCGTATTGGTGCCTGGAAATGGCCGCGAGCATCGGAAACCCCATGGCGATGATGGTCTGGAACCTGCGCGGCAGGGCCTTGTCCATCTTCGCTGGAAACCCGGCTTTCAGCATGGTTGCGCACAGGGCCTCAGACTCTCTTACGGGAGTGTCAAAAAGCGGGGCTATCTTGGTTTTGCCGAGTTTGTAGGCCACGGCGCGGCCCCGGTACAGCGCCATGATGCCGGGATACATGTAGTGGCAGTTGCCGAACACTGCCCGCCAGGGGTCGAGGGCAGGGCGCCATGCCGGAAACGTGATGATCACGCTTTTTCGGCTGCAATCGAAGGGTTTGAAGGTTGCCAGGGCCTCCTCCCGTTGCTCGGCGCGCACGCAGATATACACGCAATCAACGTCGTCCATACTCTCGAGACGGTCTATGAAGCGCGCGTCAGAGATGACGAAGGGCGAACCTTGCTGGCCGGCCTCGGGCACAAGGGTCATGCCTCTTTCCTGGAATTCCGCGAGCCTTTCCGGACGGGTCAGGAACGTGACGTTATGACCTGCGCGATGGAGGAATCCTCCATACAACTGCCCCACGGCGCCCGTGCCCAAAATGAGAAACCGCATACATTGCCCTTTCCGCCGTGAAAAGCGCCGCTGAAATCAGTAGTATCTCATCATATCATGGGGGAATTTGCGCAAACAGGTATTGAAGACGCTGCCGCCCTCCTGGCGTTGGCATTGACGCCCGGCATCGGGCAAGAATCAGTGCGCCTCGTCCTTGAATCAGCGAATCGGGCGGGGAGGGCTCTTTGCGACCTGCTCGCACTGCCCCTGCGCGAGATGGTCATGGTGCTCCCGGCGCGGCGCGACGCGCTCGCCAAACGCATCACGGAGCAGACCCCTGCCCTGCGCGAAACCGCGCGCCGGCTGGTGACGGAGGTCATTGGCCACGGCGGGCGATTTCTTGGACTAACCGACCCCCGTTACCCGCAGACGCTGCGCAGACACTTGCGAGGGAGTGCGCCGCCGCTGCTGTTTTTTGAGGGAGATCCCGGGTTGCTGTCGAGCCCGGCAATCGCCGTTGTGGGCACCCGGACACCCTCACAAACCGGGAGAACCGTTGCAGCCGGCATGGCGCGTTTTGCGGCGAAATCACGAGCAGTGCTTGTAAGTGGGGCCGCCGAAGGCATCGATACGGAAGCTCATCGCATTGCCCTCGACGAAGGCGGCATGACTATCGCCGTGTTGCCGCAAGGTCTCTTGACATACACCCCTCCTGAATACCTGCGTCGCGCCCTTGCAGAGAGGCGGGCGCTCTTGGTCAGCCAGTTCCCGCCCGATTTGCCCTGGCAACGCTATGCCGCGGTCACGCGAAACAACGTGATCGCCGGGCAGGCGCGGCTGGTCCTTGTTGTCGAACCGCGAAAACAGGGCGGGAGCGTGCGAACGGGTCTTGCGGCCCGTCTCCAGGGAAAGACCGTCGCGGTGTGGCAACAAGACGCCAGTGGTCTGGCCCACGTGATGGCCGGTGCGGGTTGTGTGAACCTTGGCGGCCAATCCAGCATCCGGCTGGAGCGAGAACTCCACGGGCTGTGGCGTCAGTCAGAAGCCCTCGAGGCGCAGCCAGGAGAGCTTTGGCTGACATCGTGACTATGCGGATTCGATCAACTCCGTTATCTTTGCTACACTGACGAATAGAAATGCCGGCCAACAAATGAGGGGGGCCAAATCATGGTCTTCATTAAGACATTCAAGGGTTACGAAGACAAGCCGCTGCTGCTTGACGCCGAAGTAAACCAGTGGATCGTACGGAACGGGGTCGAGGTAGTCGATATAAAGACCGTCCTCGGTCATGAAAATGGGTCGCGGGCGGGTTCGGGCGACGTTCTCTACACCGTAGTATATCGCGCCGACGCGCCGGTCGAGTAGAAAAAGCGCCATCGAGGACGCTGGGCAAGGCGGGCAGAACTTATTCGTAGCGTCTCGGCCGGGCAGCTGCGAACGCATCGAGCTGAGGCGCAACGCGTGCGGCAATATCCGCGGGGGGCTCATCGCGCTCCAGCCAGGTGCGCAGTGCATCACCGCCGGCCAGGATGTCGAAGGTAGGCCCCCACTCGAATTGTCTTGGATGGCGGTTGCGGATCGCCCGCAACAGGGCCACGGCCACCGTGAACGCCCGCACTTCAGACGGCTTGTGTACGTGGATGCGTATCCCCTGGCATTCCTCATCCCTGTAACGCGGATTCGACGCCTTTCCGGGGATGGCCCGCGGGGTGTAACGGCATGCGGATACCGTGCACCCCGGCGTCTCGCCCGGCTGAAGCCTTCCGATCACACCCTCTGCGTCAAGCCAGGGCGCTCCAATAACATGGAACGGCGTTTCGGTGCCACGCCCTTCGTTCAAATTGGTGCCCTCGAACAGGCACGTGCCGGCGTACAATAGCGCCGTCAGCGGAGTCGGAATGTTGGGAGAGGGCGGCACCCAGGGATAGGCACACTCATGAAAGAGGAGATCTCTTCGCCAACTATCCAGCGGATGTACAAAAACGTTCAGCTTCTGCTTGCTGAACTCCTCGCGCAAAAAGAACACCGCCAGTTCCCCCATGGTCATCCCATGCCGGATCGGAATGCGCGCGCAGCAGACGGGCGACCCCGTGCGCTCGGCTATCGGGCCCTCGAGCACGACGCCTCCGAGTGGATTCGGACGATCGAGTACGAGCACCGGCTTCTTCGCCTGCGCGCATGCTGCCAGGCAGTCCCGCATAGTCGCCATGTACGTGTAATAACGCGAGCCGATATCCTGAAGATCGACCAGGAAATACCCGACCTCGGCGAGTTCGGCCTGAGAGGGGCGCTTCTGCGTCCCGTAAAGACTGATAACGGGGACATCGCCCTGTTCGGAAGCCACTGTGGCGCCGGCCTCGTAATTGCCGCGGATGCCGTGTTCCGGGCTGTACAACACATGAAGCTTGTTCGACGGGCCAAGGCCAAAAACGTCGAGGATATGCCGGCCCATCTCGTCCACGGCGGCATGATTCGTGAGCAGGGCGACACGGCGTGTCTCACGAAGAATGTAGAAGCTCTCTCTCAACAAGCGGTCCACACCGGCATGAGTGTTTGCACGCCGCGGATACAAGGCGCGGGCAACGCTCCGATAGAACGTATTCCGTAACGTCTCGTTGTCCCGGTTTCCCGTCCCGGGATGACAGGTATTGGACAAGAGGATCGCGAAAACACCCGTATCACGGTCCATCCATATGCTGGTGCCCGTCCAACCCGTATGCCCGAGAGCCCTTCGAGAGGGCAGGAAACCCGTCGTCTTTGTGTCCCACGGGTCTATCAGCCATCCGAGGCCTTGCCAGGGATAGAAAGGAACCTGGCCCTTGACGCTGACCTCGTCGAGGGTGGATTCGGACACCACCTCGCCGCACAGGAATGCCCTGCAGAACCGCGCGAGATCGTCCGCGGTCGAAAACAGTCCCGCGTGCCCCGTAACGCCGCCGGCTGCATACGAATTCTGATCATGCACTTCACCTTGCATGAGACGGCCGCGCCAACCGCACCGTTCCGTGGGAACACAGCGCGGCCGGACGGATTCGGGCGGGTTGAAACAGGTATCCCCCATGTTCAGGGGCGTGAATATCCGGCTTTGGCAAAAACGGTCGAGCGTCTGCCCGGTCACGCGCTCGACGACGCGGCCCAGAAGCATGAACCCGATATCGGAATACACCCAGCGGACCCCGGGAGCGTTGTCGATACCGCGCTCCGCGCTTTCCATCAGCATCCCTTCCACCGAAGTATGCGTGCGGTAGAAGGGCCGTCCTGCCAGGAAGCCCGCGGTATGCGTCAGCAGGTGACGCAGGGTCATCTTCCGAAACGCTTCGATGGGAACATAATCGGCGGCCGAGCGGTCCAACTCGATAGCGCCCTGTTCGCGCAGCAACAACACGGCCGTCGTCGTAGCGACAACCTTCGTGAGTGACGCCAGGTCATAAATGCCGTCTGTCCGGGCGGCAACCCGAACAGGGTCGAGCTGAGCATCGCCCGCCGCCTCCAGAAAAAGTATCTCGGCCCCATTACCGACGCAGGCAACAGCGCCGGGACTGTTCGAATCGCGTACAGCGTCGCGGAGACCTTGTAGGATCATTTCATGCAAGATGAGTCCCTCGATGCCGTTTGGATAAGCGGAACCATTCTGAATACTGCACTCTGAATTACCGGCAGACGCTGAGTCTAATTGGTCGCGGTCAACGACGCAAGAAACAGCTCGAGGCCGCGGCGGGCAGCTGTGGGATGCGTGAAGGCCCCGGCCGGGTGAACCGGGGAAGACGCCGCCCCTCTGCGGAAGGGCCAGAAAGGAAACCGGAGGCCCCTGCTCTCGAAAGCGGTTTGGCCGTTTCGGAGAGCAGGCGCCCCCGGTTCAGTGCGCAGAAGAATACTACTTCTTCTTCGCGGCCTTCTTCTTCGCGGCCTTCTTCTTGGCAGCCGGCTTCTTCTTCGCTACCGCCTTCTTCTTGGCGGCTGGCTTCTTCTTCGCTACCTTCTTCGCTGCTGTCTTCTTCTTCGCTGGGGCCATGGGGTTCCTCCTTTCTCGCGTCTAAACCCCTAAACATGTGCTCACGGCTACCTGCCTCTCCCACACAGATGAGGCATATCTGCCGTTCACACGGCTCATGACGCAGTCATGAAGCCCTATGCCAACGAGCCGGAGGCTCGATGTGGCCCTTGAATCCCCTTACAACGCTGCGAACACCGCGCCGCGGCAATTCATTTCATTCATGGGATAAGTCCGGAGAAAGACGGCCTTGCTTGCGCTTCGCATGCGTCACGCCCGAAACTTGCCGGCTGCAACACAAACCACATGCTCTTGCGTTCCCCCGTGCAAGCCTCGCCGCTTTCCCTCTCCCCAAACATCTGGCGGCTTCGGTCTTCATCACAGCGTTGTATGCCTGCGCACGAAACTCTTGTTGGCGACGCCAGTTTCTCTCCCCCGATTGCGCTGCGTTTCGCGTGCGCTCGAAGAGAATAATCCCCCGTCCCGCCGGACTCAAACACGTCGCTATGCGCAAGGCGTATCGTCTGCATCAAGTTTCCAACACTACTTTCTGCAACGCTCATTCACGCTATCCATATAAATGTTTAACAGACCTTGCGAAAAATAGCAAGTGTTTTTCATAGGTTGTTTCATTTTTTCCAGAGCGCTTTGATTTGGTCAAAGGCTATGTTAGAGTATGAATGGTTCTTCGAAGCGCGTGATTTTGGTGTTTGAAACGGGCTGTATGAAGCGAGAAATACGTGCGTGCACGCGTGGTCGAGACGCGTAGTAACAGAGAGCATCCAACCCAACATTGCCGGAAGGGAGAAGCAGCTATGGCCGATACGGTAGCGGGATTTTTTTCGGAACTCGCGGGAAAAGTGAACCCTGACAAAGCCTCTGGCATGAACGCCACCTATCAATTCGATATCACCGGCGATGGAGGAGGCAAATGGAACGTGAAGTTTGCCGAAGGCAATGTGGCGGTGGGCGAGGGCGCCGCTGAATGTCCTAACATCACGCTCACCAGCGATGTTTCCACGTGGCTTGACATCGTCAACGGCAAGACAAGCGGCCAAACAGCCTTTCTGCTCGGCAAACTGAAGATCCAAGGCGATATGAGCCTGGCCATGAAACTCGCCAGCGTCTTCGGTCTGGGTTGAGCCCGCCGATGCTTCAATACCACCTCGTGAGTTCGTGTGTGTGAACCTTTCCGCAACCGGCAGGCGTTTCTGCTGTGTCTGCTCGCTGTCGTGAACACGGCGGCGTGCGGCCGGCGCGACGAAGCATCTCTCGCGAACGCCCCGGCAGCATTGACCCTCACCACAACGGACGGAGCGGTGCTCGCCGCGACATTCTATCCCACCCATGCCAAGCCATCCTGCGGGGTGGTATTGGTGCATGATAAGGGTGGAGACAGCGCCCAATGGGCCGGTTTTGCGCGGCGGCTCCAGCAAAGCGGCATTGCGTCTATCGCTTTCGACATGCGCGGGCACGGCGCCAGTACGGGACCTGAAGGCCAGAAGGTCTCGTTCGAAAAGTTCACTGTGGGCGACTGGCTTGAAGCTATATTGGACATTCAAGCAGCCAGAAACGCTCTTCCCGCCAACGGGGTCGATCCCGACAACCTTGCGATCGTAGGCGCCGGCATGGGAGCCAATCTTGCCACGCACTATACGGCCCAAGACCAGACCATCCAGGCTCTGGTGCTGATTTCCCCCGGCCTGGAATATGACGGGGTGCCTGTCCGAGACGCCTTTGAGGCCTACAAACTGCGTCCATCGCTGCTTATCGCCACCAAAGGAGACACCTACGCATCATCTTCGGCTCAGGCCTTGAAGAAGACCGCCTCGACTTTCTGCGAGTTTCGAGAGTATCCGGGAGGTGCGCACGGCATGGATGTCATTGACGAGATGGTCGGGGTGCGGGAAGAATTGGCATTCTGGCTGGAAAGCATCCTCCGAACATTTGACACCGGTGCAGCCATTCGTGATGAGACGGAGTGAAGGCGTGCGGCAGCGGCAGCAACCGCTCGCGCGGAGAACATCGGGGTATCGGCAGGAACACCGGGCATAGGCTGACACGGCTCTTGATGTGCAGATGCCCGTCAACTGTCTCCGAGAACCGGCCACTTCATTGTTTCGTTTGGCGCGGAGCATTCGTCTGCCGTTCCCCCGCACTCGCGTACGCTTCACGCGTGATTGGAAACCCCCACAATGGCTTGACGAAATCGCGGGCGCTCCCTATACTGCGCCATGGAACATCGCATGGGGATGCAGCGATTAGCTGAATTGGGGTAAACGACGTGTCAGACACAGGGCACAAACCGGGTTTTTTCAAGGATGATGCGGGCGATTGGCGCCAGGAACGCCGAAAAAGCCCCGACCGCCGCCAACGTGACTTGGCTTTCGATCATAAAGACCGGCGCCGCGGTTCGCGCCGGCATACCGATCTCGAGATTATCGAGCGGGAACAAAAGGAAATGATCGAAGAGGCGCTTGAGGAATTCGCAGCCGAGCACGAGCAGGAACACCATTAGGGTATCCGGCGCGCGCGCTGGAAGACGTCCCGGCGCATCGAGGACCATCTGCTGAGCGTTCTTCCGCATGCCGCCACGGAAGCGGCGTCACCGTGACTCCTCGAGCACTTTGTCAGCGCGCCATTTGAGTTCGGCGGCCGCCTCTTCTGCCGTCTGAACGCCGTTCAATACACCTGCCAGCGCGTTTTCGATGTGTTCCCGCACCTCCTGCCATCCGGGAACGTTAGGTTCGCAACGCGCAAAGGAAAGACAATCGAACGGGGCTTTGTTGTAAGTCCATTCGTTCCAGAACGCCAACATGCGGGGATCCTGCGCCGCCGACTTGCGTATGGGCAAGTACCCGGTTCCCAAAGCCCAGCGCACAGTGATTTCAGGCGACGTGAAATACTTGGTAAACTCCCACGCGATGCGTTCCTGCTCCGGCGTCGTTTGAAAAATGTTGATATTGGGGCCGTACAAGACCGTTTGGGGGCGCTCGGGGTCCGCCTGAGGAATAACCGCCATGCCCCAGGCGCCGGGTTCGACTAGCGTAGCCGTATAGGTCCGGTGCGAACTCGAGCGGAAGAAAAAAGCCACCTTGTCTTGGGCGAAATCAGCTCGGTCGTCGTAGCGATGCGCCAGAATCTGGTAGGCCAGCCCCTCCTTGCCAAGCGTCTCGTACAGTTTCAGTACAGCGAGGGCTTCGGGTGAATCGAGGAGGCTTTTGCCGTCCGCATACACGTCTCCTCCCATGCTGTACACCATTCCGTCGAATGTGGAGGCGTCCACGGCCACCGCGTAGGCGCGTTTCCCGGCCCGTTCCTTGATCTGGCGGCATTGTGCCAGAAACTCATCCCATGTTCTGGGGGGCTGCTCAAGGCCTGCCGCCGCAAGGACGCGTTTGTTGAAATACAGCATGAGCACGGATTTGCAGAATGGGAACGAATACATGCCGTTCTCAAGAGTGGGATACCGGTTCGTTTCGAGCACGACCGGGAAGAAGTCGTCGAGTTCTTTCTCGCTTAGCCCGATTTCCGGATCCGCTATGAACGGGTCGAGTGGCAGCACGGCGCCTGCCTGGGCGTAGACCGTAGTCATGCTCTGGTACCCCACCGCCATGGCGGGCACCGTTCTGGCCTGGATGCTGGTCACGAGCTTGCGAAAAATCTCGGGATATCCACCGACATAATCGGCCTTGACCGGGATCCCCTCGCGTCCTTGATTGAACTCGGCAATGATGCCATCAAGCAAGTCGCGATTCTCATCCGTCTGGCGATCCCAGAACAAGGCAGCGTTGGGATCGATGGGGCGAAACTCCCGGGAACCTCCGCAACCGCATGCACACAGAAGCCCGGCCAGACCGGCGGCGAGCACCCTTGTGAGCCGATATTTCCTGCCTCTCATCCCTTGATTCCCGCGCTGATGGCACTCTCGAGAAAGTAGCGTTGTGCCGCGAAGTATAGCGCCAGCGTCGGGAGAATCACAACGGCCGCCGCACACATCAGCATATTCAGGCGAACACCCTCGTCCGATGAAAACAAGGTAAGACCCACCTGTACCACCCGCATCTTGTCGCTGTCTGTTACCACCAGGGGCCACATGAGCGAATTGTAGCTCCCGAGGAACGCAAACAGCCCCACGGTGACGGCGGCGGGCTTGACCAGCGGCGTGGCTATCCACAACAGAAAACGCAAATGGCCGCAGCCGTCCACTTTGGCCGCGTCGAAAAACTCCGCGGGCAGCCCCATGAACGCCTGCCGCAGCAGGAATATCGAGAAGGCGTTGGCGCACCAAGGCACGATCAGCGCCAAGTAGGTGTCTTTCCAGCCCAGCGCGTTGATCAGCATGAAATTCGGGATGAGCGTCACTTCAAAGGGGACCATCATGGTCGCCAGAACAAGGCTGAAGAGCAGGTTCCGTCCCGGAAACTCGAGCCGGGCGAAAGCATACCCCGCAACCGTCGCGGTGACGATAACAGCCGCTGTAACGGAGAATGCCACCAGAAACGAGTTGTAGAAGTAGGTTCCGAATTGCGGCGCTTCGCGAAACATCACCACGAAATTTCCCCACATGGGGCGCTCGGGGAAAATGTCGAGACCGGCGGCAAGCGCCTCCGTTTCACTCTTCAGGGCGGTGGCGATCATCCAAACGAAGGGAAAGGCCGTCACCAGCGCACCGGCCGTCAACAGGGCGTATGTCGCCGCTTTTCGCATCATTCGTAGTGGACCCGCCTTCCCGCCACGCGCCACTGGACCGCCGTCATCACGACGATGCCGATAGCAAGCAGGGTGGCCACCGCCGCACCGTATCCAATGCGCCCGAATTCATAGAAGTTGGCGTAGATGTACACGGTCAGGTTTTGGGTAGTGTTCTGCGGGCCTCTCCCGTTGCCGGTCATGGCATAGAAGCTGTTGAACGCCTGAAACGCCTTGATGGTGCTCACCACAAGAAGGAAAAAGAGCGTTGGCGACAGGATAGGCAAGGTCACGGCGCGCGTGGCCTGCCACCATCCTGCCCCGTCGATGCGCGCCGCATCCTCGAGGTCGCGAGGGATAGCCGTAAGGCCGGCAAGAAATATCACCACCATAAACCCGCTCGAGTGCCAGATCTCGAACAGCATAATGCAGCACAGGGCGAGACTGGGGCCGACGTCTGCGCCAATGCGGCCATTGCTGATCACCCATAGCACTCCGCGCGATTCAAGAAGCCACGCTTGAGGCTCCCACCCAAGCCACTCGAGCATCGCGTTCACGGGGCCATCCTGAGGATGCAACAAGGCGGCCCACACGGTCGCGGCAGCTACCACGGCGGTGATGTACGGCAAGAAATACACGGTGCGGAAGAATCCGCGGCCGCGCCCAATGCGGAAAAGCAGCGAGGCGATGAGAAAACTCACGACCATGGTGACGGGAATGGTGCCGATAACGTAGTAGACGGTCACAAGGAGGCTCTTCCAGAAATCGGGCTCGGTCAATGCACGCGTGTAGTTGTCAAGGGCGATAAAGGGCCGCGGCGCACGTTTGAAATTGAATAAGCTGAGGTAAACGGCATAGAAAAGCGGCGCAATGCCGAAGGTCCCGAGAATCACGAGCACCGGAGAAAGAAGAAACAGGGCTAACGGCGTATCGCGCCACCGTTTGCCTCGAACGCCCTCGAAGAAACCGTCCATCCATGCGAGGACTTGGTCAAAACCTCGGATCAATGGCCTGTGCAGGGCCGCGAGCACCCCCACGCCAACGCCCGTCAGCAAAATTCGTGTCCACACCGTGCGAAATCCCTCAGTCCGGCGCGCACAACGCACGCCGAACCAATGCGAACTAACCTACGGGGTACGCCGCCATGATGTCAACATGCCGCGCGCGCGCTGAGGATGGTTTCGGTTCCCGTTGCGACGTGGCCGTTTTAGCCGCACAGGCCTGGAACCTCAATCGAGCATGCGACCCGTGGGAGCGGGCCACATGACCGGCGAGGGTGCCACTCCCACAACGTCGGTCCCACAACTGGGACAGGTCCTACGGCCAAGGCGCTTCCCGTCGGCGAATTTCGAGCCTGGTCTATCGTGTGCGACCGGAACGCAGCAATGGCTCGAGAATGTCCAGAGAACGCTCGATGGCCCCTTGATTGGCCAGGACAGCGGCACGACCCTTGCCGCCCAGACGAGCGCGCGCCTCCGGCTCGGTGAGAAGGCCTGCAAGCGTTTCCTGCAACCCGCCGGCGTCAACTTGCATCGCGCCCCCGCTTTCCAGAAGCGCCTTCGCGGGATCGATGAAGTTGCGCATATACGGGCCAAACACCGTGGGAATGCCCAGGGCGGCGGACTCGAGTGGATTGTGACCCTCGACTCCCGGATAGAAGCTTCCTCCGATAACCGCAACGGCCGCCATGGCATAAAACGCCGCCAGCTCCCCCATCACGTCGACAACAACGATGCGCTCTCCGGCGGGCGCGCGCCCTGCTTGCGTTTCGGAACGCAGCAGATACGGTTCGTCGAAAGCCGCACAGACATCGTGCACCCGTTCGAGATGGCGCGGCGCAACTACCAGGCAAAGGTCAGGAAAACGCGCGCGCAAGCCGGCCCAACACGTCGCGGCAAGCGTCTCGTCGCCTGTGCGCAGACTCCCAAAAACCACAACGGGGCGCCCGGGGAGAATGCCTGTCTGTTGCCGGAGGGCGTCTATCTGCGCCTCAGGGAACGCTGTCCGCACTCCGTCGAACTTGGTGTTTCCCGTGACATGAACGATTGACTCGCCGGCGCCCAACACGCGTATCCGCGCGGCATATTCCTCGTTTTGAGCGCATGCGGCGGAAAGCGCGGCGAAGATGGGCCGCCAGAATCGGGCTATGCGTTTGTAGCGGGTGAAATGTTTGTCGCTGATGCGTCCGTTTAGAAGGGCAACGGGTATCTTGCGCGCGCGGGCGATGCGAACCGCATTGGGCCACACCTCTGTCTCAAGCAGAACGAGAATACGAGGCGCCAGCCGGTCCAGGAAACGGCTGACCGACACGCGATGGTCGAAGGGAAACCAGGCAGTGGGAGTTCCCCCGGCGATGGCGTGGGCCTGCCGCCATCCGGACATCGTTGATGTCGTGAGAAGGAGCGGCGTATCGGGCCATCGCACGGCCATAGCCTCCAAGATAGGCCGCGCCGCGTTGACTTCCCCCATGCTGCACGCTTGCAGCCAGATCGGATGGTTCCCCAGACTTTCGGGAACGCGGGGAGCGAACCGCCGCAACAAGGGCCTGTACTTCGGGCAAGCGGCAAGATATACAGCGCCCGGGGCGGCGGCAAGCGTCGTCAAGACATCGTATGCAACGTGCGACAACATGAGACCCTGCGTAACACGGGCGGCCGCTGGCCTCGTGCCAGTTCGGCCGCCCGAAATCTGTAACCGGATTGTGCCGCGACTATCAGCTCGCAGGCTCGAAATACCGTGCCCCCGTCGGGTCCATAATGTCCACCGTAACGAAAATCAGCAGGCTGTTTTGGGACACCTGACGCGATTTCCCGCGGAAGAAGAAACCCAGCAGCGGAATATCGGCGAGATAAGGAAGACGTTCGTCTCCTTTCTGGGTCCGATCCGAAATCATGCCGCCCAACACAAGCGTATCCCCGTCATGCACGAGAACGTTGGTGTAGATTTCCTGTGTGGAAATCTGCGGGTAGTTTGTTGTCAGCTGGGTTTCCTGGCCGTCTTCATACGACGTGGTCGTATAGGTATCCTCGCCGACGTACGTGTCCACGTAAGGATTCAGCCACAGCCGCACAAGATCGGTACCGCACACCTGCGGAGTCACCGTCAGCGTGATGCCGAATTCATAGGTCTCGGGATAGATGTCCGTGCTCGTGAACGTCCGCCCCGTGCTGTAGAGTCCGCCTCCCTCTATATATTCCGTGATCCGTTCGGCATCGGTGATAAAAGTCCGCGATGTATAGTCGCGGATAACCGCGCGGCGCCGGCTCAGGGTCGTAATCTTGGGCGCGCTCAACAATTCCGTCTCACTCAGGCTGTCAAGAAAGTCGAATGTGACGCTCAACTCGTCGCCATCCGCATTGTCCGTAATCGTGCCGGTGAAATTGAAGCTGCCAGGAGGCCCCGGATTGGCCAAGGCATTCAGCAACCCCTGGGTGATGGTGTTGTTGATAACATTGGTCCCGTCGGGCCGCGTATAGAACGGAATGCTTTCCAGCACGCCGTCGCCATTTATGTCGTAATCGTAGGTCGTGTCTTCCAGGTCGTCGATGGAGCGTGTACGGCCGTTCTGATCCGAAGTGCTGAGATCCCACTCGAATCCGACCTTATCAAGGTCGGAAACGCTGACGGTCGCGAACTTGGCCTCAATCGAGACCTGCTTGGGCATAATATCGATCTGTTCGAGTTGGTCTTCGAGCAGATCGAGATTGCTGGTCGTATTCCGGGCCACCAACTGGTTGGTGGTTGGGTTGTAAATCATGTACGACAGCACGACGTCGGTTTGCGGCTCGATCACGGGAGGAACCATGTACTGGAGCATGGAAATGATGTTAGGGGCGCCCTCCAAAACCTCCACGCCGCCAGCAGCGGTTATTCCTTCACCTTGCGCACCTTCAGCACCGACAGCGGCGCCAGCCGCGCCAGCCGCTGCAGCCCCGCCGCGTCTAGCACCGGTTGTTGTTGTCGCGCCCACCCCTGTGAACCCAAGGATGATGGGCATCTCGGTATAACTCATATAACCGCCGCCGTAACCGCCGCCGCCATAACCGCCGCCCCCGCCGCCGCCGTAACGGCTGCTGCCGTAACGGCCTGCACCGCCGCCATAACCGCCGCCGCCGCGCCTGCCGCCGCCGCCGCCATACCGGCCGCCACCGCCACCATAGCCGCCGCCGCGCCCGCCGCCGCGCCTGCCGCCGCCGTAACCGCCGCCGCCGTAGGCCATGTCCGCAAAAGAGACCGGCTCTTCTTTAAGGCTGTAATAGCCACCACCGCCATAGCGGCCGCCGCCGCCGCGCCCGCCGCGCCCGCCGCGCATACCGCCGCCGCGCCCGCCGCGCATGCCGCCGCCGCCATAGCCGCCGCCGCCGTAACCGCCGCCGCGCCCGCCGCGCCCGCCCATGCCGCCGCCGTAACCGCCGCCGCCGTAACCGCCGCCGCCGTAGGGAGGCGGATCGATGTCAAGGTTCTCAGCACCAGCATTGATAAGCTCGTAATAGCGCGTCTCGAGTTTCTCGAAAGACTCGTTGCGGATCTTCTCCGGCGTGCTTATCCAGATAAAGTTCTCTTGCACCTCGAAAGCGAGGTTCAGTGAGCGCAGAAGGGCATTGAGGGCATCGCGCAAGCTGACGTCACGAAGATTGATATACGGCACGATGCCGTCGGTCACGGTTTCGTCTTCTTCTTGTTGTTGTACGGTTGTGGCCGGACCATACGGAGCGGTTGCTGCCGTCACGCCGGTGGGGCTGATCGCCCCACGCAAGCCGGTGGTCGTCTCCACATCGCCGCGACGGGCCGTTTGTCCCCTGCCCCTTGCTGCGGGAGGCTGTACGGCGCCATAGTAGGGGACGGCGCCATACGTGCCGGGCATGCCGGTCGTGGGCGCTCCGTAGGTTGTCGGCGCCGGAAGAGTATCTTGCGGCGGCTTGACAACGCGTGTATCCACGACGATGTTAATGGCCACGTATTCGGAAATGAACTCGATGATACGGTCGATATGCTCGCCTTCGAACTCGATCGAGACGGGGTTGTCCAGAGCGTCTTCGATCGCTGATGCCTTCGTCTCGACGACTTCAGGCTCTTCCTCGGTAACGTCGACGGGCACCTTGAACGGCTTGATGCCGCCTCCATCGGCTCCCTCGGGCAGGTTCTTCAGCCTTTCGACGTGTTCACGCCGCCGCTCAGCGTCGATTTCATTTTGTTTTTCGGCTTCTACTCGCCGGTTCTCGTACATGCCGACGGTGGCCTTTTGGAGCATTTCCTGAGCTTGGCGATGTTTAGGCTGGATGAGCAAGACCTCTTCATACCGTTTGACGGCCTCTTCATAGAGCTGATTCTCCATGTAGAATTGGGCTTCGTCCATGAGGTCCCGCGCGCGGCGAGTCTTGATTTCCTCGACGCTCAGCAACGTCTCCGCGCCCTCGGCAGGCTGGGCCTCTGACGGCCCCGGCGTGAGCGTCTCGACTTTGGGAACCGCATTCGGGTCGACGCCGGCGGCTTCGAGATTGAGCTTCGCCTCGCACTTCTGGGCCATTTGTCGCGCGAGCTCGAAATCTTCCTTCAACGCGAGGGCGCGTTCGAAGCTCTCGAGCGCTTCGCGGTACAGCCCCTGGTTGTACAGGGACACGCCTTCGCGATAGTGAAGTTGCTCGGGAGGAACGGTGGTTTGGTCGCCTTCCCCGGCCGTCGCAGCCGAAGGAACCGCGGGCGCCTCGACAACCTCCACGTCTCCGGCCTGCACTTCGGCTTTCGCCGCCTCGCCGCCAGCGTCAGCGTTGGCGCTTCCGGCCTGTGCGAATGCACCCGTGCACACCCACATTAACGCCAGACACACCCAGACCCATGTGGCGGCACTCATTCGCACGGCATCTTGCCGCTGCTTTTGCGTTTCCATTGCGCTCGCTTCCTCCCGCTAGAGTTCGCTAGATTATAGAACAACCCTTCCGGAGACTCAACGCGCCAAACTATACGTGAAAGACCGGCCGTGCTGCTCCGAAAAAATCTCTACCGTACCTGCTTCCGGATCGATGGACATCAGTTGATACGTCTCGAACTGTTCCCCTTCCGCATACCATTTACGGGTACGTGTCAGTATGTAGGCTCTGTACGTCCCGCTTTTCCACTCCTTAATATCCAGCAGCGTCAAGTTAGGCCGTTCCTGGCCGGTCGTCGGGCCGGTCCCGCTCGTGCTTGAAGCACTGAACGGATTGTCTTTCACAAGGGCATTAAAGGCTACCGGCGCCGGCGGCAGAGGATTGGCCGGAGGCATCGGGGGCCGCCCCTTATCCGCGGTCCATTCCTCGGGAAGGCTATTGGGATCAGCTATGCGCTTGGGCGGCATATGCTGTTTAAACTCCAAGGGCGCGTCTGCAGGATCCATGGTTCGCTGCGCGGTCTGGGCGCCGCTCTCCCGAAGCGTCCTGAGCCTTCCTTGCGGGCCCGTTCCTCCCCCCTCGAGGTCTTCACCTTCGCCTTCGACCGCGTCTTCGCCTTCAACCGCGCCTTCAGCTTCGCCCTCTTCGTCGGTTTCGCCCTCTTCCTCACCTAATCCCGGGCCTAATCCCGGTGTTCCCGGTTGTGATAGTGCTCCGCCCGGCGCGCCCGGCATCCGTGTCGCAGTCGTGGGATGTTTAGCGCGCTCACGAGCGGCTGCGGCGGCCTCCTCTTCCAAGGTTGTCGGGTTCATTACGGCATAGATGCGGTACACAAGGAACACAACCAGAATGGCCAGCACAAGCCGTTCCTTGTTTGCCCACGCCCAATCGCCGATTTTTCGAATGATTTCCACGCTTTACCCTGTCGTTTTCCCGTCTACCTTGCCCTGGTGAAGCGGCCCTGGGGCCGGTCAGAAGGGCAGATACCTCTTCCGGAACCGTTCCCACCATGTGGGCGGTCGTCTTCGGAACCTGTCTTCCATCTCTTCCTCTGATAACGGCCGCTCGCGGAGCATGCGCAAGAACTCTTCTTGCTGATTGCTGCGCGCATCCGCCTCGGCCAGGATAGCCTCGGGATTCTGTTGTTCGAGGGGCTTATACGTCGCCTGCGTGACAACCATCTGCACAAACAGAGGCGGATCGGTCCCCCCCAACAGGTCTTCATTCACAATACTGTAATAATCGATGCTCGCGTAGCGCTGGCGCGAGCTGATATCATCGATGAACTCCGCCAGTTTGCCCATTTTGATCACGAAGGAATATCCGACCGAGACGGCCGTAATACGCGCGGCAGGTTCGCGCGGCGGCCACATGTACATCGCATTGATCGCAATGGGATCGTACTCGAGGAGGAGCCGGATCATGGAACAGCCGATGGCAATCTCCCGGAGATAGTACTCCACCTCCTGCTTGGTCATTGCGGTGTTTTCGATCTGCGTGGTAGGCACATCGAAGTTCAAGGGAGGGAGGGTCAATCCCTTCTCGAGAGCCTCGGCGGTCAATTCCTCGAGCATGGCCTGGTATTGTTCGGCGTAATGGAATTTCGGCAAGGTATTCGTGGGGACCTCTTCGTAAACGATACGCCCCAGCCCGAACAATTCGCCGCGTGTTTCTATGGTATTGTACCAAGGCGTCAATTGAAGCGTCCACGCGGAAACCACGTCCTCGGGCACATAGCCGCCGTACCGTTCCTCCAATTCCTGGAGCTTGGCGCTGTACCCCATATACGTTTTCTTCTTCTCATCGAGCAACGCGGCCGTCGGCTTCAAATAGAACTGATAACCGCTGCCGATCACGGCCAACAGCAGGATGCCCGCGCCGATGAATATGACGTGTTCTTTCTTCATCAGCGGCTCCCTTCGTCTTCGTCTTCTTCACTGCTAGAACGGCCCAGACCGCGCAACCCCGCGCCCGGGGCAAAACCGCCTGGGACAAAACCGCTCGGTGTCCCCATGGTGCCGCTGCCGACCCGCCCCGCGCTGCCCACTTCCGTCGCCTGCAGGGGGGCGCCGCTTATCTGCGCAAGCATAACGAACGAGACCACGGTCTGGCTCCCTGCCACGGCCGCGGGCAACCCGGCTATCCCTCTTCCAAGCATGGCGGCGCTCACCTGGTTCACGCTGCGCTCGTCCAGGTACACCTCCACAAACTCGTCGCGCTCCTTCAAATCCGCCAAATAATCAAGTACCACGCCTTGGTCGGCGGCATACCCATGGATCTCGATTCCGTTGGGCAAAGACATACGGTCCACGATGGGCGCGTTGGGGTCCAGGCTGACATTCGCAGGCACCGGTCCTCCGGAATCGTCATCCCTTCTTCGGCTTTGGCCGCCCCCGGAGCGCCTTGGCTGCACGCTGCCGGTCACGCGCCTCGAGCTCGTCTCCTGGTCCCTTGCCTGTTCCCATGTGATGCCCGCAAATCCGGAACTCATGAGGCGCCGGACGAGCACTTCGTCAGCGTTGGCGCCCTCCTCGTCGTCGCGGGCCGCGGCGCGGGCCGCGGCCTGCCTCCGCCGGTCGCGGGCCGCCATGCCGCTCGTCAATCCACCCTGGGACCGGGTCGCAGTGGCGCCCATTCCCGTGCGCTCGCCCATGCCGGCTCGCGCCGTGGTGGTGGTCTCATCGATGAAGAGGGTCGTTGTGAAAACCTGGGTGAACCAGATCGGCTGCTTCTGCCGGGTATCGTTCAATGCGTTGAGATAAACCAGCCAGCGCTTGCGCCGGTCATAGAAGTTATCGATGCTGTCGATTCCGTTCTTGATCACGCGGATATAGCTTTGAGCCACGCTCAGCTTGTCGTCGAACTGGCATCGCGCACTGGGATCATCCACGAGTTTCGGGTCGTATTTTCCGATAACGTCGCGCGCCATATCCGTGTGTTTCTCGACTTCTTGGATCTTGTTCCGCATATCGGGGATGATCGTGGCGAAAATGGCCAGCACCACGGCCAGCGACGCCGCCCAATACAGGTATTGCTGTTTGCGGCGCGCCCCCTCGATAATTCGAGGCGGAATCAGGTTGACGCTGATCGGCACCTGGGCGCAGTTGCGCAACGCCAGTCCCAGGACAACGGCGGACTGTTCAGGATGTTCGTTTACGGATTGCGCGGCCGGGGTGATGGCGAGGCCCGTCAACGGTTGCGCGATGCGGACTTCCATATTCAATTGGCGCTGAAGATACGGAATGATGTTGCGCAGGCAGGCGCCTCCGCCCGTGATTACCACGCGCGACACCGGGCCGCCTCCAGGCTGCGAACGAAAATACGCGAAGGAACGGTTGATTTCCGTTACCAGACGGTTCAGCACCTGCCCGATAACTTCGCCGCCTTTGCCGTCGCGCTGGGGGTCTCCGGTGGGGGCAAAGCCGCGCTGACATTTCAGGCGTTCGGCCTCCTCGAAACTGATGCCAAAGGTGTTGCTAATCGCGCTGGTGACGTCGTTGCCGCCGAGATTCAGGCTGCGCGTAAACCGGAACTGCCCCTCGCGCTCGATGACGATGTCGCTGGTGCTTGCCCCCAAATCAATCATGGCGACGCATTCGCCCTTGACGCCGAACTCGCCCGTGGTCTTGAGCCAGTTGTACTCCGCGATGGGGCTGACGTCGATCACGCCGATGGCACGCTTCACCTTCTTGATGATGTCCAGGCGCTTGTCGACGACGTCCACTTTGATGGCGGCCATCAGGACTTCGTAGCCGCCAGCCTCGGTGCGCGACAGAATCTGATAATCGAGGGCGATCTGGTCTAATGAAAACGGGATCTGTTGCTGGATTTCGTAGCGGACGATCTGCGAAACCTTGTGCTCGGGGACCGGGGGAAGGGCGCGCGTCCGCGTGAATACCGATTGGCCGGGTACGCCAAAAACCGTTCTTCGCGCGCGGATCTTGGCTTCCTTCAACATCTCGTTGATGACTTCAACGATGCGTTCCTGGCGTTCGGGTTCGGGAGCCGACGGGAGGACACCAAGGTCCCGCTGCATGTATCGTGTCAGCTGAAAGCCAGTCTTCGTCCTGGTGAGCTCACACAGACGCACAGCACTGGACCCGATGTCCAGCACCAACCGTTTTTTCAGCCGCGAGCCTTTCAAGGAAGCCATTCGTTACAATCCGCCCTCTTTCGATTCACTGGCGGAAGCGCCGGCAACACAAAGGCCTTCCCGTTCCAGCACACAACCCGCCTCTTGCGCCGCCCGTGAAGGGGCGAATTTTGTGCCCCCTCATACTTGGCGAGACGCCATAAACCCTTACAAAGTATTGTAATAAACGGAACCGGATGTGTCAAGAATTAAATAAGCCTTGGCAATTGATTTCTGAGCAGCGGCTGGCCCTAGCGCCGGCCCCGTTTGTTCCACACGTCGATATCCATGACGCATCGGAAACCATACTCCTCGCGCGCCACATCCATCCGGTCGAAATGGCGCCTGGCACACCTCAAATCAAACGGTTCACTCTTGTACGAGCCGCCTCGCAGCACCTTGTAGATCTGCCCATATTCCTTGGTCACGTCCAGGTTGCCCGGATAGGCCTCATACCAGCTCGAGGTCCATTCCAGGGCATTTCCAGCCATGTCAGCGCAGCCATAGGGCGAATTGCCCCCAGGATACTGCCCGACCTCGCGCAGTTCAAGTGTGCCTGACGAGCCGGAATTACACAAGTGGCGGCCGAAATCTTCGCCCCAGGGGTAGGCCCTGCCGTCGGTTCCCCGGGCAGCTTTTTCCCACTCGAGTTCGGTCGGCAATCGCTTACCAATGGCCGCGGCATAGGCCGTGGCCAATTGGAAGGTAATGCCCGAGACCGGGAAATTCTCCTTCCCCTCCGGGAACGTGTGTCCCGGGACCACGGCCTTATACTGTTCGTTGGTCACTTCATACTTATCAATGAAAAAAGCCCCGAGATTCTCTTCGCGGCGGGGACGCTCATCGGGCGCGGCATTGTTTACGCCGCACACGAAGGGTCCGGCCGCGACAAGCACCATGCCGGGGGGCGCCTCGCCGACGTTCAGCTCGAAATGGACCGTCTGTGAGTCGTTGGGCCCGAGAATGATGGACCTCTCCGCCTCGACAAACCCTTTCACCTTCAACCCGACCACGTAGGTTCCCGGACGCAAGGTGAAAACGGACGGCGTTACGGAATCCTGAAGTTTCTTATTCAGAAGGATTTGCGCACGTTCGGGTTCGGAGGTCACCTCGAGGCGGGCAGGTTTGGGAATCAGCTTATGACTCACGGCGGTCAGCAGGTCTTCATGCACCATCACCGTATTCGCAAAGGGTTCATAATCCTCGAGTTGCAACGTGTACGCGATCTCGCCCACGGGCATTGACCGGCGCAGGATGGGTGTGGTGCCCAATTCCGTGCCATCGCCAAGGACCACTTTGGCCTTATCCGGTTGCGAGTCAATGCTGAACCAGCCCGTTCGGGCCTGCATCTCGATGACCACGCGCGCCTCGGCGCTGCGGGCAGGCACCACGGCATTGGTCATGGTATCGCGATACCCTTCCTTGGACAGCTGGATGAGGACGCGTCCGGGGGGCAGCCCCTCGATGGTCAAGGGAGTTTGCCCGCGCGGTTCCCCGTTGATAATCACGTAGACGCCGCTGACCGGGGTGGATTCAATGATGAGTTTTCCCCCGTGTTTTCCGCCGGTGCATCCACAGAGAAGCACAAGCAGCAATGCTGCTGCCGCAACACCCCGCTTCGCCAGCGGGGTACGTATGCTCTGCAGATGCCCGTTCATCCGCGCGCCCCCAACCTTGCGATCCCGGTTCGCGGCTACCCGTGCGCAACAATACGTGTCCGCGACGCTGCAAACACGTCCACATCGCGCCGCCCCGACGAAAGCAGCGCTAACTTGTCTGTAGGGTGCCGTCACGTACTTCCTTATACCATTAAAGCGCATCCGGACACATTCCGCAAGTCTTTGCGTCTGGAAGGTTAGCATACGCCCCGGCAGAACGTTGCAGACAAGACCCAAGAGGGTTGTTCGGCGGCTGGCCTGTCCCCCGCTGCTGCCCGTTTGCCAACCCCTTCACACCCTTCTCACGTTCACACGTTCTCGTCCCCCGCTGTGGCGGGGTCTCCTGACCCAGCCACGCTTGCGACCGGCAGGTCTCCAACATCCGGAAGAGATAGTGCCGCGAGGATGTGTGTGTACGCGCGTGTGCCGGTCTGCCGCTCTGCCGGTCTGCCGCTCGAACCGGTGCGCAGCCCTGGCGGGCTGCGGCGGTTCAGTGCCCGGCTGGAAGACCGGCCCTCCGCTGCGCGGGTAAGGGTCTGGCGGCTCATGTGGGTTGGGCAGATGTCCGTGCACGTTTCCTGGGAGGCGCGCGCCCAGGGACGCGCAAGGTTCGCGGGAGCGCTCGTCCCGGAGGAGGCGCGGAACACGAAGCGCCGCACAAAACGGCGGCGCTGGAACTCTTGGCGGCCGTCACCCGGGCGCGCCTCGTTGCGCGGCACGTGTGACGGCCGCCGATAGAGCTTATTCTTCTCTCAGGATGATCTGCTGTTTGCCTCGCTGGCGCTCGCGTTGCAGGTAGCCGCCCACGGTATCCGAGGTGTCGCGCACTACCTTGAACTGCACGCTCGCCGGAGTATTGTCGATGCGTTCGCCGTCATCCCGGGCGTGGTTGCCGTTTGCATCCCAGAAGGCCTGCGCGGTCAGCACATACGTCACCGAGTTCTGGCCAGGAGGCATATAGTCCAAGAACGGGTCGGCATCCGCAACCACATTCCACGGAAGCTGCAGCGTCTGGGTCTGGCCTGACGCTGTATAGTAAACCCACGGTCCAGCTGGATCTGGATCCGGAATTACGCCCTGATACAAAACGCCGCCGTCGCGCTGGAGGCTCCACTGCACGGCGATATCCTCGCCCTCGAGGCCGGGCGGAAGCGTGACGCCGATGGTGAACAGGCCTTCCACCCGCGGATCAGGAGTGTCAGGGTGCAACGCCACCATAGCCGCGGGACCGAAGCTCACGTCGCCATCCGCCTTATTGAGAGTTTGATACGCGTCCGGCGCATCTCCGTTATGCCACAGCTCGTGGGTGAGGGTGGTGTCGATCTCGCCGCCGCCGAGGTAGAACCGCACCCAGTTTCTCCGGTCGCGGCTTCCGGTGGGAGTGACCAGACCGCTTGCATCGAGCGTCAGATCGCCGGCCGGCCAGACCTCGTAGTTGCCGGCTTCGTCGACGCCGACCACGACGAGGAGGAACCAGTTTTCGGCGAGGCCGGCAGCGCGCAGCGTCTCGGCCAGACCGGGCGCCACATCGGCCAGTTGGGTGTCAGTGGTCCACGTGCTCCAATCGGTATAGGGCGTGTAGGTGCCGTCGATGAAATCGCTGTACCACAAGCGCCACAAGAACCGCGGCATTGCGTCTATATCTTGTGCCTCGGGGTCTTCCGTTGTGGGCCGGTCGAGGTACCAGTAGAACGGCAGCACGCTGATTTCCTCGCCGTCGATGTCGGGCAACAGAGTGGTCTCGGCCCGGGTCATCCACCACACGTGGAGCGTGTTGAGCGCGTCGCCGTCGTTGCGGGTCATTCTGGTCACATTGCCCGCCAGGTCCACCGCGGCAAAGCGCATGCCCATGTGCATGGCATCGCCCGTCGAGACCTTCGCATAGTCGAGGCCGGGAGTGCCGCCGTCACTGAAGGTCCATCGGGAGACCACCACGTCGTTCGCATAATCGACGGTTTGCGTGGGCAAATCGCGGTCAAACCCCGGATTGCCGAATGGC
>Ga0116148_1001659_pt1 | contig 23683 bp, 15 predicted proteins | sample AD_UKC055_MetaG_FD_89786 | JGI IMG/M metagenome (GOLD analysis project Ga0116148, IMG submission 89786) | Active sludge microbial communities of municipal wastewater-treating anaerobic digesters from USA - AD_UKC055_MetaG | ecosystem: Engineered > Bioreactor > Anaerobic > Digestate | place: USA... | reverse complement strand
GATCTTGACCTGCATGGACAGGATCGTCGCCAGGGCGGCGTTGCGCTTCTGCCCGACGCTGAGATGGTGCGCCGAGCGGGCCTCCAGGCCGTGCAGTCCGACGGCGGCGATGGCGGAACGGGCAGCCGCCTCCGCCTGCTCGGGCGTCAGGCCCTGGTTGAGCGGCCCGAAGGCCACGTCCGCCAGCAGGCTGGGCATGAAAAGCTGGTCGTCGGGGTTCTGAAAGGCCATGCCGCAGCGGCTGCGGGCGCGGTCGGCGGTGCGACGGGAGAGTTCCACGCCGTCCACGACGATCCGCCCGCGGCTGCTCACCCCTCGCATCAGGGCCAGCAGCAGCGAGGTCTTGCCCGCGCCGTTGGGCCCCAGCAGGCCCACGCGCTCGCCCTCGGCGATGGCCAGCGAGATTCCCTTCAGCGCCGTCGTGTGGTCGCCGTATTCCACCCACAGATCCTGGACGGAAAGAACCTCGCCCATCGTCAACCTTTCAGCAGCAGAGGATACGCCCAGCGACAGGCGGCCAGATACGCCGCCACGCCGGACAGGAACACGAAGTCCGCCACGTGGAAGTGCAGGTGGCTGAGGCTGTGCGGCTCGCCCCGATACCCGCGGGCGCACATGGCCACGTGGATGCGGTCGGACCGCTCCAGCGTGCGGACGAACAGCGAGCCGACCATCCCGCCCACCGCGGCCAGCCGCCGCACCGCGGGCGCCTGGCGCCCGCCGCGGAAGTCCCGCCCCCGCCGGATCCGCATCGCCTCGTCGAGCAACACGAACAGGTAGCGGTACAGGAAGCCCAACTGCAGGATCAGCACCCGCGGCATCCTCATCCGCCTCATGTCTTCCAGCAGCAGGGCGAACGGCGTGGTGCACATCATCGCCGTCAACGCCAGCACCCCAAACAGGAACTTCAGAAACACGTCCAGGGCGGTCAGCCAGCCCGCCGTCGTCGCCAGCCGCCACGGGCCCAGGGCCAGCACGGCCGGGGCGTGGTCGTACAGCGGACTGGCCAGGCAGACCATGGCGATGAACGGGCTGAGGATCGCCACGCGCCGCAGCGCGAAACCCAGCGGCACCGCGCCCAGCAGCAGCATCCCCACCGGCAGGATCGCCATCGGCGCCAGCTCCCACACCGCGTAACGGCTGAAGCTGATGAGCACGGCCGTGTACGCCAGCACGCCCAACAGCTTCGTGCGGGCATCCAGATCGTGGATGACCGAACGGCCCTGGGCGAACTTGTCTATGTGGCTGTGGTGCATGGCCTGCCGTTTGTTCGTGGCTTCGCGGCGTCAGTAATTCCAGAGACTATACGCTCTGTCCGACGTGCGGTAAAGCGTTGTGCCAGGCCGGGGCGCACGGAGGATCGCGGAGGAGGGGCAGGCCCGTCGCAAAGACGGATGCGAGCCTTCAGCCGTCCCGGGGAGTCCGGACCCGCCGAAGGCTGTTGCAGCGCGAGGTCCTCACACACGAGCACCCGGAGCGTCAGAACGCCATCTGGGCCCGCATGCCCACGACCACCGCGTCGCTCCCGTCTCCGCCGGCATTGAACACATACTGCGCCGACGGGCTGATCCGCAACCAGCCGGTCACGCGAATGCTGTAGTAGACTTCCATCGCCGTCTCGTGCGAGGCGCGGAAGGCGGCCTCTTTGCTCAGGCAGCCCTGGGCGGCCCCGAAGGCCAGGATGTCCTCGTCCCGCCCGGGAAGCGGGCCGCGGTATTGCAGGCCCGCCGACCAGAACGTGCGGACGTCGTTCACGTCGCCGTCGGTCAACCCGTACCGGGCGAACGCGCCCAGCCCCTGGGCGTTGAGAGCCTCCACGTCCGGCCCCTCTTTCTCGCGGTAGAGCATCTGGTCGAAGCTGAGATAGAACCCGGCGTCGTCAGTCTTGGTCCGCCCGTCCTTGAACCGCGCCTTGGGCACGCCGTCCAGCCAGAACCCCACGCGGTAGGCCCCCTGCAGCCACCCGTTTGCCGAAGGCAGGCGAGGCGTCACGCCCGCCTCGTAGATGCTGAAGAACTGGTCCTCCCGATGAAAGGTCGTGTTGAAACCCGTCTCGCGGAAGTCGGCCTGGGCGTCGGCGCCTCCGGCCGACAGGTAGAATCCGTCCACCGGCTCCACGTAGAGCACCGCCCCCAGCCCGTAGTCGGGGAACGGGATGGTCGGGTTGTTGACCAGCGCGCCGTTGAGAAACTGGAACGTCTCGTCGTTGGCGAAGGCGTTGCCGTCAAAGCTGGCCACGCAGCCGCGACACTCGAACCCGCCCGTCAGATCGATCTTGCCGATGCGAAACCGCACCCGGTCGTTCAGCAACGCCTGTTCGTAGTACAACTGGGTCAGCGCGATCGCGTAGTCGCCGAACGCGTCGGCGTTGGCTCCGAAGAAGCTGCCCACCGACGAGTCGTCGATGCCGTCCGACCAGCCCCCCTCGGCCAGGGCGTACACCTGTCCCCCCTTCAGGCCGACCAGCTTCTCCATGTCGACGTTCAATTCCAGGTCGTAGCTGCCCGCGTATCGTCCCGCGCGACGGTGCGTCGCCAGCCCGCCGCGGGCGTTGATCTGGTATATCTGAGTCAGGCCGACGCCGAGCGTGATGCCGTAGTCCTCCAGCGTGCGGGCCAGGCCGAACCACCCGCCGGTCAGGGTCTCCCGGTCCCAGACGGACCCGATGGCCTCGGCCTCGGCGGGCCTGGTGGACGGACGCGTCGCGGCCTCGGCGGAGTGCCCGGCCCGCGGCTCGTGGTGGACCGGTGCGTCCTGGGCGAACTCGAGCCACCTGGTCGCACCGCCGCGAGGGGCCGACGACTCCGCTCTTCCCGCAGCCGCCACCGCCATCAAAGCACACACCGCTCCCGTCAGGGCCATGCCGTATCGTCGTTCATTCATCGTCCCGAGTCCCTTGTCTGGCTTGTGTCCCGCCGGCGAGGCAAGGAGCCCTCGTCCCGCGGGTGTGTATGGAATGGATTTCGATGCCTGTCGGCGCGAACAGCGGACTTCAGGGCTGGTCGGCCACAGGTCGGCGCCGCCCCAGTATCCGCGACAGCCCGTACAACAGCCCCAGCGTCACAACCGTGCCAAGCAGCCCCGCCAGCGAGCCCCACCCGTCGACGTTGGGCCAGGCGCCGTCGGCCTCGGCCTGCGCCTCGCCGCTCTGGCCCGCGGCGTCTGAACCGCTGGCCTCGCCGGGCCTGACGGAGTAGTCCGGCAGGGGCGCGGTCCGCTCCTGCCACTGCGTGACGGCCGCCACCGCCGAACCGGGCTCCGCGTCGCGGACGACCTTCTCCGCCCCGGCGTACTTGTGTTCGAGATAGCTGTACTCGAGCCCGTCGGGATGCGCGCTGGCGAACCAGCTCACCACGCCCGCCAGCAGGCCCGCCGTCGCCAGCAACGTCACCGCCACCGCTCGCCGACTGACGCGTCCATTGCGGCTCTCGTCCAGGCCCTCCAGTCCCAGGCACTGCGGACGGGCCCGGCGCAGATAGGCCACCACCGCGAAGGTGATCGCACCCTCCACGAACCCGATGGCCAGGTGGACGCCGACCATGACGGCCAGGAAGTCACCCAGCGGGATCAGCAGCACGTTGGACAGCCTGGCCTCCAGCGGCACCAGCGCCGCCCCGCCGGCCACGCCCACCGTGCAGGCCGCCCACGTCGCCACGTACTGCCGCCACGCCGGCGCCCGCGCCACCGGGCCGAGAACCAACCGGTACAGCCCCCACCCCAGCAGGGCCGGCAACACCCCAATGTTGATGATGTTGCACCCCAGGGCCAGCAACCCGCCGTCCTGGAAGATCAGGCACTGCACGATCAGGATGGAGGCGATGGTGAGGATGGCGGCGGCCGGGCCCAGCAGGATCGCCAACAGCACCCCGCCCCCCAGATGCCCGCTCAGCCCGCCCGGCAGAGCGAAGTTGATCATCTGCGCCGCAAACACGAACGCGCCCAGAACACCCATCAGGGGCAACTTCTCCAGGTCCAGGCTCCGGCGGGCCCGCAGCCCCGACACGGCCAACACCCCCGCCGCTGCGGCCAGCGTCGCCGCCGCGACCGGCATGCTCAACAACTCGTTCGCCATGTGCATCGCCAGAGAACCGGTCATCGCTCATTTCCTTTCGGTAATAATATTACGAGAAATCGTAATATCGTGCAAGTGAAAAAACAGCCTCCTGAAAAAAAACGGAAAACGCGATGCGCCCAGCCCCCGCCACGGCGAAAACCGCCCCAGTTCTGCCCCCCCATGATGAGACGCTGCGAGTCCTAACCGATCGCCCGGTCGGAGGCTATTCCTCCCGGGGCTTCAGGACGTTCATCTTGCACTCGGCAGCCAGGTCGAGGAACTCCTTGTGCTCCAGGTCTTCCAGTTGCTTGCCCCGTCCGTTGAGCTTCTCGTTGAACTTGATGCACTTCTCGGTCATGACCTCGTGGGTTTCCTGCGACCCGCCGACGAGATGAAAATTGTCGGCGCGCGTGACGCGGACGTGCCCGTCCTGGTTGTCCAGGCCCACGCCGAGGATCTTGGCTTTCTTTCGCGATTGAACCACGCCGAACGCACTCCTCTCTAGGGAATCCATCATACCGCGGGGACGGCGGTCTGGTCAACCGGAGCATGGTCTTGACTATTTGTCCGCGAACCGTATGCTGGGAAGACTGTTTCCCGGGCCTGTAAGTAGGAGCCAGGCGCTAATGTCTGCACAGAACGTGACCGTGATCGGGCTGCAATGGGGCGACGAGGGCAAGGGCAAGGTGGTGGATGCGCTGGCCCATCGCTGTACGTACGTCGTCCGCTATTGCGGCGGGGCCAACGCCGGACACACCGTCACCGTTGGCGGTCAGCGGTTCGCCCTGCACTTGATCCCCTGCGGCATCCTGCACTCGCACGTGCACAACATCGTGGGCAACGGCATCGTCTTCGATCCGCCGACCGCCCTCAAGGAAATCGCCGGCCTGCGCGAACGGGGCGTACACGTGGAAGGCGACAACCTCCACGTCAGCGGGGCGGCCCACGTGGTCATGCCCTGGCACAAGCTCCAGGACACCCTCAGCGAGGCCGCCCTGGGCGCCGCCAAGATCGGCACGACCGCCCGCGGCATCGGGCCCTGCTACAGCGACAAGGCCGCCCGCACCACCGCCGTCCGCGTCGCCGACCTCCTGGACGAGTCCGTCCTTCGCGAGAAGGTCCTGCGGATCGTCGACGTCAAGAACCGCATCTTCGCGGCCCTGTACGACGCCCAGCCGCTGGACGGCCAGGCCATCGCCGCCGAGTACGCCGACTACGGGCGCCAGCTCGCCCCCCTGGTCTGCAACACCAGCGCCATGCTGCGGCGGGCCGTGCTGGGCGGCGAGCGGATCCTGTTCGAGGGCGGGCAGGGCAGCATGCTGGACCTGGACCACGGGACGTTCCCCTTCGTTACCAGCTCGTCGGTCACCGCCTGCGGCGTGCCCGGCGGGGCGGGCGTGCCCCCCTGCTCGCTGGGGCAGGTCGTGGGCGTGATGAAGGCGTACAACACGCGCGTCGGGGCCGGGCCCTTCCCCACCGAACAGGACAACGACACCGGCAACCGCATCCGCGAGCGGGGCAAGGAGTACGGAACGACGACCGGGCGCCCGCGGCGCTGCGGCTGGCTGGACGCCTTCGCCGTCCGATACGCCGCCGACCTCTCGGGCGTGAGCGAGATCGCCCTCTCGCTGCTGGACGTTCTCAGCGGCTTCGACGAGATCAAGGTCTGCGTGGGCTACCGCAAGAACGGGCAAGACGTCGAAGACTTCGACCCGGTCGGCCTGGACGGCGTTGAATGCGTCTACGAGACGCTGCCCGGCTGGAAGGAAGAGTTGACCGGCTGCCAGCGGTTCACCGACCTGCCCCCCGCCGCCCAGCGGTACGTCACCCGCATCGAGGAACTGGTGGGCCGGCCCGTGGGACTCATCGGCGTCGGGCCGGGGCGTGAGAACACCATCATTCATCTGACCCGCGTGCAAGGGCTGAGTTGACATGGCCGACATCTCCCCATCCGCCGTGCAGGCCGCCCGGCGGGAGCTGGGCGTCCCCGACGACACCATCCCGCGCAGCGTGGCCATCATCATGGACGGCAACGGACGCTGGGCGCGCCGGCGCAACCTGCCCCGCACGGCCGGCCACGCCGCGGGCGCCGAAGTCGTCCGGAGAATCGTCACCGAGGCCGCCCGCCTGGGCCTGGACGCCCTGACGCTCTACAGCTTCTCCATCGAGAACTGGCGCCGCCCCCGCGAGGAGGTCGAGGCCCTCATGCACCTGTACGCCGAGTACCTGGTGCGCGAGCGGACGACCGTGATGGACCACAATATCCGCCTGCGCCACCTCGGGCGCCGCGCGGGCCTGCCCGAGAGCGTTCTCCGCGAACTGGACGAGTCGCTGCGCGTCTCGGCCTCCAACACCGGAATGTACCTGTGCCTGGCCCTCAACTACGGCAGCCGGGTCGAACTGACCGACGCCGTGCGCTCCATCGTCCGCGACGTGCAGGCGGGCCGGCTGAGCGCCGAGCAGGTGAACGAGCAGGCCATCTCCGCCCGCCTGGACACCGCGGGCGTCCCCGACCCCGATCTGCTTATCCGCACCAGCGGCGAGATGCGCATCAGCAACTACCTGCTCTGGCAGATCTCCTATGCCGAGTTCGTGGTCACCGACGCCCTCTGGCCGGACTTCGACGAGATCGAGTTCCGCAAGGGCCTGGTCGCCTACGCCCACCGACACAGGCGATTCGGAGGACTGGACGACAGCAACACCTGACCTGCCCCGAAGGGCGGACGGCCGGTGGCGGAATGCGGATTGGGCGGCAGCAAAGCAACAACTGACAAGGAGCCTCTCATGGCTGACAACGTGAAGAAGATCGTACTGGCGTATTCCGGCGGGCTGGACACCTCGGTGATCCTGCCCTGGCTCAAGGAGCGCTATCCCGGCTGCGAGGTCATCGCGATGGCCGCCGACCTGGGCCAGGGGGCCGACGAGCTGGACGGCATCGAGGCCAAGGCGCTCGCCAGCGGGGCCAGCAAGTGCATCGTCATGGACCTCAAGCGAGAATTCGCCGAGGACTATTGCTTCAAGATGCTCTCCGCCGGCGCGATCTACGAACACCTGTACCTCATGGGCACGTCGATCGCCCGACCGCTGATCGCCAAGGCCCAGGTCGAGGTCGCCCGCAAGGAGAAGGCCGACGCCGTCAGCCACGGGGCCACCGGCAAGGGGAACGACCAGGTCCGCTTCGAGCTGACGTACATGGCCCTGGCCCCCAAGCTGCGGATCATCGCCCCGTGGAAAGACTCGAGCTTCGAGCTGACCAGCCGCGAGGCGGCCATCGAGTACGCCAAGGCCCACAAGGTCCCCATCGCCCAGACCAAGAAGAAGATCTACAGCCGCGACCGCAACCTGTGGCACATCAGTCACGAGGGCGCCGACCTGGAAGACCCCGCCAACGAGCCCAAGGACAACCTCTGGGTCATGTCCGTGCCGGTCTCCAAGGCGCCGGCCAGGGGCGAATATGTCGAGGTGGCGTTCAAGCGAGGCCGCCCCGTCGCGGTCAACGGCAAGGCGATGGCGGGCGATGAGCTGGTGATGGCCCTGAACGAGATCGGCGGCCGCAACGCCGTCGGGCAGACCGACCTGGTGGAGAACCGCCTGGTGGGCATCAAGAGCCGCGGCGCCTACGAGACCCCCGGCGGGACGATCCTCTACGAGGCCCACCGCGCACTGGAGTGCCTCACCCTGGACCGCGAGACGGCCCACTACAAGCAGCTCGTCGCCCTCAAGTACGCCGACATGGTCTACAACGGGCAGTGGTTCTGCGAGCTGCGCGAGGCCCTGGACGCCTTCGTCGCCTCCACCCAGCGCAACGTCACCGGGACCGTCCGCGTCAAGTGCCTCAAGGGGCGCGCCACCGTCGCCGGCGTGACCAGCCCCAAAAGCCTTTACAGCGGCAAGCTCGCCAGCTTCACCATGGGCAGCGAGTACACGCCCTCCGACGCCACCGGCTTCATCAAGCTCTTCGGCCTCCAGATGCGGGGCCGCGGACGCTGATTCGCAGCCGGCAGCCGCTAGCCAGTGGCCGGTAGCCTGGTTGCCGTGACGGAGTCGGCAGAGCGGTCGGAGCGGCTTGCCGTTCGGCAGCCCGAAGTAACCCGCGTCCTCCGCGCCGCCACTGACCCAGCGAAAACATGAGGACCTCCATGAACAGTATTCGAAGCCTGCTCGCGGGTCTCGCAGTCGTCGTGGTCTCCGCCGCATCGGCCCAGGAAGTCCGCCTGGACAAGGCTCCCTCCTTCCAGCCGGGCGACAAGGTCACCTACAAGCTCACCGGCTCGGGCGAGCGAAAGGTCGTGGGCAAGGACCAGGCGCTCCTCCAGCAGGAGAAGCGAACCCGCCGCGATGCCGTCATCCAGGAAGTGCTCGCCGTCGACGAGTCCGGCCGGGTGCAGGCCCTGCGGATGACCATCGTGTCGGCGGAGCGCTCCATCAGCTCGACCGTCCCGAAGGAAGGCGCCTTCGAACGCAAGGTGGCGGTGCGAAACGTGCTGGCCGAGTTGAAGCGCAAGGGCCTGATCTTCGAGGTCGATCCCTCCACCATCGCCAGCTCGGAGATGAAGGAGCTGACGGCCTCGCAGGTGGCCCTGATCAAGGACATGCTGGGCGAGGTGGAGTTCTACGGGCATCGCGAGGTGGACGGCCTGTTGCTGCCGACAAAGCCCGTGGCCGCTGGCGAGAAGTGGCAGGCGCCCGCGCCGGCCCTGGCGGGCTGGACGCGGCACAGCATCTCGGCTCGCAAGACCGGCTCGACGGCTGAGCGGGCCGCCTTCCAGTTCGAGGCCCTGCAGGGCCCGATCGCCTCCGTGCGAGGCACCGTCTATCTGAAGGCCCCGCTGGGACCGGTCCAGGCCAGCCCTTTGCTGGAGCTGGCGGCGAACATCGACACCGCCAGCGGCCTGTGGATCACCGACTCTTCCTACATCGCCATCGCCGAGAAGGTCGAGGACGTGGAGTTGATCATGGAGGCCCGCAACACGGGCCTGACCAGCCTGCAGCGCGGGGGCGGGTCGCCTTCGTCGGCGCCTCCCGGACTTGTGAAGCTGGGCTGGCCCCAGCCCGGCCCCGACGCCAACAGCTACCAGAACCCGCCCGCGGGCATCAGCCTGAATCTGCCCGCCGACTACAAGCAGGCACAGAGCGACGGCCAGGAAGGCCCGCTGGTTCAGTTCGTCTCGCCCAAGGGCCTGAGCGTGGCGGTCACCATCGCCGAACTGCCCTTCCCCATGGACATGCCCGAAGTGGTCGACGGCTCGCTGGCGGGACTCAAGGGCGCCATCAAGGGGTACGCTCTCTCCGCGCAGAAGAAGGTGGAGATCCCCGGCGGCGTCCCCGCGCATCTTCTCGTGGGCCAGGCGGAGGAAGGCAGGATCACGGTCTACACCCTGCTGGCCCTGGACGACCTGAGGGTGGTCTCGGTCAGCGGCAGCGTGCCGGCCGGCAACGCCGAACAGGCAACCCAGATCCAGAAGGTCCTCCAGTCGTTGCGGGTCTTTGCGCCGCGCGAGGCGCCGGCCACCGCGCCGGCCTCCTCGCCTGCCCCGCGTTAGGCGTTCGGGGCAGAAACGCTTGCTTTTGGCCCGCCGATGGACTAACAAAGACTCCCGGCTGCTGCCGCTCTCCGCCCCCGCTACAATGATGTGGGCCGATTGATCGAAAGGAGACGCTATGGGCGACGCCCCAACCAAGGGCTTCTGGGCTCGGACAGCCGAGGACTTCGGCAAGGCCAGGCAATTCCTCCGCGACCGCAAGCAAGTCCGCGAACTGGGCGGAAAGAAGAACACGCTCCAGGAAGAACTGGACGTGCTCCTGCGGACCTTGGGCCAACGTGCCCACGCCGCCGGCGCCGGCAGCGATCTGCCGGCCTTCAAGGACGTCGACCAGGCCCAATCCGCGGCCCAGTCCGCCCAGGCTCAGCAGAGCCAGCGATCGGCCGCCGTCGCGCAGGCCAAGTGCGCCCTTCAGGCCGAGCAGGCGGCGTTCGAACCCATCCTCCAGCAGAAGCGCGAGGCCCACGAGCAGTCCGCCCTGCAGGCGAAGAAGGCCGACACCGAACTCCAGACCGCTCGCAAGGCCGTCGCCGGCGCCGAGGACGACCTCGACCGCACTCGGAAAGAACTCCAGACCGCCCAGAGCGACGCCGACAAGCCCCTGCCCGATGAGCCAGGCCCCCCGCCACCCGAGACCACGGGCGAAGAACTCCTCCAGGTCGAGCAGCCCGAAGCCCAGCCCCAGGCGGGCCCGGAAGCCGACCCCGCCCAGGCCGAGCGCCGCCAGGCCGCCGCCGATGCCGCCCGTCGCCGCCGCGACGAACACCAGGCCAAGGTGCGGGCCTACGAGGAAGCCCTGGCCCGCCGCCAGATGGGAATCGAGGACGTCCAACGTCTCCAGGCAGCCCTGCGGGAGCAGGAGCAGGCCCTCGAACAGGCCCGCCTGACTGTCCTCCCCCTCGAACAGGCCGCGCAGCAAACCTCCGCCCAGGAACAGAAGGACGCAGCCGCACTGGCCGCCACCGAGCAGGAATGGAACCAGAAGAAGAACCAGCTCGAAGGCGACCTCCGCGCCGCCGAGGACGAGGAGAACGCCGCCGCCGCAGCCGCCTCAGCCGCAACGGACCGGCTGGCGGAGGTCTTCCTCGGTTTCGGGCTTGAAGTCCTCCAGGCCGCCCCGCCGCATCCGGACTTGAGCGAGCCGATGGCCCAGGCCCGGGCGCACAACGACCAGGTCCGCCAGGTCGACGAGCAGATCGCCGCCCTTCACGTCGAGATGGAGACGCTCCGCGGCCCGTTCGTCAAGGCGTCCTTCTACACCGTGGTCTTCGCGTTGCTTCTGACCATTGCCGTCATCGGCATCGCGTGGCTGGTGCGGGCGGTATTCTGACCTGCCTGCCGGCAGCCTGCCTGCCGGTAGGCAGCGCAGGTTGACCGTTGTCGATTGTCGATCGGGGTGTGCCTCCGCGGAGACCACCCGACAAACGAGAGTCGTAAATCGTCAATGCCTTGCGTCGGCTTGTCTTTGGGGCGCCGGCGGGATAGACTCATTTCCTTATGACTACGCTAACCGACCAACAATTGCAGGAACAATTGCACACACTGACCCGCGGGTGCGAGGCCATGTACACCCAGCAGGAACTCGAGCACCGCCTTCGCCAGGCTGCCGCGGCGGGCCGGTCCCTGCGCGTCAAGCTCGGCATGGACCCCACCGCGCCGGACATCCATCTGGGCCACAGCGTGGTGCTCCGCAAGATGCGCCAGTTCCAGGACCTCGGCCACAAGGCCGTCCTCATCATCGGCGACTATACCGCCCGCGTGGGCGACCCCAGCGGCGTCAACAAGACCCGCCCCATGCTCAGCGACCAGCAGATCCGCGACAACGCCCAGACCTACTTCCAGCAGGCCGGCAAGATCCTCGACACCTCGAGCGACAAGCTCGAAGTCCGCTACAACAGCGAGTGGCTGGCCGGACTGAGCTTCGCCGACGTCCTCAAGCTCGCCGCCCAGATGACCGTCGCCCGCATGATGGAGCGGGACACCTTCGAGAAGCGCTACGAGGCCGGCGTGCCCATCGGCGTCCACGAGTTCCTCTACCCGCTCATGCAGGGCTACGACAGCGTCTGCGTCGACGCCGACGTCGAACTGGGCGGCACGGACCAGACGTTCAACAACCTCGTCGGGCGAAGCCTCCAGGAGAACGCCGGCAAGAGCCCCCAGATCGTGGTCATCATGCCCATCCTGGTCGGGCTGGACGGCACGGAGAAGATGAGCAAGTCCAAGGGCAACTACGTCGGCATCACCGACGCCCCGCAGGACATGTTCGGCAAGATCATGTCCATCCCCGATTCGCTCATGGGCAACTACTTCACCCTGCTGACCGAGCTGCCACTGGCCGAACTGGACGTCCTGCTGGACCCGGCCCGGACCCACCCGCGCCAGGCCAAGGCGACGCTGGCCAGGACGATCGTCTCCCAGTACCACGGCGCCGAGGCCGCCCAGGCCGCCAGCGACGAGTTCGACCGCATCTTCGCCCAGAAGCAGGTCCCCACGGACATGCCCGAGTTGCCCGTGCCTGCCGAGGGCGTCACGGTGGTGCAACTGCTGGTCTCCTCCGGATTCGCCGGCTCGACGAGCGAGGCACGCCGCCTGGTCCAGCAGAACGCCGTCAGCCTCGACGACCGCCGCCTGGGCGACATCAACGAACTCATCACCCCCGACAGCGGCGCGGTGCTCAAGGTCGGCAAGCGGAGATTCGGAAAGATCGTGACGAAGTAGGCCGCCGCCGAGCCGGCAGACCCGGCAGCCGGCTCCCGTTCGATTGCCGCAAGCCCCCACCGCAACCCGCGTTCTGCTGTGTGTCCAGGCGGGCTGTGCGCCCGCTCCACGAAGGAAGCAGGATGATCCGATCAACATGCTCTCTGTTGGTAGTCCTTCTCCTGGCCGCCGCCGCACCGGCCGCGACGCGGGCCGACAATCCCTACGACGCCCAGGTGCGGACCTTCCGCACGATGCTGAGCGCCGCGGCGGCTCCACAGCGAGCGTGGGCGGCCGAGGCCTTGGGGCACATGCGGGCGCCAGCCGCCGAGAGTGACCTCATCACCGCTCTGGGCGACCGGTCCCCCGCCGTCCGCAAGGAAGCCGCCCTCGCGCTGAGCTGGTGCGGCAGCCGCAAGGCCCTGCCCGCCCTGCTGGCCGCCCTCGACGATCGCGACAGCCTCGTCCGTCAGTCCGCCCACGCCGCCCTGCTCAACCTCTCCGGCATGGACTTCCCGTTCGACGCCCTGGCCGACGAACCCGCCCGCCAGACCCAGCGCGACGCCTGGAAGCGATGGATCGCCGCCCTGCCCGCCGACCAGGCCCCGAGCGATCTGCTGGCAATGCTCGGCCAGGCGCCCCCGGCCGCCGGCAACCCGCTCAACCTCGCCGCCAACTGCGTCGCGGCTGTATCCTCTATATATAGGGGGTCGGGCACCGAACTCACCGACGGCGACATGCAGGGCTTCTGGCAGACCAAGCAGGTCCCCTTCCCGCAGTCGTGCACGATCGACCTGGGCAAGGGCCTGGCGTTCGGTCAGATCGTCGTCCACCAGTACGGGCCCGGCTTCGAGATGACCGACTATGAACTGTCGGTCAGCGACGACGGCAAGACGTTCCGCAGCCTGACCCGCAGGAAGGCCAAGAGCGACGTCGAGTTGGAGATCGACATCCCGCCCACCCAGGCGAGGTTCGTGCGGATCACCTCCCATGCCGCCCTCAACCGCACCTACCCCACGACCTTCCGCGAGGTCGAGGTGTTCGCCAAGCCCCGCCCGCCGTCCGCCCGCGGCAGAAAGACGGACGACCCGCCGCAAACGCTCCCGGCCATCCAGGACGCACACCGCCAGGAGCGGGCCATGCGGGCGCTGGGCTTCCTCGGCGGCAGCGGCGCCGCCCAGGCCGTCGCCGGCGCCCTGGGCCCGCCCAAGCGCTGGCCGGGACGGCTCAGCCAGGACCGCAAGAGCATCCTCCGCGGCGGCCTGCGGGCGCTGGGGCGAATTGGCGGAGACGCAGCGTTCGACACGCTGGTGACCTATCTTGACGCGCCCGACTGGGCCCGCTATGCCGCCGAGGCGCTCGGCGACCTGGGCGACGCGCGGGCTGTGCCGCTGCTCATCGATCGTTACCCGAGATTCGCCCGCGACCTGGCCGGCAAGGAGCCCACCCTCACCCCCGTCGACGACCGCGAGAACTTCCCCAGCCGCGACCGCATGCCCGAGACGGCCTTCCACTTCCTGCTGGCCCTGTGCCGGCTGATCGACGACTCGCCCGCCCACGCCCAGGCGCTGCGGCCGATCGCGCCGATCATCGTCGCCAACCTGCCTCAGGACTACGACGGCATGGTCCTGTACGAGCAGGAGTCCACGCAGCTTCTCAGCCGCCACCTGCTCGAACTGGCCGGCCTGCGTCAGGAAGCCGTCGAGGCCGCCTTCGAGGCCCTCGGCCAGCCCCGCCGCCTGCCCGTCCCGCCCGGCGCTCCCGCCATGCCCGCGACCCTGAACAAGAAAGGCCTCTACTACGAGGAGGCCCGCGTGGCCGTCTGGCTGCCCGCCCTGGTCGCCGACGGCGCCGACCTGCCCCGTCTGCTGGCCCTGGTTGACCACAAGAACCGTTGGGTCGGCCTCAACGCCGCCAAGGCCGTCGGCTATCTAGGCGACGAGCGGGCGGTCAAGCCGCTGGCCGACCTGCTGTCCAACACCAGGAACGAGGCTGCCTACGGCTTCAGCCCGAAGTTCATCGACGAGGAATTCAACGACCCCACGCCGCGGCTTCGCGAGGCCGTTGTCCGCTCGCTGGGCATGCTCCAGGCCCGCCCGCACGCCGCTCTGCTCGGCAGCGTGCTCCACGATGAAGGCACCGTGCTGGAGGTCCGCCTGGCCGCCGTAGAAGCGCTGGCCCAGATCGACAGCCCCGCCGCCACCGACGCCCTCCGCCGGGCGGCCCTTTCCAACGGCTACTACACCGTCCGCATGTACGCCCGCGACGCCCTCCGCCGCCGCGGGCTGGACGCCCCGCCGCCCACGCTGGCCGCCGCCGCTCCCAGCGCCCCGCTGACTGTCCAGCCCCCGGAAGAAGGATTCCCCAACGCCGTCGTCTTCATCCGCGGCGACAACGCCCTGCCCAATTACTTCCAGAACGACTGCTGGCGCCAGGCCTACGTCACTACCGACACGGGCCCGACGTACCGACCCGGGCGCAACCTGATGGTCCTCAGCCCCGTCCGGCCCGACGGCAAGGTCACGCCCTTGACCTCCTTCGCCGACGGCTACGTCGCCGACTGCGAGGTCTCCTACGACGGTCGGAAGATCATCTTCTGCCGCCGCGAGCAGAAGGACCCGTGGTGGCACATCTTCGAGATCAACGCCGACGGCACGGGCCTGCGCCAGCTCACCCGCGGCGCCTACCACGACATCAACCCCGTCTACCTGCCCGACGGTCGGATCCTCTTCGCCTCCAGCCGCCTGGGCACGCGAGACGAGTACCACGGCTACTACTGCACCGGCCTGCACGTGATGAACGCCGACGGCGGCGAGATCCACCCGATCGCCACCAACGTCGGGCGGGACAACGAGCCGGCCATCCTCGCCGACGGGCGGATCGTCTTCTCGCGTCTGGAGGTGTTCTACTCGCGACTGAAGACCGAGCTGACCATCCACACCTGCGAGGTTGACGGCACGCAGGACATGGTCGTGTACGGACCGGAGCGGCGCGAGTTCTGGCTGAAGCTGAACACCGGCCTGCACGGCGAGGATTACGCCGCCCAGACGGCGATGACCCACCGCGTGCTTCGCGTCAGCCAGCCCCAGCAGATGCCCGACGGGCGGATCATCTGCACGTCCCAGGGCGGGCTGGTGCTGCTGGGCCCCCCGCGCGAGGAAGAGACGCTCATCCCTCGCGACCTCAACCGCGCGTTCACCACCCCCTGGCCGCTGGCCGACGGCCGGGTGCTCTGCGCCTCAACCCTGAAGGCCAAGAAGCCCAAGGACGTCGACCTGGGCCTGTATCTGGTCGAGCCCAACACCGGCGAACTGACGCTGGTGTACAACGACCCGGCCTGGGCGGAGTACGAGGCCCGCCCGCTCGCGCCGCGACCCGTGCCTCCGCTCCATCCGGCCCATCACGACCGCTCCGCTTACAGCGGTTTCTTCGTCTGCTCGACCGTCCGCGACAGTCGCGAGCCGAACGTGCCCGTGAGCGGGCGGCTCGTGCGACTGATCGAGGGCGTGCCCGTTACGGGGCGTCATTCCACGCAGACCAACCCCGGCGAGGTCTGGCGCAACCACGGCGGGACGCAGACCCGCGTACTCGGCACGTTCCCGGTGGCCGCGGACGGTTCATTCTTCGTCGAGGTTCCCGCCGACCGGCTGGTGCATTTCCAGGTGCTCGACGCCGACAAGCGGGTGATCGGCAACCAGCTCACGTGGATCTACGTCCGCCCGGGCGAGACCCGCTCCTGCGTGGGCTGCCACGAGAAGACCGACAACACCTCCAGCCTCCGCCGCCCCATCGAGGCGCTGCGGGCCGCGCCGGTGAACTGCCTGCCCTCGGTGGACAACTTCCGCTACCGAGCCAAGATGTGGCACAAGGGCAGGCTCATCCCCGAGGCCGAGATCCGCACCCGCTCGGTGCGGTCGATCAACTTGATCGCGCGAGAGTAGCTCAGGAGCAATGCGATGACGACAAGAACCGATCGCACAACCAGGTCCTGGGGCCATAGCCTGTTCGCGGTTTTGCTCGGAATTACGCTGACAGCCCTGTCGCTCTCACCCGCCCGCGGCGCGGACGCGCCGGCGGCGCGCCTGCGGGTCTACTGGGTAGACGTCGAGGGCGGGGCGGCCACGCTGATCGTCACGCCCGCGGGCGAGTCCGTCCTCATCGATACCGGCGTCGACGGCGAGCGCGACCCCGGACGGACTGCCGCCACCGCCCGCCGCGCGGGCCTGGAGCGAATCGACCACCTCGTCGTCACCCACTTCGACATCGATCATCACGGCGGGGCCGCCGAAGTCCACAAGCGCATCCCCATCGCCCGCGTCTATGACGCCGGCGACGAGGGCTCCAAGCCCCAGGCCCAGTTCGACAAGTACGCCGCCTTCCGCAAGACAGTCCGCTACACCGTCCTCAAGCCCGGCGGCGCCATCCCGCTCAAGCAGGCCAAGGGCTCGCCCGAGATTCGCCTGACCTGCCTGGCCGCCAACAGCCAGTTCATCGAGCCGACAGCCGACCATGCGCCCAACCCGCTGCCCGCCGACGCGCCGGAGTACAAACCCGACCCGTCCAACAACGCCCGCTCCGTCGTCCTGCTGCTGACGTTCGGTCGCTTCCGCCTGCTCGACGCCGCCGACCTGACCGGCCGCCTGGAGGCCCGCCTCGTCTGCCCGCGCAACCTCGTCGGCCGTGTCGACGTCTTCCAGGTCAACCACCACGGATTGGACCTCTCCAACAACCCCCTGCTCATCCGCTCGATCCAGCCGACCGTGACCGTGATGAACAACGGCCACCTCAAGGGCTGCGGCCCGAACACCCGCGCCGCCCTGAAGGCAACACCGGGCATCCGGGCAAACTACCAGGTCCACAAGAACCTCAGACCCGGCGCCGACAACGCCGCCGACGAGTTGATCGCCAACTTCGAGCCCGCCCAGACGTGCAAGGGGAATGGAATTGAACTCGATGTGAGCGCCGACTCCGGCCAGTACACCGTCCGCATCCCCGCGACCGGGCACGAACGGGTGTTCAAGACCGCCGACAGGTGACTCAGGCATTCCCGCCCGCGTCACCACCCGATCGCGGTGAACATCGCGTGCCAGCCCACCCCGCTGCTGAGTACGTCCGGCGCTTTGTCGGCCAGGTCCGCCGGGCCGATCTCCCCCGCGTTGTACGTGCCGAAGATCGCCACCCGCTTGCCGCAGGAATGCTGCACCGCCGCCAACTCGTCGGCCACGTTCTTGAGCCTCCCCTTGCGCCCCGCGCAGTCGAAGGCCAGCAGCACCGCCGGCTTGGCCTGCTGCTGGGCCAGGGCGTCCACCGCCTCGGCCGACCCCTCGCGGGCCGTCGCGATCACCTGGTCGTTCTCCTTCGCCTGTCGCCCCGCCATGGCCACCTTGAAGTTGCCCGACAGCATGATGCCGACGGCGGCGTCGGCCAGCATCTGGCCCTGGTAGTACACCACGCTTTGTCCGGCGTTCTTGTTGACGCTGCCGCCGGTGATGGGGAAACGCTTGCCCACGACCGTCTGGATCCCGGCCACCAGCGGGCCGTTCTTGGGTGAATGGGCGTCGGCGACCACGATGAGCAGTCGGCTGTCTCCCGTGCGGGGCAGGCGCCGCGCCAACTCCGCGCCGCCCGCGGCCAGCCGCTTCTCCAACTCGTCCTTGTTCTGTTCCAGCGTCAGGCCCGCCGTGTCGAGCTTCTCGTTGCAGGCGACCTTGACGTCGACGTCCTTGCCCGCGATCACCAGCACGCTGACCGACTCCCCGCCGGCCAGCCCCGACTGCAGGAACGAGCCGTACGTCGAGCCGCCGTGGATGAGCGTGGCTGTGAACACGCCCGCCACGCCGGCCAGCACCTGCGTCTTGCGATCCTTGCCCTCGTAGCACTCGCTGATGAGAACGGCCTTGACCGGCCGGGCGCCCACCTGGTCCTTGGCGGCCTGGGCGGCGGCCTTGCCCGCGGCGGCGGGGTCTTCGAGATCGCTGGACGCGGTCGCGAAAACGATCTGGCGGGACGCATCCGCCGGCTCGATGTCCCGCGGCGGGCTCACCGTCGCCGCCTTGGCCGCCGGCTCGACCGGCGCCACCGGCGCGGGCTTCTCGACGCCGTCGCACCCGATCAGAACCAGCCCCGCCAGCACCATCGTAACCGTCACTGTCCGCATCATGGCTGCTCTCCTGTCCTTGCACCAGGGATAACGAACCGCGGCGGAGGGTATTGGGAACTTGGGGACCTGCATGCCGGCAGCCCGCCTGCCGGAGGCAGCGCGCGTTCTTGCCTGAGGTTCAGCCGCGTGTGCCGTGGCGAGGCGACAGGCTGACAAGATCCGCCCATGGCGGCGGAGGCGCTTCAACAAGCGCACATGGTTTCCAGGCGCAGGCAGGAATGCCCGCGCTACTGTGCCGAACTGCAGAACCCCCACTCGATGCGGCTGTCGAACGCTGGCGTCTGCGTCCAGCAGCCGCCCTTCCACGGCGTCCAGGCCATGCGGAGTCGTTGGATCGGCCACAGGCCCGCACCCACGCCCCAGTCGCGGCGCGTCAGACTGTCGCCATCGTGCACCAGCACCGAGAAACAGAACTCGCGACCCGGCTCGGGCTCGATGGGGGTCAACTGCTTGACCGGCACGGACAGTTCGTAGAACGTCGTTTCTTTCTCGCGCCAGATGGCCAGCTTCGCCCCCGGCATGGTCTCAAGCGCGAGCGGATCGACAGGCTTATTGAGCGCATCGGCCGCCCCGCGGACCGGCTGGTCGGCCCGGGCCAGCACCAGGCACCTGGGGCCGTCCGGCGCGGCCGCCAGCAGCATCTCGTGCCGCCCCGCCTTGTCGCCCGCCTTCTCGGGCAGCTTCGCGTCGCGCGGGGCGATCGCGATCTGCACCGCGTCGGGATACACCATCGGCCCGTCCGCCATCGGCGTGTGCTTGTCCTCCCCCACCTCCACCAGCACCGAGAACGTCCGTTTCGTCCAAGCCGTCCGGACGACCGTGGATCGCCCGTACGTCCACCACGTGGCCGGGATCGAGTCCTTCCAGTCGTCCGCCTTCCCGTCGACCTGGATATCCAGGTACGGCGCGCTCGTGCAGACGATCCGTTGATCGCGCTTGGTCACGGGCGGTTTGCCCGCGGCCGGCAGCACCCGCAACTTCGCGCGGTAGGAGTTGTCGGGCGCGTTAACGCCCTTCTCGATGGCAAACGGCACGCGGATCGTCTGGCCTGGCGCCACCTGGATGGCCTGGGCCGTCTTGTTCAGCTTCCAGCCCTCGGGATAGTCCACCTCCAGCACGCCGGTGAACGCCTGGGCCGAATGATTGTACACCCGGACGTGCGTGAGCGGTCCGGTCGCCGGCGTGACCAGGAGCATCTCCGCGCGCAGGCCCAGTTCGGGCGCCCCCGCCGGAACAGCCGCCTGCGGCGCGCCACCGCAGCCGCCCAGCAACCCAGCCAGGACCATCGCCACGATCCATGTGTTCAGTCTTCTCATGTGATCTCTCCAGTGGCGGCATGATATCGAATCGCCCTGACCAATGCACGCCGGTTGTCGCGGCGTGCCAGGAGACAAGCAAGCGAGACAAGCAAGCGGTGGCACGTGCGACCGCCACGATGTAGAATCGCCGCAGGACCTCAAGCACAGGGAATCGACATGCAGAAAAGGATTGTACTGGCGATGACGATCGGCCTGGCGTTGCGCGCCGGCGCGGGCCTGGCCCAGGACGCGGCCGCCACCGACGTCCGGGTCCGCGAACTGATCAAGCAGCTCACCCATGACGACCCCCACCAGCGCGTCGCGGCCGCCGACGCCCTGGCCCGCATGGGCGAGGCCGCCCGCCCCGCCGTGCGCCCCATGCTCGAGGCCATGGTGGGCAAGTCCGCCTGGGTGGACTTCTCGCTGATGGACGGCCTGGCCGACCTCGGACCCGTCGCCCTGCCCACGCTGATCGAGGTGTTCGACAAGGGCCCCGACAACCTCCGCGCCCCGGCCGGACGGGCTCTCTGGACCATGGGCCACGCCGCCAAGGATGCCATCGGCGTCCTCGAGCGGGTCAGCAAGGACGAGTCCGCCCCGAAGAACATCCAGGCCCTGGCCGCCAACGCGCTTCAGAAGGTGCGCTCCGAACTGGCCGAGCGAAGCGTCGAGGTCGCCCAACCGCCCGAGATGCCTCCCTTTGCCAAGGTCAACACGCTGCCCGGCGCGGGCGAGTGGCCCGCCTTCCAGGGCCCCCGCCGCGACTCCATCTGCCGCGAGGGCAACCTGCTCCGCGAGTGGCCCGAGCAAGGCCCGCCGCTGCTGTGGAAGCTCGAAGGGCTGGGCAAGGGCCTGTCCAACATCGCCATCGCCGGCGGACGGCTCTTCACCATGGGCGAACGAGAGAACAAGCAGTACGCCCTCTGCTACGACCTGGCCGGCCGCAAGGAACTCTGGGCCGTCGAAGTCGGCACGAAGTACGAGTACGGCCCGCTCTCCACGCCGACCGTCGACGGCGAGCGCGTCTACGTCCTGAGCACCGACGGCAAGGTCTTCTGCCTGGCCGTCTCCGACGGCAAGGTCCTCTGGCAGCGCGACCTGGTCAAGGAGTTCGGCGGGAAGATGATGTGCGTCTGGAAGTACAGCGAGTCGCTCCTGGTCGACGGCGAGCGGCTCATCTGCACGCCGGGCGGGCCCAAGGCGATGATGGCCGCCCTGGACAAAACCACCGGAGGGACGCTGTGGCAGTGCGAGATGCCCTCGATCGGCGACCTCGGCGCCGACGGGGCCGGCTATTCCTCGCCCGTGGTCGCCGAGATCGCCGGCGTCCGGCAGTACGTCAACATCGTCGGACGCGGGGCCATCGGCGTGGAGGCCTCCACGGGCAAGTTCCTCTGGGGCTACAACCGCATCGCCTGCAAGATCGCCAATATCACCCACCCGGTCGTCCACGGCGACTTCGTCTTCGTCACCAACAGCTACAATACCGGCTCTGCCCTGCTGCGGGTGAAGCGTGAGGACGCGACATGGAAGACGGAGGAGGTCTACTTCCTGGCCCGACGGAAGTTCGAGAACCATCACGGCGGGGTGGTCGTGGTGAACGGCGCCGTCTACGGGGGCAGCGGACTGGATCGCGGCGAGCCCACCTGCGTGGACTTCGCGACGGGCAGGATCCACTGGAAGGCCAAGGCCCCCTCCAGCGGGTCGGCCTCCATCCTCTATGCCAACGGCGACCTGGTCTTCCGTTACGATCGCGGGCTGGTGGTGCTGGCCGAAGCCACGCCGCGGGAATTCCGCGTCAAGGGCAAGTTCCAGGCCCCGACGGGCGAAGGCCCGGCCTGGGTGCACCCGGTCGTCCATGACGGAAAGCTGTATCTGCGTCACAGCGATCTGTTGCTCTGCTACGACCTGAAGGACTCCTGACCGCCAGTGCGCCCGCGGCGCGACCCGCGGCGGTCGCTGCGAGCCTCCCGATAAACGATGACCCCCGCATTGGGGCCCATAAGGCTCTATTTTCAAGCGATTTACACCCCGGTCCGAGAGCTCAGATATTGCTAAAATATCTATTGACAACGTACGGACCGGGGGTAGACTAGATGTTGAAACAAGTCGCAATGGAGTTGTATGTACGCAAATCCTGAAGTGACTCACGCCAGTATTTGTTGCACCTGTGGTCTGTCGCAACCGGCATAGGCGCCTGGGACGTTCATGTCAAGAAGGCGCCAAGGAGAGAGGCGATGAACAGGCACGTCGGGCTGCTCGTGATCGCGGTTCTGGTTTCCTTCTCGTCTACGTTCGTTTTCGGCGCTACCGTTCTCGGCACCGGCTCAGGCGCGCTGCTGGGAGGCGACCTCACCGATCCTGAAAACGACATCAATGACAATGTCGCGGGCAACCCGCCCTACTACGGCTCGGGGTACAACTGGATCTCGGCCTCCGCCAGCCACGAGAACTGGTTCTCGCCCGGCGGGCCCAACGGGGCCGGCCTGAGCAACGAGGCCGCCCTGGACGTGTTCGACAACAAGGTCGGCGGCGGCTCGGATAAGTGGTACGGCGTCCCGCTGGGGAGCTGGGTCGCCGTCCAACTCGATCAGGCCTATCGCCTCACGCACTTCACCGTCGCCTCGGCCAACGACGTGCCCAACCGCGACCCGGACATCTGGTCCATCGAGGGCTCCAACGACGGGGCGACCTGGACGCCCATCTTCTCCTATAACAACGACGGCACCTCGCCCTGGGGCACGACGCGCTTGCAGGTCATCCGGTGGGACGGCGACGGCGCGGACTTCGCCAAGCCCGCTCCCTATTCCTGGTTCCGCTATAAGGTCGATTCGATCGTCTCCGGGGGCGATCCGCAGATCAGCGAGATCGAGCTGTTCGGCTATGCTTCCGCCGGCTCGCTCGTCTCGACGGCCAGCGGCAACTGGAACGCGTCCGGCACGTGGACGCCGAACACCGTCCCGACCGCCCTGCACGAGATCGAGATGGACGGCGAGACGGTGACGGTGGCCACCCCCGGCGCGGGCGGCTCGCTGCTCATGACCGGCGGGGCGTTGCAGCTCAATTCATCGCTGACGCTCAGCCGCGACATCACCGCTGTCGCCGGCGCGGTCACCTTCAACACCGGCGGGAGCCTCTCCGCCGGAACGGGCGGGGTGATCGCCTCGGCCAGCCTCACCGACTCCGCCGCTATCAACGCCGGCGGCCCGCTGAGCATTGGTACACTCGGCGTGGCCGGCGGCAAGACCCTCTCCACGTCCGGGGCGGGCCAGATCATGGTCGGCCTGGCCAACACCACCGGCAGCAGCACGTACAACGTGGCCGGCGCGCCGCTTATCCTGGACCGCATACTCGACGGCGCGACGGCAGGCACGCTGCTCAAGACCGGCGCCGGCGCCCTGGTGATCAACAGCTCCAACGCCAGCAACACCTCGGCCACCACACTGCGGGTCCAGGAGGGCGTGCTGCGAGGCATGGGCTCCACGTTGGGCGGCTCGACCTCGCTCGTGTTGGCCGGCGGACTGACGCAGTTGGCCGGGCCCATCACCACTAACCGGATCGACGCTCTCGACGAGCGGTGGTACACGGGCGACAGCGACGCCATGATCGACCCCACCAGTTCCTCCTGGAGCGGGCTGCAAGCGCCCTTCAGCACCTTCAACCTGACCGACGGGCTGTACTATCCCGGCGACAACAACGATCAGGCCTTCTTCGACCGCATGGGGCGCCGCGACAACTTCACCGGGGGCTGGTTCGGGCGGATCAACATCGCGGCCGGCACCGCCCTGCCGCCCGGCGTGATCACCTTCGGCACCAGCAGCGACGACGGGTCCTGCATCTACGTTGACCTCAACCAGAACGGGCAATTCGAGGCCTCCGAGAGGATCGTTAACAACGGCGGCTACCACGGCGTGCAGGCCGGCGTGGGCAG
>Ga0116148_1001656_pt1 | contig 23699 bp, 17 predicted proteins | sample AD_UKC055_MetaG_FD_89786 | JGI IMG/M metagenome (GOLD analysis project Ga0116148, IMG submission 89786) | Active sludge microbial communities of municipal wastewater-treating anaerobic digesters from USA - AD_UKC055_MetaG | ecosystem: Engineered > Bioreactor > Anaerobic > Digestate | place: USA... | reverse complement strand
TCGTGGCGGGCTGAAGAACAGAAACGGCTGCAGAGTCTCATATCGGCGATTTCACGCGACCTGAGTCAGGCAAATTCAGAAATGACGCAGATATCAAGCACGGGTGTACGCACCGTTGTTCTGTCGACACCACTGTATGTTAACAAAAATCTTTACAGCTTTGAGGCTGCCCCAAAATTTATGAAAGCAGACAGCCCCAAATGGGTATGCGTCGCGGCTTTTTCGATTTCCTATCCGCATATCGAAGCTAATGCAACTCTGATGTCAGCCGAGGAAGCCGGCAAATGGTCAGGGGTTTCGCTGTGGCTGAAAAACCGTGATCTCAGATATATCCGCACTGGCAGTCCGGAAACGTTTTCTTCTTCTCCAGACAGCCTCCCAGGTGGAATAAGCGGGGTCCCTGATCCGGCGCTCGTTGGTGATGGCAAGGCTTTTCTGCCAGACCCTGACCAGAACCGCAATCACGCTCATCATCTCTCGCTTGAAGAACTGGCAATTGTCGGAAGGGGCGCCGATGCCGCGCAACCGACCGGGATCGAGCTGATTTTTCGCAGTGCGCGTTATGAAAACGGCCAGAAGACTGATGCCGAAATAATCCAGAATTCAGTTGTCAGAGTTGCTTCTCAAACCCGGTTGATAACTTTTTGAGGTATCTATGAAAAGAATTGCATCGATTTTAATTCTGCTGCTGGTTTCTGTCTGGCCGGCCATGGCCCAGAATTCCGGCTTTCAATATGGTTACGTCGACGGGTCACGGCTGATCGCCATGCATCCGTTGATGCGCCAGTTTGATCCGCAGACCAGACGATTTGTCAACACGGTTTCGCAGCCATTGCCCTCAGAAGACCCGTCAGAATTCATCGCCCGTCTGCAGAAGCTTTTGCAGGAACAGAAGAATCTGTTGGCAAGGCTCGACGCCAATTACGCCGACAAGATCACCGGCAAGGGCATGGCGGCAAGAAAAGCCTGGTGGACCTTCTGGAAACGCCGCGAAAGCCTGCGCATCTATCATAATCTGATTCAGGAAGCCATTAATCAGGCGGCAATTCAGGGCAATTTTTATCTCAACATGCCCTCAGACTGGACCCTGATGCCGGTAGTCATGGCTATTTCAGCGTCAATACGTGACGCCTGTGAGTATTTGCGCACCAGTAACGGGCTCAATGTGGTTTTTGATACTTCAGTTTTTCTGCAGAAACAGCCTGAAATTGCACCAGGCATGCTTTTTCCAAACCGCCACTGGCAGATATGGGGGGGCGGCAGTATTAATGGCGAAATGCTTCAACAGACAGGTTGGGCCATGAAAGATTGTGTGACGCGCATGCTGCCCGACAGGTCTGGTCGGCCTTATGTTGCCGGTGCCATGGACCTCAACCCGCTTGCAGTCTCTCTGCTTGAGAATATCACCTTGCCATCGGCTGATCTGCCCGATGAACAATAGAAAGAGGGGAAAATGATTAGAATTCAAACTCTGATAATCACTGTAATACTGGTTTTCTGCCAGATCATGCCGTCTATGGCCGCTCCGGCCATGTATTTCGTCGATTACAAGCTGTTGGTGGCCCTGCATCCGAAAATGGGCAATTTTGACATGGTGCTCGAACGCCATCTGCGGTCTGATATAAACTTTGCAGACATGGATCAGCTCAACAGAGTTAATCTGCAGGTCGCCAGTCTCAGTATACAGGCGCATCAGCGGGTTGAAACACTTATGCGTGATCTTGACCGTGTTGATCTTGAACTGGCAAAGATCGAAGAAAAGGTGACCGGTCAGATTTCTGATTTTGACAATGAACGCGGCCAGTTTCAGGGTGACAATACCCGCCGGGCGCAGCAGACAAAAATCGCCCAGCTGCAGGGGCAGCGCCGACAGATCGACGACAAAATCATACAGGTCTGGGATGAAGTTCTCAATCCTCTCTACCTCAGCCGCGCTCAGTCGAAACAGATTACCGAAGGAGTTCTGGCCGAAATCGACCTGATGCTTGAAACGATGGCCCGCCAGCTTGGCGGAGCGGTGATCATGGACAGCGACTACCAGGCCATGCCGATTATTCCGGAAAAAGTGACCTCAGCCCCGGTGGTGGGTGCTGATCCCTTAAGCATAAGGCTTTATCAGTCGTTGTTAAATTCAAACCTTGTCGGCGATGTTCCTGACTTTTACAAGCGTGACCCGCAGCTTGCACAGTATGCATCGGCAATGCGCCGTGATATCGAGCAGAGTTTCGACCGCAATATCGCCGGGCAGATATCGAAAAGCCCGCTTTTTGGTCAGGTTGTCAGGCCACGGGGCCGAATGGTGCTGGCTGGTGGGCAGAATCTCGATCTGACCCGCCAGGCACTCGAACAGATTTTCAAAAAATACGCGGTGCGGGCTGATATTGCCGCACGAATTCTCGCTCTGATCAAGTGATTTGCAGGAGGCTGCCATGAAAAGAACGGTGTTGTTTCTGTTGCTTCTGGCTCTGCCGGCGCTGGTTTCAGGCCAGGCGATCGAATACAAGAGAAATGGCGAATGTTACCTTCTGATAGGTCACAACGACGCCAAATTCAGGGGCGTTTACCGTCTCAATAACCCATCGGGAGAGGCCGAGGGCGAACCGGTCGGTGACAAACTCTTTGACCCGCGCACTTCTTACGGTATTTCAGTCAATCTCGACCGCAAGGTCTACACTTTTTCTGAAAATAAAGCGCCGACTTTCACTCTCGGCAACTGGCAACTCGAGCGCCTCATGAAAAAGCCCGGCGATGTCGGGCTCTGGGGTGCCCATTGTGATACCCGCAAAAGCTATTACGTCAGTACCGAAGGCATAACTCATAATCAGGCCGGTCGACCGGTTTATACAACCAGCGGGCCGATGGGCGGCAAAGCTGAAAACCTCTCATGGGACCCGCAAAACGTCTCATGGGACTGGTCAGGCATCGTAAAACCCACAATTAAAGAGACAAACCGCTGGTATTTTCAGAAAACCGCCGTTTATTGTGACCAGAACTGCATCTATACAAATGGCTCTTCAGATGCTTTCTGGCTCTACTTTGTCGGAGTAGATGGCAATGGCTACGGCAAGATACCTAACAACTCATGGTGGCAGTCACGCGACAAAGACCCGAGTAACCGCCCGGGTAACCTGTTCTACTGGGATCGCGTTTACCGCAAATACACTTACTACAACATGAATTACTGGAACAAGGCCATGGGCGTCTGGTCTGACAGTAAGCCGGTTTACAGTGCCGACGCCGGTGTGGCCGACAGTATTTTTGACGAAATCGTCAAGCGCTCGCGTATTTCTGCCTGTTTGAACTGTGTCTGCGTCAATGGCAGCGGCGACCAGGATTTCTCGGCAAAGCCGAAGTATATTTCGCTGGCCATGTCGCCATTCGGCAGAATGTATCTGTATTCGCGCACACAGAACAGCAGTTCTGACGGAGAAGTCAGACTGAACGGCACCAAAGTCGACCCAAACAGCGGCAATATCAGAGGTAAAGTAAATGATGTCACAACGCAGTGGGTCGGGGTTTCGGTGCGCAGCAAAGCCGATGATTTTATCTACCTCCTCGGAACCAACCTTATCAAAGAATGGCTTTACAAGTTCAACATCAAGCCAGCCACTCTGAACATCAAGTCGGTTGCAGTATCTGACCAGTGGTGGCTTGAAGGTGGCATCGTCTACGCCTATGATGAAGATGAAGGTGCCGCCTACCAGTTTATGAGAAATGATAAAGCCGGCAACAATACCTGCAAAAGCACCCCTAAAAAAATCACGATCGGCAAGGGCGTAGATGCCATCAAAGCTGACGGAAACGGCCATCTGTTTTTTGCCAAAACCACCATGGACCCGGTTACTGCCGGTGGGCTCGGCTGGTCGCATCTTGACAACTTTTATTTCTACCAGATTTATGGTGGGCGCGCTTACGGCTATGCTTTCTTCAAGCAGGCGGTATATAAGACCGTTTTTCGCCAGGAGCTCGGTGCTGTCTCGAATGAACAGATCGGCCACGTTCACATCGGAAACAATATGTACCGAAGAGCTTTCAGTGTGCCTCAGGCAGAATACCCCGGCATTTCAAAGGGAAATATTGCTGGAAAATCTAGCAATCCGTGGTGGGTATGGCAGTCGCCATACCAGCAGACCAGCGTTGTTTCAGATCCTAATCTGGTGCAGCTTGGGGTAATAAACGTCGCCAAACCGCCTGACATGTTAAAACCAAACGGCGAACTCGGGATGGTGGACATTGTCGGGGTTGAAGACATCAAGCCAGGCTTCAAGTTTCTTTCTGATGAAGTGAATCAGGGTATGTACACATTCAGGGTCGAAAACCCGCCATACTGGGAAGGCCGCAACAATATCGCCACCCCCGGAAAGACCAAGTGGGAAGGCGACCGCAACAATAACGGCAAAGAAGGCGGCTTCGTTTCTTCGTTGATGAACACCTCTGAAATGACTGATTCTTCGCCGGAGGTTTTATATACCTGGCGTATTTACAAGATCCAGGATGCATTCGGCAATCCGCCGGCAGATGGCCCACAGCTGGTTAAAGAATTTGTCGATTCAACCGGTTCTGGTCTGATGTATTACTTTAGATCTGGTGTTTACCAGATAATGTGTTCGGCAAAGTTCAAATACTACGATTACAACATTCTGCCATTTGGTTCGACGGTTGAAGATATCAACAACTGTATCAGGCCTGCCGGCAGCATGCAGCAGGCAAAAGCTGTTGCTGTCGACCCGGGCATCAATGCTTCAAGCTTCCCTGGGCTAAAACTGCCTCTTCCCGCCGATACCGCAGTCACAATTCTCAGGGTAAACCGCCAGCTGCCACCGCCTACCGGCAAAAAGGTCGATATTCAGGTTAAAGCGGCCACAGGCTGGAAAGACCCGAGCCTTTCGGGAACACTCAAATACCACGTGGTCAAAGAAGACGTGGAGTATGAATGGCGCCTGAAAGGTGACCCGAAAGATCCGGCATCGAGCTATATGCACGATCTCTATAATCTGCCAAAGATCACCAACAGCAACATGGTTCCGAATACCCTCGGCTGGACCAAAAACATGGGTGCTCAGTATGAATGGACCCTGAGTCTGACCCTGCCGGACGGCACCATTTATCCGGCCCAGGAACTGTCTAAAGTCAGCTGGTCGTCTTCTGATGCGTCAATCAAGCTCAAACAGGAGTTTCCTACTGACCCGGTCATGGGCAAACTTCTCTGCAAAGCCTATCGCGAATGGGAATACTGGGAAAATACCTACGAAGATGATGGCAGCTACAAAGGCCAGGAAAGAAGAAGCGGCAAGGTTGAATATTCAGGTGAAGTAGACGTACTGGTCATCGACCAGACAGTTCCTAAGATTGTTGCAGTTAACGGTAAAAAGCTTACCGGCACCCCGCTCGACCCGATTTATCTCGCTGAAACCGGTGGTTATGTGACCGATAAACTCTCTTACGGCGGATATACCAACCCCGGCAGCTTTTCAATTCTCGTTGAAGACAACAATATTTACGCCAATATGACTGCACTTGCACCGGTCGCTGCTGCTGACCGCCTGCATAACCGTGGTCTGAAGCAGACCGCGACATTCTTTTTCGAAAGAGGTTCTGGTAAGGAACTTTTTCCGAAGAACATGATAACCGGAACCTATGCCGGTTCTGCCGAAGAAAAACACTATTCAAGCCCCGGCGTATCGACAGTTGCCGACATCGGTACGGTCTGGACGCCGAATGCCACATACAAGGTCATGCGCAAGCCTCAGCCCTACAAGGCAGGCGATACCAACAGCTATGTTCTCTACGTATTCAATGTTACCGACTGGGATCACCTGCAACCCGGCGTTTCCGGCGATTTCATGACTGACCCGACGCGCTGGCCGATCGACTTCGCCAACAACAGCACGCTTTATCGGGCGAGCGGCGCCCTTTCTTATCAACACCCGGGTTACGCGATCATGTTCCAGGCAGCTGACAGTTCTGGTTTCCAGAGTGTCAGAATGCACCTTGGCAATGTCTGGGTGCGCGATACACTGTTGCCGATGGTTTATACAAAGACTGTCGATTACATCAAGTCTTTCGAAGAACTGCAGCCATTCGGCATCGACAAATACCTGGTTAAACACCCCTGGAAAACCCAGACCGGGTTCCCGTGGTATGGCAAGCTGCCGAATGATCAGGCGGTCTGGCAGGTAAAAGCTGACGGTCGCTACCCGTCTCTCAACGACCTGATGGGGGTTCCGCCAGGGCTGAAAGCGAAGCTGGGCGCCCCATACCACCCGCCGATCATTCAGGAAGGCATGGAAATCTTCATGGAAGCGACTGCTGCCGACAATATCAAGGTTTCTGACACCTTTATCCCGTTGATTGAGGTCAAAGGGCCGACGGGGCTTTATACAGAAGGAACGCCGGCGCAGATCAACGAAACCTCGGGTTCGACGCAAAAAGTGCGCCTGCTGCTTCAGAAATCAGGGGTTTACGATGTGACTCTGACCGCTGAAGACAATGCTCTTGATTTTGCCGGCAAGGCTGCCCCGAATCGGCGCTCGGTCAAGTTCGGCGTCGTAGTTGGCCCGGCCACCATGGAAATCAGGGTGCTCGACAAGAAAAACACCGATTTCTGATGAATAAACTCCGGCCTGCCTTGTTTGTATGTCTGTTGCTCGCCGCCGCAATAATTTGCGGTGGCCGGGCTGCCGTGGCGTGCAGCGATTATGTGCATCTGTGGCGGCCGGTGACCGAAGAGCGAAGCGCGATGTGCGGTGCCGAGGGTGTCGCACATCTTCTTCGGCAGCTCGTCAGCGAAAAGATCAGTGGCGATAAAATGCTCTGGGATGTCGGCTTGAGCCCCGATACTCAGATAAACGCATCTTTTGTCGCTGAACTGCAGCGGGCGGTCGAGATTGCCGGCAGTGATACCTTCAGGTGGACTGCCGATGGTTCGCCCTTTGCCGGAAATGGCGAATCGCGCCCCTCGATCTGGCTCGATTTTGTTAAGCCGGAGCGGCTCGTTTACATCTGGCGTGACGAGAACCGGCCGCCTTTCGCGATGTTTCGCACCGGTGAGCTAGATACAGCTCAGATCAGAGTTCTGGTGATGTCTGCTGAACGACAGGTTCTCTACATTGATGAGGTGCAGTATATGTTTTTGCTTGAGAGCGATATAATGCTGCCAACCTGGCTGGCAAACGGCGGTGCCTGGTTCAGACGTGTCTCACTGAAAACTTTCGATATGGCACAGAGACATGAATGGACACTGTCGGTTCCTTCTGACATGGAAGACATCAATACCATCCCGTCAGATATCCGCCGCTTCTATTTTGGCGATGTGCCCGATGATCGGGCCAGATTTATAAGTAATTACCAGTAAAAAGTTAAAATCGGCAGAAGTGCAACAAAACTTCTGCGAAAAACGTAACCATAAAAACGGTACCCGGAGGAAATAATGAAGACAGTTCGAATTTTAGCCATCAGTTGTATGCTTGCCGCAGCATTCATGTTTGCGGGTTGTGGAAACCAGTCTGTTCCTGTTGCAAAAGTAGTCAGTTTGAGCGGCCAGGTCGAAGCCAGAACCACGGCTGACAAGAATTTCAGTGCCGCCAGTGCCGATCTGCAACTGATGGCCGGTGGTGCGGTCAGAACCGGCAAGAATTCTGCCGCAAGCCTGCTGACCGTTGCAGATTCAGCGAAGGTTGACGTTGCTGCCGATTCTTATTTCGAAGTGCGTGCCGGCAATGACAAGATTGGTTTTCAGGGTGACGGCAAGGCGGTTTTTGATGTCAATAAGCAGCAGAAGTCAATTGTTGTAGAGACACAGCATGGCAATACCGCGGTTTTGGGCACCAGATTCGGGCAGTTCATCTCGAGCAGTTCCTTCGAACTCTACGTTGCCGAAGGCAAGGTTGAATTTACCAGCCAGGCTGGCGAAAAACGCCAGGTTGGCGCCGGTCAGCAGCTGGTCTGGAAAACTTCTGAAGCTCTGCCGGCTGTTGCTGAAACCAATGTGGTTGAATCAGAAGCATTTTTTGGCTCAGGCGACAAGGGTTTTGAATTTAACCGCCGCTGAAGTGGTCGATTAATTTTTATAGAAGCCGGTAATGATGCTGATTTTTTCAAAAACTTCGAAACTGCTGCAGCGCATGGCAGAGATTTTTGGCCGGCGGCTGATTGCTTTGACAACGGGAGCGCTGGTTATTCTGCTGCTCCTGATTACAGTATTGCCTGGCAGTTCTCTTTCGCTTGAAAACTGGTTTTACGATCTCAAGCACCTTGTTGCCTCCAGGTTTCGTAAGCCACATGCATCACTGGTTGTAGCCGGTATAGATATGCAGACTCTTGAAACGGCAAAAAACCGCTGGCCATGGCCAAGAGAAAAAGTCGCTGAGGTTATAGACCGGCTGGCAACCTGCCGACCTCGTGCAATAATTCTCGATATTCTTTTTCAGAATGAAGATACTGAAGCCGGTGATGCGGCTTTGATGCGCGCCATTCGTCAGGCCGGCAATATTCTGCTGGTAGCGGTTATGGAAGAAAAATCAACCCCGCAGGGTGTGAGTTTGAAAAGGTTTTCTTCGCATCAGAAGGTTGTCGGCGCAGCGTTGGCAGAAGGTTTTGTCTGGGGTATTCTTGATTCTGACGGCAGATTGAGGCAATTTAAGCTGTCTGACCAGCGTCTGATGGCGTCAAGTTGTGCTGTCGAGGTTGTAACCAGATTTTTTCCGGAACTGGGCGATCACATTAAACATCTGCCGGAATCGGCGCCGGTGGTATTTGCCCGTGCCAATGGAGGGATTCCGGTTATTTCTGTGCTTGATATTCTGCAGAATAAGCCTGGTATTTCTGAGTTTATCAGAGATCGTGTCGTTATTCTCGGGGTTACGGCTCAGGCGGCGCACGACTATCATAACACCCCACTTGGAATCGTTGCCGGCGCCGAAATTCTGGCGTCTTCTTTCGATACTCTTCTTTCCGGGCGTATAGGCAAAAATCTTCACCGTAACCTGCCTTTGCGAATCCTGTCGATGTTTGCGGGCGTTCTTATTTCCCTGCAGCTGATTCTGGTCTGGAAGGTGGTTTTTCTGTTTCCCCTGATAATAGCTGTTTTGCTGGCACTTATGCTTGCGACTACCGAGTTCTGGCTTTTGCACCTGCCACTGGCACCTTTCCTGATGGCTACTTTTCTTGTTGCAGCGATGCTTTTCGCGGGGCGTTATCTCGACCACCTTTTTGCGCTGCAGGATATGCGCCACGAAGCGCAGAATGCCAAAGAAGTGCAGGAACGGCTGTTGCCGCGTAATCAGCTTTCCTGCCGCGGCTATTCAGTTTGTGGTGTCTCACGCTCTGCCAATGAATTATGTGGTGACTATTTTGACTATTATCTCATCGATGAGCGTTACATGCTTGTTTTTATCGGTGACGCCACCGGGCATGGTATTTCGGCGGCACTGGCGATGTCGGTTGCCAAGTCGGCAATGCTTGCGGCGGTTCATCTCAAATATTCGTCTGTGCAGATAATTGAATTGATCAATCGGGTTTTATTTCAGGCAATGCAGCAGAAAGTTTTGATGACTGCTGCCCTGATGTGGCTTGACACCGAAACCGGTGAATTTTCATACCATAATTGCGGGCATCCTTACCCTTACCTGCTGTCGGCTGATGGAAAAATTTCCCAGATTTCATCAGCAGGTACTTTTTTGGGGAGAAAGCCAGATTTGAAGGTTAAAGCTCCTTTTGCCAGTGTTCTCAAGCCAGGCGAAAGACTTGTTTTTTATACTGATGGTATTGTCGAGTCATTTCCGGGGTCGACCGATAAAGATGGCTTCGAATTATTCAAGACTTATCTGTCTGAGCGGCCGAAGGAAAATCTGCATGAGTTCTGTAACGAAATCGTTGTTTCGCACCCCTTTTTTGCTTCAGGGCTTCCGCAGCCCGATGATTTTACAGTTGTGACGATCGAGCGCGGGGTATAGATGAAAAATTTCTGCAACAAAATCTCAAGTCCTTTCGTATATTTTGATACCTGTACAGAACTTTCAGACAGGGAGGATAGATGAAACCTTCAAGAATGAGGCGGGGCATGGCTCTGCCTTTTACCATAGTTGCGATGGTGGTGGTCATTGGCTTTATCATGACCATGAGCCGCATGAATCAGGGTGTTAAAAACCAGATTTTTCATACCAACAATCATCAGCTGTCGTTTTTGATGGCTTACTCTGCTTTATCCAGGGTTTGCGCCAAAATTCATGCGTTTTCATGGGCCAGCCGGCCGTTTGCGACTGCCCCTTATGCCGAAAATAAAGTGGCTCTGCAGGGTGGCATTATGATCTGCTTGTCGAAAACAGCAAAGATCGCGAATTTCAGGCTGATGTTTATGTAAGAACGCACTTGGCCGGGATTTCGCGCATGTATTTCTGGCGCGTCAGATTTAACGATGATTTGCTCGACGTTTCGAACCAGATTTTTGTCGAGGCTTTTTTAAATGCTGATCCAAAAGAATTTCCGGTTGCCGGTAAGGCCAATCCTTTTGCTAAAAAGGTCGAAGACCTGCTGACGCAGCGCGCCGCCAATCAGAAAAAATCTGACCTGCTGGCCCGCGAAGTAATCAGGCTGAAAAAGCCGAACGACATTATCAAAGAGCTGAACGGTCGGCCTATCGAAGCTCCTGACGGCAGTTTTCCACCAACTCCTGAAGATATGGCGCTGGTAGCCAGGGTACCGGTGCCTTTGCCAGAGATGCCAACTCTTCCCGGGTCTGAAAAACCTGATACGGCCGGCCCGAATCCGGCCAGGCCGCCATCCAGCTATGACTCGATTGTTGGCGTCGACATGAATGCCAAGATGAAAAGCGTTCTAACCTCATCTGAAAACGCCAGTAAATTGAATGATGAAGCCTGGAAAAAGATTGAAGAACAAGGTTCGGCAGGCATAGGAGAATACCAGGTTCTGGCCGATAAAGCGGCTGAGTCGAGAGAGGCTGCCCACAAAGATATGTCTGATCTTATCAAAAGTGCCCAGACAGGCATAGAAGATGCTCCCAGCACTGGAGCAGCCCGGGCAATCGAGGAAATGGTTTCTCAGACGGTGGTTGCCGGTATTCAGAATCTTTCAGGCCTGATCGGGAGAACCATGGAACAGCTTGAAGACAATGCCGGCATGGAATACCTCGATAGTCTGCCGACTGCTGAACATGTTGCCAAGCTTTTGAATGACTGGGAAGGCTATCTGGGGCATCTGAACACCGAGGTTGAGCGACTGAACTCTCTTGCATCAGAGATAGGCAGTTTTCACAAAAGTGCCGAGGTTGAAGAGGCTCTGGCAAAGGCTCTGCAGTCCGCCCAGGAAAACCGTGACAAGATGGCAGAGCATGTTGAGGCAACCAAAAAAAGGCTCGAAGAACTTATCAAAAAAGAAGAAGAAGAGGCTGATCAGCAAATGCAGCAGGAACAGGAAGGAGCCGGTGACGGCGCATGAAAAGGCTTAATTCTGCTACAACTCTGGTTGAAGTTCTGGTGGTAATTGGTCTGATCGGGCTGATAGGTGTCGCCGGCATGCGTTTTTTCACTTCGGTCAACACCAGCCAGAAGGCTTTTTCCCAGCAGGCAATTCTTCAGATGGAATCACGCAAGGCATTTGACCAGATTATCGACCAGATTCGCGAAGGTACCGATGTCATTCGGCCGGCAACCGGCGAAACTCTGCATTATATGGTTTTTCGCGACCTGATAAATCAGGTGAACATGCTGTATCTTGAGCCGAACAAAGAGGAATCTAATCGGCTCAAACAAAGGGTTTATCGCCTTATCTCGTATTGCAACGATTTTTCGGGGCTTTATAAAAAAGAAAACGAAAAGATCCTGCACAACTCGATCAAGCAGGTGCGTTTTTCGAGCCTTTCACCATCGAGTGTTCAGGTTAATGCCACGGTTGTCAGCGACAAGGGCGAATACCAGTTTCTTGCCCATGTTGGTCTGCTGAATGTCGGGGGTATCGAATGAAACAGCGTCGCGCGATGACATTGGTTGAAATTACGATTGGCTTTGCCATTCTTACCGCGATAAGTGCTTTTTTTATCAGCTTCATGACCGCTTCTTCAAAAGAAATATCTTTTTCTGCCGACCATTTCAACGCGATGGTTCTTTCGCAGAAAGTCAGTGAAGATCTGCTTGAAGAAATAGCACTCAACCCCTATGGCCTCGAAACTCTCGGAATCGATGAGACGATCAAGTCAAAACATGACGTCGTCGATGGTAGTTCAGTGTTCTTCTCGTTTATTGAAGACCGTAACGAACCATGGGGTCTTATCGAGCCGGCTAAGGATGGCATGATCAACAGTTCGATGCAGCCGCTCTACGATTCTGTAAAGAAGTTTAAGTTCGGCGTCTCCGGTTCCCGCCTCGCTAAAACTGGCGACCACGAAGATCGCAATCTGGTCGCCTGCAGTATTGATTTTTCGTGGAGCGCTAAAACCGGAAAAGGTTCCTACAACAATTCTTTCGATCTTTTTTCGCCGGTTTCTGCCAAAAAGGTTTCACTGGGGGTGAGTCTTAATGAGGCCGAGATCGATGCGCGCATTCCGGCCGAAGTTTATATGAGGCCTGCTCAGACAGTTGGTGAACTCGCAACGGCCATTGGTGAAAACGTTGAGGCAATACTCGCAGTCGGGCGGATTTCACTGATCAGCAGGGATTTTATCAACTCGCAGTTTTATCGTGATGCGAAGGAAAAAATAAAAGGCCTGCTCGCTAAGCTTTCTACTTTGCCTCCCGAAGAAACCGAAGAGATTTTCGAAACCCGTTTGCAGCTGGCAAAGACCTGGTATGAACTTGCAAAAGTGTGTTTTCAGATCGTCAGCTATCTTGAACCTCACTTTGCAACCCTGCAGCTGCAGGGAAAATTTGACGGCAGCTCTGGCAGCGGCTTCAACCCGATCAGCTTTCAGCAGAATCTGATGAGTGTACGTATTATTTATGAGTATTTTGTCGGCTCGATCGTGCAGGCCAGATACTATTATTACCTTCTGCTTGGGCCTGATATGGTGGCTCTTAAGGGCAACAAGGCCCAGATGCAGATTATTCAGAAGCTGATCGATATTTATCGGGTTACCTCGATTCTGCCAACCCGACCGCAGGGCATGTCTGAATACCGCAGTTTTCTGGAACGGGTGCATGCCCTGTCAGTCAATCGCAATCCTTTTCTCAATCGCATGGTTAACCACGAGCTTAAACTGGTAGGAAACCGCAAAAACTGGCTTGAACACTACCCGAATCTGGCCCGTATCGATGATATGGTTGCTGGCAAAATGCCGGGAGTTCTGGCATTTATCAAAGCCAGAACCGTTGGCATGCTCACCAATTGAATTGCAATCGGGGGCGGATTTGTTTATAATCAGGCTCCAAATCAATTTTCTGGTGGGTCATGACAACTTTTTTACTTAAATCTCTGGGCTGCAAAGTCAGTCAGTATGACGGTGAACGCATTGCCGAAAAGTTGCGCGGTCACGGCCTGCAGCAGGTAGAAGATCACCCCGATATTTTCATTCTTAACGGTTGTTCAGTAACCGGTCGTGCTTCGCAGAAGGTCAGACAGACTCTGCGGGCAGCCCGGCGTAACTGGCCTGCTGTCAAGCTGGTTCTGGCAGGGTGTGAGGCGCGCCTGGTAACACAGCGCCACGAAGAATTGCCAGACATTGACTGGCTGCTGAAAGATGGTGAGGTCGCCTCGATAACAGCCATGCTGGCTGCATTGGGGCTTGACGCCGATTCTGCAGCGGTTGCCGGGAAAGCTTCTCTGCCTGTCAGTGCCAAGACCAGAGCTTTTCTGAAAATTCAGGATGGCTGTAATCAGTTCTGTTCTTATTGTATTGTGGCCTATCTTCGCGGTAATGAATGGTCGCGGCCAATCGATGATGCCGTCGCCGAAGCCCGCTCGCTGGTGGCAGAGGGGCACCGTGAACTTGTTCTTACTGGCATTCATCTCGGGCACTACAAACCTTCGCTCTTACACCTGCTGCGTGAACTTGATAAGGTTGAAGGGCTCGAGCGTATCAGACTGAGTTCGATCGAGTCGGTCGAAGTAACTGATGAGCTGATTGACTGGGTTGCCACATCACCAAAAGCCTGCTGGCATTTTCATCTGCCGCTGCAGTCCGGTTGCGATAAAATTCTCGAAGCCATGCGCCGGCCGTATAAAACCGCCGATTTTAAAGCCGTTGTTGAGAAAATTCGGGCCAGAATGCCTCTGGCAGCCATAACTACTGACCTGATCGTCGGGTTTCCTGGCGAAACAGAAGTTGAATTCTCTGAAACCCTTAAGTTTCTAGAAGATATCAGGTTTTCGCGCATTCATATTTTCAGATTCTCGCCACGCGATGGCACGCCGGCTGCAACCATGCAGGGTCAGATCGATAACCAGACCAAAATCGCGCGTTCTGATCAAGTTGAAAAAATATGGAAAGCTTACGCTGCCGCCTTTCACGAAAAGTTTATAGGGCAGAAGCTTGAAGTGCTCTGGGAAGCAATCGAAAACGGTGTATTGTGTGGTTTTTCGCGTGAATATGTGCCATGCCGACTGACCATGGGAGATGAAAAGCTTTTGAACCATCTCAGTCAGGCCGCTGGCCAGAAACTGACAGACGGCGACCTGCAGGTAACAATTTGAGGGGGATCTTATGTTCGTAAGGCTGCGTTTTTTTTGTATGCTTTTTCTGGTTTTTATTTCTGCAGCTTCTTCCGCCTCAGAAAGTCAGGGGCTTTTTGTTGCTGCAACCAATGTGAGAATGCGCAAGGCGCCGACCGTTTCGGCCGAAATGGTTGAGACTCTTGCTTTCGGCACTGCAGGTGCGATTGTCGAAAAGTCGCCGACGAAAGAATCTATCTCTGGCTATGAAGATTTCTGGTATCAGATCAGAACCGAAAAAGGCTCTCAGGGCTGGGTTTATGGTGGTTTTGCCAGGACTTTCAACGACAGCGGTCGCGTCAGGGCAGCAGCAGACATGATTTTTGAGCGTCTCAGCAAGGAACATCTGAAGCTTGAAGATTTATCGCAGGTTTACGATTTTGCTGCCGCACAGGTTAAGATCGCTTCTTTTTCGGCCGATGCCGCCCGCATTGAACTTGCTTATCTTCAGTCGATTGAAGCGGTTCTCATGCAGCTATGGCGCGATGAAAAGGAACCCGATGCAAAACATCGTGCCATAGACGAAAATCAGTCGCTGATTTATCTGCACGAATGTGCCGCCAGGCATTTTGTTAAGCCAGAATCATACTGGAATCTTGTTGAAAAATATGCCGCTTTTCCTGATGTTGCAGATGATATCGCCTGGGCAGCCACCTCAGCCCAGCAACAGGGCGAGACCGAGGGTGACCCTCTCGCTTTGATGCTGAGATTTGAGAGGTCGCACGCTCTCTATATTGAAAACTTTCCGAATGGCAGACACATTGAGAAAGCATTGGGCGCTGGTGACGAGACCATGATTTATGTTGCCGACAATATTACGGCCGATTATTTTGGCGAAAACGGCCAGAAAGCACGCGACAAGTTTATCGAAAAGCTGACGGACTACGCCAGGCTCGTAACAACTACAATAGATTCCGGGGCCAAAAAAAGCTATTTGAGCAGCCTGGCGCTGATCAGAAAAAAAATCGGTCACTGACCGAAAGCGTTACTTTCTGTCTGCTTTTTTCTCTGCCTTTTTGCCTGCCTTTGCCATGCCGGGTCGGGGCTTTCCAGGTTTTTTAGCTGCTTTTTGCGGGCCGCGTTCTGGTTTTTCGGGCTTCCCGGTTTTTGGAGCCGGCCTGTTGGCGGTTTTTTCAACTTCGCTGGTGTCGCCCTCTACGAGTGAAAACAGGGCGTTGGCTACCGATTCTTTGTGCTCGAGCATCATGACTTTGGCGGTTTTACCTTCGCCAAAAAACATCTGACCAAGTTTTTCTGAATCGATGTTTATCACCAGACTCAAAACCCGGTCGCCGTGCTCGAGAAGAAGGCTTTCTATGTTGCGCATAAATCTTTCGGCGCCGTCGTTGCTTATCAGAAGCAGACGGGAAACCCGGGAGCCTCTCTGGCCGCCGGTTTTTTCGTCGACGAGGCTCAGTCCGTGCGCCTGAATTTCGAGACTGCGTTCGATCAGTTCGAAGCCCCTGACGATACGGCCCCGCTTGTGTTCGAGCTGCAGGGTTCTGATGAATTTTTCAGATGCCGGCAGAAAAACTGCTTCGGTCTGGGCTTTTGGCCAGAGTTTTTTAAGATTATGGTTGAGCAGTTCTTTTATTGCCGGCCCGCGCGGGTCGCTTTCTACCATTCTGGGAAGCTTTAATTCACTTTTCACGGTTTCACCCTGTCTGAGAGGTTTTTGGCGGTTCAAACCGCCTGCTGACATAATACCAGAAAATTTTACATCAGGCTCTTTAAAAGCTTGCACAAAAGTACTAATATAATCAGCGAATTTTCCGGCTCTGTAAAATCTTTTACTGGCGCGTTTTTTGGTGGTGCCGAATCTTTTCTGGCGCTGAATAAAAAGGGAACCTGACATGAAAAAAATCACGATAAATCTGTTTGTATTCATAACGCTTTTTGCCAGTCTGCTGCTGACCGGGTGTTCTATACCCGGCTCTTCTGGCACGCCGGTCGAAGATGATTCGGTAACTATAAGCGGGGTCGTCGGTGTGCCTCAGGTTGCTGCCAGCGGTATTCTGGCGGCAATTGGCGAGACGAATTCACCCGATGCCTTTGCGCGTTTTGTCGCCAGTGCTGCCTGCCAGGTTAACGGTCGGGCGGTAACTTATTCGCTGAATGCCGATACCCGGGTTCTTACGGTCGAAAAACTATCGCCAGCTGCTGCTTATAATGTAGAGCTGCGCTGTAATGGCCTTAAACTTAGAGCTTTTGCTCCTCATACCGGTAGAAAAGTCAGCCTGCCAATGGGTGTGTCTCTCAGAAGTTCTGCCGACTGGCATCTTCGTGATGCGCTGGCAAAAGACGCCAATATCGCACATGATCAGCTCAATGACTATCAGGTTAAAACCGCTTTGCTCGATTCTCTCGCCGGTTCGATGCAGGCTGAGCTGAAAAAGTCGACAATGACGACAGCCGCTTTCGATAAGCACGTTTCTGATGCGACAACTGCGGCAATCAGCGGGAAAGCATTTTCGGACTGCATGCAGCGCTCGACTACAGCCTTTTCTTATTCGGGCGAATATTCGGGCAAAGTTTTTTATTATCTGCAGAATGCCTCAGGAAAAACTGTTGCAGCGGTTCAGGCCGTGGCAAGTATGACCTGTTTGCAGAGCGGTAACCAGGTCAGTGGCTCAGTAACTATTTCACCGACCGGCCTGGTGCCGCTGGTAGAAAAACCAGGCGTTCAGGAGCCGGGCAAAACCGCCTTTGCTTTCTCGGGCACGGTGAACAGCTACTTTCTTACCTTCATTCGTCGTGGCACACTTGGCCCGCTGGCCGGAAAAAATCTCGACAGCTGGTTTATCATGCCCGTGAGAGGGGGGCTGGCGGTCAAGAGCGATAACCTCGATACCGCCTACTACACCGGGCTGGTCACCCGGCCGGGTGAGTTTCTGCTGCAGAAAAAGTGAGATCATCAGGGTTTAGTTTGTTCATGCCAGCTCGAAGGCGTCTTCATCCTTCATCTTGAAGGTTTTTATTCCGGCGCCAGCCGCTGCTTCAGCGGAATTTGGACAAAGTATGATTTTCCGGCTGCGAGCCTTTCTGCTGTATTTTTCCATTGTTGCTGCCAACCTGACGGTAATACCGGTTACGGTAAAATCGCGGCGGCCCTGTTCGTTGCCCATAACACCCATTAGCAGCTGACCGGTCGCGATGCCGACCCCGTTTGAAATCGCAAATTGTCCTTTTTCAGAGCGTTTCGCGTTCAACTCAGCCAGGGCCGTCTGCATCTTTTCAGCAGCAGCTGTGGCTCTTATAACCGGATTCTGCAGGCCGATGGCGGGAAGAAAAACCGCCATGATGGCATCGCCGATGAATTTTTCTATTGTGCCGGACTCGCTTTCGATAGCTTCTTCCATGGCGGTCATGTAGTCGTTGAGCATTTCAACGACTTCTTCTGGCTCATTTTGCTCTGTAATTGTCGTGAAGTCGCGAATGTCAGAGAACAGAACCGTGCCGCTGACACGGGTGGCCCTTTCCGAGAACTTGCCACTGATGGCATCCATGGCAATGTCAGAAAGAAATCTGCTCAAAAACTCCTTCTCTTTGAGACTTGCACCCATGTGGTTGAAGCTCTGGCACATGCGGCCAATTTCATCATCGGTTTCAGTCTCGATACGAAGGTCATAATTTCCTTGAGCCATCTCATAAACCCCTTTGCTGAGCTGCCCGACCGGTTTGATGAAAATCTGATTGAAGTAGTAGCCCGCAAAACCCATTATCAGCAGGACGTATCCCATAATCATAGAGATTACCAGCAGTGAGCGGTCAAAAAAACTGCCGGCTGGTGCGGCTTGTTTGATTGCCAGGCAGGCCCAGTCGAAGGCTTTAAGCCTTCTGCCGGCACAGTAAAATGTTTTTTCGCCGCGTTGGAATCTGGTTTTTATCTGGCCGCCGCCATGGTTGAGCGCTCTGGTCATTGCAGCCAGTTCAGGTATATGTTCCAGCCAGACACTGGTTTTCTTTTCGAAAAATCCGACATTCAGACTTGAGAAAACATATTCAGGGATGTTGCCATCGAACCGTTGCTGCCATTTGTTTATCATGGTCTTTTGAAATGCACTGCGGTGAATGATGTGAAGATACAGTCTTTCTGGAATGCCAAGAGGATCATTCTGAAAAATTGTCAGGGCCCAGATTGCACCATGCAGCATTTTAAAAGTCAGAAGCTGGTTTTGTTGCAATGCCAGAGTGTACATGTTGTCAGTTCCGAGGGCTTCTGTGGCAGTCTCGATCAGAACGCCTTCTTTAATATCCATCTGGTTGCTTTTGCCGCCAAATTTCAGGCTCTGCTGAACAAATTTCACAAGTATTGATAGAAATCTGGTTGAATCATCCATTGCAGCAAACTCAGAGGTGGCTGTGCCAAGGTTGACGACTTCAATTTTTCCTGAGCGATCGCTGATAAAAATCTGAGTCGTAGAGAAGGGCTTAAAGACCTGAGCGCGTTTTTTAACCTCACTTACGATGAATTCAGGCATTTCTCTGCAGAAAAGCTGAAAAGAATTTATGGCGGTGAGCAAATCACCGGTTTGGAGACTGTATTCGTTTTCGAGGTTCTTTATCTTATCTTCAAGCTCTGCAAAAATCATGTTTTCATCCTGCAGGCCAAGATTCTGCCATTGTGAAAATACCTGAATTCCGAGAGCAAACATGGGTACTGAGGCGGCAAGAAGTGATAGAACAAGAAAATGAGTTGCGAGCTGCATGCGTAAAAACAGCTGCCGCTGCTCATTGTTAGCGAAAATCAGGATGATGACCACAAACAATAGAAGTATGGCAGCTGCGATGAAAATTGCAATAACCATTGATCTGTCAGCTTTTTTCGACTGAATCAGAAGAATGCGCAAATCATCAGCCGGTTTTGTCTCATCCGTGAATTTGTCAAAAATATAACCGGCGTTATTTTCTTCGAAAAAGCCAGAGCTGCTTTTTTGCATCAATTCTGCAAGTCTGATTGCGGCTTTTTCGCGGCCGGTTTTTTGCAGAAAATTCACCAGCTCTTCTTTACTACCGCTTATCGCTTCTTTGTCTTTGCCGGCAAGCAGATCGACGTTTTCCGACAGCCATTTGCGGCTTGAATAGACTTTTTGTGGGACAAAAACCAGCATATGGCAGAAAATGTTTGGCGTCATGGATTCACCGGTAGCCGGGCTGCTTAAGCGTATATTGAAAATTTTTCGCATCTTCTCGTTGACTCCAATTCCGAAAACTATCATTCCGAAATCTTCGCCGAATTTGTTTTCGAAGATTGAGAGAAAGTTTGCCAGATGTCCCAGAGAAAAATGCTGGCCAAGGTTTTTTCTGAGCATTTCGATCAGCTGAGGTGATGATAAAGAGCCACCGTCTTGAGAAATAAAAGTCGGGAAAATTTGAAAAATCTGAAACCAGTTAGAAACTTCGTTCTCAGAAAAGCCGAATGAAACAAACTCATTGAGTTTACTGTCTGCAACTATAAATCTTGCTTCATTTCCGAAATATTTTATCAGCGATGTTTTTATGGCAGATAAGTCTGTCTGCCTGAGAGGCTTTGAGAAATTGAACAGCCTTGTCAGCCTTGCTGCTGCCATGGTTGCCGGCTGTGAAATTATTTCCAGGACAGCGTGCTCATGTTGCAGTTCGCTGCTGAAACTTTTTTGTCTCGCTGTGGCATAGCGCCTGAACTGCTCGTATGTAATGGCGATCATCCCTGCAAATGCAACTGCCAGAGTAAAAATAATAAGTTTGAAACCTGCCTGCTTCATTCTTTTGCCAATCCTTGCACAGAAATGATTTCAACAGGTTGTTCCTTGCCTTTTACTTTTACAGGTTCAAGGGCAGAAATCATAAAATCTTTCTTGAGATTTTCAGCATTTTCTGCAGTTGCAAGTATCGCGGGCATTGAACCACTGCCTGCAAGTTTTTCGAGTCTGGCAGCCAGATTTACCGTATCGCCGATAAAAGTGAAATCGAGTCGCTTGCGTCTCGACCCCATTTTGCCGGCAATTACTGTTCCGGTAGCAATGCCGATGCCGATGGTCAGATCAGCTGTTGTCGGCTTTAAACCACTCTCTTCGATGATTTGCAGAGCTGTGGTGATCGCTCGGTGCTGCGCGGTCGACCCTGTTTCTGAATGTGAAAAACTTGCCATGGCGGTTTCGCCCATAAATTTGTCAATTTCGCCGCCATGCGCATGCACTGATTTTTCACAGATTGATAAAAAAGCATTCATTACCTGCATGGCTTCTTCCGGAGATAGTCGGCTTTCGAGTGAAGAAAAATTTCTGACGCCGGCAAACATTATGGTTACGGTAACTCTGCTGCTGCCGCCATGCTGGTGCCCAGGGTTTGTTACCAGTTCTTGCCGTAGATATTTTTTCATTTCCGCTTTTTCCTGCAGTCCCTTGACCATGAATCCAAAATTTTCCTGGAGAGCGCCAAGCTCGTTATGCCCGATATTCTCGGCAGAATAAGAAAAATTGCCGTTTTCAACCCGCTCGGCGGCGATAGCAAGTTTCAGGACGGGGTTGAGAAAGAAGATGTCGAAATATTTGAGGATTCTGCCAGCAATCAGAAGCGAGGCGGTGATGATGAAAAGAAGCAGTGCAATTTGTTCGAATCCAGTCGGAAGCTTACTGTTCTCAAGTTTTCTGATTATAATTGCCGCACTGTCAAGGTCTTTTAATGAACGGCAAAATACCTGATATCTGTTCTTTTTCCAATAATAGTCAAAATCGAAAGAGTCACCGGTCAGATCGGTGAGAATCAGAAGATTTCGCATATCGCTCACGGCCGGCATATTTTGTTTGCCGCTGTTGAATTTCGAATAGGTAAAAAACCTGGAATCTTTTGTCTGGGCTGAACTGACGACCTGGTCGAGAAAATTCTGCCGCAGCCGGCGGTAGTCGATGCCAAGCATCATACAACCGAGTAATTTCCCGTTTCCGTCTTTGATATAGGTTGAAAAGCTGCTGAACAATCTTGATCCCAGCTCCATTCGGATAATGCGATTGTGAAAATCCTGGCGTAGATTAGAGCTGAAATATCTAACGTCGTCAACACTGAAGCCAGCTGTAGGTTTGGGAAAAGTCTTTTCGATAGCGGCGATGTCAAATCCGTCTGCTTCCAGACTGTTTCGGATAAAGGAAATCTGATAACAGACTCTTTGCCTGATTTTTTCAAGAGCTGTATCAGAAGCGTGAAAGATCCTGCCATCAGGGGTTAAAATGGTGACCACTTCACAGCCAAACTCTTGCAATTCTGCAAACATTTTTCTTGCTGTCTGTTCATCCGGTAGCCGGTCTCTGAAGCGGTTCAAAAAACCGGTTTTCAGATTGGCTTCGAAATCAGAGATATTTTTGGCAACTTCGTCTTCGATTTTGGTAAATATCTGCTTCAGATGCTGCAACTCGTTTTGCTGCTCTTCGATTCCAAGCCTGGCGGTATTTATCGCTCCGTAAAGAAGGGCCAGCAGTAATGGCACCACAGCAATTATCAGGGTGGTCAGCGAAAAGCGGGTTTTCAGTGACAGGCCGGCCAGATCCGTTATTCCGGGGAGCATAGATATAAGAAGGCACAGTAATCCCGGCAGCCATAACAGATAGGGAATAAAATCGAGAAAACTCTCGAACAAAAGGTCTTTTCGGCTGAGCGGAATGCCTATGGTTATGAACAGATCAGGGTTAATGAAGCATGTTTCAGAAAAATAAAAAATTCCCTGCCTGATGCTTCTGGGGCGACCGGCCCGAAAGTCTGACAGAAACCCGTGAAGCTGATTTTCTGAGATGGTAGAGTTGTTGACTACCATGTCGCTGCTGATAAAATACCCGCCGATAAGCATTCCCTTGTCTGCGATTCTTCGTAAGGCCCGTTCCTGCAGCCAGAAAGGTTTGGCTTTTTCTGAGGGAATAATAGCGATCAGATATCCGGTGGTTCGATCAGATTTCTGCCCCTGCAGATGAAAAAAAGCGATGTAATGTTTTTGTCCTTTAAAGCTGATTGCAGTGCATTTATTGAGAAGTTCGGCAAAAAAAGTTGTATCGAGAAAATCACTCATTACGGATTTGACAAAACCGTCGGCAATTCGGCGATTCATATTGTCAGTGCTGCGTGGCGCAAAAACCGATCTGGCAAAAGCCTGCCAGGCTCTTTTTTGCTCAATTTCGGGTTCTCCGGTGGGAGTGACGATGTGAAAGTCCTGGTTAAACCACGTCAATAAAGATTTTTTCGGAAACCGGCGGCGAAAAATCCGTCCGGCTTCACCCGCAAAATCTGGCCCCAGAGTTTCTGCTGGAGTTTTGCCGATTCGGCTGGTGAACTCATTCATCGCTATCTGAACTACGTTTTGCTCTGAAAGCTCGCTTTGCAGCTTAGCCATTTCGATTCGAGCATTGCTGGTTTTCTGGTTCAGGGTTTGCTGTCGGTATTCTCCAAGAAAAAGAGAAAATGCCTGACTGATCAGGGCCGCCGGAATAAACAGCAGAACAGCAAATGCAAACCATGCATTTATTCTGCCTGCTTTGCCGAAAGCTGTTTTGCTGATAACTAAAGCCATTACGGGATCAGACCCAGAAATACAAATTGAAACTTGAGAGCCAGGGGAAAATTATACCCGAACATGCTGCTTTTCGGGGCAGAATTTCTTTCTGTTTTATAATGCCTTGTCTGAGGCATGATGGCGGTCTACGGTTTTCAGATTAATCGTCCGATAATTAACTTAGAAAACTCGAACCAGGAAAAAAACATTAACAGAAGGCGAACAATTCTCTGGTTAATGCTGTTTGCGGTATGGCTGCTGCCTGCTGCCGGTTCTTTATTTGCCTCGACCCGGCCCGAAGGTTCGCTGATGCCGGTGCCCTATATTGAGCGTGAAGAATCGAATACTGACACTCCGTTTGGTCCTTATCGCGAAAAATCGGCGCAGCGGTTCGTTTATACGCGCAAAACCCCGAATCTGGTGACAGAGCTGAGTTATCGCCACGTTCTTTACAAAGACCTGCTTGGTATCGCACCCGAAAAAAACTACCTTTATCAGGCCTCTTTCAAGGGCTACAACATGTCGA
>Ga0116148_1001644_pt1 | contig 23863 bp, 12 predicted proteins | sample AD_UKC055_MetaG_FD_89786 | JGI IMG/M metagenome (GOLD analysis project Ga0116148, IMG submission 89786) | Active sludge microbial communities of municipal wastewater-treating anaerobic digesters from USA - AD_UKC055_MetaG | ecosystem: Engineered > Bioreactor > Anaerobic > Digestate | place: USA... | reverse complement strand
CAATTACTTCGTTTAGAACGTCAATATTATCTTGAAGCCATTTTGTAAAATCTAAAGCCTCATGCTTCCAAACATCTCGCAATGACACTCTTTCTAACTTGCCTATCATCATTCCTCCTACGTGTGATCGTATTGATTCTTTCTGTTAGTCGAGGCAGGTTATTCTTTCGATAATGTCTTGACCGAGGTTTCTACGGAGTCTGTCATTTTCAAACAGTTCCAAGAAAACCATGCCACACTGGTGATCATAAGACGGAGGCAACGCCTCTCCCCGGGAAAACCTTCCTTCAACATCTGCCATGGCATTGACTTTGGGATAGATGAGAAAACTGTGACAGGCCCCGAACTGGACATTGTATACATGCATCTGCTGGAGGTCGGCATCGCCTGGCTTACCGTTATATGGGATCTTCCATTTCGTATCTAGCACGATGCACTTATTCCCACTCTCAGTACAGACTTGGGCAATGATATCCGGTCTAATTGTTTTTTGTATTCCTTTCGCCGTCCAGAACTGCCGGCGGACCTGTGGTTTGATTGTGATCCTGCGAGGAGTTACCTTCTCTTCCGCCCGCTTGAGCTGGACATAAATGTATCGTTCGAACAGGACATTCATATCGAACAGGATAGCCAGCACATCCTCCCTGCCGCTTCGCACATCGGGCATGTAATTCAAAATGATCAGACGGGCAAGCTGGATGGCCTTGCGGTATCGCTCGGTGTTCCGCGTAAAGCGAAGATGCGTAAAAGTCTTCTCGGTTACATTGACATCGTCGATGTCTTCGAACAGGATACAAAGGCTTTCCGCCAGTGCAGCGAGGTGAGGGCTGGATGAAATCCTGATGAGCACATTCAGCGCCAACTTGAGGATCTGGTTGAAGGGATTGTTGCGGTCGTAGAACACATGGGCCGTATAGAACTGTTCCCGGTGGACGAGGTTCCTGCTCAGGTGTTGCTGAAAGAGCAAGCGTCCCTTGAGAGCGGAAAGGTTCCCGCAGGTCTGGCGATATTTTCTGACCAGTCCGTGATGAACGAGTTCTTTCACCTCGGCCAGGAACGATTCAAAGTAAATGTCGAGCAACGATGACGGTCTGAGCCGCAGCCTCGCCTCAGACAAGGATGACACTCTGATGAACCCCGCCATGCGGAGCATGTCGATCAAGGCTCTCTGCCATTTCATCCTCTGCTCGGTTGATTCCGGCTCCCGGTCGGCCTTGGGCAGGATCTCGATGGTGAGGTTCCCGACCTGTATGACCCCGACGTAGTTCCGGAAATGGATGCGGTTCAGGCCGACTTCAAAGTAACGATTTCCGTGACGTTCGTTGTACTGCACGAGGAGCCTGAAGTGGGCTTTCGTGAAAGCACGCCTCACGGAAAGAGTGGTGTGCTCGAACACCTGAATGACGTCACTCATATATTGACCGGAAATCCTCAGCATCAAGGGTCATGGGGTCTGCAATTCTATAGACCTTCCTATCCTCGAAATCATCTATCCCCCAATCGCCCTCCGCCATAGTAACCCCTGCATCCTCTCGTTTCACAAACCTCGTACCGAGGACCATGCCGATCTTGGCCGGATTCCCATAGAAGTACTCCTCGAGCAAGGGCAGGATCTTTTGTGCAAAGACCTTTTGCAGTCCTTCGAGGGGATCATCATGCTGTGCAATTCCCATGAAATAAGAATGACCGATGCAATGGTCTTTGTCCAAGATCTTTTCAATCCGGGCATTCATGGTGGTGAGCAGCGCTTGTAGGTTTACCTTGAGGCCGGTCGGCTGTTGGATGAGGCCAGGCTCCGGGGGAATCTGTATGAAGGTGAAGCGTCTGCGCAGGGCGGTATCCAGCGCCTCCACGCTGCGATCAGCCGTGTTCATGGCCCCTATGATGTAGAGATTGTCCGGAATCACGAACTCCTCACGGGAATAAGGGAGGTGCGCCCGGAGTTCATTGGGCGCGCCTTTGCGCTTGTCATCCTCTATGAGGGCGATGAGCTCACCGAAGATGCTTGCCACATTGCCGCGACTTATCTCATCGATGAGGAGCGCGTAGTCATGACCAGGATCCGCCAGGGCCCGTTGAACCATGGTCTTGAAGATTCCCGGTTTCACCTCATAGGCAAGGGCGTCTGCCACCTCTTCTGACATGACCGGCTTGATGCCTTCGACAAAGTCCTCATAACTGAATGACTGGTGGAAGGTGGTGAATGCGAAACGCTCCACCACTGCGCCCTGAGCGTTTGTGTGTCCCCTATATCGTTCCAGCATCTCCACTAGCTCCGGCACTTCCTCTGCAGTGAGATCCATGTCTATGGACCAGTCTGACGTATCGTCCTTCCAGAAAAGCAAGGGTTCATGGCGCTTGGTGTACTTGACATTCTCACAGTCGATCTTCGTATGCATCTGAATATGCGCCCATATTGCTGCACGTGGGGTACGGTTATTGGAGCGCCGTATACGTGCCTGCATGAGGGGGTGCTTGAGAATACCGCTGACCTTGGCCTTCTTGAGATCAAGCATTACTAAAGTGATAACCTGCCACCAGGCGAGGTCAGCGACAAGTTCAGCGGCAAGATCCTCCTTGCTCAGGGCGGCCACTTCTTCAGTGAAATGCTTCATGTAGGTGTTCTTAAGGGTATAGGTCTTTCCAGTGCCTGGGGGGCCGTACAGGATGACGTTTTTCGATGGGAGGGATGTCGATGGAGAAACAACATGACCCCTTGTAGGTGTTTGCATCGATTCACGTTGCATTGTCTCCAGTTTCTCTTTCCATTCCCGGCCGGCCTCTTCCCCTATGAGGAACTGTGCAAGCGCGTCAGTTTTAAAGAAATTGTCAAATCGGGGATGCCACTGAATGAGTTGCTGATGCGCCTCCCTGAGCGCTTGATAGCGTTTCACATTATCGGTCGGAAGGCTTACACCAAATAGTCTCAATGCATCTAAGGACTTGTTGTTGAGAATCGGGAACCGGCTTTTATCAACACGGTTCAGATAGATCGTTGCGAGACCAATGCCAAAGTACTTGAAGCCATCTATGCCCTTGAGCCATACAGCTTCGTTGAAATTTGATTGAAAAGGCTCCATAACAAAGTTCCGGAACCGGGTGTAGTTCTCGGTCATAGTTTCCCGGAATGATCCGCTCGTCCTGTACCCACCGCTCTGCACCTGGCCTCCATCATGGGCAAAGGTGTAAAAGAATTCGATGAAGTCAGCTTCTGATAAGTTCGAAAGGCGGTCCAGTGTGATCGTATCGCGGTAGTAGTCTTCCTTGTTTCTATGGGGGTCCTTCTCAAGCCACTGGAAGAATGCATCGATCAGCTCCTGAGGCGGTTTCCTCATGTCCATGTGTAGTCCTCCTTGATCCTATGCAATAAATACGTGGTCCCTGTGCCATGCGAGATAGTGAGCATGTTCAGGTGCTACCCATCGCAACGTCATGGTGTCTTGGATATGCAGCATGCTCCGCTGTTCAGGCTTGATGCGCGATGAACAGACGATATGGCCGCATGCATCAAAGGTGATCAGGCCTCTGTCGAACAAAGCGTCGAGGTTGGCGCAGAGGAGGAGCCCGTTGAACACGTCCAGGCGTTCCTCATCGCTTTCACACTTTGCCCATGGCTTGGCATGACTGGCCCGCAGCACCTCAGACAGGTTGAGCCCGGTCACCGAGCAGGACCTGCCCCAGTATGCCATGAGCGCCTCGCGGAAGGTATCCTGTCCGATGCGCTGCTTGACCAGGCGTTCGACCTCGGTGGTGCAGTCCTGAATCTTTGCGATCTCTTTCTCCACACGCTCGGCATAGGTAAGAGCGGCCTGGTCGGGCAGAGACAGGGCGAGTTCGGCTGTGCGCCTGAGCAGAAGGGCCAGGTGGTCCCGGTTGACAGCCATGAAGGTGTTTTCTTTCTGGAATGCTTCAGGAAAGCTCCGGGTCAATTCCTGGCAAATGAGCCCTGTGGGTACTGTAACGAGCCATGATTTTTGGGGTTGGGTGACACGGACCTGGGCCCTATGCCTGGCAGAGGCGAGCATGACCTCAGACTCAGTGCTCTTTACCACCAGCTCCCACCCGTTCTCGTTGCCTTCCTTTTCGATGAGGGTACGTTTCAGGGCATCCATGACCTGCGCTCCTGGATTATTATGCTTGCAAGAAATTCTTTTCTATACACATGTCCACCTGACATTGCATTATTCAACATATTGAAATAGTTATCATATATCTGGTCTATACACGCTTCTATGCACGCGAAAACTCATCCTATGCACCTGTGCATGGGCTATGTATTGCGTGTGTAAAAGGCATGACGCTTGGTTCCCTGCTGTTTAATAAGACCTTTCTCTTTCATTTTCCGGAGCAGGTGGTAGGCCTGAGCAGTGCTTATCTGACAGAGATCGGCGGCCTCCCCCCGTTTGATTGAGCCATGTTTATTGATGTAATTCAGGACCATCTGCTCATGCTGTATGGAGTCAAAACCTGCCTGGCGGATATATGCAGCCTTATGCCCGGATTTTCTGTATACGGCTGCGCTGAGGGTATAGGTGCGTCCCCTCCCTGTGCCGTGTGCCGTAACAAGCCCGGCTTCTGTAAGCCTTTCAATCTCTGCCCTTGTTTCCTGCTCTGATTTCTGGGTGGATGGGGCAAGATCTGCGGTTGAAAGCCTCCGCTCACTGCGAAGCCGTGATAAAATGATCAAGCTGTCCAAGGGCATGGTTCTGCCCAAGCGTTCTTCCTGGCGTAATACGAGTTCTACAAAACCGAGGTCCGTTTCCGTACTTGCCATCCTCAAGATGACGGAATTCGAATCGGAACGGCTGTAATCCGGAGCAGGTCGCCCATAGCGCAACAGCCCCTCAAATATACGGTCAATTCCTCTACCCGTGCGTTCTGCCAGGCCGATACGTTTCGCAATGTCCGCCAGCAGGGGGTTGCGTGGTCGAGGTTCAGTGATGAGAATGTTTTGCAGGGTAACCCCTTCCACAAAACCACCAGGGTTGGATATGGTCAGGGCATCGTCATCGATGCGGATGTGTACCGCACCAAGGCGGGCGTAATCACGATGGACAAATGCATTCACCAGGGCCTCACGGAAGGAGCGTCGTTCAAAGTTGGGGACAGCTACCCTGAACAGCCCGATCTCAATCTCCTGTTCGTGTACGTGAGGGTCGAAGTAACGCTCTACTTCTTCAAAGGCCTGAAGGAGCGGTTTGCGTGAAAACTTGTTTACTTTGACTTCCGTTCCTGAGAGGACCTGGAAAGCCACTTCGTGGCCGGGTACGAATTGGCGGAGATGTTCTTCACGCCCTAAAAAAAGCAGGCCTGCAAGGGTGGGACACCTGCTCCCATCGATTGTCGTGACAAGACCAAGGGCACCATCAAACTCATCATCAGCAAGCGGCAACAGGCTCGTGTCACCAGCATACCGGCGGATTGCCTCACGGAGTCGTACGCGTTCCATCGGGTCCAGATCACCAATGGCAAGAGAATTGAAAGGCATTACCGAGGGGTCAGCCGTGCCAAGCGTTGCCTGGCGTTGAATGAATTCGTGTGGATAGAAAGGCACAGCCTCTGGTTTACCGTCTATCTTCAATCTTCGGCGCTGAAGAAGCCCATCTGAGGTGGAGACAAGCTGCCTTGATTTTGGTACCCGGATCCGAGCAATATGTTTGCCTACTACCTCAATGGCCTCTACTCTCGTTGATAGGGGAGGATTCGTTCTGTTCGCGATGAGTGCTGGAAGAGTGCTGAGGTCACGGTGTGAGGGGTGCAGACCTGATACATGGCCGTCATCCTCGACACCCAGGAAGAGATCCCCTCCTTCTGTGTTTGCCAGCGCCACAACGGCAATGATGAGCTCTCTGTCTGATAGCGGGCCACGGTCGCTCTTGAACTCAATACTCAGGGTTTCACCCTGCGCCAGGATGTGGCGAAGTTCTTCAAATGACATCATATTCTGCTCCGGATTTTCACCATTGCCATGTCTATGTCAGCCGGTCCCATGCCTCCAGCACCAAGCGGCGGGTGCGGTATTCTCCGAAGGTTGCTTCCTCGTTCTTTTTGAGGACCCTGAAGGTCTCGCTTGGATAGTCTGAGCCCACGACATCAGATGGGTCGAGGTGGAGAATATTGCACTAATCTGCTTCCTTGTAAGGAACGATGGCATATATTTACCCGAGGACTGATATCATAATTTATTGCAAAAGGTTACAGCCTAAAAACCAATAATATCTAACCGTAAAATCTTTAATACCTCTATATGCTCAGGCACAGTTACTTCTGTCCACTCACACCTTTCAAAGTGTTCGAGCTCAGAGTCCAACTTTATCCAAGATTCAACCTCATTGTACCGAATATCTAGTGGTAAGTTCCTGTTAACAAATGGTCGCCCTAACTTTCTCTCTAATTTATCGATGGTATCATACATTGATAATTTGAGTGTCCCTTTACCTGAAGAAATGAGCCACTCGGGTTTTCCATCATAATATAATGCAGGGACCTCAAGAAACCAATCAGTTATAATTATATCTGAATGTGGTTTCATGGCTCCATTACTGATCATCTCAAGAAGTATCTTTCTTCTCGACCCTCCAAAGTGAAAGATGCACTTTTGCCCATAAACATTTATCACAGGCCACTCATCTTCGTGAAATCCCAGATAATGCCTTACTGCCTGTGGCTGTCCATCACCCCTAATCCAATTCTTTGAGAGATAACTCCATACTGCATCTGGCTCCACATTATTTTTTTTCCGCCTCACCTCGAGCTTTCTTTCGCGCCATTTCTTAATATCAAGGAATCTACCTCCCACATTCAGTATTTTCCCTGTATAATATTTAATATCCTGAGCGATTAAATCACCGGTGTCTATATCCACAATGGATGTCCCCAATGACCCCTCGATATTAGAGTGGATCTCCCCACGGCTTGATCGGTCGAGCCACTCATTATTCAGCTTGATCCCTGATTCATCCTCCAGGAATATTTCCTGTTGAACAAGATGATCAATTACCTCACTTAAGATGATACCTGGGACACATTGATCAAGAAAACCAATAACAGCTCCGCGGCTCCTTTTTCTTCGTGGAGACTGGAAGATATATGAGGCAAGTTGCTGAATAATAACCCCATAACAAGCACCATCATTACATGTTCCTAGAAATCCCTGGCGTGCAGCTTCAATCATAGCTGATTGAATGATCACACCTGCCATATTTCCTGCGCATGCCATTACCCTTGTCTTTTGTGTCCGTCTGTTTCCCCTGCCTATCCTTTGCAAAAGGGCAGAGATATCAGGGGCTGGTCCATCAAGAACCACCAAATCCACATCCCCTATATCAATGCCTATCTCAAGTGTTGAAGTTGCAAAAAGAACAATCGCTTTTTGCTCCCTTAAGGCAGCTTCTGCTTCTTCCCTTACTTTTTTCGATAAACTCCCATGGTGAGCTCTCACGCTGAAACCATGTGATTCAATTGTCCCTCTCATTTCTGCCGAGAGAGTATCCACCCTTTTTCGCGAGTTACAAAACACGAGGATCTTCTCTGGGTGATCAATGTGAGCAAGGTAAGCAGGCAATGATGAATCAATCCCTGGGTGACAGCACTCAACTGAAACTGTTTCAATTTCTCTCTGTCCCGTGACAATTAAATGAGTTCCCTCTGACCCTAAATAATACCGGCACACCTTTAAGGGGTCTGGTAATGTCGCGCTTAGTCCAACAACCTGTAGATCTGAACCCTTTGTCCAAACCTTATTTTTAGCATAATCTCTCAATCTTCTGAGACGGGTTATTAACCATCTAAGCTGTTCCCCGCGGGGTGTACCATAGAGCAAGTGAATTTCATCTAAAACCACTGCAACAACTGTTGCCAACACATGATCATTCTCATCTTTAACCTTTCCTCTACACAGCATGCTGTCAAATGACTCAGGTGTTGTAATTATAATACGGGCATCTTCTGTAGAATCGTGATGGTCTCCTGTAACTCTACTGATACAATAACCAAGCTGTGAAAGGGGGTTGTAAAGACGATAATACAAATCATTCACTAATGCTCTAGTCGGCGCTATGTAGAGAATCTTCCATTGTTCTCTACGATCAACATTCATCTCTAACAATGGGGCGCATACAGCCTCGGTCTTACCTGATGCAGTTGGGGCACAGACGAGCAAATCTTGCCTCTCAAGTAGGATTGGAATTACTTTCCTTTGGACTTCAGTCAATCTCCCAAAACGAGTAAAGAAAGCATGCCATGTAAAGCCAAGCTTTCGAAAAATGTCAATATCTTCTGTTAATTGTTTGTGCATGATGCGGAAGGAGGACCGTAATGATCATCGAGGTAGGCGACATAGTGTTTAATAAAACTACGAACTCTTCCACTGTGTGTCTCTATTTCATTATAGACCCTTTGTGCATCTAGTTTATTGTAAGCTTGTTTAACACAATAAGCATCACTGTAGAGTAGGTGAATACGTCTTCCAATATCAATAATGGCGTCAAGATCCAATTCATCCAAGGAATAATGTTTGCCGTTTGAGTTCGTTATAAGTAAATCTAATAAGTCATTGCGTTCTTCTCCATCTGATCTAACATTTGCAAAAAACAATGAACATGGGGCCCATTCGTATTTCAGAGTTCCATCCAGATATTTTATAATTGCCAATATCAAGCTAGTGACCCTATTAAAATATGTACCCAACCACTCAACCTCAAACTCATCAACCGTCACAACCAACCCTTTGTAACCAGCAAGTTTACAAACGATTGCATGACCATATAGAGATTTAATAAAGTCATATGGTCGTTCCCCAACTCCTCTACCAATCATCTTTTTTACGGTGAGAACTCCCCTATTAATCCTTAGTTGATCATGTTGATAAATCTGCCGTTGTAGTTCGCTAGCAGTAATTTCATCATGACTCGAGATAATTGAATCTAATTCATGTTCAAAAAGATCAAGGAAACCTCTTGTCTTTATTATCTGAATCATTCTGTAGTTATGCGACAATTGATCTATGCCAAGTGAAGTTATGCGTGGAGATGGACGCTTATTTTCAATAGCCCTACAGTAAAGATCCAGTAGTGGAGTTGGGGAGCATAATCCTTCTGCTTCGAGGCTTCCCCACAGTGTTGAGAGGAGTTTCTCAGGGTCAGCCAGGGTGACCCCTCTTCCATCAACCTCTACTCTTGCTGTGACATATCCTTCCTTTTGTGCAATGTGTCGAATTACAGCCATGGTGTGACTCTTGCCAGTACCATATTGACCACACACCTCGGCAATCTTTGGGGGGGTATTCTGCCCGTCAGGGAGGCACTCTTGTACCCATCTTTCAAGTGACTCAAAGCCATATGTGAGTTCAGGTAACAATTGGTGGGGCACTAACCCAAATCTGAGTGCATCAAGGGCCTTTAATTGCTTTTTTCGCTCCAAATCAGATGGTTCTTTGCGCTTAGGGATGGGTGGTACATAAGCCCTTTTTTCTTCTACTGGCTGAACAGGGATTTCGCCTAATGCTCTTATATACTGTGGGTCATTGAGAACTCTTACAGGGGTTTTTGTCTTGTAAATAAGAACTAAGACCTTGTTAAACTCAGTTCTTATAACAATCCCTCTCCCAAATTTTGTGTCTACTTGGGTGCCCTCATGGAATACCCCAGCCACATTAGACCTCCTCATCCCCCGGGTTAGAAGATGGTTGAATATCAGGTGCCCCTTCTACAGTCCCATGGTTGTATAAATGAAGGAGTCGTGAACATGTGAGTTTCACCATGTCTCTCCTATTACCTATCGAGGCATTCCGTATTTCAATATCATTGGCCCAATCGTTACAGAGTGTAATAATTTGATCTTTCTCTATCGGCAACTTGTTCCCGTATTGATCATAAAGGAGGTTCACCAGTCTTTCCCCAATCTTTTGTAGTATCTCTATAGAACCCCCTTCTGTATGTTGAATTAACTGATCGAGATCTATTCTAGGGGAATAATCATTACCATCAAAGAATCTCCTGGTTGGGTCAGGTTCAGCAACTCGCTGCTGAAGCGCGGGGTAATTTCTCATTTCATCGATCACGTCCGGGGTAAATGCATAAACGACCAGTAGAGAGGCGTCTTTGATTTTTGTTATTATATCTAGCTCGGATCTGGTCATGGATTGAATACGTTTACGTTGCTTGAGCGGTACATTTGTTGCCTGCTCTGCTTCATCAAACCCAATGATAGTCCCAGTATAACCTGCTGCTTTAATGAATTGACAGAGGGAGAACATAGCTCTTCTGCCAAACCCATCCTGCTCTGCTGCAGGTATTTGATTCACATTCAATATCTTAGCGATATTTTTATCTGTTACTTCACCGGCTAACCATTGACACCCAGCATCAAAAATCTCCTGCTCACCCTTCAGCATACTACGCAGAGTCCTAGTGAGAACTCTTCTAAAACCATCATGCTCAAAGTCATTTTCTTCCAAACCATCAATCCATGACTCTATGAAATCACTGACCGTGTCTGGGTCATCATATTTAGAACTTATTCTATTAAGTGAAGTCTTTATAAGAGCTTCAATTCCTCTTCGTTTCTGATCCGGTAGAGTAATAACTCTTGCGACCTCTTTGTACACAACTAATAGTTTAGTAATATCAATATTCATGCTTAAGGGGACTTCTGCCACGGCACAATCGTTTTTTCTCCCGACCTCAAGGAGCTGTCTTAGAAAATGTGTTTTTCCTGACCCATAAGGCCCAATAATGAACTTCTCTGCTGACTTTCCTTTTTGGAAGAAGTTTTGAAGATAAGTTCTTTCTAATCGAGAGAATGCATCTTCATAACCTACACCTATGATTGAACAACCCTCATTGGGTGGTTGTCCTGTTGAGACCATCTCTTGAAAAACTTCAAGGATATCCATTTTTAACCCTCCCGATTAAAGATCTAATTCATCTTATTGATACTGCAAAACAATGCTGGCATATCTTTTTATGAGAACCCTTCGAAAATCTAGACCAGCATGATTATTGAGTATCTCATCCCCAACTTTTTTGAGTTGGGATCGGAGATCTTTGTCCACACCTATAAGATCAGCGAACCGTATAAACTTATCTATGGCTGCATCGACAAAATCATCCCGTTCTGATATTGAGTTAATGGCATCGAGTCTTAGCACCGGTGATCGCCAACCAAGAACAGACCTGCCTTTTTTAGACACCATGAGTCGCTCCCCCAGTGCTTGATACACACCGGCACACGCGGGTATAAAGTTGGGCAATACTGCAAATGCAACTAACACACCCTTGATACCGCTTAGCGAGCATGCATCAATGAGACGCCTCATGATATTTGCACCAAAAATGGTTTTGTTAGTCACCCTCTCTGTGTGGCTGAATGTCTGGTCAGTCTCATCAAATAACACCATGGTTCCAGGAAAACCCATATGATAAAGTGATGAAAGGACTGTGTTCAAAACCAGTTCAGCATTACGTTTTGAAAGAGGGTTCTTGATGCCGCTAATACCATTTCTTCTAAGATCCAATGCACCAATTTTCTCCCCGAGCAGAAATTGTGCAAGCTTGTCCTTTGCCTCTGGGTGAAGTTCTCTATTACGTTTAATGTATGTCTCGATCGCATTAGCAAAACCAGTGTGTGTTAAATAATATGCTCTGAGAGGTTTATTAGGTGTCCAGCCATTGCCTGCCATTGCATCAAGAATTTTGGGGAGTGATTGAACAACAATTCCATCAAATTGGCATTGAATTTTCTCTAACACATATTTTGTAATTGAATGCCAATCGGTTAGATTAAGTATTTGTGATAGTTCCACCTCCACTACTAACATGCGTTTTCGTATGGCCATATCATGAAACAAATGAAGAAGATGAGTTTTACCAGACCCATAAGTCCCCTCATAAAACCTGCATGTGGAGCCACCGTTGGTTATCAACTCATCAATGATCTCTGACTCGAAGAAATCAAGATAGCCTTTCGTGCCAATATCTAGAATAGTCGCTGTCCCATAAGAAGGGACGCCTGTCTGGGCAACACTCTCAAGGGCATCAATTATATCAGATTTAGAATATGGCATAAGAATCTCTACATAATGATGTAACAAATTGTTTTATAGTCCTGAAGGGCGTCAAGGCCATTAACCACAATGCCAAGACCTTTGCTTACCTCATGTTGACTCCCGGACTGTAAGCCAAGACGTTTCGTCTGTGGGATTTGAGTTATTGAAGCTGAGTAAAGATCAAGATTATAAAGAAATGCCCAAAGTTGTAGATCCTTCGGGGATTGCTTGAGTTCTAAACGTTTCCTTAGAAGCGCCACACGCACTTCTTTATAGAATTCTCGTGCAGGCACTGTGCGATCATTCGATAATCCTCTTTGGTTACGCTTCCATTTTAAATATTCGTATGCATCAAAAAACACATCAGCAAGAAGATCTGTCGGGAGCTTGTTATCTTCAAGTTGTTTTTTTACAGAAGAATACTTTGATAATAGGTCATTAGCTGATGCTACTGGAAACCATTTCAAGATTATTTGATTATTATATGCATATTGTGCAGTTCCATGTTCTGGCCTAAGCTGCAACTCTACTGGTCCAACCCTCCATGCATTCTGAAATTCTCTTGTTGGCATATTCTCTGCTCGGCAACTCCTAATAAATTCAGCAACATAAGCACTGAACTCACTCCTTTTTTCGTTTGTTATTTTCTCATAGACTGATAATGCCTTGGTCTTCCACTCATCAATCGCTTGCCCTAATATCTCACCTTTCGGAAGTTCTCTGAGCCGTTTCCCAAACTCCACAAACCCTTCAGCTTTTTTCATATCGATCTTAGAAAACACATCGAGGTATTTCTTCTTACCCTGAAGATCTTTGAGAAGTTGCTTCAACTCTTCAGCTGACATACTCAATCCTCCCATACACAATCAATTCATGCACCTATAGTATCAATATCTATACAATAGTATCTCATCTCATAATATCTTTTTAAATATATCGATCTTGGTCTCAAGGCACGGCCTGAGGTCAAAGTCATTGCTGCCTATAGAGAACCAGTTCTCCGGCTTCTGGTACATGTCGAATCCCCTACCGATCTTGATGACCCAGCCATTGTCCAAAGAGATCTCGCGGTCGTGAATTGTGTGACTGAAGGAGTAAGTGAAGGTGATATCATGTTCTTTCAGGCTTGCCTGGAGCATGGCGAGTTTATCAGTGGTTTCAGCTTTCTGATACTCGTCATCAAACCCAGTCACAAGATTGATGGTCTTTGCGTCCCCAATATTCACGACCAGCTCACAGAACCGGACGAAATTCTGTAACTGGTGCTGGAGTCGGATATAGGAGTCCTCTATGGAAATGGTTTTGGCGCCTTTCAGGTATGCACCAAAGAGCTTCTCATAGCTGTATCCTGTTTCACCGTAATAGATGGTGAAGTGCTGCTCTTTCAGCTCATCCTCTACTGGTGACTTTGCTTCGATCTCCTCGACCGAGGGTGCGCTGTCTTCTTTCTTTAATGGTGCAAGCTTCTCCCCGCCGGGCTTTTCTTTCACAGCCCTGCTTTCTGTCTCGGGGGTGCCGGGCAGCCTTCGCCTGACCGGGTTCTGCGTGGCATCCGCTTTCATTGACTCAGGGCACCACACAACGACCTGCTCACCCTTCCCATTCAGGTAAGATAGGTTGATGTCTGCATACTCATCATCTGCCTTGCGTTTGTTCAGCTGTTCTTTGACCCTTCTCCTACCCTCGAGGGCATAGGCCATATACTCTTCCAGTTCCCCTTGGGTGGGCTCGTCGGCAGGGTGAAGGAGCTTCAACATGGCTGAGAGGGTCTTCTTTACTGCGATCTCGTCACGTCCTTGCACTGTCTTGCCAAACTTGCAGTGCGTGTTCACATAATCATACTTGGTTTGCTTTGCAAGGTGGTGGAACGCCTCTGCTATGTAGTCGGTTATGAACCCATAGCTATTCGTGAGGTACTCGCTGCTGTTCTTGGGTATCTCCCAGCCCGGCATGTAGGTGTAAAACCGGTCAATGATGGCCAGGTCAAACTCCTTGGGAAGCGGGATAAAAAGATCAAACTGCGGCGAGTTCACCAGCTGGTCTATGGAGAAGTCGATGTTGCCCACAAAGGCCAGGCTTGCATTCGCTATCACCTCCACCCCTCGGGAGAACCGGCCGTTAGCCATGTAATTCTTCATGACCTCAATGGTGTCCTTGTCCTTGAGGCGCACACGGCCCACCTCATCGAAGGCAACCGTATCCCAGTAACCAACCAGCCCCACCTGGTGTCGGTTGTTGTTGTAAAAGAGCGTGGGTGTGCTCGCCTGGCTAACAAGGGTCGAGTACGGGGAGAATTCGCTGTATGCATAGGATTTCCCTGTTCCCCTGGGGCCGAGCTCTATGAAATTGTAATTGGCCTCCACAAAGCAGAAGAGCCTGGCCAGGTGGTGGAACTTGAGCCTCTTGGTCATTTTCCCCGGGTCCATGCCGATGGAGCGGATGAGAATATCCAGCCACTCATCGCGGGTGAAGCTCGGTCGCCCTTTGATGAAGTCATCAAACTCAAACCGGGAGAGCTGGATCGGTCTCATCTCCTCGATATAGAAAGCATAGTTGTCCTCGTCGATGTCATTGTGCGCGACTGTCACCTCGGCCCAGATCCCCCCTTCCAGGAGGCGGTCATTGTCGCGGTAGAACTTCTCCGGTATGGCTATCCTCCTGGAGTTGAAGTTCTCCATCTCGGCCCAGTGCTTCTTTTCCTTCTCCTTGTAGGTGACATGGACCTTGTCGATGAATTTGTGCTTGCCCTTCTGCTGTACCAGAGACTGTGCACGGTTTGACTCGTCAGGTCTGACATAGTTCTTCTCAAGGGTCTCAAAGACTGCCTGGATGCCGGCCTCTATTTCATCCGGGTCATCGCTGGCGCAGTACCGGGCCAGCAGGAACTCCAGCACGAACGAGGGTACATTGGTGCCCTTCTTGATACGATGGAGAAGGTCCTTTCTGACGACCCTCCCGGCGTAAACCTCATTGAGTTTCTTGTCGAGTGCGTCCATTCTCACCACCCATAATCATTCCATATAGTCTGTGCTGAGGCTCAGGGTTGCAAAGTTAACCTTGGTTTCAGGGCTCACCGCCCTCACCTCGAAACTGCCTTGAAAATCCTCACCCATCTTCAGAGGAACCTTGATGGCCTGGCCTGGCTTTATTGTCACCAGGTTTGTCGCAGGGTTCACATGCTCACAGGTCCCGACCTCGCCCACAACCTCGCTCCCGACATAGGCAGCCAAGTGGAAATCAAACGAAACCTCATCAAACAGCCCAGGGTCGAACATAACAACCTCAATCATTGGTCGTCGTGTGGTGATGGTGCTGGTCGTGCCACCTTTGTATGAGAGATAGATCCTGACCGAACTCTTCTCCTGTTTCTTCACCGCCTGGGCAAAATCGATGGTTATTACCGGCAACACACACTCTTCCAGTGAGAGCCCCTCATGGAAATACAAGTTCCCTTTTGCAAAGGTGGCAAAGGTCTTAGGCACAACATAATCCTCAAAGTCGCCGGCAATGCCCACCTCATCCTTGTGAAAAGCAATGACCCCATGGCCTGCTGAACCTTTCCCGAGGAGACAACGGTCTTTCACGAGGAGCCACTCCCCTGCCGGTTTGGGGGCCACGTCACCAATGGCCTGGTCGTCGAGAAGGACAAACCCATGGTCTGTTGCAATCACAACCCTGTCAAAGCCTTTTTTCTGTACCTTGTTCACCCCTGCGATGATCTTCTGGAGGACACGAGGGATCATTTTCTGTGCTTCAATAGGCGTCATCTCGCCATACGAGTCTATGTCGACTGTCTTTATGAGAAGCAGCTGTGTGGTCTCAGGTATTTTCATCTTGGGTTTCAGCAACAGCTCATCAAGGTCACGCATATGGCACCGGTCGCCATAGAGGGATGAGATGTAGTCAAATCTATCCGAAGGCACTACCACCTTCTTGTCTTTCACAAAAGGAACGAGGGAGTCGTTATCCTTCTTGAGGTACATGTTACCTTTTGCCCCCGGCATCAACGATGCCATGCCCACAGGGGTCGTTGTTGGCAACTGCGCGCAGACAGGTGTTACCTGGGTTGTATAAGAACCTGCGAGCTCGTTCTCAAGCTCAACAGCCAGTTCATAGCGGAGGGCATCCACAAGGAAATAGGCGACCTTCTTTCTCTTCTCCAGCCAAGGGGCCACAAAGGCATCGAACACATCTGTGTTCCCCAGCTGCCCGCTCACAGGCCAGCCCTCTTTCTGTACCGCATGGGTGAAGAGCGAATGGAGCTTCTCTGCAGCCTGTTTGTATCTTGCCCGGGCGACATCCACGAGGTTCTCGAGTACGCCGAGCTCACCATACACATCCGTCACTGCCTGTTCAAAACCCCTGTGCAACCGGTCAAGATTTCTGAAACGATCGCAGTAGAAATGGAACAGCCCACTCAGAGATGTGTCAGCAGAAGAAAGGGCATCCGACATGTCCATGGCATGTTTGAAGAGCTGCAGGGCCCTGTATGCAATAGTCCATAGCAGACGTCTCTCTGAGGTGTGATTCACCCACACCGAGTTTTTCCTCGCATGGAAGATCTCTTCTGCCTCATCGAATTGCTCACCCAATGCCATCTTGCTGAACACCATAAGGAACGTGCGTTCCTCAAAGGCAAAGGTGTCCCTTCTCCCCAGGTCAGCAACGCCTTCCAAGTGTTTTTCCAGCTGCAGTTCAGCGGCTACCTTGTCCGCCATTTCCATGTATCGCTGTTGGTGGCTTTCCGTGTCTCGGAGATGGTCACAGAGGGAGTATATAAGGCTCTGGTTGATCTCATGAGCCCTTGGCACGTCCTTGAGTGCGCCTGGTAGCTCGCATGGGAGGTCAAAGACGAACTCACTGAAGAGAATGAACCTCCAAACCTCATCACTTATGGTCGACCACTGGGAACTACTAGTCAGGAGTTTCATGTCCAGGGTTGATTTCAGGAATTCCTTGAACTCTGTCATCCATGCCTTATCACCCTTGAGAGCTGTTTCCTGTTTTTCCGATGGGGACATGACCGCTGCAAGTATCTCTATGGCAGACTCAGCCTGCAGAAGGGTTTTGAGCTTGGGCCAGGTGGCCTTTTTAGCAATGAGGGTGTTTACCGTGTCGAAATAAGGGGCACCATGGGCGAAAAGGGCATCTATCTGGGCGGCGAGCTCGGGTGCTGCCTGATGGCACAGGGCCTGGAAGGTTTCCCCATCGCTGTGGGGAAACTCCCCGCCGCCAAGGGCGAATATCTGGTAAGGGTCCATCTGCCGAGCCTTATCCGTTATGGGTCTGGGAATGGGCAGGTACACGATCAGTCTTTTCTTCCCGGTCTCATCTGCAGCCATACTTCGCCAGGCGTCCATGGCCTGCTCACGGGCCAAGATGGTGGAGGAGCTTCCATCGATGACGGTGCAGTCTTCATCACACATCTTATTGATAATGCCCTGGTAACGTCTGTCCGGGTCATACACCACAAGCACGGGCTTGGTTTCGAGACGGCTCTTGAAGTGGTTCCGTATGCTCTCTTCGATCTTCACGCTTCAGCCTCACCCTTTTTCTTCTTTCGTGTCTTGGTCTTCGCTGCTTCCTTGACCTCGCAGATTTCCTCCAGGCCATGGGCAATGGCCAGCGAACGGTCTTTCTTGCACTTCTCGCGTACCCTGTCGGGCCATATGGTGTATGCCAGGTGGGCCCAGTCATACGTGCCTGCCTCGAGTTCCTCCCAGCAGGTCTTCAGATCCTTCCGCCACTGATTGTGCCGGAAGAGCTTCCAGAGAGGACATGCAGTTATCATGACACCATCGTTCAGGTTGGGTTTATAGGGCAGTTTGGCAATACGGAGCAGCTCATCACGGAAATCAATCAACTCCTGGCGTAGTACTGTGAGTTGTTCATACTGTTCACGCTTCTTTGCGGTAATTCCACTCTGAAGTTCTTTCTGTATACCCTCCAGGTCCAGTGTCACATCTTTGATCTTTGGTTCAACATAATCTTGAATACAGGTGTAGAGCGTCTGGTCAGTCAGACGGTGGTAATATATCCAGAGGGTATATGAGCCTGACTCGGTGGATAAAGGCCAGTAGATCGGGGCCTTGCGCCTGCTCTTGGAATAGCGCTTCAGGTGGTCCTGGAAGAATCCTGCGGGCTTGCTGAAATAGTAGCACAGATCGGAGACGCCAAGGATGTCGCAGGCCTCTTGCTCTATCTTGTGGGCCTTGTCTTTCCAAACGAGGTCGAAGACCTCCTGCAACCGGCGTACGATGTTCTCCCGGTGCGGCTGATCGACGTTGGAGCCTGGATCATCCACCAAGACGCCGTCCCAGGAGATGCGGAGTGGATACTTGGAATCAGGGATGGTCAGGGTCTTCACCGAACCGTCCGGCGGGAGAGTGTTCGCGTCCGGTCTAGCGCGGAGCCATTCTTCGCTGACAATACTGTTCGGCTCGGCGGGTAGGCCGTCCATCCCGACCAGCATTCCCGGCGGGCAGGCCGGCAGCGGATCGAAGGGGTCGGGTAGCTTCGGCGCGAGTGAAGGATCGAAAGCGATTCGAACATCCCAGCGGCTAAAAGTAATTCCAATCAAATATTCGAGTAGATTCCTACAAATCAGACCTGCATCGATAGGTGCCTCTTCGCAATCATCAGGATCACTCGAAATATCATGAGATTCAAATGCATTTTGGTCTCGCAAAGTTTTTACTGTGTCTTTTCCAATGTTATATAAATCTGACACATAGTCGTCCCATAATGCATCAAGCTGTGTAATTTCTGCCCCTAAACTCTGAGCTTGTGCACTTGCGGTTCTACAAATCTCAGAGATGGAATCGCGAATGACAATGGAGCAAAAATATGGTGAGGTTATATCAGCAGTTGATTCAAGTTTCAGCAAGTTAATACATGACCTTCTGGTTTCATACTCCAATTCACGTATGTGTTTTTTTATTGGCTCTCGCCAAGGGATGCTCTTGATGAGGCCACTCATAAATTTGCCATCATTTGACTGCATTTCAATTATTGTTCTTATGAGTGATGAATTTATCCAGCCCAAAAGATATGCGTTGGAAATCTCTGATTCGGAGACAATAAGGGGGCCTTGCCCAGTAAAAAGGCATCCTTTAGGAAGAACTCTTGCGCTGAAGCCCCGTTGACTGCGAATAGAATATGTCAAACCCGGTCGATGCCAATAGTCGAACGCTTGTCTTGCTTGAGCATCGGTGCCATTCTTTGCGATATTTATAGCTCGGCTTTCTTTTCCGTCTTTGTTCCAATTCATTAAAAGATGAACATTAGATAAATATCTTGAAAACGGTCCTCCTTTAGCCAGGTACTCCCATAATTTTGTAATCCCAATGTTCGAGGCGTGAACCTCCCAGAAAGCCCTCACAAGTCTAAAATCATCCCACGTCGCTAATCCTTGGCGTGCCGTTCCTGCAGAAGGTTCGAATCTATCTTTGCTTTTAAGCAATGAAGATATGCGGGAGCCGACTGAGTAAGCTATTCTGTTTCTTGGAAAACTTAGGAACAGAGAGGAATCAGTTAAATAGGTATTGGCGGTATTTAAAAAGTGACATGCTTCAAAAAGATCATTTTCGCTTAGGTGCCTCTTGCGGAAATCCAAGGCAATAAGTGACTGAAGTCCTGTTTTATCCAATACGTATGCAGCGGCCTCAACAAAAGCCCCGTCCATGACATTTTCACCCAGGTCTGCCAAAAGGCATGCCTGACCAATTACAGTCTCTTTTCTCCATCCGTCAAGACGAGTTGCAACCATGAAAGCCCGTGATGTAATCGCACCTATCTTGGAAGAGGAAAAAATGCTTCCCCGCTCAACAAATGTTGCTAAGAGCTCTGTATAGCTATTTGGAAAAGCGCCTCTTGCATATTCAAACGCGCTTGTGGGTGCAAGGCCGAACGGCGGATTCATCAGCACCACGTCATAACGCTTGCGGCAGAGGTCGATGAATGCAAATCCACGGGCAATATCCTCTACAAACAGTCTGCGGCGGACCGCCCGGCCGTTTTCCGCCTGTTCTGCATAGTCCTTCAAGGCCTCCAAAATGTGGTCCTCCGCCTGCCACCAGAATCCCTCATCTGTGATTCCCTTCACATCAAAACGCAGTTCCTGTTGCTTAGGTTGTTGATTAACCATACCGGGGAGATATTGCTGTTCCGGCTTCGGTCTTTCGCTCCACTGTTCTCTCGCCGCGCCAACGGCATCCTTTATCTCCTCCTCGATTCTGAGGAGTGAGCCTGCTTCGCCGGCGAGTTTCATCTTCTCGAATACCTCATCCACGATCTGGCCCAGAACCCGCGGATGAAGGCCTGCTGTGAACTCTCGACGCATATCTTCCTCGCCGGGCATTGGCTCGGCTGTAACAATGTTCGATTTGACGATGTTAGGTCTCCCCTCTGCTTTGAGACCAAGGTTTTTCCATCTCTTCTGCGCCCTCAGCCAAAGGGCCAGAGCGGCGATCTGCACCGCGCGCGGGTCGATGTCGATGCCGTGCAAGTTGTGTTCGACGATCAGCTTAGGGGTCTCCCGTCGCAGGTCGTCGAGTTTCTCAAAATCCTCTGATAGCGTCCGGTCGGTGACATCGGACTTCGGGCTTTCAGGATCGCTCCAGGCTTCTTCGTAAATCCGTTCCAGCAGGTCGAATGCGTAAAGCAGGAAGTGCCCCGACCCACAAGCTGGGTCGAGAATGCGGATGTCGCGCGGGTCCTTTTTCGAGCGATGCCCTATATATACCGGCTTTTTTAGCAGCTCTTCCTGGGTGAGATCGGCATTGTTACATTCAGAGTTCGGCGACTTTTCCTCCGATGCGAGAAAAATCTCGTTCGGCCGTCGGACCAGATAACGGCATTGCTCTTTGAGTATCGTTTCCCCTTTGCGCATCTCATACCAAATACGCCCCAAAGTGTTGTCGGTGAGGAACTCCACAACGTAGCGGGGAGTGAAGAACTGATTACGCACAGCCAGCTCTCGGCTGTTTCGCGGGGCCTGAGAGGCATCCCGCATAGCCTTGCGCTCCTCCGGTGGGTTGAAATACTGATAGACCCAGCCGATGGTCTCATCCTCCACCCAGACATGCTTTAATTCCTTCCGGTTGATGATCTCCAGCAAGGAGATCAGTGCTGGTTCCCGAGGAAAGAGCAGACCAAAGGGAGAGAAGCGGTCGAACAAAATCCCCAGATCCACAGCGATCTCATCACAGATGCAGTTCAGGTAGGTTCTGTAGCGATCGTAGTGTTCCCCCAGACATGTCCCAGCAATCTTCAGATAGACCTGAAAACCCCGGGAGTTCATGCCTTGGCGGACACATTCCTGAACCAGCTCCCTCTCTTCACACATGCGAAGCGCCGCAAAACGGTTGAGTACGGTAAAGGCTTGTTCCCGTGTCAGTCTGTCAATGGCAGCGGCTTTTGGCTTTTTTTCACCCGCTATGCTGCTGGCCAGGTGCTCGATGCGCTCCCGCAGGAGCTCTGCAACCGCTCTTTCCCCATCATCCAGGTGCGTGAGTGTGGTAAGACCCATGATGGTCCCGTCCGGGTGTATGCCATACTTCTCCTGGAGCTGGGCGGTGAACTCTGAAGCCAAGGTCTCCCTGGCGTCTTTCACCAGCTTGGCAAGCTTGCTTCTCGTCTCTGTGTCAAAGGACATCGTCACTTCCACTTGATGATAAGAGTCACCCCGTCGGTTAGCTTATCTCGAAGCTGTTCGAGGGTTGTGATGAAGTCATTGAGCTCGGCGAGACTCGAAAAACTTTTTGGGACCGCTATCTCCTCAATGAAGGTGTGCTCATCCCCCTCTGGAGGCGCCTCCTCCACGAGTTTCTTGATCTCCGCCTCGATCTGCTTCAGCTTTTTTTCCAGGAAGAGCTGGTCATTGATCAACTTGCGCAGACCAGCCAAGTCATCAGTGGCGGTCAGGGTGAGTGCCACCAGTTCGGCACCCAATCGATTCTTATCATCAACCCCGAGCACCGCCCATTCCGGTAAGCTCATGATGGCTGATTTTCTTTCTGCCAGGTCTTTTGCTTGCTGTTCCCGATATTGTTTCGCGGTCGAAGCCACCTTGGACTCAATGCTTGAGATGCAGTTTTGCATGTTTGGCATATAGTCATAAAAATCTTCCCGACCGATATACTCTGTCAGATCATCCCTCAGGGCCTGGGTGTCATTCATAAGACTCTCGAACTCACTTATCTGAGGGAGGTCTGGTATGGTAGTCAGCAGACTCTGAGCCTTAGTCACTATCTGTTCAATACCATTATCGAAGGCCTTCTTCACCAGACGTGCCCAGACCAGGTCATCATGCAGGGGGCAGTCCTTTCCGCCCAGGCGGACAGCGGCATCAGATGCATCACCTTTAAGGATCTCTGCAAGGCTATCCTGCATCTCCTGGGCCTTATCCTCTCCCTGGAGCTTGAGATTGCCAAGCTGGACAGCAAGTGATGCATAGTCATGCTGGAAATCCGGGAAGTATCGCATCACACATCTGCTGATCTCTTCCTCAAGGGGGAGCACATCCTGGCCGGTAAGCGAAAGGAGCCTGTCCCTGGCCTTGGAAAGCATGGCAGGGTCAACTGGCGTGTCACGCATGGATATGCCGATCTTGTTGAAGCTCTGGGTGTTCTTGATGCTGGCAATGGCCGTGTCCCCTCGTACAGTGATGTCCTCCCCACTCACCCTGAGCTTGACGATACCAGCTGTGAGCATGGCCGCGACAATGTATCGGGTAGTGTCCTTGGACCACCCGTAACGGGGTGCATAGAAATCATCAAGGAGTTTGCGGCCCTCCACCTGGCCAAGGTTTTCAAGATATTCCCTGACAGAGATGACAGCCTTGTGAGTCGCGTCGATCACGTTAGGCCCACCACCCTTTTTCACCAGGGGCAAGGGGTCATCGCTGGCAGCGATCTTCTTGAGATTTTCTGTTTTCAGAAAACGCTCTGCAGTATTCGATTCTGCCTGGACCGGGGCCTCTGAGTATTTATCAAAGACCTGGCTTGCAGCTTCATCGAGGAATGCCTTGGCTGCCCCAAGAATATCGCTACCCAGCTCGGTGACCGGCCGAGGCTTGCCCCTGAAGATAAAGGACCCCATGGCAAGGGCTTTTCTGAGGCGTCGGGAAAGGTTTTCCTGGAGGCTATCCGCGCGCTGTGATTGGGCACGAAGGTACTCATCCACCTCTTTCTCGGTCGCCTTATTCCGGTGTTGCCTGAAGATCTCCCGACAGCGGAATATCTCGAACACCATGCCTTCGGCATCCGGGTCTTCGTGGCCGATCAGGAAGATGTCATGCGCATGAGGTTTCTGTTGGGAATCATGGATGCGCTCAAGTCGCTGCTTTTCATACGTCGTTTCCTTGACAAACTCGATATGGGTCTGGATTGGGTCCTTATCCCCAGCCAATGCCACCCACATGCTGCCGGCCATGATCTTGAGCCCGGTGCTGACGGTCCTGGTGCCGTTCAGCTTCACGCTTGGGGCAGGGGTGAATATTTCAGCAAGAATAGCATTGAGTATATTACGGGAGTCTGCCGAGCGAGGGATGATCCCCTGCCGTTCCTTTTCGAGGTCGAGCACCTTCTCGCTCATGAAACGCAGGGAGTTGTCCACTTCACTCAGCGGTACGGATTTATCCGTAAGGAGCTCGGCCACGGCTTTACTCACACCATCAAAAAGTGACGGGGAATCAACAGCTGGGTGCAGCAGGGATGCAACGTTATCCCGGCTGACCGGGAAATCTTCGAGGATCTGCAGGATGGCCACTGTCTTGGCAACCCGAACATGCGTGGAATCTTCACCAAAGACCTTCTT
>Ga0116148_1001642_pt1 | contig 23870 bp, 10 predicted proteins | sample AD_UKC055_MetaG_FD_89786 | JGI IMG/M metagenome (GOLD analysis project Ga0116148, IMG submission 89786) | Active sludge microbial communities of municipal wastewater-treating anaerobic digesters from USA - AD_UKC055_MetaG | ecosystem: Engineered > Bioreactor > Anaerobic > Digestate | place: USA... | reverse complement strand
GCTTCTTCATACAGGGGCTCCTTTCGATGCGCCCCTCGCGACGTGCGAGGGCCTTGGGCTCTGCCGGGCAGACTTGTCCCGGGCTGGTCAATGAACTCTAGGCGAGGCGAAGAAGCCATTTCAAATCATCCGGCATATTGACCTTGCAGTCTCCCCCGTCGACAATGCGCGCGCAGCTCAACTCGGGTGATAGGGAGAAAGGAACCAATGTGATCCAATTCAAATGCGAGCATTGCGGCGCGGCCTTCAACGTGCCGGACGAGAAGGCGGGCAAGAGCGGCAAGTGCCCCAAGTGCGGGCAGATCATCCACATTCCGGCGACGACATCCGCCCAATCGCCCGCGACGGGGGATCCGGTCGGCGAAGCTTCGGCTCCCCCGATAGCGGAGGCGGCGCAGCCCGCAGCGCCCGCCCATGAAGCCGAGGGGCCCTCGCCGCCCGTCAGGGCCCTGGGATGGGGCATGGCCGTTGTCGCGTGCCTGAACGCTGTTGGCCTGACGCTGGGCGTGCTGGCACTGCTGACCAACCGCGCGGAGACGCCCTGGCAAGTGTGGGCGGGTCTGGCGGTCAACTGTCTCATGGTGCTGTTGGCCTTCCTCGCCTGGCGCCAGGCCATTGTCGGCGACTCCGCATGGAAGGTCACCGCGGGTGCCTACCTCGGCCTGCAAGTTCTTCACGCCGGCGCGCTGTTTGTGTTGCGGGGCCAACTGCCTCCCGAGTTCCGTACGACGTACTTGACCATCGGGCCACTCCTGGGCGTGTTGGGGGTTCTGGTCGGACTGGTCGGCTACCGTCTCGTCCTGGCACGCACCCGCCCCGACCCCGGACAGGCAAGTCCTGCCGCCCCCGTGCTGGGCGCGGTCCTGGCCCTGCTGCACTTGGGTGGATTGTATACCGGCGATTTGGCGATATTTGCTGGGGCTCGGGCCTCCGCTCAGGCAGCGTTCTGCAAGTACAACATGCACATGATTGGTAAGGGGTTGGGCCTCTATTGTTCCTTCTACAACCGGGTCCCCTTGCGGCTCAGCGATCTGGTCCAGAGTCGGGATATCTCGCCGGGAGTCCTTCTCGCCTGTCCGAGTGACCAGCAGCTGTTTGTCTACGTGCTCGACTATCTACGTGACCGTTACGCTCGCGAGGAAGGCGTCAGCCCCGATCAAGCCCACAAAACCGTTTATCCCAACATTCTCTACTTGCCAGCGAAGTCGCCCTTACTGTGGGATGCGCAGCAATCGCATGTAGAGGGGACCGTCTATTTCCTGAACAGTGCTGGTGCGGTAGACGAGCTTCCGCAGGCGAAGTTCCAGGAGGTGCTGGACCGGGCCTACTCCTTCGTCTCCCGCCGCAACCGGTAAACCCTTGCGGCCGCCCCCGTACTTGTCGCGGCTGAAAGGTTCATCATGCGGCAGGCTTCCCTATGGTCCGTATCCCTGCGATGGGATAACATTCCGGCGCAGACAGAGGAGCTACATGCGATGAGGCGGACCAACCTGAACTTTCTCGTAGACGTGCTGGCGGCGATCGCCCTGTTGGGCTTGGCGGGGACGGGCATTTTACTCAGCTGGATTCTGCCTCCGGGTACGGGGCACAGCCTGCTGTTGTGGGGCCTGGGCCGACACGACTGGGGCGAGGTGCACTTCTGGCTGGCCGTCGCCTTCATGGGGGGGATCGTTCTGCACGTGCTGCTGCATTGGGCGTGGGTGGTCATCACCTGTGCGTCGCTGGGGCGCGGTCAGCCGTGCCCGGTCGGCTCGCGCAAGCGAGCCCTGGCCGGGCTGTTGACCGTGTTGATCTGCATCGCGTTGCTGGGAGGTATGTGGTACGCAGCCTCCGCGTCCGTCCAGTCGACGGGGGAGACGGGCGAGCACGGGCGGGGCGAGGCTCGGCGCCGCCAGGGCGCCGCGGGGCCCAAGGCCGGTCCGCAAACGCTGCCCGCGACTGACGAGCACGCCATCCGCGGCTCGATGACGCTGGAGGAAGCCGCATGCGCTGTCGGGCTGAGCGTCGAGCAGGCTCGTGCCCGGCTGGGCCTGGGCGCCGACGTGGCGCCCACCGAGCGCCTGGGCCCGCTGGCCCGCCGCATGGGCATGGACATGCAGGACCTGCGCAAGAAATTGCTGGAAGCCCACTAGAGGCGGCTGCTTGCAGAACCTGAAGCGGCTGCGCCTGACTCCGCGGCACCCTCTTGCGCAGCGGTTGCCTGCCCAGTACAATGCCGCTTGATGCCTTTCCATGACGAGCCATCAGGAGAACCTCCTCGTGCCGCGGAACGCCCCGCTGCCGGCGCTGCTGCGTCGCCGCCCGTACGCGGCTGTCGCCTGGCGGCCGGGGGCGTGGCGGCGCTGGCCCTGCTGATCTTTGCGGCCTGCTGCGATTCCTCCAAGCAGGCGGGTTTCCGCGACGGCGACCTGGTCAGCTACAGCCTGCCCCGGGCGGACTACCTGGGCGAGGCCCTGCGCCAGGGGCGCCTGCCCCTGTGGGACCCGGAAGTTGGTTGCGGCGTGGACACGCTGGCCAGCCCGCTGATCATGGCCTTCTACCCGCCCAACTGGCTGCACGCGGTGCTGTCCGCCCGCACGGCCATGGGCATCCTCGTCGCGGCTCACCTGCTGATGATGGGCCTGGCGTTCTACGCGTGGTTGCGCGAGCTGGGCATCTGGCCGCTGCCGGGCCTGCTGGCGGCTGGGGCCTTGCTGTTGGCGATGGCGACGATGGCGTGGTGGCCCCACATGCTGTTCAGCCTGAGCTGGCTGCCGGTGCTGTTGTGGATGGTCGATCGCCCCGGGCGGATGACGCTGCCGCGTTGGGCGGGCCTGGCGGCTGCGTACGCCATGCTCGTGTTGTCGGGCCACCCGCAGCTCCTGGCGTACGTCACGCTGCTGCTCGGGGCGTACGTGGCGGTAAAGTCGCTGGTCGAACGGCGCGGGGGCCTGGCGACGGCGTGCCTGCTGGCGGCGGTGGTGGGGGCGGCCGCCGCCGCGGTCCAGCTTCTGCCCACCAAGCTCTGCGTGGACAACGAAAGCTGGCGCCCGCTGGGACGGCTGGACGGCGACGTGGCTCACTACCTCGAAGGCGGTGTGCCGCCTCAGCACCAGCTCGTGCAGTGGGGGCGGATCCTGCTGAATACCGTGGACAACGCGCCCCAGCCGCGTTGGCTGTGCAGTCGCTTCTCGTGCGGATACCTGGGGGTGTTCGCGCCGTTGGCGGTGCTGGCTGCCCTGCGCCGGCGGATGGCCTGGCGGACGGCGTGGTGGCTGGTCGCCGGAGTCGTTGGGCTCGTTCTGTGCACGGGGTTCTCGCCGTCGCTGGTGCCGGCGTACTCGTGGCTGGCTCGCCTGCCGGTGGTCGGCGCGTTCCGCACGCCGGACCGGCTTATTCTGTTGGCTTTGCTGGGGGGGTGCTATCTGGCCGCCGTCGGGCTGCAGCGGATGCTGCACGGGCACGACGCGGGCCGACTGCGGTTTCGCCTGCTGGTCGCGGCGGGCGTGTTGGTGCTGATCCGCCTGGCGGGGATGTACGTCAGCGGGCGGGGCGACTGGGTCGGCGCCGCCCTGTGGCTGGGGGGGCTGGCGAGTCTGTTGGCGGCGGCCTTCGTGTCGCGGCCCTCGGCTGGGGGTCCGGCCGTGCCCGCCCTCCGCGGCCGGTGGTGGCTGGGCGGGCTGCTGCTGGCGATCGTGGCGATCGACTTCTATCGCAGCAGCCCGTACGTCTGCCCGTACTTCGGCCAGGCGACCGTCCAGGACCGCATCGTTCGCTCGGGCGAGTGGGACCGGACCTCGCAGACGCTCCTGTCGGCCGACGACGTGCGGGCCATGAACGCCCTGGCCGGCGAAGGGTCGCTGTGGCGGTGGTACGCGGCCACGACGTACATGCCCGTCATGCGCGAGCGGACTTTCCCGGCATACAGGTCGCTGCCGTACTACGAGGCCCTCCAGTCCAAGCGCCACTTCGAGTTGGACCGGCGGCTGTTCAACATTCGCTGGCCACGGCACGCGATGCTGTGGGGCATCCCGGCTGTCCCGCACCGGCGCCTGCTGGACGTGTGCAGCGTGCGCGTGGTCTTCAGCCCGGTCGAACTGGCCGACCCGCAGGTCCACGGCTACCGTCCGGCGGGGCGGTTCAGCGGGGGATGGGCGTATGTCAACGAGCGGGCCCTCCCGCGAGTCCGCCTGCACGCGGGAGGCGTCAAGGCGGTCAGCGACGAGCAGGCGGCGGAGTGGTTGCTGGGCGAACCCGACGTGAGCAACCCAGACCGCCTGCTGGTGAGCGCTCGTAGTCCCGCCGTAAGGCGGTCTTCGTCTTCACCGAGCGTCGGAGACGCCAGCCCGGACGCCCTTACGGGCGCACTGCAAGCGCCGCCTTCGGGCGTGGAGATGCTGGAGGACCAGAGCGAGCGGATGTGCCTGCGGGCGAGGTGCGAGCGGGCGTGCCTCCTGGTGATCAGCGATTCGTGGGCGGCGGGCTGGCGCTGCACGGTGGACGGGCGCGAGGCGCCGATCCTTCGCGCGAATTACCTGCATCGGGCGGTCGAACTGCCCGCGGGCGAGCACGAGGTCGTCCTGACCTACGTCCCACCGGGCCTGCACGCGGGGGCGGCGGTTTCGCTGGCGGCGCTTGGGAGTGTTGTACTGGCGGCCGGGGTGGGGGCGTGGAGACAGAAACGAACAAGGGCCAACAGAGGAACGCTCAGTTTCCAATGTCCAAGCGAGAAGCCTTCCCTTGGTCATTGAGAATTGAACGTTCCCATGTTGAACCTTCTCTTCTGCTTATCGGCGCCTTCTTCGGAGGTACCGGCCCAGGCTCCCTGTCGCCAGGGCCAGCAGGGCCAGGGTCATCGGCTCGGGGACGTTCACGTCAAGCTGGAGTGTGCCGTCCTGGGCCTGGCTGAAGGTGATGAAGTAGTCGAGGTTGAACTGCCGCAGCGGATAGTAGTTGGTGCCCTCGAAGGGGACCGATCCGCCGCCGTCGCCGCGGACGAAGTACTGCCAGTCCGCTCCGGCCAGGTCGCTCAGCGGCGCCGAGGTGCGGAAGCCGCCGGCGAACGTGTCGCCGCCGTAGAGGTACTCCACGTTGAAATAGACGTCGACGAGGTTGTCCAAGTCCAGCGGGGAGGCCAGCGGAGTGGCGGTCGCGGTCAGAATGAGCATGTCGTTGCCGGTCGGATCGCCGGTCGGGTTGGTGAACTCGAAATCGAAGTCCATCCCGCCGGCAGGGTCGATGGCGGTGGCCGTCAGGTGCCCCGGGCTGGCGCCGGGGGTGATCAGGCCGCCGCCGGCCAGCGTGCCCAGGATCGTGCCCTGACCCTTGACGGTCTGGCCGTTCAGGGCCAGCGTCGCGCCGGCCAGCCCCGTCACGTCCAGCGTCGCGCCCTGCTGCACATCGATCAGGACGGAGGCGGTGATGTTGTTGGACGAGCCGTGCACCAGGGCCAGCGTGCCGCCCTGGATGACGGTAGGTCCGGCGTAGGTGTTGGCGGCTGACAGGACGAGCGTGCCGGCGCCGGCCTTGCTCAGGCCCCAGTCGCCGCCGGTCTGGCCGATAGCGGAGCTGACGGTGATCGTTCGGGGCGTCGTGTCGGCCTGCTCGCTGTTGAAGGTCGCGCCGGCGCCGTCGAGCGTCACCGGGAGGACGGAGATCGTCAGGTCGCCGTCGTAGGGGCGGATGGTCCCGCCGGACCATGTGAAGGCGGCCACGTCGCCCAGGGTGGTGATCCAGTTGGTCCGCAGTTCGCCCCCGTTGATGTCGAGTGTGCCGCGGGTGGTGCCGCTGCCCTGGTTGCCGCTGACGATCAAGGCGCGGGTGCTGCTGGCGACGTCGTTGCCCACCGTCACCGTCCCGCCGTCCATGCGGAAAGTGCCCGTGGCGTTGTCGCCGTAGCCGAGCCACAGACCCTTGAGGAAATTTGCCTCGCCGTCGTCGGCCACGGTGAACAGCCCGGTCGCGCTGGACACTTGTCCCACGAACGTGCGGTGGTTGAACACGTTGAGCACGCCCGTGCAGCTCAAGGCGTACAGTCCGTTGCTCGTGGCGGTCGCGCCCACCTGGAGAGCGTCATTGGCGCGATACACGCTCACTACCCCGCCGTCGTGGATGAACTCGGCCTGGCCGTTCCGGCCGACCTGGAAGTAGCTGTGGGTCGTGTCGGACAGCGTCAGCGTGCCCCCGTGCATCTCGTAGCGGGCCCGGGTGGCGGCGTTGTTGTAGGCCATCCGCAGGGCGCCGCGGATGGTCACGTCGCCGCTGTCCTGAATGACCGTGCCGCTGGCCGTGCCGTCGTCGCCGACGTACATATAGGTGACAGCCGCCGAGGTGTCGATGGTGCCGCCGTTGATGTGCAGCAGGGCCGAGCCGGACGAGCGGGCCACGCTGATGCCGCGGGAGTCGCTCTGGCCCGACCCGGTGGACAGCACTACGCAGCCCGATCCGAGCTCGAGTTCGCCGTCCCGCACAGTGGTCGGCCCGGTGTAGGTATTGGCTGCCGTCAACAGCAGCTTGCCCGGTCCGACCTTGGTCAGCTTGTTGCCGCTCACGACGCCGCTGAGGGTCAGGCTGTCGGCGTCCACGCCGACGTAGGTGTCCCAATTGTTTCCGCTGGCAGTGACGGGTCCTGCCCACTCGTTGTTCCCGCTGACGCTGCGAAGGACGCCGCCGCCGGAGATGCCCGTGCCCACCAGCCACAGCGATTCGCCCGAGACGGTGACCCCGCCCTGGAGTTCCAGGGCCATCCCGTTTTGAAAATTGCCCACGGTCGTCTCGCCGGCGGTTGAGCCCAGCGCGTCGTTGTGGCGGATGTTCAACACGCCGGAGTTGATAGTGGTCGTGCCCGTGTACGTGTTGGCCCCGGACAGGACCAGCGTGCCCGGCCCGGTCTTGGTGAGGGCGACGGTGCCCGCGTTGTCGCGGATGGAGCCGGCGAAATCGCCTTCGCCAACGGCCAACGTACGGGGTACGTTGTTGTCCATGCCCTGGACGATCGAGCCGCTCTGCCCGATCAGCGTGCCCACGGAATAGGTGACGCCGGAGGCGTTCTTGTTGAGGTACGCGGTCCCGCCGTCGAGAACTTCCAGCGTGCCGTTGGCCGGCGCGGACTGGCCCTCCCAGATCCGCAGGCCTGCGTACTGCCTCACTCGGACCGTGCCGGTGAAGGCGTCATTGTTGCCGCCCAGTTGCAGGGTGTACTGCCCGCTGGTTGAGCCGGTCTGGAGAATGCCGGACCCGCTCAGCGGACCGTCGAGCCGGAACGTCATGTTGGGATGGGTCGTCGCGGTCACCGTCACGCCGGGATCGATGGCGATCGCGTTGGCCAGCGTGCGGGCGCCGGTGATGTCCAACTCGCAGTCCCCGGCGAGGGTGACCGTCCCGCTCCCCAGGGCGCTGTTGTTGCCCAGCAGGACGGTGCCGGCGAAGATGGTCGTCCCGCCGGCGTAAGTATTGGCGGTGTTGAGGCGGAGTGTGCCCGCGCCGACCTTGGTCAGGCCACAGTCGCCGCCGCTCTGGTCGATGGCTGAGCTGACGGTGATGGTACGCGGCGTGGCGTCGGCCTGCTCGGTGTTGAAGACGGCAGCGTTTCCGTCCAGCGTGAGCGGCATCGTCACGGACAGGTCGGCCGCCCGCGGCCGGATCGTCCCGCCCGACCACAGGAAGGATGCCGTTCCGCCGTTGGTGCGGATCAGGTCGGTCCGCAACTCACCCGCGTTGAGGTCGTACTGGCCGGTGGCGGTGCCGTTGTTGCTGACCGTGACCGGGCCCTTCACGTCGACGATGCCGCCGTCCTGGGTGAAGTAGCCCGCGGAGTTGGCCTCCATGCCGACGTAGAGCTGCCCATCGTTGCCACCGTCGTTCAGCACGGTGAGCGTCCCGTCGGCGATGGTGTAGTAGCCGGTCCCCCCGGATCGTCCCATCCGCAGGTCGCGGTGGAGCAGCACGTCGCCGCCCTGCTGGTCCATGATGCCCGTCCCGCCGTTGCCGAAGCTGGGCGATCCGAGGTCAAGCAGTCCGCCGGTCATCTCGTAGCGTCCCGTGTTGCCCGCCCCGCCGAAGTACGATGCTCCGGCGGCTGCCTGGCGCACCGTGCCGCCGCTCTGGAGAATCCTGCCCGCGCCGCTGGTACCCACGCGAAACTCCGTGCCGGTGCTGTCGAAGAAGAGCGTCGCGTCGTCCGCCACCCGTAGCGTGCCGTCGCTGGAGGTCCCATGCCCGATGTACAGGCTCGAAGCGACGTTCACGCTGGCCTGGCCCGACAGGTTCACCTCGCCCAGGTTGATCGTCAGCCCGCGGTCGAAATTCGCCTCGCCCTGACCGCCGGCGTTCAAGGTTCCCCACGCCCCGCCGCCAGACCCTATCAGGACGTAGGCGGCAGGAACGTTCAACTGGCCCGCGCTGAGGGTGTAGGTGCCCGTGCCTGTCCCCGCGATGATCAGGGCCGCCTCGGTGCTCGAATTGCGGTTGACATTGACGACGGTGGAGGCCCCGTCCTGGATGAATTCGCCCGTGCCGCGTCGCCCGACCTGGAGGAACTGGCCCACCGTCAGCGTCCCGTCGTGCAGCTCGTAGCGGGCCTGCGTGCCGGTGGCGGCATCGTTCGTCCCCGCCATTTGGATCGCTCCGGCGACGTCGACCTGCCCGCCGTACTGGAAGAAGACGCCGTTGGACGAGTCCGAGCTGGCGATCAGGACGTTACCGTTGTTCACATTGAGCGTGCCGCTTCGCAGCGTGTAGGTGCCCGTCCCGTTGCCGGCGACGATCAGGCCGTCGCCGTTGCGGTTGATGTCCACTACGGTGGAGGCGCCGTCCTGGATGAACTCACCGGTGCCGGTGCGCCCGATCTGGAGGAACAAGCCTACCGTCAGGCTCCCGCCGTACATCTCGTAGCGGAAGTCCGTTCCGGTCGAGTACGTCGCCGTTTGAAATTCATTGACGATGCTGAAATCCCCGCCGGTCTGGACGACCGTGGCGGCGGCGGTGTCGTAGTTGGCCATGGACATCATGCCGTTGACGGTGAACGTCCCTCCGTCGATCCGCAGCGTGCCCCGGGCGGCGCCCGCATCGGCGACCTGCATGGAGGTGGACGTCCGGAAGTAGCCCGCAGTGCGGAGCGAGGCGTCGTCGCTCCCGCCCTCGCCGATGATCGTCGCGGCGGCCTCGATCCGCCCGGCCGACAAGATGTCGATCAGTCCGGCGTGGGCGGTGAGCGAGCCGTTGCTGTAGCCGGCGGCTGAGCTGGTGGCCGCCGTGGCCGTGCCGTTGACGATGGTCAGCGTGCCGCTGCCGTTCTTGGTCAGGTTCAGGTTGGCGCCCGTGTTGCGCCGCTGGAGTTGCTGGATCTCCACGTTGCCGGATCCGTCGAACGTGACGTTGGCGACGACGTTGATGTCCGCCATGAACGAGGAGTTGCCGTTGAAGTCCAGCAGGCCGGCGCCGTTGTTGACCACGCTGAAGGTCCCCGTGTGCGGGCGGAAGCCTGCGTTGAACGTCAAGTCGCCAGCGTTAACGGTAATGCCGTTGTTGACGTACTGGGTCCCGCCGCCGCTGCCCGTGCCGCCCACGCTGAAGCTGAAGCTGTCGGGCCCGTCGAAGGTCATCGTGCCGGCGAACGTGTCGCGCACGAGGATGGCGGTGTTGGGCGAGGAGGTGAAGGTGAGATCGTCGTTGAAGGTGGGGATCTGGGTAGGACTCCAGTTGCCCGTCTTCGCCCAATCGCCGTCGGTGGTCCCGGTCCAAACGATAGGCGCAGCGCTTGCGCCGCCCGTCAACGCCACCATCAATGCCACAACGCACGCGACGGTCTTCGCGTTCATGTGAAGCCTCCGATCCTTTTTGCCCTTTCACGTGGGGGAGCACGTGTCGGAATGTGTCGATTCGAGTATAGGGCAGGCGGGCGAATCCGTCCAGAGGCGTTTGCACGGCGGGGAGATGATTTCCCGTCCTTGACTTGACGCCGCTCAGAGCGGATGATGCATCGCTTGCCGCAGTGACAACCGAACGATTTAACGAGGCGACGAGCGGACAGATGCTGGACAAGGTACAGGCGGACAGGTTGGCCAAGCTGGAGCAGGTGCGACAGCTCGGCGTGGATCCATACGGCGGGCGGTACGACACCGCCCAGCCCATCGCGGACGTGCTGGCCTGCTACGAGGCGTGGGAGGCCCGGCAGGGCGGGGCCGAGGGCGTCAAGGCCGCCATGCAGCCGGCGGAGGGCGAGCCGCTGAGGCCCCTCTCCGGCGACGCGGCCGGGCGGATCATCCTGCTGAGAGACATGGGCAAGATGATCTTCGCCCATATCCGCGACCAGAGCGGACAGATGCAGATCTGCCTGCGCAAGGACCAGGGCAAGGAGCCCCGCGGCCTGGGCGAGACGCTCTGGAAACTGGCCAAGCTGCTGGACCTGGGCGACATCGTGGCCGTTCGCGGGCAGGTTATCCGCACGCGGACCGGCGAGGTCACCATCTGGGCCGACACGCTGACCCTGCTGTGCAAGAGCCTCAACCCCATGCCGGAGAAGTGGCACGGGCTGACCGACACCGAGACCCGCTACCGCCAGCGCTACCTGGACCTGATGGCCAACCCGGACTCGCTGAAGGTCTTCCAGGACCGCATCGCCATCCTCGACAGCTTCCGCCGCGTGCTGACCGCCCGCCAGTTCGTCGAGGTCGAGACGCCCGTCCTCCAGCCGATCTACGGCGGGGCGGCCGCCCGCCCGTTCACCACCCACCACAACACGCTCGACTGCGAGCTGTTCCTGCGGATCAGCCCCGAGCTGTACCTCAAGCGGCTCCTGGTGGGCGGCATGCAGCGGGTCTACGAGTTCAGCCGCAACTTCCGCAACGAGGGCATCGACACCCGCCACAACCCCGAGTTCACCCTCCTGGAACTCTACCAGGCCTATGCCGACTACGAAGTCATGATGGAGATCACCGAGGAGTTGATCACCACCGCGGCGAAGAAGATGCTTGAGGCGGCCAAGGATGATCTGCTGAAGCGACGTACTATCAAGACGCTGGCTCAAGGACTTGTGTCTTTGAACCTAACGAATCGTCAACTTTCGGACAAACAACAAGAAAAAGCAACCGCCAAGCACGAGGGCATGTTCGAAGCCGATCATCTGCTCGCTGAGTGCGTGGAGCTAATGGATGCAGGCAGGACTGCGTTACCATACGGGAGTAAAAACAAAGTCGATTTCACAACTCCCTGGCCCCGTCGCACGTATGACTCGCTGATGGTCCAGCACGCGGGGATGTCGATGAAGGACATCCCGGCTGTGCGGGCCAAGGCCCGGCAGCTCGGCATCGAGGAGTCCAACAAGGACGACGCGGTGGTGGTCAACGAGGTGTTCGAGGCCGTGGTCGAGCCCGCCCTGGCCCGGCCGGACGAAAACGGCGTGCTCCGCCCGGTGTTCGTGATGGACTACCCGGCCGAGCTGTGCCCGCTGACGCGTCGCAAGGCGGACGACCCATCGATCGCGCTGCGGTTCGAGTGTTTCATCGCGGGCATGGAGGTCGCCAACGCCTACAGCGAGCTGAACGACCCGGCGGTGCAGGAAGCCAACTTCGCCGAGCAGGTCCGCGGCGAGGCCGAGGGCGAGACCATGCGGGTGATGGACGAGGACTTCGTGACGGCGCTGCGGCACGGGATGCCGCCGGCCGGCGGGCTGGGCATCGGCATGGACCGGGTCATCATGCTGCTGACCAACCGAACGAGCATCCGCGACGTGATCCTGTTCCCGCTGCTGCGGCCGCTCTAGCCGAGGACGCAGAGGAGCAGAGACACAGAGAAGGATTGAGTATGGCGGCTGGGCCCTGCCTGCGGCAGGCAGGTTGTTCGGGAGCCGCCAGCGGCGTGACGACTACTGATTACTGGCTACTAACTACCGGTTACGAAGTCCTGAATGTACAAGTTCTTCCTCTGCCTTCGATACCTCAAGAGCCGGGCGCTGGCTTACGCGGCCATGCTGGCCGTGGCGCTGTGCGTGGCCATGATGCTCATCGTGGTCAGCGTGATGAACGGCTTCCTGGACAAGGTGGAGACGGCGGCCAAGGGGCTGTTCGGCGACGTCGTCATCGACACGGCCGGGCTGGGCGGGCTGGGCAACTACGACGAACTGATTGCCGCCATCGGGCGCGAGGTGAGCGAGGTGGAGGCAGCCTCACCGTTCATCCTGAGCTACGGGATGATCCGCATCCCGAACACCGAGTACCGCCGGGCCGTCCAGATCGCGGGGGTCCGCCTGCCCGAACGCGTGAAGGTGAGCACGTTCGGCCAGGGGCTGTTCGTCCAGGAGGGCGTGACCGATCCGACGTTTGATCCTCCGCTGGAACAGATGGCCCGTTCGGCTGCTCAGGCCCACGAGTTCACGTTGGAGCTGTACCGCCGGAAGCGCAACGAGGCCGGCGACCTGCTGTCCCGCAAGGCGACCGAGAAGGCGAATGTCGAGAACGAGCTGGCCGCCCTCCAGGAGGTGCTCGACCGCCTGGAGACGGCCCTCCAGCGTCAGCAGACAGCTCTGGAGAGGCTGGAGCTGGTCAGCCGGCTCCTGCCCGAGATGACCGAGCTGCGGCGCAAGATCGGGCAGCTCAAGGCCCAGGGCAAGACCCTGGAAGACCAGGAGTACCGCCAGACGGCTGAGAAGCTCGACGAACTGGTCCAGCAGGCGAAGTTCTACGACGCGGACCACCGGATCATCCTGGGCCTGGGCATCCAAGGCCTGGTCTACCGGACCGACGAGGGGCAGACGGTCCGCATGATGCTTCCCGGCCACCAGGTGCTGCTGTACGTCTTCCCGCTGGGCAGGCAGATGACGACGTCCGAACTTGAGCCCAACCGGGCCATGCTGACGGTCGTGGACGACAGCCGCACGGACGTCTCGTCCATCGATTCGGAGTTCGTCTACGTGCCCTTCGAGACGCTCCAGCAGCTCAACAACATGCACGCGGACGGCGCCCAGCCGGCCCGCTGCAGCCAGATCCACGTGAAGGTCCGCGGGCATCGCTCCGAGCGGGAGCTGGAGCAGGTGGCCGAGCGGATCCGCGGGGTGTGGGCGAAGTTCCGCCGCGAGTATCCGCTGGCGGCGATGACGGACGTGGCGGTGCAGACGTGGCGTCAGCGTCAGGCGCGGGTGATCGCCCCGATCGAGGCGCAGCGGACGCTGGTGGTGGTGATGTTCAGCATCATCTCGTCGGTGGCGGTGGTGATGATCCTGGTGATCTTCTACATGATCGTGGTGCAGAAGACCCGCGACATCGGGGTGCTCAAGGCGGTGGGGGCCTCCAGCGGCGGGGTGGCGTGGATCTTCTTGCTGTACGGAGCCTTCGTCGGACTGGTCGGGGCGGTGGTGGGCACGATCGGGGGCTACCTGTTCGTCTGGAACATCAACCCGATCCACGACTGGGTCTCGCGCGTGACGGGGCTGACGGTGTTCACCCGGGAGTTCTTCCTGTTCGAGCAGATCCCCAACACGGTCAACGGCGTCAATGCTTTGCTGATCGTCCTGGCGACGATCGCGGCGGGTCTGATCGGGGCGCTGGCGCCGGCGATCCGGGCGGCCCGCATGCAACCGGTGGAGGCCCTGCGGTATGAGTGATCAGCCAGCCATCCGGGTGGAGCAGCTCCACAAGAGCTACCGCATGGGGGCGGTCTCGCTGCACGTGCTGCGAGGCGTGAGTTTCGACGTGCCCCGGGGTCAGTTCGCGGCCATCGTGGGCGCCAGCGGCAGCGGCAAGAGCACGCTGCTGCACCTGGTGGGGCTGCTGGACCGTCCCGACAAGGGCGGGATCCGCCTCGACGGGGCCGACGCCTCGGGCCTGTCCGCCCGCCAGCGCAACCACATCCGCTGCCGCGACGTGGGTTTCGTCTTTCAGTTCTACCACCTCCTGCCCGAGTTGAACGTGCTGGAAAACACGCTCCTGCCGGCCAAGGTGGAATACTCCCTGCCCGCCTGGATGAAGAACCGCCGGCGCCTGACGAACCAGGCCACCGGCGTGCTGGAGAGACTGGGCCTGAAGGAGCGGCTGCGCCATCGCTCCAGCGAGCTGTCGGGCGGGGAACGCCAGCGAGTGGCGATTGCCCGGGCCCTTATGAACCATCCCAAGGTCCTGCTGGCGGACGAGCCCACGGGCAACCTGGACTCGAAAACCGGCAAGCAGATCCTCGACGTGCTCCAGGAGTTCCACAAGAGCGGGCAGACCATTCTGATGGTCACGCACGACGCCTCCATCGCCGCCCAGGCCGACCGGGTCCTTCACATCCGGGACGGGCGCCTGGTGGATCAGTAGGCCCGCCCCCCGGCAGGTCCGCGCGAAAAACGCCTTGCGGCGCCACTACGAACGATGGGTCTACTCTTGTGGTGTGCCCGTCGGGGCGTCGGGCACCAACACTTCCGTAACTGAGGCCCTGCAAAAACTTTCCTGAAACCCTTGACAAACTGGGCGAACGGCGTACAGTTAATAACGAAGGAAACAGGCTCCACGCGATGGAGCCGGCACCTCTTTTTGCTCGTTCAGACGGCCGGTTGCTATACGGTCGCGTGTGGGCTCGATTCCCGCCTCGTCCACCAAGGAGAGTACGCGCACGGATGCAGGCAGCCGTGTGGCTTTGGATGGGATAGATGCAAGTGAGGGGCCGCCCACCCGGGCGGCGCGGAAAGGACGGTGCAGTATGGTGAAAGGGAGAAGTGTGGTGTGGGTGGTGGCGATTGCGGTGGTGCTGGCCTTGCCTGCGGCGCGGGTCCGTGGCGACCCGGTCCAGACAGGACGCTTCTGGGCGGTAATGGGCGGCGAGCAAGCAGAGACGTGGAACAAGTTGGTTGAAGGCGGCGGGGACGGGTACGAGTGGCCCAGTGGCACCGGAGCCGGCGCACAGTCGATGCAAGGATCAGTCTGGAAGTGGTACGACTGGAACCGGGCCGATACGCAGACCGACGCCTACGGCAACACGATCCCGGCAATGAACCAGCCCGGCTGGGTGAACCAGTGGTGGTATGACCACCCGTACGATCCCACCCGCTGGAAGCGGATCACGCTGGACTTCTGGTACCAGCCGCTTGATCCGGGGGCGCCGGGGTCCATGGACCTGACGATCAACTGGTCCACGCCCGAGTGGTCGGAACTTGGCCTGACGAACCCTCCCGACCGCAACGACTCGGGCGACCCTGACAACGTGCCCTACATCGGGCGTCAGACGATCCAGTTGCTCGGTATGCAGGCAGGAGTTGGCCCCCAGCATTTCGTGGGTTCGTTCGACCTGCGGCAGTTCGACGTGTTCTACAACCCCGAGTGGATCTCCGTCGACCTGGCCGGGTACAACTTCCTGGTTTCCGAGCAGAACGCCGGTGCGATCACCCACGAATGCCTGGGTGAAGACATCCCCGAACCGGTGACACTGGCCTTAGCCTGCATGGCGGTGGCCGGTCTCGGGCGGTACGTTCGCAGACGCCGCTACGCCTGAGCCGCATATTCCGCCACCCAACCACACACCCCGCCGACGGTCCGCCGCCGGCGGGGTCGTTTTTCACGGCCGGGCCGGGGGTAACGCAGGCACCTGCCTGCGATTCAAGACCGCAAACCCCATCCGAAGGGCAAACGCTATGGGGGCACAGGGTTCTGAATCTCAGGCAAGAATGCCTGAGTTAGCCAGCGCCGCATCGCCCGTCTGTTTTCCCGTTGCCCTCGCCCGCTTCGACTGCGGATAATGAACGCGCCCGCAGAACGCATCCAGCCTCGCGGGCGTCTAACCATCCGAAGGGGCTGACATGCTACACGAACCGCAAGCCCTGCCCGCTCGCCGAGAGTGCCGGACCGGGTCCTGCTTCCTGCTGGTGCATGTACTCCTAACCATGGTGGCGTTCCTCCACGGCTGCGAAGATATCACAAGCGGCCGACCGACTTCTCAGCCTGCCACGCAGCCGGCCTCCGCGTCTGCCAGGCAGCTCAGCCAATCGCCGACCCTTCGCATGGTTGGCTGGATCGAGTTGGTGGACAAGGACGATCTGCCGTCGGGCATGTACTGCGGGTTGCCCCCTTATGGCTCGACCGACCATCCCGGCGCGAAGTGGGTCTACAAGCACACGCTGGAAGCCGTGAAACACAGGGTTCGGGAGGACGGGATGGCCTTGCCGGAATTGTCCGCCCGCCTGGAGGGCACATACATGCCCGTGGGGACGCTTTGGCTGGACGAACCGGTCATCCGAGGCGACACCATTACGATCCACCTGAAGTACGTTCCCGGGGATGAGGGCATCGCCCGACCCGGCGGGATGATCGGGGTGAATCTGGCGGGCGACCGAGGGGGGGAGGAAAGGGACGCCCACGCCCCCCGGCTGCCCATCAGCGTCTCTGGCCGACAACGGTTCAAGAGCGTCTATATCTGGGGTCACATGCCTGCGAAGCTGCCGCCCGGCCGGTACACCGTCAATCTCCAGTTGGGTGAGTACGAGTGGCGGGACGGCCGGCTCGTCCTGGCCCCGAAGACCCGAATTCGCTACTTCGAGTGGCTGACATGCACGTACATCGTGCCGCAACCGGGCGCCTCGCCGGCCTCCACCCCGGCCAAGCGGTCAGCGGCAACCGCGCCCGCCCTCACCCCGGCCGACAAGGGGCGCGCCCGCGCCGCCGCCGACATTCGCGCCGGGCGGGCACGCATCCTGTACTATGGCAAGCCCTGGTCGCAGGGCAAGCCGCTGATCGACGACCAGACCGGCCTGCCTGTCGAGATCGCCTCCGGCTGCTGCGTCACCGCCGAATTCGTTGCCGAGACGGACGCCTACAACGCAGCCATGCGCGAGTGGGCCAGCCGGGGGCCCGCAACCCGCCCCACGCCCGCTACCGGACCGGCCTCGCAGCCGGCTTCGGCGCCGGCCTATTCGCAAGAGGAGGAGTGGATTCGTCAGGCCCTGCCGCGGCAGTGGTCGCTGAAGACGGAAGTCGGCGGGTGGGGGCGGCGATGGATCGTCGAGCGAGCCAAGCCAATCCGGGTGATCCACAATTCGCCCCTCGCGCCGGGGCCGGTCGAACAGACCTTGGGGATCGTGATTCTGCCCGGCCCGAAGGTCTCGCAGACCGACTACGAGCGGATGGCCGCCCACAACGCGGCCGTGCGGGAGAAGTTCCGCGGCAAGGAGGCGACGCTGCGGCGAATCCCGCCCGTGCTGTGGTGGGAGCAGCCGCGGGCGGACCAGGCCGACTGGCCCTGGCTGCTGCCGACACACTCCAGCCGGGATGCCAGCCTGTGGATCGACTGCCGGCCGCTGACCGGCGGCCCGTATGAGATCCCCTCCAAGGAAGACGCCGCCGAGGCCGGGCGCGTCCTGGGCAACGTAGTCGGACCGTTTGCGCCACAGGCGGAGGCCGGTGCGAAGTTGCGTCAGCCTTCGTTCGAGGAGTTCCGCGCCGCCCTGGAGGCCAGTACCGACCCGGTGGCGATGGCTGTCGGCTTCCTTCGCGGCCGGGCTGCGCCGGGCCGCAACGTATTGGTCGACATATCCAGCTCGGACGAGATGCTCGCTATGGACGTACTGGCCGGCCACTGGGCCGACCCGCGGAGCGAGGCGGCGCTGGCCGAGATCGCCGCCAGCGGGCGCAGAGGCGGGGGCGGCATCGAATACTACCCGGGCGACGCTTGGACGCGGCTGGTGCAGGTGCGGGCGCGGAGGGGGGCGCAAGCGGTGCTGGCCGGCGCGGACGGCGCCGCCGACGTGCTGGCCCGCGTCCGCAAGGCCTTCGCGGACAACCCGATCGACGGGCCCGAGGCCAACCAGCGGGCGGCCCTGCGGGCCCGCCTGGCCGAGCGGGCGATGGAACTGGCCGGCGGCGGCGCCGCCGACGTGGTGCTGCTGGGCGGCGACCGCTCCACGATCCTCGACCTGGCCAGGCGGAACCCGGCCGAGACGGTGAAACAGGTCCGGACCATCGGTGCGAAACAGATGCTGTCAGGTTCGCGGCCCGGCGGCTTGAGCCTGCTGGTGAGCGTCCGCCCGCGGGGCCTTCAGCCGCTGCTGGAGGAGTGGCTGGCGGCCGAGACGGACAAGCTACGGATGCGCTATCTCGTGCTGCATCTCTGCACGTTGGGCGGGCGAGAGCGGACGGTGCAGCTTCTGAAGAGCGCCCGCCGCGAAGAGTATGAGACCGCCGCCCGCCATATCGAGTCCTATCCCACCGCGGCGGAACTGCAAGACCTCTGCGACGAGTTGGACCGCCGGCGCAAGGGCGGCGCGGGGCCCGCCGAGTTGGGGCTCTTCGAAGATGCGATTCGCGGAGGGACTCGGATGCTCAGAGCGCATGAGGCCGCAACGCAACGTGCGCCGGTTCCGCCCGGGGGCGAATCGACTACCGCTCCCGCCGGCCTGCCAGGCTCTCGGCCCGGCGACAGGTGACGATAGGGACGCCGCCGAACGGCAAGCCCTTCGATCGCGCACAGGGCTGGACAGGGCTTGCCGTTCGGCAGGGCGAGAACCAGCGAGCAAGCGAGTGCCAAAGCCCGATCTACTTCAGCCGCTTGCCGTCCAGGTAGACCCGCGCGTACCCGCGATCGACAACAAACGCCACGTGTTGCCACGTGCCGCCCTTGAGGACGCCCTTGAACACGTCCTCGCGGGGGCCGACGATGAGACGGAGGCTGAGCCCGGGCCAGGTGTCGAGCAGGAAGCCGTCGCGGTTGCCCGCGGTGAGCTTGTCGAGGATCCGGCCCTTCTCGTCGGCACCGGGGTTGATCCAGGCCTCGAAGGTCACGGGCCCGGCCAGGTCGTCCGGCTTGGTCGGCAGGGCGTCGCCAACCTTGGGGCCCAGCCACGAGCCGGCTACGTTCTCGTCCTTCACGGGCTTGGTGCGATCCAGCGCGGCGAGCCTGGCGACGGCGGCCTGGTCGAGCTTACCGCGGATCAGGCTCACCCGGGCGATCTGTCCGCGGAAGCGGTTGGCGCCGTTGCTGTCGCAGCCGGCCCGTAGCGGGAGGTTGTTAGCGGGGATGGTCGGCCGGACGGGAACGGCCTGCGGCTGGTGAACGATCACGTCCTTCTTGCGCTCAGGCGGCTGGATGTCCCATGCGACGAGCCGGCCGTCTTTGACCGTCGCGGAGATGACGGCCGGGCCGGCCAGGTGCAGGCGGAAGTCGACGTCCCAGTCGGCGGGCCAGGCGGGCAGGAGCAGGACCTTGCTGCCGGCCTCCTGCACCAGCATGCGCTGGAGGGCCGTGCTGCCGGCGCCGAAGTGGTCGAAGTCCGGGCAGGAGTCCGGGCCCTCGCGCCCGTACATGGGGAAGCGGCAAATGGGCGTGGCCCAGCGGTAGCGGCGGACCAGCCCGTCGCGGGCCTCTACGCCTCGCCCGGCATAGGCCCAGTGGATCTGGTCCTGCGTCCAGCAGCGGCAGGCGAAAGCGTCCTTGCACGAGCGGTGCTGCATGGTCCACTCGACGATGTCGCCCGTGCCCAGGCCCAGCCCGAAGCAGCGGAACGGGAACACCGGGTACAGCTCGCCGTTCTCGGCGTTGCGCTTGCGGTCCCAGGTCAGGGCGGGCGCGATCGCCTTGCGCCCGTCGATCTCGTGGAGGTGGATCTCCGGCAATTCGCCGCGCATGCGGCGCCATCGCTTCTGGTCGGCCTCCGGCATGCCCTTCATCGCGAGCAGTTCGTCCAGGCAGAATTGCAGCCCGGCCACGTCCGGGGCGGGGTTCACCGCCACCCACCACGTCTCGAGCACCTGGGCGGGCTCGAGGCGGATCTTGCCTTTCTCGTCACGCGGGTAGTGCTTGTCGAAGAACAGCAGCACCTCGCGGGCGAAGGGCACGAGCGCCTGGTCGCGGAATGTCGCGTCGGCGGTGTAGCGGACGTAGTCGATCATCATCGCCAGCGTTTCCAGCCCGGCCGTGAAGTAGTAGTCGTGGTACCATCCCTTGTACGGCTCGCCGGGCTTGGTCTTGGGCGGCTTCTGCGTGCTGCCGCAATCGCGCTCGCCGCCTGTGGGCTCGATGTTCTCGCGGTAGTAGGCGCCCTCGTGGCCGAACCACGCCTTGGTGATCTCGCGCCGGACGGGCAGGACATTCACGTAGAAGTCGAAGAACGGCCTGGTCAGATCGAAGTCCCCGCTCATCATCAGCGGCCAGTAGAGCAGCCGTTGGTTCTGATAGGTGAAACGGCGACCCCAGAGGCGGTCGTCCTCGTGGGTCAGCCACGAGCCGTCCGGTTGCTTCCCCGCGCCCTGCCGCCCGCGGTTGGAGCCCACGCGGAGTTGCTGGGTGAACAGTCCTCCGTTGAACTTGGTCTGGATGCGTCCGCGGCTCTGGCAGGCCATGAGAAAGCGAAAGACGTTGTAGTTCTGAGCGGTCAGGGCGGCGCCGTCTTCGTCCTCGCGAACGCCCGATGGGGCCTCGCCGACGAGCTTCTCCCGGGCCTCAGCAGGCAGGGTGTTGTCCGTCGCGACGATCCAGCTCCGCTGCCAGAACTTGTCCCACCACGCCCGGTGAGCCGGCCAGTCCCGCGCCGCGTCGGCGCCGGCGGCCGCCTGACGCTCGATGGCCGCGATCCACTCCTCCGCCTTCGGCGTCTGCGTGCACGCGGCATGGATGACCAGGTCCAGCCGTTTTCCCTTGCCCGTCAGCGTCCCGTCCTTGAGGGCCAGCCCCTTGCCGGTCATCAGGTTGCCGAACGTGTTGAATCGGTACGGATCGGGGAACTTGTCGATCATGTGCTCGACGAGATAGAACTTGAGGTCCTCCGCGAACACGCTGCGGTCGCCGACGGCAAAGTACCACAGGATCCTGCCGTTGCGCTCGATGCATACGTCCTTCGTGTCGTCCAGCCGCTTCCAGAACTCCGGTCGGGCGGAGAAGGCGAGTTCTCGCGGCGAGTCGACCTCGACGTGAAAGACCGGCCGGTTGGCGTCGGCCCAGATCCGGACGTTCACACCGTCGGCGTCGATGCGAACCGATGCGGTGGGCAGGTCGAGGGTCTGTTTGAACGCCTTGCCGGTCGCGAAGGGGTTGGGTGTCAGCGAGAGTCGGACGCGCCCGGTTTTGTAGATATCCCCGTTCTGGTTGAACGCGTCGTTCTTGGCCAGCAGGAGATACAGGTCGCCGTTCTCGATGGCGTAGACGCCGGCAGCGACATCGCCGTTGCCGATGGGCATGGCGCCTGTGGCGTCCTTGGAAGGCGAGTTCCAGACGACGTTGTAGCGGGCCATCTGGGCGGAGGGGTCCGCCGCCGCGACGGCGGGCAGCAGGAACACCACGGCCAATACCGAAAACCATGCGCGCGCCGGCGAGTGAGTCATCGTTCAACCTCTCCTATTACCGGTTCATTTCCCGCCCGCCACGTCTATCGGGGCGAAGTCGGCTACCGAGTCGGTCGTGGCGAAGCCGGCATGGGTGATGGCCTTCATGGGCTTGGCCAGCTTGGCCTTGACGGTCGCGCCGGCCGCGGTGAAGGTCACCTCCTGGGCGCCCAGGTCGACCGTGACGGCCAGGTCGATGGTCTTGTCGATCTCCAGTGGCGCCTCGCCGGAGGCGATGTTGCCGGCGCCCTTGGTGGCCATGCCGCCCTGGGCCACGTGGGCCTGTTGGAGCTTGTACCGCAGCCCGCAGTACAGCAGCGAGGCCGGCTGGCCCGCATCGCCCAGCACGAGGTAGCCGTTCTGGAGCATGCCCTCATTCTCTCCCACCCGCACCTTAGTGCGGAAGGTCGCCTGGGAGGTAACGGGCTGGTCGAGCTTCTTCATGGCCAGGGCGGATGTCTTCTGGGCCTTGGGGCGGAGACGATAGCCCAGATCGCACTTGAAGACCCCGCCGGTCACCGCGGCGAACTCGCCGTTGAGGTTCTGCTCCTTCGTCCGCGGGCGAACGGGCACCGGCTGCGGTGGGGCCGTCTTGGGCTCGTCGGAGATGACCTGGAGCGGTTCGGTCGAGTCCTGCGGGCTCAGGGGCGTTCGGCCCTGCCCGGACAGGCACAGGAGCGTCCCATCGGTGCAGGAGATGAACAGTTGCCCGCCGGCGGCCGACAAGCCGTCATGTATGGGCGGGGCGGGCAGGCGGTAGCGGGCGGCGGGCTTGCCGTCCGCCTTGGCCACCACCCACAGCAGTCCGCCGTGCTTGCCCGCCAGCGCGTCGGCCTGCTTGTCCAGGGCGGCCTGCACCTCGGCCTCGTCGGGCAGGCGCAGGGCGCGGCGCTCGTCGATGTAGTCGGGGTGCCCGGCCACCACCACGCTGTCGCGGGCGGCCAGCATCGCCCGCACCTGGATCGACGGCTGGTCCAGCACCCACTGGTAGTGGGCCGCGGTCAGCAGGTCCACGGGCATGCCCTCGCGGGGCTTCCAGTCCGAGCTTTCGGTGTTGCGCCGGGCGGTCGTGCCGGGGACCTTCGCGCTGCGGACCCGGCGGATCGCGTCGCTGGTGACGGACTTTTCGGCCGCGAACAACTGGTACTCCAGCACCGACGCGTTGGTATAGTACTGGGGCTTTCGCCCGTACCCGAAGACCTGCTTGTCGTCGAAGGCGAGTATCCGTCCGGCGGGCACCATTCGCCCGGCCTGGTACCATCCGCCGTAGCCGCCCGTCACGCGGCGCCCGAACGTCCAGAAGGAGCGGTGGAACCACGTGTCGTCCAGGAAGCCGATCTGGCAGAACAGGTGCGACCCCTCAGCCGGCTGCTGGTCGACGCCCTCGACGGGAATCTCCAGCCGCCTGCCCTCGAGGTCGATCTTCTGAGACCGCATGTACAGAAACTGCCCGTCGCACGACAACACGTCCGACAGCGCCACGGGCATGTTCAGCCTGTCCACGTGGGTCTGCATGTTCTTGCCGGTCTCGGGGTCGTTCTCGCCGAAGACGGTCCGGCCGATCAGTCTGCCCGTGGCCGCGTCCAGGCGCAGCAGGTGGATCCCGCCGTCGAGGAAGATCGATCGCCCGGCCGTGCAGTAGACCACGCCGTCCTTGACCAGCACGCTGCCGTGGACGGGCCAGGAGGACTCGAGTTGATCGTAGCTGACGATCCGCCGGTCGGCCGGGGCGGCCAGGAACCGCCATACCGGCTCGCCGTCGCCAGCCCGCAGGGCGTAGACGCTGCCGTCGGTGCAGCCGGCGATGACCAGGCCCGCCCACACGGTGGGGGGCGAGTCCACCCGTCCGCCGAGGGTCCGTCGCCAGAGAGGTTTGCCCGAGGCCGCGTCCAGCGCATGCAGCGTGTGCGCGTCGACGGCTGACACGAACACGCGCCCGCCGGCGACGACACTCTGGGTGAGACGCCCGCCGATCCTGGCCGCCCATGCCTGTCGCAACTCGGCGGGAACGGAGACGCCCGCCGCGCCGCTGCGGGCGATATCGTGACGGTACGTAGGCCAGTCGGTGGCACCCTCAAGCCCTGGCCCGGCAGGGCCAGGGCTTGGGGCTGGCCCATCCTGCTTGCCCGTCTGGGCATAAGCAGGTCCACGTTGCAGTCGCTGGTCTTCCGGCACGGGCGGCAGGCTCTCGGGGGCGGCCGGTCCAGCCGCCAACGCGTTGAAGCCGTTGAGCTTGCTCTCCAGGTAGCAGCCGCACGAGTGCATGGGCGCGTAGGTCAGCCCGTTGCAGGGCAGTACGCCGTAGATGCACCCGCCGCGGACCCAGTGGTGCGTCTCCCAGTGCTTGGCGGACGGGTCGACGTACTCGACGCCCGTACGACTGGTCAGCAGATACTTCTCGGTCGCCTTGGAGGGGTAGCAACGGTGGTGGAACCAGTAGAGCTTCACGTCGGGCAGGAACTCATTCTTGACCTTCCCGGTGCGGATGTCGTAGGCGGTGAAGACGCCGTTGTCGGTGCTGGCGGCGATGTGGGCGGTCCAGACCAGGTCGCCGACCACCATCAGGTCCTTCAGCGACTGGTGTCCGGAGGGGTAGTGGGCCGCCTCCCACAGCTTCTT
>Ga0116148_1001641_pt1 | contig 23878 bp, 22 predicted proteins | sample AD_UKC055_MetaG_FD_89786 | JGI IMG/M metagenome (GOLD analysis project Ga0116148, IMG submission 89786) | Active sludge microbial communities of municipal wastewater-treating anaerobic digesters from USA - AD_UKC055_MetaG | ecosystem: Engineered > Bioreactor > Anaerobic > Digestate | place: USA... | reverse complement strand
TGGATGATCTTCTCCATCGCCCCGCCCATCGTCTCGATGCCGAGCGAGAGCGGGGTGACGTCGAGCAGCAGCATGTCGCGGTTGCCGGTCACCAGGATGTTGGCCTGAACCGCGGCGCCGATCGCCACCACCTCGTCGGGGTTCAGCTCGGTGTGCGGCCGCCGCCCGAACAGCTCCTCCACGGCGCGGCGCACGAACGGGATGCGCGTGGAGCCCCCCACCATCACCACCTCGTCCACCTGCCCCGGCCCGAGCGAGGCGTCGGCCAGCGCGGCCCGGCAGGGCACGAGCGTGCGCTCGACGACCGGCGCGATCAGCCGCTCGAAGGAGGCGCGGTCGAGGGCCCGGCGGTAGACCGGCGCAGCCCCCCGCCCCGCGAGGTACACGCGGAGTTCCGTCTGCTCCTGCGCCGAGAGGTCGATCTTCGCCTGGATTGCCGCCAGCCGGACGGCCTGCAGCACCTCGGGCGTCAGCTCGGCGCCCATCTCCGATACGACCTGCTCGACCAGGAGACGGTCGATGTCGTCACCCCCGAGGTGCGTGTCCCCGTTGGTGGCCAGCACCTGGAACACCCCGTCCTCCACCCGGAGGATCGAGATGTCGAAGGTGCCGCCGCCGAAGTCGTAGACGGCGATCGTGCCGCCCCGCCGCCGATCGAGGCCGTACGCCAGCGAGGCAGCCGTCGGCTCGTTGATGATCCGCAGCACCTCGATGCCCGCGATCCGGCCGGCGTCGCGCGTCGCGGTGCGCTGTGCGTCGTTGAAGTAAGCGGGGACGGTGATGACGGCCCGGTCCACCTCGAAGTCGAACTCGCCGCGCTCCTGGAAGTACGCCTCGGCCCGCCGCTTCAGCTCGCGCAGGATGAAGGCCGAGATCTCGGGAGGCGTGAACGCCCGCTCGCCGAGGCCGATCCGCACGACCCCCTCGCCCTCGCCGGCCAGGCTGAAGGGGAAGTGCGACGCCTCGTCGGCCACGTCGGAGGCGCCGCGCCCCATGAAGCGCTTGACGGAGTAGACGGTGTGGCCGGCGTCGGTCAGCAGGCGGCGCTGCGCCTCCCGCCCGACGTGGACGTTGCCCCGATCGTCCACCGACACGATCGAGGGGAGGAGCACTTCTCCCGAGACGGGGTCGGGAATCACCGTCGGCTCGCCGTCCCGCACCCAGGCGACGAGGCTGTTGGTGGTGCCCAGATCGATGCCGACGACGTGGGACATATGAGGGTTACGCGCGCGGCTCGCCCCGCTCGCGGGCAAGCAGCTGCAGGAGGTTGTCGACGTAACTGCGCTCGTGAAGCAGGGCGCGAAGGGCCTCGAGCGTCTGGCGCTTCGCCGCCGAGCCTGCGCCCTCCCCGGTGGCGCAGGCGTTCGGTCCGGCTTCCTCCGCCAGTTCGTCCCACCGAGCCATCAAGGCTGCGAGGCGCGTCTCCTGCCGCGCCGCGCGCGTTTCGATCGGCCGGGCGGCGGCCTCCAGGCGCCGGGCCACCTCGTCGGGGGATGCTCCGGCCGCCCGGGCACGGCGGATGGCGTCCAGCTCCTCGTTCAGCTCGAACACTTCCTCGAGCAGCCCGGGCTCGAGGCGCGAGGCGTCGGCGCCTGACTGCTGGCGGCCGGCCGGGGCCAGCCCTTCCAGCTTGAGCAGGTACTCGACCCGATCGATTGGCTGCCGCAGCACGCGGTAGGCGTCGTTGAGGTACGACGAGCGCTCCAGGCTGGCCAGGCGTTCGGCAGCCGTAGCGTTGTAGAAGTAGTCGGGGTGGAACTGCCGGCTGAGGTCTCGGAAGCGGCGCTCCAGGTCGGCGAGATCGATCGTCAGCTTGCGCGGCAGGCCGAAGAACGTGAAGTAGTCGCCGTGCCGCGCCAGCGTCAGGATGCGGTCGCACTGCGGGCAGAAATGGACTTCCGCCGGCGCCCCCGCCCCGCAGTGGCGGCAGGACTGGAGGACCAGCGCACGGGAATCAGCAGGCATGTGATGAGAACGAAAACCGGTGAAACGCGAACCGGAGAACCTCGAACGTTCCGCGCGGCCCGCCTCACACCTGGAACGACGAGCCGCAGCCGCACGTGCTCTTGGCGTTCGGGTTCTGGAAGATGAACCCCTTGCTGAGGAGCGACGTGTCGTAGTCGAGCACCGTTCCGTTCAGGTAGATGAGGCTCTTGCGGTCGACGAAGATCTTGACGCCGTCCGGACCGTCGATCACCTCGTCGCCGAGCCGGGCCTGCCGCTCCCACGAGAACGTGTAGCTCAGGCCCGAGCAGCCGCCGCCCTTGACGCCCACCCGCAGGCCGCCCTCGGTCATCTGCTGCTTCTCCATCAGCAGCTTGATCCGCCGGGCCGCCACGTCGCTGACCTGGATGCCCATTACCGTGCTCCCGCCGCGGCCGTGCCGCTGCCACCGGCCGGCGCGGCCCCGTTGCCGTTGCCCTGCCCCGCCTCGGCCTGCTTCCGCTTGTAGTCGGCGATGGCCGCCTTGATCGCGTCCTCGGCCAGCACCGAGCAGTGGATCTTCACCGGCGGCAGGCTCAGCTCGTTGACGATGTCGACGTTCTTGATCTCGAGCGCCTGGTCCAGCGTCTTGCCCTTCAGCCACTCGGTGGCCAGGCTCGAGCTGGCAATCGCCGACCCGCAGCCGAACGTCTTGAACTTCGCGTCCGCGATGACGCCGGTCTCGGGATCCACCTTGACCTGCAGCTTCATCACGTCCCCGCACTCGGGCGCGCCCACCAGGCCGGTCCCGACCGTGTCGTCCTCCTTCGGCAGCGAGCCGACGTTGCGGGGGTTGTTGTAGTGTTCGAGAACCTTGTCCGAGTAAGACATCGTCATCCCCGCAGCCCGCGAGCAATCTTAGATGGCTGCCCTGCCAGAGGCTTTCTCGCGCGCCAGCTCGTACAGCGGCGACATCTCGCGAAGCCTCGTCACTACCTGCACCATCTTCCCGGCGACGTAGTCCACCTCCTCCTCGGTGTTGAACCGGCCGAGGCCGAAGCGGATGGACGAGTGCGCCAGTTCGTCGCCGACCCCCAGCGCCTTCAGCACGTACGACGGCTCGAGTGTCGCCGACGTGCACGCCGACCCCGACGACACCGCCACGTCGCTGATCCCCATCAGCAGCGACTCGCCCTCGACGTAGGCGAAGCTGACGTTGAGGTTCCCGGGCAGCCGGCGCTCCATCGAGCCGTTCACGTAGATCTCGTCGAGGCCTCCGCGCAAGCCGGCCAGCAGCCGGTCGCGCAGCGCGGCGACCCTCGCCCCTTCCTCCGCCATCTCGCCGGCCGCAATCGCCGAGGCCTTCCCCATCCCGACGATGCCCGGAACGTTGAGGGTGCCCGATCGCATGCCCCGCTCGTGGCCCCCGCCGTCGATGATCGGCTCGAGGAGCACGCGCGGGTTCCGGCGGCGGACGTAGAGCGCCCCGACGCCCTTCGGGCCGTACATCTTGTGCGCCGAGAGCGACGCCATGTCCACGTTCATCGCCTCGACGTCGAAGGGGATCTTCCCGGCGGCCTGCACCGCGTCGGTGTGGAACAGCACGCCCCGCTCGCGCGCGATCCGCCCGATCTCGGCGATCGGCTGCACCACCCCGATCTCGTTGTTCGCCGCCATCACGCTGATCACCGTCGTCTTCGGGGTGATCGCGTCGCGCAGCCGATCGAGGTCGATCAGGCCGTCGCGCCCGACCGGCAGGTAGGTGACCTGAAAACCCTCCTTCTGGAGGTGCTTGCAGGTGTCGAGCACCGCCTTGTGCTCGGTGACCGCCGTGATGATGTGGTCGCCCTTCTCGCGGTACATCCGGGCCGCGCCCTTGATGGCCAGGTTGTCCGACTCGGTGGCCCCGCTCGTGAAGACAATCTCGCGCGCGGTCGCGCCGATGAGCGCGGCGATCTGCTTGCGGGCGGACTCGACGGCCTCCTCGGCCTGCCACCCGAACGAGTGGTTCCGGCTGGCGGCATTCCCGAACCGCTCGCGGAAGTACGGCAGCATTGCCTCGAGGACGCGCGGGTCGACCGGCGTCGTCGCATGGCAATCCATGTAAATCGGCAGGTTCAAGGTGACCTCTGGATGGTGACGTTCTCAGCGCGGCGGCAGTGCGGCGGCCTGGCTCACCGCGAGGCGATCGCGGCCGCCCATGCGGTGGTCGTCCACGGCCATCTCGTAGACCGTGCTGCTCGACAGGGCCCCGAGGATCAGCTCGCGGATCTTCCAGAGCGGATCGCGCACGTTGCAGGTCGCGAACTGCCCGCAGCGCTGGCTGTGAGCCGAGCAGGCCGTGACGGTCAGCGGACCGTCGATCGCCTGGATGACGTCGGCCAGCGAGATCGAGTCGGAGTCGCGAGCCAGCTGGTAGCCCCCGCGCGTGCCCTGCTGCGACGAGAGCAGGCCTCGCCGCGCGAGCCGCTGCAGGACTTTCGCCATCAGCTCCACCGGGATGGAGTACTGCTCGGCGATCTCGCGAGCGCTCGACGACCCGCGGCCCTCGCGCAGAGCCAGGTGCTTCATGGCAATCAGCGCGTAATCCGCCTTCTTCGACAACCTCAGCATAGGCTCTGCCTTAAACTACGACCGCCAGAGTCGTATTTTACGGCGCAACGGCCCACGCAATCAAGGGCCGGGCTGGTCGCAAAAGGGGAAGGGCTGGCGTCGGGCCGGGACGGCCCTCAGTATCGCGGCAGCGTCGGGTCGACCTCGTCGGTCCAGGCTTCGATGCCGCCGGCGAGGTTCCAGGCCTCGAGGCCGAGGCTCCGCAGAAGCTCGACCGCGCCAACGCTGCGCACGCCGTGGTGGCAGTAGACGACGTAGCTGGCGCCCCGGTCGAGATCGCCGGCACGCTCGGCCAGCTCGCCCAGGGGCACGAGTACCGAGCCGGGGAGGTGGACGATCCGGTATTCCATCGGCTCGCGGACGTCGAGCAGGACGGTGGGCGCACCCTCGTCAAGGCGGCGCCTCAGCTCGAGCGGCCCGATGTCGCGATCGGCCGCACGCAGGGACGCGGCACGGGTTCCGCACACCTCCTCGTAATCCTGAAGCTCGCGGATGCGGGGGTGGTCGCCGCACACCGGGCAGTCCGGGTCGCGGTGTAGCCGGACCTCGCGGAAGCGCATCTCGAGCGCGTCGATCACCACCAGGCGCCCGACCAGGGGCTCGCCGACGCCGACGATCAGCTTGATCGCCTCGTTCGCCTGGATGCAGCCCACGATGCCGGGAAGCACGCCGAGCACACCTCCCTCGTCGCAGCCCGGCACGAGGCCCGCCGGCGGCGGTTCAGGGAACAAGCACCTGTAGCAGGGGCCGCCCGGGGCGGCGAAGACCGAGGCCTGCCCCTCGAAGCGGAAGACGCTGCCGTAGACGTAAGGCTGGCCCGCGAGCACCGAGGCGTCGTTCACCAGGTAGCGCGTCGCGAAGTTGTCGGTGCAGTCCAGCACGATGTCGTAGCCGCCCAGGAGATCAGGCGCGTTCTCGCGGGTCAGACTCGCCTCGTGCGGAACGACGCGGACGGAAGGATTGAGGTCGGCAAGGCGGCGGGCCGCCGACTGCACCTTCGGCTCACCGACCGCGCTCGTCCCGTGCACGATTTGCCGCTGGAGGTTGCTCAGGCCCACCAGGTCCCCGTCCACCAGGCCAAGCGTGCCGACGCCCGCCGCGGCGAGGTACATCGAGGCTGGAGAGCCCAGCCCCCCGGCGCCGACGCAGAGCACGCGCGCCGCCTTCAACTTCCGCTGCCCCTCCAGTCCCACCTCGGGCAGCAGCAGGTGACGGCTGTAGCGGTGAAGCTCGTCGCGCGACAGCTCGGGAAGCATATCGCCGATTCTACCCCTCGCCCGCCGCCCCTTTCGAGGCGCCCGCCGGCGCCACCCCCGGCAGCAGGTCGAGCAGCCGCATGGGTTGATCGGCGAGCGCGTCGGCGCCGGCCCGCCGGAGCGCCGAGGGCTCGAAGGGCCCCCACAGTGCACCGATCGCCCGCATGCCGGCCGTGAGCGCCGCGGTCATGTCGTGCACGCTGTCGCCGACGTACACGGCCTGGCCCGGCGACACCCCCGCCTTCGACGCCGCCGCGAGCAGCGGTTCGGGGTGGGGCTTGTGCATCGCCGTGTCGTCGTGGAAGACGAAGGTCTCGAGCAGCTCGCCGAGGCCGTAACGCTCGAAGGTGAGGCGGGCGGCCCACTCGACCTTGCTCGTCACGAGCCCGAGGCGGTAGCCGCGGCCGCGCAGGCCTGTCAGCATGTCGCGCACGCCGGGATACGGCTGGATGAGGACGTCTATCTTCTCGCGCTGGAACTCGCGGTAGGTGGCGACCATCGCCTCGGTCATCGCATACGGATCCGTCGCGCCGGCGGCCACCGCATAGTCGCGCAGGATCGCGTGCAGAGACCGGCCCAGGTTCCCGATGATGACGTCGCGCGGAGGGTCGAAGCCGGGCAGGTGCACGCCGAGCGTGTGGCGGTACGACTCGAAGATCAGCGGGATGGTGTTGACCAGCGTCCCGTCGAGGTCGAAGAAAACGGCGGTCACGCCGGGAAACGGTTTCCCTGCCGCCAAAGCTGAACGGGCGGGCTCCATCCGGGTAGCATATACGGAACCGCGAGGAGGGGGCATGCGGATCGAGCCGTTCGAGATGGAGCGGATGCAATCGACCTGGGAGAACCAGGTCGAGATCAACCTGTCGGAGAGCGGCGTTCACCCGCTGACGATCGACGAGCTCGTGGGCGAGGGCGGCGAGCGCGACGACCTGCTTCGCCTGTCGCTCGGCTACCCGCAGACCAACGGGACGCCGGCCCTGCGCGAGGCGATCGCCGCGCTCTATCCCGGCGCGACCGCGGCGCACGTCGAGGTGACCAACGGGGGCGCCGAGGCGAACTTCATCTCCCTGCTGACGCTGCTCGACGAAGGCGACGAGATGGTGATGCTCTCGCCGAACTACATGCAGGTCTGGGGGCTGGCTCGCACGCTGGGACGGCCGGTGCACCGCTGGTGGCTGCGCGAGGACGGCCGGCGCTGGCGGCCCGATCTCGACGAACTGGGCTGCCTGGTGAACGAGCGCACCAGGCTGATCGCGATCTGCAACCCCGACAACCCGACCGGCGCCCGCCTCGAGGGTGCCGAGTTGGACGCGATCTGCGAGATCGCCGCGCGGCGGGGGACGTGGGTGTTGTCGGACGAAATCTACCGGGGCGCCGAGCTGGACGGGCAGGAGACGCCTTCGATCTGGGGCCGCTACGAGCGCGCCGTGGTGACCAGCGGCCTCTCGAAGGCCTGCAGCCTCCCGGGCCTGCGAATCGGCTGGATCGTGGGGCCCGAAACCTTCGTCGCCTCGACGTGGGCCACCCACGACTACACGACGATCGCCCCGGGGGCGGTCAACGACTTCCTGGCCACCATCGCGCTGCGGCCCGACCGGCGCGCGGCCATCCTGGCGCGAACCCGCCGGATCCTGCGCGCGAACTGGGCGACCGTCGAATCGTGGTTCTCGGCGCACCAGAAACTGTTCTCGTTCGCTCCGCCCGAGGCGGGTGCCATCGTGATGGCCCGCTACCACCGCCCGGTCAACTCGACCGAACTCACCACGAGGCTGCGCGAGGAGAAGGGAGTGCTCATCGTCCCGGGCGACCAGTTCGGCATGGACGGCTACCTGCGCATCGGCTTCGGCGGCGATCCGGCGCAGCTCGCGGAAGGGCTCGCCCGCTTGAGAGAGCTGCTGGCGTGACCGCCGACCTCGTCCTCGTCGGATTCGGCAACGTCGGCCGGCGGTTCGTCCGGCTGCTCGACGAGCGCCGCGCCGAGCTTCGCGACCGCCACTCGCTCGAGTGGCGTGTCGTCGGCATCTGCACCAGGCGCCACGGCCGCGCACGCAATCCCGCGGGCCTCGACGCCCTCGCAGCGGCCGCGGCGGTCGAACGCGGTGAAAGCCTGGGCGAGGGCCCGGGCGGAGACGCGAACGGCGACGGGGCCGCGTTCATCCGAAGCGCCGCCGGCGACTGGCGGCGCTCGGGCTCCGCCAACCCGCTCGTCGTGGTGGAGACGACCGTGCTCGACGTGCGATCGGGCCGGCCCGCCATCGATCACGTTCGCGCCGCCCTCGAGGCCGGCGCCCACGTCGTCACGGCCAACAAGGGGCCGGTGGCCTTCGCCTACGACGAGCTGAAGGAGCTGGCGGCGTCAGCCGGCCGGCTGTTCCTCTTCGAGGGGGCCGTCATGGACGGCATCCCCGTCTTCAACCTCGCCGCTCGCACGCTGCCGGCCGTGCGCGTCTCGGGCTTCAGGGGCGTGGTGAACAGCACGACGAACTACATCATCTCGGCAATGGAGGACGGCCGGGAATTCGGCGACGCGCTGGCCGAGATGCAGGCCGCGGGGATCGCAGAGGCCGACGCCTCGCTCGACGTGGACGGGTGGGATGCCGCGGCCAAAGCGGCCGCCCTGGCCAACGTGCTGCTCGGCGCGCGGACGTCACCCCTCGAGGTGGAGCGGACGGGGATTGCCGCCCTCGAGGGGCCGGCGGTCCGCGACGTGGTCGCGCGCGGGATGCGCCTGAAGCTGGTCGCGCGCGGGCGCCGCCACGCCACCGGAGGCCTGCGCGTCTCGGTGGCACCCGAGGAACTGCCCGCCGGCGACCTGCTCGCGGGCCTCAAGGGGCAACAGAACGCCATCGTCCTCGAGACCGACCTTCTCGAGGACGTCGCGATCGTCCAGCTGGGCGGGGGACTGACGCAGACCGCCTACGCCCTGGTCAGCGACCTGGTCGCTCTGCGCAATGCGCTGCCAGCGCTTCCTTGAGCTTCTTCTCGTCGAACCCGCGGATCGCGTAGTCGCCGATGAGCGTGAACGGGATGCTCATCACGCCGAGCCGAGCGAGGTCGTCGAACGCGCCCGGGTCCTCGTCGATGTTCCGGACAATGAAGGTCGCACCGGCTCGTGAAAGAAACTCTTTCACCCGCTCGCACGACCGTCAATGCCCGCCGGAATAGACGATGATGTCGGTCTCAGCCATCCTTGCCCCTGTGTAGACTATTGTACCGCCATGGAGACATCCGACATCCGCCGGCGCCTGCGCACCGCCTTCGAACAGCACCGCAAGGAAGCGGCCGAGCGCCGCGCCCGGGCCGACGAGGCGGCGATCGCTTACCAGGGCTTCCTGCGCGACATCGCCGTGCCGGTCTTCCGCATGGTGGCCAACGTGTCGAAGGCCGAGGGACACCCCTTCACCGTCTACTCGCCGGCCGACGGCGTGCGCCTGGTCTCCGAGCGTAACGAGCGCGATTTCGCCGAGCTGTGGCTGGACGCCTCGCTCGATCCGCCGCGCGTGGCGACCCGGGTGAACAAGCAGGTGGGACGCGACCTGGTGTCGAGGGAGGGGCTGCTGAGGGGCGAGGCGCCGATCCCGGGTCTCACCGACGAGGACGTCCTCGCGTTCCTGCTTCGCGAGGTCGTCGAGCTGTCGGAGCGGTAGGTCTTCCGCGCGGGCGGGGCTGAAGCCCCGCTCCCACGGCACATCCGCGGATCAGGCCAGGCGCTCGAGAAACGAGGTGTCCAGGCCCTCGCGCCTCAGCACCGCCACGAACGCCTGGCGCTCGTAGGCCTTGCGGTAAGCCTCCCTCGCGTCCACCACCCCGCTCTGCACGAAGGCGGCAAGCGCGTCGTTGAGCGGCGCCATCCCGTGCTTGCGCCCGCCTTCGAGGGCCAGCGGCAGCTGGTCCACCCGCCCCTCGGCGATCAGGTTGGCGATGGCGGGCGTGTTGAGCAGCACCTCGCGCGCGGCCACGCGGCCGCCGCTCGACTTGTGCAGCAGCACCTGCGCCACCACGCACCGCAGCCCTTCGGCCAGCGTGAGGCGCACCTGCTCGCGGCGGTCGGGCGCCGCCTGGTCGATCAGCCGCACCAGCGCCGCCGTGGCCGTGTGCGCCGGCATCGCGGCGATGACCAGGTGCCCGGCGGCCACCGCGTCAACCGCGATGCCCATCACCTCGGGCGAGCGCAGGTCGTCGATCACCAGGACGTCGGGGTTCTCGCGCAGCGCGCTCCGCGTCATCACCGCCACCTTGCCGGCGTCTCCCCGCACCTCGCGCTGGCTGACGAGGCAGCCGCGCCCTTCGTGTGCGAACTGGATCTGGCTCTCGATGGTGATGACGTAGTCGCTGCGCGCCTCGTTGACCAGGTCGACGAAGGCCGAGACGAGCGTCGACTTCCCGCTCGCCCGCGGGCCGGCCACCAGGATCAGCCCCTCGGGCTCGGCCGCCAGCGCCTGGATCTCGCGCGAGAGCCCAAGCTGGTCGGCCGACGCGGGCCTGGCGGAGATGATCCGGAAGATGCCGCCCGGGCCGCGATGGTCGCGGAAGCTCTGGCACCGGATGCGGCCCACCTCGGCCACCTCCGACATCCACTCGGTGCCCTCGCCGTTCTCGAGCGCCTCGCGGCTTCGTTCGGGCGCCAGGTCGAGCAGCAGCGACTCGACCTCGACGGCTGTCAGCGCCCGCTCGCCTTCCAGCGTCGCAATCTCGCCGTCCACGCGCACGGCGGGCCGGGACTGCGACATCAGGTACAGGGTATTGGCCCCGCGGGCCGCCGCCAGCCGCAGCAGCCGATCGATCCCCGCGAGCCGCGGCGAAGCCGAGACGCGCGGCGCCTCGGGTCGCAGCGGGCTGCGCGCTAGGGGCAGAACGACCGCGGGAATGGACTCGACCACTGGCGCCGGCTGACGCTCCACCTTCTCCTCCAACCCCTCGGGGCGCGCTGCAGCAGATTCCTCGATCGGTTCGGGCGCGGATGCAGGCTCGGCCGGCTTCTCGAAGGCGTCGAACAGCGGTTCCGGCGCGGGAGCAGGCTCGGGCGCGGGCACTTCGGGCGAGGCGGCAACCGGCTCGGGCACGGCCTCTGTGGCCTCGGCTGCGACGGCAGCCCCTCTGGAGGCGAGGGCACCGACCGCTGGCGATACGGCGGCCGGCGCCGGTTGGATGACTTCCTCCGGCACGGTCTCGACAGCGGCGGGCTCGGGCTCGACCTCCGCAGCCTCCTCGCCTGCCCCCGGAGCTTCCTCTCCTGGCGCCGCTGCCTCGCTCGGTGCCGCAGCCTCGGGCGGGGGTTGGGCAGAGGCCTCGTTCGAGGCCGCGACCGCCGGGGCCGCTGTCGGGGCTGGCTCCTCCGAAGCCCGAGCCTCGGGCTGCGGAACGGGCGGCACGGCCACGGCAGTCGGCACCACAACGGCGGGCGCAGCCGGCTTCCGGTGACGGCGCACCTCGATCCAGATGTCGTCGCCCCCCCGGGCGGCAACCACCGTAAAACGGTCCCTCGTGCCGCTCACGCCGCGGGGCAGCTCGTGCTCGATGGCCCCCAGCTCGTCGAGCGCCGCGCGCCCCTCTGCCGGCAGCAGCTGGCCGAGCATGCCGGCAACGGCGTCGAGCGTCAGCGGGCGCGACGACAGCTCGACGGGACCCGCCGGCGCGACCACGTACGGCCTCTCGCCGACGTGCATCACCAGCGCGTCACCATCAGCCCGGACGATGGCGGTCAAGAGCGAACCGACCACGTCTGCCTCTGCCTCCTCCTCAATGCTCTTCAATCGTGTCGGCCGAAAGGAGTTACCTCAATAGACCTGGCGGGTCCAGGCTGGACCTGGTACACCCTGACCAGCTCCACCAGCTTGTAGCCGCGGGTCTGGTAGGGCTGCACGATCCGCTCGGTGCGGAGGTACTGGAGCATCCCCTCGTCGGAGTAGTCGGGGGCGCCGACGCCCTCGGCCGCCGCGAGGCGGGCTTCGAGGCCGGCCAGCGTGAGGCGGGGTTCGTGGACGAGCCGGGTCAAGGGAAGGCCGGGCCAGCGCCGCACCCGGCGGGGCGTGGTTGCGAAGGTCACGAAGACCTCGTTGGCGAGGAACTGGTAGCCGGCGCCGCTGCTGCTCGCGGGGGCGTCCTCCACCTTGACCGCGACCACCTCCTCGAGGGTCTCGAGCACCGCCAGGAGGCGCGTCGTGAAGTCGCCGTCGCCCGACCACCCCGAGGTGTCGAGGGTCATAGGAGATAGGGGCTAGGGGCTAGGGGCTAAGAGCTAGGGGCTAGGAGCTAGGGGCTAGGGGCTAGGAGCTAGGGGCTAGGGGCTGAGGAACCAGGCCGCCTCTTCCCTCTTGGCTGCTCCCGTTTCAGGATCTCCACGGTTCCGTTGTTCTCCAGCGCCTCGATTGCCGCCACCACCTGCTCGAGGTCCACGTCGGGAGCGTCGGGCGAGAGGACGTAGGCGAACTTCTGATCATCGCTGCCCACCACGAGGTTGCCGCATTCGGCCCGCACCGCCCGGTAGATCTCGAGGATCGACCGCTTGCCGTCGATGAAGTTCGCCACCTCGCTCCGCGCAATGCCCGGCATCCGGCCCATCGGGGCCGCCGGCCGGCCGGCGCCGCGCTGTCCAGTGCCAGGTGACGGTGCCCGGCGCTGCGCCTCGCTCGAGTAGACCGGGAAGAGCCTCCGGGGCACGAGGAGGTCGCACTCGCGCTCCCTGGCGCCAGGAGCGGCCTGGGGGACGGCGGCAATACCCCGGGCAGCCGCGCGCTCCCGGTACTTCCCCTCGAGCAGCCGCGCGTTCAAGTCGCGAGCCGCCTGGAGGGAGCCGACCAGCCTCCTGACGGCCCCTCCCACCTCGGCGTCCCGTGCCAGCGCCAGCACCGACTCCACGCCGCCCTGCGCGCGTTGGAAGGCGCCGGCCACCTTCAATTGGGCGGCCTCGTGCTGCCGTGCGAGTTTCTCGCCATCCCCTGCCATGAGGCCGGCTGCCTGCCGCGCCACCTCGGCAATCCACGCCTGACCGTTCGCTGCGGCCTCCCAAGCGAGGTCCCGCGCCTCGGCCGGGCCGGCCGTGGAGAGGTAGTACATGGCCGCGGCCGCCATGAAGGCGACCCGCTTCATCTCGGTCGGGTCGGCGTGCTCGGCACGGTCGCCGCTGCTGTGGTAGAAGCTGTCGTTCCAGTAGTTGAACTGCATGGCGGGGATGCCGCCGTTGTTGAAGACCGAGTGGTCGCTGCCCGAGGTGATCGCGGCAACCGGCGTGAGGCGGTAGTTGAAGGTGGCATTCGCCCCCTGGGGCGAGCGAATGTTGGTCTGGTCGACGTAGCGCAGCAGGCTTGCGATCAGGTCGTTGAGGTAGCTGGGTCTCGAGTCGGGGGTCAGCTTCACGCGGAGGTAGGCGTCGGTGGTCTTCGGGTTGGCGCCCGTCATGTCGAAGTTCAGCGCCGCGTGGAGCCGCTCCTGCAGCTCGGGGTGCTTGAACATGTACTGCGTCGTCCCCGAGATCTCGGGGGCCCATAGGAAGCGGATCGTGCGGCGCGGGCGGGGCAGCACGCCGTCCCTGATCAGTCGCGCGAGCGTCCTCCCGACCTCGAGGGTGGTACCGACCCCGGTGCAGTTGTCGTTCGCGCCCGGCGTCGCGATCGTCTCGAACGCGTGGGCGACGAGGATCAGCTCGCCCGCGGCCGGGTCGCTGCCCGGGATCGCCGCCGAGACGACGTTCTGGCGGCCGGGGTAGGTGCGCGAGCGGACGTGCGCGCGCAGCACCACCTTCTGGCCGCGCTCGACGAGGTTTCGCAGCTCGAGGAACTGCCGCAGCGAGAGCTGGAAGCCGAAGCCGGCACGATCGGTCGCGGCGTACACGCTCGACCAGCCCACCTGGTCGAGCGAGTAGCTGGCTGGCTCGCCCTCGAGGGCCGTCGTCGCGGTGCCGAGCGCCCCTGCGGCCCCCCGCTGGTTCACCGCGGCCCCGAACACGCCTCCGACCGGCCCCGCTCCGAGCACGATCTTCCCGGCCACGTCCTTGCCCTCGTAGTCAGCCTGCCGGCCGGCCCCCACGTACACCAGCTCGGCCTCGACATCCGAGGTGCGGCTGCCGATCGCGAGCGAAGCGGGAACGGTCGTGATGCTCGCGATCTTCTTCCGCTCGGGCTGCACCATCCAGAGGTCACCCTCCTCGGCGTCCCACGTGTCACGCCCCGGGAAGAGGTCGACCTGGACGTCCGACAGGCCGGCCTCGGCCGCCCTGTCGCGAATGTAGGTGGTTTCGAAGAACAGGTCCGTGTACTCCGAAGCCTGGCGGTCGCGGTTGGCGGCGAGCATCTGGACGTGCAGGTGCGCACGCTCGCCCGACACCTCGCCGAGGATCGGGTCGCGGATCGCGGGCGGCACCAGGCAGCGGTCGGGCGGCGCCTGGGCGAGGAGCGCGAGGCCGGCGAGGGTGAAGACGAAGAGGGAGACGAAGGCGAAACGTGGACGCATACGGGAAATCACCTATTGATCCGGCCTTCCGCTTCCGGCGCCGTGCGGCTCAGCGCCCGAGGCCCTTCAGCAGCGCGAGCGCCTTCTCGGCGGCACTCTTCTCGAAGGCAGCCAGCTCGGCGGCCGACGGGTTCTTCGCGATCAGCCGGCTCACCTGGTCGAGCGTCTCGCGCTCGGCTTCGAGAACGGCTGGAAGCCAGCCCGTCCCGGACGCATTGTCGAGGCGCGCGAGGTCGGCGTACTCACGCCGCTCGCGCGTCTTCAGCGGGCGCAGCACGTCCTTCAGCCGGAACGCCTCGGTGGTCAGCGCCGCCTCCTTCCCCTCCCAGAGCGGCGCGGGGGGCGCGCCGGCGGCCACCCACAGCGGCACGGCGACCCCGGTCACCGGCTCGCCCAGGATCACCCACATGGTGGCGAGTCGTGGATCCTGCCCTGGCTTCACGCCGTGGACGACCAGGACGCTGGCGGTGCTGTTGCGGTTGATCGTGTGGTTGGTGTGAACCCAGTACGGCCGGTCGGCGGGAAACTGCTTCCACTCCTCGCGCGCAAGGTTGGCGAGCAGCGGGTGGCCGAGGTCGCGCGCCAGCGTCTGCAGCACGAAGGCAGGGGTGAACGAGCGTGGAGGTGCCGCCTCGAGCAGCGCGGTCTCGCGGTCGAAGCGAAGGTAGCCGGCCCCCTGGTCCTGCGCGCCGGTGCGCGAGAAGTTGGTGTTGGCCATGTAGCCCTGGGGCGACGAGGTCGCGTCGAGCCGCTTGAACCCGTGGTTGTGGACCTCGAAGATCGACGCCCCGCCCTTCGCATCGATCACCAGGAAGTTGGCCTGCGCGCCGAGGTCGGGGCCCAGGTTGGCCGCGAAGTACCGCTCTGCGTCGTCCACCCTCGCGCAGGTGCGCAGCACGTCGGCCATCACGATCCCCTCGAGGTCTGCCTGCTCGCCGCCTCGCTGCGGCAGGTTGTAGGCAACCGAGTTGGCGATGGCGAGGCCGGCCGAGTTGAGCCCTCCCCAGACCATCCGGCCGTCGGGATCGTCGGCGTTGACCACGCCCAGATAGCTGTACGGCTTGTCGTTGACGAAGACGACCTTGTTCGACAGCGTGTCGGTGTCGCGGTTCTTCCAGAGGATGGGGCGCCCATCCGGGGTCGAGGAGGCAGAGAAGATGGCGGTCGTGCACTCCTGCACGCCGCGATCCGCCAGCGGGACCGCGACGGCCAGCAACAGGAGGCCGAGGATGATGGCGAGGCAGCGGGACATCTTCATGAGCGCGGATTGTAACCCGGTGAGGGGCTGGAGGCGCCCGCAGGGTGCGTGCGAACATCCCGCGCAGGGCGGGGCGGGGCGGGTTCTACAAGAGCGTGCAGAGGTCGTGTGGGCGCACGGCCATCAGCTCGCCTCCTCGCAGGCGCGTCTCGTCGAAGGTCACCTGTCCGAAGCCGTACCGCGCAATGCAGGCAGCGGTCCCGGCGGCGTGCGCGGTCAGCAGGTCGATCGTCGAGTCGCCGACGAGCACCGTCTCGCCCGGCGGAACGCCTGCGGCCGCGGAGAGGTGCAGCAGGCCGGCGGGGGCCGGCTTGCGGGGGAAGGGGCCGTCGCCTCCGACGACCTCGGCGAAGAACGGCCTCAGGCCGAGCGCGTCGAGCAGCTTCAGGCTCGCCTCGGTCGGCTTGTTGGTCAGCACCGCGAGGCGTGCGCGGCGGCCGAGCACGCCGAGCGCCTCGGGGATCCCCTCGTAGGGCCTGGTCTCGCCGGGGAGGAGGCCGTCGTAGATCTCGAGGAAGCGGGAAAGCGCGTCGGCCCCGTCGCCCTCGAGATTGGCTGCGGCCATGGCCCGCTCCACGAGCAGCCGCGCGCCCTCCCCCACCATCCCCGCCACCGCCCGCCTCGACAGCGGCCCGGCCCCACGCTCGGCGAGCATCGCGTTGACGGCGGCGGCAAGGTCGCCAATCGAGTCGATCAGGGTGCCGTCGAGATCGAAGACCACCAGCCCGAATCGTGGCATCGCGTCAACCGGCCTGGTAGGTGGCGTAGGCGTTGGGCGTCTCCCAGACGCGCACGCCCACCACGTCGAACCCCTGTTCCCGGGTATAGTTGAAGATCAGCTGGGCGATCAGTTCGACGGTGGGGTTCGAGTCGACCAGGAACATCGGCTCGCCAAGCTGGCGCAGCGGCTCGACCAGCGGGTCGTCGCGGCGCAGGATCATCTTGTGATCCAGCTCGCGGTCGATCCACCCCTTCACCGTGCGCTTGATGTCGCCGAAATCGGCGACCATGTTGCGGGGGTCGAGCGAGGCGGTGCGCACCTCGATCTCCGCGACGGCGTTGTGGCCGTGGGGGTGCTTGCAGACCCCGTCGTAATCGAGCAGACGGTGGCCGTAGCAGAACTCGATACGCTTGGTGACGGAGTACATGGGGGAATTGTACAAACGGAGAAGGGAAAACGGAAAACCGGGAGCGGCAGACGAGGAACGGGGCGTTCATGAACGCGATAGCGGTCCTGTGCTCCGGCGGGCTCGATAGCGCCGTACTGCTGGCCCGCGAGGCCCGCGAGGGCCCGGTACTCCCCCTCTACGTCCGGTCGGGCCTTGCCTGGGAGGCCGAGGAGCGGCGCGCGCTCGAGCACTTCCTGGCCTCGCTCGCCTCCTCGGCGGCCGTCCTGCCGCTGGCGACCGTGCAGGTGGACGTCCAGGACCTCTACCCGGGCTCGCACTGGGCCCTTCGCGGCACGCCGCCCGCCTACGACACCCCGGACGAGGACGTGTACCTTCCCGGGCGGAACCTGCTGCTGCTGTCGAAGGCCGCGGTGCTGTGCGCGCTGCGAGGCATCAACCGGATCGCGGTCGGGCCGCTGGCCGGCAACCCGTTCCCCGACGCGACGCCGGCCTTCTTCGAGTCGATCGGCCGGGCGGCCTCGCTCGGCCTCGACCACGAGATCGAGGTCGTCGCCCCCTTCTCCCGGATGCGCAAGGAAGACGTGATCAGGCTGGGCGTCGAGCTGGGCGTGGCGTTCGAGCTGACGCTGTCGTGCATGAATCCGTCGGGTGGGATGCACTGCGGCCTCTGCAGCAAGTGCCGGGAGCGGCGCGACGCGTTCGCGGCCGCGGGGGTGGAGGATCCGACCAAGTACCGCGCGAGGTCCCCGCGGGAAATCGGGTGAGGTGACTTCCGGGTCCCTACAATCCTGCCACCGTGATCGTTCCACTGCCGCTGCGCAGCCGGAGGAGCTTGCCGCCGCCATTGAGCTGACGCTTCAACTCGCGGCGCGAGCGCTCGTCGCGGACCTCCTCGCCCGCCGGCTCCGGCTCCCGGTCCGCCTCCTCCCCGATCCCCTCGAGACGCACCCGGCCGTCGGCGGTGCTGGCATCCAGGTTCGCGGCGAACCCCGGCGGGATCTCGAGACGGACGCCGCCATCTCCAGTCCGGACCTCCCAGGGGTCAGCCATCTCGCTCCCCTCCTCGGCCCGAACCACCACCCCGCCGTCGCCGGTCACCACCTTCACCGACTGCAGCTTGCCGGCCAGGCTGACGGTGCCGTCGCCGGTGTCGACATCGACCCACCCCGACACCTGCTCGAGGCGGACCGAGCCGTCGCCCGTGTGGATGCGAAGCCTGCCGGCCAGGTCGTAACCGCGGACGCTCCCGTCGGCGGTGTCGAGGTCGAGGTCGCCTTCGACCCGCTCGACGGTTATCGACCCGTCGCCGCTGCGCACCGCGATCTTGGCCCGGCGGGGCACGAGGGCAATCAGCCTGGCGGTCGGCGACTGGCGCAGGAAGCCGCCGGTCTCCCCGGCCGGCTTTTTCACGGTGAGCGTGATGAGGTGGCCGGCCTGCTCGGCCCGCACCTCGATCGCCTCGGCCATTTGCTGGTTCGGCCCGCGCTTCTCGACCTCCACCTGCACCGCGGCCTGGTCCCACGAGCGGATCTCGACGCTGCCGTCGAAAGTGGCCAAGGTGACGTCCGGAACGCCCTGCGGCACCTCGAAGCGCTTTTCCTCGCGCGCGGTGTACTCGCTGCTGTCCACCGACACCATGCAGCCGGCCAACGTGATCGACGAGCACAGGGCGAAGGACGCGGCGAGCGGACGAAGGGCGTGTCGGTTCATGACGGACCTCTGTTGGCCTATACGGGGCGCACCTGCCGAAAGTTCGCCCCGGTCAGCGGGGTGCCGGCCGCCAGTCGGGATGGGCGTGCAGCTTCCGGCCCTCGAGCGGGAGGGGCGCGGCGGCCGGGCGAACCCTGGCCTTTCCCCGCCGGGGCCGGGGGCGAAAGATGGCCCGATCGAGGCGCGACAGCAGGCGCGAGAGCCCGTTCTCGTCGGGCGCGGCGATCACCAGCACACCGGCGGTCGCCGACGGCGGAAACCGGCGATCGTCCAGGTAATCGCGGTCGAGCGTCAGCAGCGTGCGGCGCAGCTTCGCGGCGAGCCGGAAGTGCTCCGTGTCGGGCTGCCGCCGCAGGTCATCGTGCTCGGTCACGAACAGCACGTCCCACCGCAGCCGGACTCGCATGAAGGTCACGAGCCCGGCCGGCACGTTGGCGTCGGCGTACATTCGCGGCTGCCCCGCCAGGCGCTCGGCCACCGCCGACAGCTCGGAGGCAAGCGACTTCATAGCCCTCACCCATGGTAGCCCGGAGACCACCGCCGGGAATCACGGCGCCGGCGGCCTCGCGGCCCGGCCTCGCTGCAAGCGCAGCGGCAGGGATACGACCAGGGCCCTTGCAACCGCCCCGCCCAGCGCCCACAATACGCCGCATGACCATCGAGCAGGTTCTGATCGCCGCCGCCGTCATCGTGCTCGCGGGCCTGGCGCTGATCGGCCTCTGGATCTACTGGAAGGGTCGCCCCTTCGCCCAGGGCGACGTGTTCCGCGCCAGCCGCCTGAGCCGAGGCAACCGCCTCTTCCCCACGCAGGTCCTGATCACCCCGCACAGCGTGGTCCACCATACGCCGCAGTGGGTAGGCAAGCTCGAGGAGACGATCCACCTGGCGCACGTGGCGTCGGTCCGGATCGATACGAACCTGATGTTCTCGGACGTCGCGATCGAAACCAGCGGCGGCACCAACCCGGTCGTCTGCCACGGTCACAGCAAGAAGGACGCGGTGCGGATGAAGGCCCTCATCGAGGAGTACCAGTCGGCTTACTACCGCGCCCCCTCGCAGGCGCCGCCCGCCGCGCCACCGCCCGCCGCGACACCGCCCGGAACTGTTGCCTCGCCGCCGTCGAGCCGATAGTCAGAGAGCCGGCACGGGCCGGCTCACTGACGTGGCATCCGACTTTGGCAGCTTCCCCGCACGGCGCGATACCTTCCCCAGGGCCCGGCCCACGCCCACCCTGGGCGACCTCCCCACCCGCTTCCGCACGCTGGTCCAGTCGCCGCTGCGCGCCGGCATCCTCCGCTTCATGCACTCGCGTCCCGACGACGTGTTCGACGTCGAGTCGCTGATGCAGGTGTTCGGGCGGATGCGCCTCGACGTGGACAACTGCGTCGGCGAGCTGGCGAACTTCGGGGTCGTGCGGCGGCTGCCCGGACAGCCGCCGCGGTTCATCGCCGGGCGGCCCGAGCAGGAGGCGGTGGCCAACCTGCTCGACGACTTCCTCGAGCGGCGCGCCACCGTCAGCACCGAGGACCAGTCGCCGTCGGTGCAGCGCTTCCGGGAGATGATCGGCCGTGACGAGAAGATGCTGATCGTCTTCGAGTGGATCCGCACGGCCGCCAAGTCCGACATCGCCGTCCTCATCCTCGGCCCCACCGGATCGGGCAAGGAAGTGGTGGCGAGGATGATCCACGAGCTGAGCCGCCGGGGCGCCGGGCGGTTCCAGGCGGTCAACTGCGCCGCGCTGCCCGACACGCTGTTCGAGTCGGAGATCTTCGGCCACGAGAGGGGGGCCTACACCGGCGCCCACGACCGCAAGCCGGGGCGCCTCGAGCTGGCGAACGGGGGGACGCTGTTCCTCGACGAGATCGGCGACCTCTCGATCGTCTCGCAGGCGAAGCTGCTGCGCGCACTGGAGGATCGCGGGTTCGAGCGGCTCGGCGGCAACCGCACGATCGAGGTCGACTTCCGCCTGATTTCCGCCACCAATCGCCCGCTCGAGCAGTTCGTGCGCGAGGGGCGGTTCCGCGAGGACCTGTACTACCGCGTGAACGCCTTCGCCATCCGACTCCCGTCGCTGCGCGAGCGGCAGGTGGACATCCCGGTGCTGGCGCAGAGGTTCCTCGCCCGCTACTGCGCCGGCAACGGCCTGCCGGTGGACGCGAAAACCTTCTCGCGCGAGGCGCTCGACGCACTGGGCGCGTACCCGTGGCCGGGAAACATCCGGGAGCTGGAAAGCACCGTGTCGCGGGCGGCCCTCTCGGCACCGGGCCGCGTCATCCGCGGAAGCGACGTCGACTTCCTGCACGCGGGAACCGAGGCGATCGACCCTGCCACTGTCCGCCTCGCCTCGCTCCGCGAGATCGAGCGCGCGCACATCGTCAAGGTGCTCGAGGCGGTGGGGTGGAACAAGAAGGAAGCCGCGACCGTGCTCGACATCAGCCGGGGCACCCTCTACCGCAAGATCACGGAGTACGGGCTCGAACGCCAGGCCCGGGCGCTGTTGTCCAAGAACAGGGCAAACCTCCGGACTGCCTAGCATTTTCCGAGCAAATAAGGGCGCTTTCCCGATGTCCCGAAACGGGACGCTGACGAATACCGCCTAAGCCATTCCATTCAGGTCACTTAGCAGTCGCACGGGGCCCGTGCCTGTTCCACCCCGGCACACCTTCTCGCTCCGCGCCCGGCCTCGCCGCGCCCGAACCGAAGCCCGGAAGTCCCAGTAAACACCTCTCCCCGTTGAAGTTACGGGGCAGGCCTCGCTGTCCAAGCCCAACCGGCAGTGGAATTGCCTCATCAGTGGGCAGTGGAGACCATGTCGAAGAACCTCGGCGGTGGGATTCGGGACGCGGTGGCAGGGGCCAGCAAGTGGTGGAGGAACCTGCTCGCGCCCGCGGCCCTTTACAGGGCCGGCGGGGCGGCGGCGGCGGCGGCGGCGTGGGCGTTCGCAGAGGGACGGCCGCTGTATGGCTTGTGCGCGCTGGGGCTGGCGCTGGCGGCCTCGCGGCGCTGCCGCGTGCAGTCGCGGCAGCTGGCCGAGCTGGCGCGCCGCGAGCGGCTGCGCTCGGACGTCAACCTGGCGACGATCGAGGCGCTGGCGCTGGCCATCGACGCCAAGGACAAGACGACCTCTTCGCACATCCGCCGTGTCCAGCGGTTCTCTGCGGCCCTCGCCGAGCGAATGGAGATGGATCCGGACGACGTGCTGGGTGTCACCACCGCGGCGCTGCTGCACGACATCGGCAAGCTGGCCGTGCCCGAGCACATCCTCTCCAAGCCGGGGCCGCTGACCGACGAGGAGTTCCAGAAGATCCACATCCACCCGCAGGTGGGGTTCGAGATTGTCGAGCACGTGCCGTTTCCCTACCCGGTGGCCCAGCTGGTGCTCTGCCATCACGAGCGGTGGGATGGGAAGGGCTACCCGCTCGGGCTTCGGGGCGACGACATCCCGCTCGGCGCGCGCATCCTGGCGGTGGCCGACTACTTCGACTCGATGATGCGCGACCGGCCCTATCACAAGGGCGTCTCGCGCGAGCTGGCGGTGGAGATGCTGCGGCAGGAAGCCGGGCGCGCCCTCGACCCGCGCCTGGTGCAGGTGTTCCTCGAGCTGCTGCCGGGGCTGCCGGACGTGCAGGAGCCCCGCTCCGTGCCGCTGCCCGTGGTCCCGCGAACGGGCGGCCGCCACCTGTTCGAGAGCGGCGAGCAATCGGCCTTCGCGAACATCGCCCGCGCGCACCAGGAAATCTACGCCCTCTACGACATGGCGCAGGCGCTCGGGTCGAGCCTCGGGGTGGCCGACACGATGTCGCTGCTCGCGGCAAAGCTCTCGGCGCTGGTGCCCTTCTCGGCGTGCGCGCTGTTCGTTCGCGAGGATGACGAGACACTCCGTTGCCGGTTCGCCAGCGGCGTGGACGCCGACCACCTGCGGCGCGTGTCGGTGCGGGTGGGGAGCGGACTGGCCGGCTGGGTGACGCGAAACCGCCGGTCGCTGGTGAACGCGCGGCCGGCCGCCGACTTCGAGACCGCCGACCTGGCCCCGGCGCCGCCCTCGCTGCGCGCCGCGCTGGTGTGCCCGCTCATCTGCGCCGGAGAGGTCATCGGGACGCTGTCGGTCTACCACACCGACCCGGACTTCTACCGCGACGAGCACCGCCGCCTGCTGGAGCGGATCTCCGAGCAGGCCGCGGCCGCCATCTCGAACTCGATCGTGTTCGAGAAGACCCGCGAGGCGTCGCTGAGCGACCCGCTGACCGGCCTCCCCAACACCCGGTTCATGTTCAACTACCTGGGGCGCGAGCTGTCGCGCGCGCAGCGGCTCCGCACCCAGGTGTCGATCCTCGTCCTCGACCTCGACCGGTTCAAGAACATCAACGACACTTACGGCCACCACGTCGGCGACCGCGCCCTGCGCGAGGTCGCCCGCGTGCTCCGCGAGGGCATTCGCCCCTACGACATCTGCGTCCGCTACGCCGGCGACGAGTTCATCGTGGTGCTGGCCGACTGCGGGTTCGACGAGGCCGAGGCCAAGCGCGCCGAGCTGCAGCAGGCCGTCGACGAGCTGGTGCTCCAGCTGGATGGCGGCGAAACGGCCAGGCTCAGCGTCAGCATCGGCGCAGCGGTCTTCCCGCAGGACGGCGAGACCTACGAGGCGCTGCTCGCGACCGCCGACGGCCGGATGTACCGCGACAAGAGGGGACGGAAGCGCGCGGTGAGCCGGTGCGCCGTGCGCGAGGCCGCCTCAATCGACTCACCCGAGGCCTCCCCGGCGGCCGTCGAGAAGGTGCGCCCCTTCGCCAAGGTCGGCTGAACGCCGCCCGTGGCCGCGACACGGTAAGATCGAAGGGTGCCCCTGCTGACGCTGCCTATTTCCTCGAGCCGCCGGGCAACCCCCCGGAACCTGGCAGTCCGCCTCGACCTCGGCGGGCGCCCGTTCGACTTCTCGGCAGGCCAGTACGTGCTGCTCGGCCAGGCGGGTGGTGCCGACCGTTGCCCGTACTCGATAGCGTCGGCACCCAGCGAAGTCGCCGCGAGCGGCGCGCTCGAGTTCCTGATCCAGGTGGACGAGCACGGCAGCCCGGGCCCGCACCTGCCCTCCCTCGCCCCCGGCCGATGCCTGGCAGTCGAAGGACCCGCCGGCAGCTTCACGCTTCCCGCCGGCCTGCCAGACGCCGACTTCCTGTTCGTGGCCGGCGGGACCGGGATTGCGCCGATCCGTTCGATGCTCGTCGAGGTGCTCCGGACGCTGCCCAGCGCGCGCGTCACGCTGGTGCAAGCCGCGCGCAGCCCCGAGGAGCTGTCGTACGGCGACGAGTTCAGGTCGCTGGCGCGGGAGGGGCGGATCGGGCTGGTGGAGAGCGTCACGCGCGAGGCGCCGCCCGGGTGGCAGGGCGTCCGCGGCCGCATCGCCGCGGCGCACCTCGCCCCGCTCGTCGGCGGCGCGCGCACTGTCGCCTTCGTGTGCGGCCCCGACTCGCTCGTCGAAGAGGTGCCCCGGGTGCTCGGCGCCCTCGGCGTCTCGAACACGAAGACCGAGCGGTGGGCTGGGT
>Ga0116148_1001637_pt1 | contig 23907 bp, 16 predicted proteins | sample AD_UKC055_MetaG_FD_89786 | JGI IMG/M metagenome (GOLD analysis project Ga0116148, IMG submission 89786) | Active sludge microbial communities of municipal wastewater-treating anaerobic digesters from USA - AD_UKC055_MetaG | ecosystem: Engineered > Bioreactor > Anaerobic > Digestate | place: USA... | reverse complement strand
CTGGGGGCGATGCTCGGCCTGATAGCCGGGGGCAAGCTGGTTTCGCTGTCGCTGCGGAGGCGGCGGACCGACTACACCGCCGATCGGGCCACCTGCCTGTCCTGCGGGCGATGTTTCGAGCACTGCCCCATGGACCGTCAACGCCGAAAACGCATCAAGCAGGGACTGCCATGAACGAGCAACGAGAGACAATCGATCGCGTCTGCGGCCACGTCGTCCGGTTGGCCGGGGCGTTTTCGCTGGCCGTGGTGGGCGTGCTGGCCCTGGTCACGCTGAGGTCGTGGGTGGTCAATCCCGCCGGCGCGGGCGGGTGGACCAGCCCCGTGTTGGAGTCCCGCCAGATGGGGGAACTGAAGGCTTCCCTGGCCGGCGACCCGAAAAACGAGGACATCAAGCGTCAGATCCGCCGCCTGGACCTGGTCCAGCGGGCCGAGCACTTCCGCCGCGAGGCCATGGTCGTTCGCGGCGCGTGGTTGCTGCTGGCGGGCCTGGCGGTCGCGGTGGCGGCCGCCCACGTGCTGATGACCCTCCGCAAAAGCCCGCATCTGCCGGGCAAGAAGAGCGAGGAGTCCCCGCTGGCGGGTGCGGCCAGAGGACGCTGGGCGGTCGGCGTGCTGATGGTGGCCCTGGGGGCGGGCGGTGGCCTGCTGGCCGTGACGTCCGCCGGGCAATTGCCCGGAGAGTTCCAGGAATTGCTGACAGCCGAGAAGGCTCTGCCAACCCAGCCCGCGGCGGCTGCCCCGGTAGCGGCCGGGCAGACCAGACCCGCCGTGCCGGCCACCCAGCCCCCGAGCCCCGCTACGCAAGGAGCGGTCGCCACCAAGCCGGTTGCGCCCACCGCCACCAAGCCGGCCAACGGCGGCCAGGAGACCGTCGTCCGCGGGCCGGAGTGGACGACGTTGCCGACGGCGGAGGAGATCGCCCGCAACTGGCCTCGCTTCCGCGGGCCCGGCGGGTCGGGCGTGTCGGCCTTCACCAACGTGCCCCTGGAGTGGGACGTCAAGAGCGGCAAGAACATCGCCTGGCGGACGCCCATCGAGCTGTCCGGCACGAGTTCGCCGATCGTCTGGGGCGATCGCGTGTTCCTCACCGGCGGCGTCAAGGAAAAGCGGGTGGTCTACTGCCTCGACCTCGCCGCGGGCAAGATCCTGTGGGAGAAGGCGGTGCAAGCCAGGCCGGCCGACGCCCCGCCGGTCGAGCCGGAGATGGAAGACACCGGCTACGCCGCGCCCACGCCCGTGACCGACGGGCGGCGTGTCTACGCCCTGTTCGCCACGGGCGAACTGGCGTGCTTCGACTTCGAAGGGCGCCTCGTGTGGGCCCAGTGGCTGGGCACCCCCAAGAACGACTACATGCACGCCACCTCCCTGGAACTGCACAAGGGGCGGCTGTTCGTGCAACTCGACCAGGGCCACTTCGAGGAGAAGAAGGCCAAGCTGCTGATCATCGACGCCGTGACGGGCAAGACGCTCCGGACGGTGCCGCGCCCGACGGTGGAGCAGTCGTGGACTTCGCCCATCACCATCTCCACGCCGACGGGCGACCAGTTGATCACGCTGGCCAATCCGTGGGTCATCGCCTACAACTCCGCGGACGGCTCGGAACTGTGGCGGGCGGAGGTGCTCGAGGGCGACGGGGCGCCGTCGCCCATCTTCACCAATGGGCTGGTCATCGCGGGCAACACCGCCTCGAAGATGGCGGCGATCAAGCCCGACGGCAAGGGCAACATCACCAAGGATGACCAGCGGATCCCCTGGGCCATCGAGGACAACATCCCCGACATCTGCTCGCCCCTCAGCGACGGCAAGCGGGTGTACCTGCTGACCAGCGACGGCTTCCTGACGGTCTGGAGCCTGGCCAACGGCGAGAAGGCGTGGGAACTGGACACGGAGCAGGCCGTCAGCGCCTCGCCCAGCCTGGTGGGCGACAAGCTGGTCCTGTTGGCCAGGAAGGGCGCGTGCTTCATCATCCCGACCGGCGACCAGGCCCCGGGCGACCTGAAGGCCCTGAGGCGAAACGAGCTGGGCGAAGAGACCGTCGCCTGCCCGGCCTTCGTGGACGGGCGGATCGTCATCCGAACCAGGAAGCACGTGCTGTGCGTGGCGGCCAAGCAGTAGTTCCTGAAGGCCACCACAGAGACAGAGGTCACAGAGAGAAAGAAAAGAAGAAAAGGTTCAACAGCAGAACGTCCAATGGTCAATGGTCAAGTCAGAACGGCAACGCGAAGCGCCGATGGAGCGATGGGACTGCATGCTTTGCTCTTCCCTTGGACATTGAAACTTGAACGTTTTACTGTCGGAACTTCTTCTTTCTCTCTGTGTTCTCCGTGTCCTCTGTGGTTGAAGAACATTGACCATGTCTGAGCTGGACCTGACATTCGTAGACGAAGCGGTGAGTCGCATCGGCAAGAGCGGCCAGCACGTGATCGCGCTGCTCCAGGCGATCCAGGAGCACTACCGCTACCTGCCCGAGCCCGCGCTGCGCCGACTGTGCCAGATCAGCGACATTACGCCGGCCGCCGTGGCGGGCGTCTCCACGTTCTACACCCAGTTCCGCCACAAGCCGGTCGGGCAGCACATGATCCGCGTCTGCCACGGGACCGCCTGCCACATCAAGGGCGCCCAGGCCATCAGCGACGCGATCAAGACGGCCCTGAAGATCCCCGATGGCGACGACACCGATCCGGACAAACTGTTCACCCTGGAGAAGATCGCCTGCCTGGGCTGCTGCACGCTGGCCCCGGTCGTGCAGATCGACGAGGTCATCTACGGGCACCTGACCGGCGAGACCGTGCCGCGAATGCTCCGCGACTTCCTGGAGTCGCGCTCGGCGCCGGCCAAACGCCGAGCCCGCCGGGCCGTCAGCATGACCGACGGGGAACTGCCGGAGGTCCGCATCGGCCTGGGCTCCTGCTGCCAGGCACGCGGCAGCGGGCGCGTCTTCCAGGCCGTCGAGCAGGCCCTGGCCGACAACGACATCCAGGCCGTGGTCAAGCGCGTGGGCTGCGTCGGCATGTGCCACCAGACACCGCTGGTCGAGGTGGTCGTGCCGGGCAAGCCGTCCGCCCTCTACGCCCAGGTCAAACCCGAGGACGCCCCCGATATTGCCCTGCGCCACCTGCAGCCGCGCACCTGGCCCGCGCGGGCATACCACGCCGCCAACCGCCTGCTGGAGAGCCTGCTCACCGACGACGCCTGGACGCCTCCCGACCGCTACGCCCTGGACACCCGCGAGCAGGTCGTCACCGATTTCCTCGGCCGCCAGCGCCACATCGCCAGCGAGCACTGCGGCGTGCTGGACCCGCTGGACCTCGACGAGTATCAGCGCCGCGACGGGCTGGCGGGACTGACCAAGGCGGTCAATACCATGACGCCCGGGCAGATCATCCAGGAGATCGAGCACAGCGGCCTCCGCGGGCGCGGCGGGGCGGGCTTCACGACCGGCCGAAAGTGGCAAGCCGTCGCCGACGCACCGGGCGACGACAAGTACATCGTCTGCAATTGCGACGAGGGCGACCCCGGCGCGTTCATGGACCGCATGCTCATGGAGAGCTACCCCTTCCGCGTGCTGGAGGGGATGCTCATCGCCGCCCACGCCGTCGGCGCCCGCCGCGGCTACCTCTACATCCGGGCGGAGTACCCGTTGGCCGTCCAGCGGGTTCGCGAGGCGCTGGGCAAGCTCCGCGCGAAAGGCCTGCTGGCGGGAGAGGCGGGGACGCCCGGCCTGCTGGACCTGCGGATCATGGAAGGCGCGGGGGCGTTCGTCTGCGGCGAGGAGACGGCCCTGCTGGCGTCGATCGAGGGCAAGCGCGGCATGCCGCGCTTCCGTCCGCCGTTCCCGGCCCAGAGCGGGCTGTGGGGCAAGCCCACGCTGGTCAACAACGTCGAGACGTACGCGCTGGTGCCGTGGATACTCCGCAACGGGGCCGAGGCGTTCGCGGCTATGGGGACGGCCGGGTCCAAGGGCACGAAGGTCTTCGCCCTGGCGGGCAAGATCGTCCGCGGCGGGTTGATCGAGGTGCCCATGGGTGTGACGCTGCACCAGGTGGTGCACGAGATCGGCGGGGGGGTGCCCAACGGCAAGAAGCTCAAGGCGGTGCAGGTGGGCGGCCCCAGCGGGGGATGCGTGCCGGCGGAACTGGCCCACATCGCCGTCGACTACGATGCCCTCACGTCGGTGGGCGCGATCATGGGCTCGGGCGGCCTGGTCGTGCTGGACGAGGACGACTGCATGGTGGACATCGCCCGCTACTTCCTGTCGTTCACGCAGGACCAGTCGTGCGGCAAGTGCACGTTCTGCCGCGTCGGCACGCGGGCCATGCTGGACATCCTGGACCGCCTCTGCGCGGGGCAGGGCAGGGAGGGCGACATCGAGCAGCTCGAAGATCTCGCCCAGAAGGTCAAGAAGGGCAGCTTGTGCGGGCTGGGCGGCACGGCCCCCAACCCCGTGATCTCGACGCTGAGATACTTTCGTCACGAATACGAGGCCCATCTCCAGGGACGCTGCCCGGCCGGACGCTGCAAGGCCCTCATCCGCTACCGCATCACGGACGACTGCATCGGCTGCACCAAGTGCGCCCAGCAGTGCCCGACCGGCGCGATCGCGATGAAGCCCCACGAGGTGCACGAGATCAACCAGGAAATGTGCGTCCGGTGCGGCGGCTGCAGGAACATCTGCCCGGTGAACAGTGTGGTGGTAGAGTAACCGGAGGTCCCATAAGACCCATGCCCAGGCTGACGATCGACAACCAGGAAGTGGAAGTCCCGGCCGGCGCTACTGTGCTCGACGCGGCCCGTCAGCTCGGCATCGACATCCCCACGCTCTGTCACATGCCGGGCATGCCGCCGGCCACCTCGTGCATGGTCTGTGTGGTCAAGGTCAACGACAAGCCGCGCCTGGCCCCCTCGTGCGCTCTGAAGGCCGAAGACGGCATGCGCATCCAAAGCCAGTGCGACGAGGTCCTGGAGGCGCGGCGGGTGGCCCTGGAACTGCTGCTGGCCGAGCACGTCGGCGACTGCATGGGCCCCTGCCAGCTCATCTGTCCGGCGGGGATGAACATCCCGCTGATGATCCGCCAGATTCGCGCGGGCGGGCTGGAAGACGCCAGTGTCACGGTCAAGCGGCACATCGCCCTGCCGGCCGTGCTGGGACGCGTCTGCCACGCCCCATGCGAGAAGGGCTGTCGCAGGGCCCAGGCGGACGCAGCCGTGTCCATCTGCCTGCTCAAGCGTTTCGTCGCCGACACGGACCTGGCCCGCGAACAGCCGTACCTGCCCGTCCGGCAGGCGACCACGGGCAAGAAGGTGGCCATCGTGGGGGCCGGGCCGACCGGGGCCTCCGCCGCGTGGCATCTGCTTCAGGAAGGCCACGCCGTCACAATCATCGACGAACAGGGCCGACCCGGGGGAATGCTCCACAAGATCGACGCCGGGCAACTGGCCCCGGATGTCATCCGGGCGGAAATGGACCTCATCGTCCGCCTGGGTGCGGAATTCCGCCTGGGCTGCCGCGTGGGTGCGGACGTGACCCTGGACGAACTGTGCCGAGACTACGACGCGGTCCTGCTGGCGGTGGGCGAGGCCTCGCCCTCGGCGGGCGATCTAGCCCAGAAGGCCGGGCTCGCACCCCAGCAGGGCAAGCCCGCCGTCCGGCTGGCCGTCGATCGCAGGACGTTCCGGACATCCCTGGCGGGGGTCTTCGCCGCCGGCGGGGCCACGCGGGCCGGCAAGCACGCTGTCCTGGCCGTCGCTGACGGCCAAGCGGCCGCCTGCGCGATCGGGCAGTTCCTGGCCGGGGCGGACGTGACCGGCCCGGTCAAACCCTTCAACGTAAGCCTGGGCAAACTGCTGGAGGGGGAGATCACCGCATTCATGTCGTCGGCCGATCCAGCCGCCCGGACGCAGACCCAGCCGCACCAGCCGCTGTCGCCCGCGCAGGCCCGAGACGAGTCCGCCCGCTGCCTTCACTGCGACTGCCGCAAGGCTGACTCCTGCCGGTTGCGGCAGTTCAGCGGGCAGTACGGCGCCAAGCCGGCCCGCTATCGCAACCGCCAGGTCGCGTTCTGTCAGCGGACCGACCACCCGCGGCTGGTGTACGAGAGCGGCAAGTGCATCGCCTGCGGTATCTGCATCCGCATTGTCGAACAGGCCGGGCAAAGCCCGGGGCTCTGCTTCACCGGCCGGGGATTCGGCGTCACCGTCAGCATCCCGTTCAACGGAACGATCGAGGAGGCGGTGGGGGGCCTGGCCGACCAGCTCGTCTCCGCGTGCCCCACGGCTGCGTGGGCGTACAGAGACTAAACGCACGATCAGGACCGCGAGGTCCCGGCAGAGCCTTGGCGGCCGCCTCGCGTTCAGCCGACCTCCGCCTACCTTCCGGCTCCAGTTCCAACTTCTTATCTCACAGCCTGATGCCTCCGATACGGCCTCTCCCTAACGGTTGCCATCACGTCCCGAGGCAGCCCCGGGAGGTCAGGACGTGCGGTCCGCAAACACAGATGGCTGCCCATTGACTGGCCCTGCGTTGGTACGATTGCCCCGACTTGGCCTGGATTGGACAACCGGAACAGGCACAAACGGCCGTGTTGACGGTAAGTTCCTGCTGTTTGCATGGCGCGTGCAGTCACAAGAGACCAGCACGCAGGCAAACGCAGTCGCAGTCTTCTCCCGTTCAGAATGCAGAATTATCCGAAAAAAACATTGACATGCAGAATGAAGGGGAATACATTATTGTGTGAAGAGATTCACAGTGTGAACAAGTTAACAGCCGGAGACAATGAATGAGTTCACAAAAGCCTAAGGTCGTGATCTCTGAACGGACAATCGGAAGGCTCAGCCTGTACCGTCGGTTGCTGAACGACTTGCAGGCCCAGGGCGAGCGGAACATCTACTCGCACGAACTGGCGGCGATGATCGGTGGTACGGCCGCCCAGATTCGCCGGGACCTGATGGCGGTCGGCTACTCGGGCAGTCCCACTCACGGATACGATATCCGCGAGTTGGTGCTGAGCATCGGCAACTTCCTGGACGCGCCTCACATGCAGGGAGTCGCCTTGGTGGGCGTGGGCAACCTGGGGCGCGCGATCATGGCCTTTTTCTCCGGGCGCCGCCCGCGGTTGGCCATTGCCGCCGCTTTCGACAACGATCCGTACAAGATCAACCGGGTCATCCATGGCTGCCGCTGCTACGGCATCGAGGACCTGTCCCGGATCGTCCAGGAGCAGGGGCTGGAGGTGGGAATCCTGTGCGTGCCCTCCCAGGCCGCCCAGGACGTGGCCGAGCGATTGGTCCGCGCCGGAATCCGCGGGATCCTCAACTTCGCCCCCATCCCGCTGCGGGTGCCGGCCAATGTGTACGTCGAGGACATCGACATGACGATGTCCCTGGAGAAGGTGGCCTATTTCGGCCGCCAACATGCGAACAAGGAAGGACTGAAGTGACCGCACAGATTGACCAGATCCTCCGCAAGCATCCCGAGGCCAGGCGGGATTCGCTGATCCCGATCCTGCAGGAGGTGCAGGACGCGCAGGGGTACCTGTCGCGAGAGGCCGTGGTGAAGGTCGGGGAGTTTCTCTCCCTGCCGGCCAGCAAGGTGTACGGCGTGGCGACCTTCTACAACCAGTTCCGTTTTCAGCCGGTGGGACGCTACCACATCCAGTTGTGCCGCGGGACCGCCTGCCACGTGAAGGGCTCGGCCGACGTGCTGGACGCGGTATGCCGGCTGCTCAACATCACTCCGGGACAGACCGCTCGCGACGGGCTGTTCAGCCTGGAGGTCGTCGCCTGTATCGGCGCCTGCGGGCTGGCCCCCGTGATCAACATCAATGGCGAGTTCTTCGCCGGCGTCACGCGCGATTCGGTCGCCGAGATCGTCGATTCGTACCGGAGAAAGGCCGACCCCGATGGCCAAGATCATTGACCGCAAGTGTTGCGACCGATGCTGGCATGACGCGCATCGCCCCTGCACGGACGTGATCGCCTGCCTGCTCGATGGACCGCTGTGTCACGAGTCGGATGATTGCGGCCGCATCCGCCGGGACGAGATCACCCGCCTGCGCCGTCAGAAGGTGGACCGGCCCGTCGTGTTCGTCGGGGCGGGCACCTGCGGGCTGGGCGCCGGGGCGGGCAAGGTGCTGGCGGCTGTCCGCCAGTACCTCCAGGTTGGCCAGATCGATGCCGACGTGGTCGAGGTGGGCTGCATCGGCCTCTGCGCCGCCGAGCCCATGCTGGACATCCAACTGCCCGGGCGGACCCGCGTGTCGTTCGGGAGTGTGCAGGCGGACCAGGTCGAGGCGTTGCTGGGCGGCGTGCTGAGCGGTCAGGTTCCCGCCGCCCAGGTGCTGGGTCAGTTCCGCCCGGACGACGGCCAGCAGGCGTGGGATATGCTGCCCTACCTGGACGAGCACCCGTTCTTCGCCCCGCAGACGCGGTGGGTTCTGGCGAACTGCGGCGTGATCGACCCCTCGCGGATCGAGGAGTACATCGCCCGGGGCGGATATCGGGCGTTCACGGCGGTCATCAGCACCCGCACGCCGGCCGAGGTGTGCCAGGCCGTCGAGCAGAGCGGGCTTCGCGGTCGCGGCGGCGGGGGGTTCGCCACGGGCACGAAGTGGAAGTATGCCCTGGCCACGCCCAGCGAGATCAAGTACCTGGTGTGCAACGCCGACGAAGGCGACCCGGGCGCGTTCATGGACCGGGCGGTCATCGAGGGCGACCCGCACCGCGTGCTCGAGGGAATGGCCATTGCCGCCTACGCCATCGGGGCGGCCAAGGCGTACGTCTACATCCGCGCCGAGTACCCGCTGGCCATCCGGCGGCTGAAGAACGCCATCGCCCAGGCCCGCGGCTACGGGCTGCTGGGCAAGAACATCCTGGACAGCGGCTTCTCGCTGGAGGTCGTGATCAAGCAGGGGGCCGGGGCGTTCGTGTGCGGCGAGGAGACGGCGCTGATCCACAGCATCGAGGGAAAGCGGGGCATGCCGCGTCCGCGCCCGCCGTTCCCGGCTGTTCGCGGCCTGTTCGACAGGCCCACCGTGATCAATAACGTCGAGACGCTGGCCAACCTGCCCACGGTGCTGGGCGAGGGGCCCGAGAAGTTCGCCGCCCTGGGCACCGCGGGCAGCAAGGGCACCAAGGTCTTTGCCCTCTCGGGCAAGGTCGCCCGCACCGGCCTGGTGGAAGTGGCCATGGGCACGCCATTGCGGCAGATCATCTTCGACATCGGCGGGGGAATCCCCAACGGACGGGCCTACAAGGCCGTGCAGATCGGCGGGCCGTCGGGCGGATGCATTCCCACCCAGCACCTGGACATCGAGATCGACTACGAGTCGCTCAAGACCGTCGGGGCGATGATGGGCAGCGGCGGGCTGGTCGTGATGGACGAGGACACCTGCATGGTGGACGTGGCCAAGTTCTTCATGGACTTTATCCAGCGCGAGAGCTGCGGCAAGTGCATTCCCTGTCGCGAGGGGACCCGGCGCATGCTGGAGATCCTCCAGCGGATCACCCGCGGGCGGCGAAACGAGACCGGACTGGACGCCCTGGAGCGGTTCAAGGGCGTGATGTACCTCAACCGCCTGGCCGAGGTCATCAAGGACACCAGTCTCTGCGGACTGGGGCAGACGGCCCCCAACCCCGTGCTGAGCACGTTGCGGTGGTTCCGCGACGAGTATGAGGCGCACGTGTACGAGCGGCGCTGCCCGGCCGGGGCGTGCAAGGAGCTGATCACCTACCGCATCGACGCGGAGAAGTGCAAGGGCTGCACGCTGTGCGCCCGCAAGTGCCCGGCCCAGGCGATCCTGGGCCAGCCCAAGACGCCGCATTACATCGTGAGCGACAAGTGCATCGGCTGCGGGGCCTGCGCCGCCGCATGCCGGTTCGACGCCGTCGTCGTCGAGTGACCCCAAGAAGGACTGACCCCAGTGATTACCATCGAAGTCAACGGCAAGCGGGTGGAGGCCGAGAAAGGCGAGATGCTCCTGGCCGCCCTGCGCCGCGCCGGCATTCACGTGCCCACCCTGTGCAACCTGAGCAACCTGATGCCCAGCGGCGCCTGTCGCCTCTGCGTGGTCGAAGTCGAGGGCCAGCGAAACCTCGTCCCCAGCTGCGCGTTCCCGGTGGCCGAGGGGATGAAGGTGCAGACCCACTCCCGCCGGGCCGTCCGGGCCCGCAAGACGATCATCGAACTGCTGCTGGCCGATCACCCCGACGACTGCCTGTACTGCGTGCGGAACCGCAACTGCCAGCTCCAGTCGCTGGCGGAGGAACTGGGCGTGCGCGAGCGCCGCTACAGCGGGGCTCGCCACGACTACAAGGTCGACACCTCCAGCCCGTCGATCGTCCGCGACCCGGCCAAGTGCATCCTGTGCGGGCGGTGCGTGCGCATGTGCGAGGAGGTCCAGGGCGTCTCGGCGATCGACTTCGTCGGTCGCGGCAGCTCCACCCGCGTGGGCACGGCCTTCGAGCAGGGCCTGAACGTATCGAGCTGCATCAACTGCGGGCAGTGCATCATGGTCTGCCCCACCGGCGCCCTGCGCGAGCAGAGCTACATCAAGGAAGTGCTGGACGCCATCAACGATCCCGAGCGGATCGCCGTCGTCCAGCACGCGCCGGCGGTGTCGGTGACGCTGGCCGAGGAACTGGGGTTGCGGGGCGGGACGGACATCTGCGGACAGATGACGGCCGCCCTGCGGGCCCTGGGGTTCCAGCGGGTGTTTGACACCGCCTTCACCGCCGACCTGACCATCATGGAGGAGGGCAGCGAGCTGGCCCATCGGGTGGCCACCGGCGGGGTCCTGCCCATGTTCACGAGTTGCTCGCCCGGGTGGATCAAGTTCGTCGAGACCTTCTATCCCGAGTGTCTCCCCAACCTGTCCACCTGCAAGAGCCCGCAGCAGATGATGGGCGCGATCATCAAGAGCTATTTCGCCCAGCGCGAGGGCGTCGATCCGTCGAAGATCTTCGTCGCGTCGATCATGCCCTGCACGGCCAAGAAGTTCGAGGCCGGCCGGCCCGAGCACGGGCACGACGGGCTCAGCGACGTGGACGCGGTGCTGACCACGCGGGAGCTGGCGCGAATGATCCGAATGCGGGGCATCGACATCCAGTCGCTGGTTCCGCAGGGCGCGGACACGCCCTTCGGCGAGCGGAGCACGGCGGGCAAGTTGTTCGGGGCCAGCGGCGGCGTGATGGAAGCGGCGATTCGGACGGCCCACTTCCTGCTGACGGGCCGGGAGATGACCAACCTGAAGGTGCAGGAAGTCCGCGGCCTGGACGGCGTGAAGGAGGCCCGCGTGCGGATCGGCGACCTGGAGCTGGGCGTGGCCGTGGTCAGCGGGCTGGGCAACGCCCGCAGGCTGCTGGAGGAGATCCGCGCCGGGCGGAGCGACCTGCACTTTATCGAAGTCATGACCTGCCCGGGCGGGTGCGTGGGCGGCGGCGGCCAGCCGATCGGGGCCGACCTCGAGGCGGTGGCGGGACGAATGAAGGCCCTGTACCTGATCGACCGCGACGAGCCGGTCCGGGTCAGCCACCGCAACGAACAGGTTCAGCGGCTGTATCGCGAGTTCCTGGGCAAGCCCCTGAGCGACAAGGCGCACCACCTGCTGCACACGCACTACGTCAAGCGAGAGGTGATCGCCTAGAGAGACGATTGCGGGCCCGGCGGCGTGCGAGAGCGCGGACGGAACCGCGAATCGAAGAGCCGATGAGTCAGTGAGCCAAGGACCACCGTGAAACTCAGAACCAACAAGGCGCTGGTGACGACGATCAAGGAACGCTGCCGCGTGTGCTACACGTGCGTGCGGGAGTGTCCGGCCAAGGCCATCCGCATCGCGGACGGGCAGGCGGAGGTGATCGCCGAGCGCTGCATCGGCTGCGGCAACTGCGTGCGCGTGTGCAGCCAGCGGGCCAAGCAGGTCCTGCGGGGCGTCGATCGCGTTCGCGAGCTGTTGGCCGACCCGGCGGTGAAGGTGGCAGCCTGCCTGGCCCCGAGCTTCCCGGCCGAGTTCGACGACATCGAGTACGATCGCCTGGTGGGCATGGTGCGGAAGCTGGGCTTCGACCTGGTCGCCGAGGTGGCGTTCGGCGCGGACCTGGTGGCCGACCGCTACCGCAAGCTGCTGCAAAAGGCAGATGACAAGCGGTACGTGGCGACGACGTGCCCGGCCATCATCGGCTACGTCGAGCGCTACCATCCGGACCTGGTGGACTCGCTGGCCCCGATCGTCTCTCCGATGGTGGCGATCGCGCGGGCCCTGCGCCGCCTGCACGGGCAGGAGCTTGCCGTGGTGTTCATCGGGCCCTGCATCGCCAAGAAAGGCGAGGCCGCCAGCGAGCGGGTGGCCGGCGACGTGGACGCGGCGCTGACGTTCGTCGAGCTGCGGGAAATGTTCCAGGAAGACGGCGTCGAACCGCCCAACGTCGAGCCGTCGGAGTTCGACCCGCCGCTGGCGGGGGCGGGCGCGCTGTTCCCGATCAGCCGGGGGCTGCTCCAGGCCGCCGACATCCGCGAGGACCTGATGGCGGGCGAGGTCATCGCCGCCGACGGGCGGACGGCGTTCGTGGAGGCGATCCGCGAGTTCGAGGCCGGCGACCTCGACGCCCGCCTCCTGGAAGTGCTCTGCTGCAACGGGTGCATCATGGGCGCCGGCATGAGCGGGCACGACCCGCTGTTCAAGCGCCGCAGCCGCGTCAGCCACTACGTGCGCTCGCGGATGGCGAAGATGAGTCCGGAGCGGGCGGCGGCCGAAGTGGCGGCCTTCGACGACCTGGACCTGTCCCGCGCGTTCCTCGCGTACGACCAGCGAGTGCCCGTGCCCTTCGAGGACGAGATCCGCATGATCATGGCCCGCATGGGCAAGACGAAGGAAGAGGACGAATTGAACTGCGGGGCCTGCGGCTACGACAGTTGCCGGGACCACGCGATGGCGATCTTCAAGGGCCTGGCCGAGTCGGAGATGTGCCTGCCCCACACGATCGAGCAGCTTCGCAAGACGGTCCAGGACCTGGCGGCCACCAACGACCAGCTCGCCAGCGCCCAGGAGCAGCTCATGCACAGCGAGCGGCTGGCCAGCATGGGCCAGCTCGCGGCGGGCATCGCTCACGAGGTGAACAACCCGCTGGGCGTGGTGCTGATGTACGCCCATCTGCTGCGGGAGGAATGCAGCGGCGACGAACGCCTCAGCAACGACCTGGGCATGATCGTCGACCAGGCCGACCGCTGCAAACGCATCGTGGCCGGGCTGCTCAACTTCGCCCGCCAGAACAAGGCGGTGATGCAGTCGACGGACCTGACCAGGCTGGTGGACCGGGCGATCAAGACCGCCGTCACCGACGACAAGATCGCCGTTCGCGTCGAGCACGAGATGGCCGACCCGCTGGCCGAACTGGACCGCGACCAGATCGTGCAGGTGCTGACGAACCTGGTGAGCAACGCGTGTGCGGCCATGCCAGGCGGGGGGACGCTGACGGTGAAGACGGGAGGCGACGAACAGAAGGTGACGCTGACGGTCAGCGACACCGGCGTGGGCATCCCGCGCGAGAACCTGAAGAAGATCTTCGAGCCGTTCTTCACCACCAAGCAGATCGGCAAGGGCACGGGCCTGGGGCTGGCGATGGTATACGGCATCGTCAAGATGCACCGGGGCGACATCCGAGTGGAGTCCAACGCGGACCCGGCGGCCGGGCCGACGGGCTCGACCTTCACGGTGATCCTGCCTCGACGGCACGGGGAGGAGTGATTGCGGACCTGCCTGCCGGTAGGCAGGTTTCAGAAGCGGACGACGGGAGCGGTTGATTTTCGATTTTCGGTTGAACAGTGGATCGGAAACGTTCATCGCAAATCGAAAGACGAGAATCGATAATTGCCGGAGCATAGACAGAGAAGAAAGAGCAGACACATGACCTCGGACGAGAAGAAGACGATCCTGCTGGCAGACGACGACGTGGACTACCTGTTGCAGACCCGGGTGCGGCTGGAGGGCGCGGGATACGCGGTGATCGCGGTGGAAGGGCAGGCCCAGGCGGAGAAGGTGCTGGCGAACACCCGCCCGGACCTGGCGGTGGTGGACCTGATGATGGAGCACACGGACGCCGGTTTCGCCCTGTGCCACCACATCAAGAAGAAGGACCCGGGCATCCCGGTGATCCTGGTGACCGGCGTGGCCTCCGAGACGGGCCTGGAGTTCGACTCCTCCACCCGCGAGGAGCGGAGCTGGGTGAAGGCCGACGCGCTGCTGGCCAAGCCGGTTCGGTTCGAGCAGCTCCAGGCGCAGATCGAGCACTTGCTGAAGGAAAAGCGATGAGCGAGCGGTTGCACATCCTGGTGGCCGACGACGAGCCGGGGATGCGGATGGGCGTGGAGCGGGCCCTGCGCGACTTCTCCGTCCGCGTCAACGATGTCAACGAGGATGTGCGCTTCGAGGTGGTCCAGGCGGCCAGCGGCGAAGAGGCGCTGGAGCGGATTGCCGAGCGGACGCCGGACATCCTGCTGCTGGACCACAAGATGACGGGCATGACGGGCCTGGAAGTCCTGGAGCGGATCCTGGCCCAGCAACTGGACGTCCTGACGATCATGATCACCGCCTACGCGACGCTGGAGACGGCCATCGGGGCCACCAAGCGCGGGGCGTACGATTTCCTGGCCAAGCCTTTCACGCCGCAGGAGCTGAAGGCCGCGGTGCGCAAGGCCGCGGTGCACGTGGTGCTGACGCGCCAGGCCCGCAGGCTGGCGCAGGAGAAGCGCCAGGTGCGCTTCCAGTTCATCTCGGTGCTGGCCCACGAACTCAAGGCGCCGCTGGCCGCGATTCAGGGGTACCTGCAGATCCTCAAGGACGGCTCGGCGGGCAACAACCCCGCGGTGATCGGGCACATGATCGACCGCAGCCTGGTCCGCGTCGACGGGATGCGTAAGCTCATCCTCGACCTGCTGGACATGACGCGGATCGAGTCCGGTACGCGGAAGCGAGAGCTGGTGGACCTGGATCTGTGCGACACGGCCCGGTCGGCCATCGAGACGGTCGGGCCGGACGCGGCGTCGCGAAAGATCACGGTGGACCTGCACGCCGAGCGGGGCGTCCCCGTGCACGCAGACCGCGTCGAGATGGAGATCATCCTGAACAACCTCGTCTCCAACGCCGTCAAGTACAATCGCGACGGCGGGCGGGTGGACGTGACGATCGAGGCGGCGGGCGGGACGGCGCGCGTGACGGTGACCGACACGGGCATCGGGCTGAGCCAGGCCGACGCCGACCGGCTGTTTCAAGACTTCGTGCGGATCAAGAACGACAAGACGCGGAACATCCTGGGCAGCGGCCTGGGGCTGTCGATCGTCAAGAAGCTGGCCACGCTGTACGGGGGAGACGCGGTCGTGCAATCGCAGGAAGGGATGGGCAGCACGTTCACGGTGAAGCTGCGGCAGGACGGCGGAGCGGCGGCGGAGGCTGCCGGCGCGGAGGGCCAAGCGGCGAACGAGGCGAAAGCGGCCGGCGGGAGCGCGGTCAAGGCGGCGTCGGCAGGGGGGGCGGCCGCGGAGGCGGTGTAGCGTGCTGGATCGTCGGGACATCCTGGGCTGGCTGACCGAGGGCCGGGAGTGTCGCCTGGAGGAACTGTGGGCCCGGGCTGACGCCGTCCGCCGCGAAAGGGTCGGCGAGGCCGTGCACCTGCGCGGGCTGATCGAGATCTCCAACCACTGCCGGCGCCAGTGCGGGTATTGCGGCCTGCGCGCGGGCAACCGCCAACTGCCCCGCTACCGCATGAGCGACCAGGAGATTCTGGATTGCGTGCGGCAGGCGGAGGCCTTCGGCTACGGCACGGTGGTGCTCCAGGCGGGCGAGGACGAGGCACTGACCCAGGAACGGGTGGGCGACCTGGTCCGGCGGATCAAGGCGGACGCGCCGCTGGCCGTCACGCTCAGCCTGGGAGCGGACGCCGGAGGAACTGGCCTGCTGGCGCCGCGCCGGGGCCGATCGCTACCTGCTGCGCTTCGAGACGTCCAACCGCGAACTGTACGAGCGGATCCATCCGCCGCCGCCCGGCGGGGGCGGGACGGCTGTACACCGGTTCGAACTCTTGCGCGTGCTGCGCGAGTTAGGCTACGAAGTCGGCAGCGGCGTGATGATCGGCATCCCGGGCCAGACGTGGGCGGACCTGACCGAGGACATTCTGGCGTTCGAACGGCTGGACCTGGACATGATCGGCGTGGGCCCGTACATCGCCCACCCGGCCACGCCGCTGGCCTCGGACGCTACGGTGGCGCCCGCGCCGGCGGGCGAGGCCCTGGAATCATCCCAGGTGCCGGCCGACGAGTTGACGACCTACAAGGTGATCGCGTTGGCCCGCCTGGCGTGTCCGCGGGCAAACATCCCGAGCACGACGGCCCTGGCCACGTTGAACCTGGCCCAGGGGCGCGAGACGGGATTGTGCCGCGGCGCGAATGTTGTGATGCCAAACCTCACGCCCGCGCGCTATCGTGAGATGTATGAGATCTATCCCGCCAAGGCGTGCGTGCGGGAGACGAGCGACGACTGCCACCGCTGCATGAGCGGTCGCATCCGCTCGATCGGACGCGTGGTGGGTGCAGGGCGGGGCGACTCGCCCAATAGGCTGGCCCGCCAGGAAAGCGACTCGAGATGACTACGCTGTGCAAGATGACCTGGAGCCGCGCCGCCGAAGACTTCATCGACGGTGAGAGGCTTGAGAACCTGCTGGCCCGCCCGGCCGCCGACGCGGCGGCCGTGCGAGACGTGATCGCCAAGAGCCTGGCCAAGCAGGCGCTGGACCTGGAGGAGACGGCCCTGCTGCTGAGGGCCGAGTCGCCCGAGCTGGTCGAGGAGATCTTCGACGCCGCCCGCACGCTCAAGCGGACGGTGTACGGCAACCGGATCGTGCTGTTCGCCCCCCTGTACGTGGGCAATGAGTGCGTCAACGACTGCGAGTACTGCGCGTTCAAGCGGTCCAACCGCGACGTGGTGCGGCGCACGCTGGAGGAGGCGGAATTGGCCGAGCAGGTGCGGGCCCTCGAGCGGGCCGGGCACAAGCGCCTGATCGTGGTGTTCGGCGAGCACCCGCGCTACGACGCGGAGTTTATCGCGCGGTCCGTGCGGACGATCTACGCCACGCGGAGCGAGCCGAACGGCGAGATCCGGCGGGTGAACGTGAACGCTGCCCCGATGGACCACGAAGGTTTCCGCCGGGTCCGCGAGGCCGGGATCGGCACGTACCAGATCTTCCAGGAGACCTACCACCGCCCGACGTACGAGCGGATGCATCCGGGCGGCACGCGGAAGGGCGACTTCCTCTGGCGGCTGGACGCGATGGGCCGGGCCATGGAGGTCGGCCAGGACGACGTCGGCATCGGCGCCTTGTTCGGGCTGTGCGACTGGCGGTTCGAGGTGCTGGGCCTGGTGGCCCACGCGCTGCACCTGTCGGAGCACTACGGGTGCGGGCCGCACACGATCAGCTTCCCGCGGCTCCAGCCGGCCTGCGGCGTGCGGATCGACCCGCGCTATCTCGTGGGCGACCGCGAGTTCAAGCGTCTGATCGCGATCCTGCGGCTGGCCGTGCCGTACACGGGCCTGATCTGCACCGCCCGCGAACGGGCCGACGTGCGCCGCGAAGTGATGGCGTTCGGGGTCAGCCAGATCGACGCGGGCAGCCGGATCGAGTTGGGCGGCTACACCGAGGCGGGCGACGCCCAGCAGATGGAGCGCGAGCAGTTCGTCCTGGGCGACATCCGCCCGCTGGACGCGGTCATGCGCGAGTTGCTGGAGGACGGGTACATCCCGAGCTTCTGCACCGCCTGCTACCGTCTGGGACGCACGGGCGAACACTTCATGGAGTTCGCGATTCCGGGCTTCATCAAGCGATTCTGCACGCCCAACGCCCTGAGCACGCTGCTGGAGTACCTGGTGGACTACGCCTCGCCCCAGACTCGCCAGGCCGGGCTGAGCGCCATCCAGGCCGAACTGGCCAGACTTGACGACGACGCGCTCAAGAAAGAACTGATCGCCCGCCTGGAGCGGATCCGGACCCAGGGCGAGCGGGACCTGTACTTCTGACGGACACATGGCCGAACATCGCACAGAACACGACTTGTTGGGCGAGCTGTCCGTGCCGGCGGACGCCCTGTACGGCATCTACACCGTGCGGGCGATGGAGAACTTTCCGCTGTCGCGGCGGGCGGTGAATCGGGCGCTGATCCACGCGTACGGGGCGGTGAAGCTGGCCTGCCTGCGGACCAACCACGAGCTGGGGTTCATCGCGGACGACGTCTCGGCCGCCCTGTCGGCGGCCTGCAACGAGATGATCGAGGGCATGCTCGACACGCACATCCGCGTGGACGCGTTGCAGGGCGGGGCGGGCACGTCGACGAACATGAACGTCAACGAGGTGCTGGCCAACCGGGCCCTCCAGATCATGGGCCGGCCGGCGGGCGATTACGAGGCGATCAGCCCACTGGACACCGTGAACCTGCACCAGTCCACCAACGACACGTACCCGACGGCGCTGAAGGTGGCGGCGATCTGGCGCTTGCAGGAGCTGGAGCGCGAGGTGGTGTCGCTGCTGGAGGCGTTCCAGCGCCAGGAGAAGCGGATGGCCGACGTGGTCAAGCTCGCCCGCACGCAGATGCAGGACGCGGTGCTGATCACGCTGGGGCGCGAGATGGCCGCCTACGCCGAGGCATTCGGGCGCGATCGCTGGCGGATCTACAAGTGCGTCGAGCGGCTGCGAGTGGTGAACCTGGGCGGCACGGCCGTCGGCACGGGGCTGGGGGCACCACGGCAGTACATCTTCCGGGCGATCGAGCACCTGCGGGAGGTGACCGCCTTGCCGCTGGCGCGGGCCGAGAACCTGGTCGAGTGCACGCAGAACAACGACGTGTTCGTGGAGGTCAGCGGCATCCTCAAGGCGCTGGCGAGCAGCCTGCTGAAGGTGGCGGGGGACCTGCGGCTGCTGGCCAGCGGGCCCGAGGGCGGGCTGGGCGAGCTTCGCCTGCCGCCCCGGCAGGCCGGCTCGTCCATCATGCCCGGCAAGGTCAACCCCGTGATCCCGGAGGCGGTGAGCCAGGCGGCCATGACGGTGATCGCCAACGACGCGGCCATTACGCAGGCGGTGAGTATGGGCAGCCTGGAACTCAACCCGTTCCTGCCGCTGGTGGCCGACTGTCTGCTGACGAACCTGGACCTGCTGGCGGCAGCCTGTTCGATCTTCCGACGGCTTTGCGTGGACGGGCTGGAGGCCGACGTCGCCCGCTGCCGGCGACACGTGGATTCGGCCACCGCTACGGTGACGGCCCTGGTGGAGCGGATCGGGTACGAGTCGGCGCAGCAGGTGGCGGCGCTGGCGGGTCGGAGCGGCAAGAGCATCCGCGAGATCGTCGTCGAGTGCCGCCTGATGAGCGCCGAGGACTTCGATGCGCTGACCTCGCCCGAGAACGTGACTCGCCTGGGCTCGCCGAAGAAGACTGACCGCTGAAGACTATGCAAAAGACCCCCAAAGGTTTTCGTCTCCACATCGGCCTGTTCGGCCGGCGGAACGTCGGCAAGAGTTCGCTGCTGAACGCGATGACGCGTCAGGCGGTGTCGATCGTGTCGGACGTGGCGGGCACGACGACCGATCCGGTCGAGAAGCCCATGGAGCTTCTGCCGATCGGGCCGGTGCTGTTCATCGATACGGCGGGCATCGACGACGTGGGGGCGCTGGGCGAGCTCCGCGTGCAGCGGACGCGGCAGATCTTCGACCGCACGGACGTGGGCGTGGTGGTCTGTCCGGCCGGGCAGTGGGGGCCGTACGAGGAGGCGGTGCTGAGCGAGTTGCAGGGCCGGGGGGCCCCGGCGATCGTGGTGTTCAACAAGTCGGACCTGGGCGGGCCCGAGCCGGCCCTGGTGGAGCGGCTGAAGGCGGCCAAGGTCCGCACCGTCTCGACGGTGGCCTCGCGGGGCGAGGGCATCATCGACCTGCGCGAAGCCCTGATCCGCCAGGCGCCCGAGGAGTTCATCAACGCGCCGTCGATCGTGGGCGACCTGGTGCCCGCGGGCGAACTGGTGGTGTTGGTGGTGCCCATCGACCTGGAGGCGCCGAAGGGAAGGCTGATCCTGCCCCAGGTCCAGGCCATCCGCGACGTGCTCGACACCGACAGCTACTGCATGGTCGTCAAGGAGCGCGAGCTGCGCGATGCCCTGGAGCGGCTGAAGCGACCGCCCGCGCTGGTGGTGACCGACAGCCAGTCGTTCCTCAAGGTCGCGGGCGACACCCCGTCCGCCGTGCCGATGACCAGTTTCTCGATCCTCTTCGCCCGCAACAAGGGCGACATGAACGAGTTTGTCCGCGGGGCGATGGCGATCGACCGCCTCTCGTGCGGCGACCGCGTGCTGATCGCCGAGGCCTGCTCGCACCACCCGATCGGCGAGGACATCGGGCGAGTGAAGATCCCCCGGTGGCTGCAGCAATACGTGGGCGGCAAGCTGGAGTTCACGAGCGTCCAGGGGCACGACTTCCCCGACGACCTGACGCCGTACAAGCTGATCGTCCACTGTGGCGGGTGCATGTGGAACCGGCGCGAGATGCTCACTCGGATCCTCCGCTGCCGCCAGGCGGGGGTCAGCATCACCAACTACGGGGTGGCCATCGCCTACTCGCTGGGCATCTTCGAGCGGGCCCTGAGCCCGTTTCCGGCCGCGTTGGAGACGTACCGCGCAGCAAAGAGGAGATAAGCGGCAGGGCGCCCGGCGGCGTTGACGGCTACTTCTGTTCGGCCGGGGCATCCTTTCCCGTGAGGGCCTTGTAGACGGTGCGGGCCATGATGGCGGCGCCTTCGGCGTTGGGGTGGACCTTGTCGGGGACAAGCTCCTTCTTGCCCTCCAACGCGGCGTAGAGGTCGATGATCTGCGTCTGGCACTCCTTGGCCAGTTTCCGCACCGCGGGGATCACGCCCTCGCGGATGGTCTTGTCGTTGATCCCCCAGTTGCCCGGGAAGGCTGGAACGGGCAGGCAGAGGTAGACGCGGACCTCGGGGTTAGCCTTGCGGAACTGCTCGATGAGCCACTTGTAGTCGGCCTCGAACTGGTCCTGGTGCTTCCAGTTCTGCGGTTTGGTGTCGTTGGTGCCGAGCTTGACGATCAGCACGTCGGGTTTGAAATCCAGGGCCTGCTGGAAGGCCTTCTGTTTCTCGTAGGGCTTGTCGCCCTTGCGGAGCAGCGTCGCCCCGCTGACGCCGAAGTTGCGGACCTCCCACTTGTCGCCCAGCAGCCGCCCCAGCACGAACGGATACGCGTTCTTGGCGCGGTCCTTGACGCCCGCTCCGTAGGTGATGCTGTCGCCCACGCAGGCGATCTTGATCGTGCCCTTGTAGTCGGCGACGGGGATGGGCGTGGTTGCGTCGGCCGCCAGGCAGGGGGCCAGGAGACCGACCAGGCACAGCACGGCGAGCATCTTGCGGACCATGAGATTCTCCTGTCAGGGTGCGTGAATGTTACGGCAATTCGCCCTCGGCGATGGGGGTCGCCTTTGCGGAGCAGTCCCGGTTTGGCTCCGAGCGCCGCTGCGGGGCTTACCGGATCAGACGCGCCTCGATACTGGCGACCTCGCGGTTGGCGAACTCGTCGGTCAGATACCACTCCTGGTAGAGGGCCTCGATCTGCCTGAGGTACCAGTCCACCTCCGACTTGCGGAGCGTGCGCTTGGCGTCCTTGGGACGGTCCTGGTCGCGAATCGGCGGCCGCATGCGCTCGGCGGGCGGGCTGTAGCCGGGGTCATAGACGAGCGTCGGCAGCGTGTCGGCCGGCAGCAGATGACGCCACAGGAAGGCCTGCATCCTGTCCTCGGCCGGCATGGCCTCGCGAACGATCTCCTGGTCGCCGACCTTGGCGGCGCCCACGACCGTGAGGTTGACCGGCTTGTCCATCTCCGTCAAGGTCGTCTTGAGGGCCAGGCCCACGGTCTCCTGTTTCGGCCCGATCGTGGCACCGGGCGACTCGAACCCCTGGGGCAGGTCCTTGAAGCTCAGCTTGATCGGCCCGTCGTACCCGTCCTTGCGGATGGCGAAGACGGTCACGCCCGCCGACTGCTTGCTGCGGATGGAGATCCGCGACGGGATGAGCCGCAACACGAAGTCCGGCTGCGGGCGGCTGATCCGCAGGCGGTAGGCGAATTCCTTTCCGGCCTGTCGCCGGGTGTCGCCGAGGTGCACGTAGTACTTGCCGTCGGCGGGCAGTTTGACCATGAGGTAGGAGTCGGCGTGGTCGGTGTTCAGGCCCGACGCCGCGTCGTAGTGGTCGTCATTGAGCGCGATGATCTTGCCGTCGGCGCCGGTGACCTTGACGAACGAATCGAACGGGGAGGCGAGACGACGCGCGTACACTTCGGCCACGATGGTCTCGCCGGCCTTGCCTTCCACCTCGAACACGTCCCAGTCTCCGGGGCGGTCCGACCGTCCGTTGACGATCATGGGGAGAGTGACCTTCTGCGCCTTGGCGGGCTCGTCGTTGGGCTCGGCCTCCATGCACTCGGGCAGCGTGTCCATCGCGAAGGGCAGGTAGTTGGACATCATCTTGCCGTTGCTGGCGGCCAGCAGATAGCGGCCGGGCTTGGCGTCCTGGGGCGGCGGGGCCAGGGTGAACTTGTCGAGGTTCCAGCCGTTCATTTCGATCTTGACCGGCTGGCCGACGCGCCCGCCCAACGGGAAGATGCTGGTCATGAACGGCAGTTCGCCGATGGTGATGCGGTAGACGAAACTCTCGCGGCCCCGGAACAGGGCCTCGTTGATGGTCAGGAGATAATCGCCGTCCTCCGGGACCTCGAAATAGATGACCGGGTCGGGGTCGGAGCGGTAGTCGTCGCCGAAGGCCACTTCCCTGCCGCCGGCGTCGTAGAGCTTCATGACGGCCTGGAACCAGCCGGGCACGCCGTCGGGGACGTAGGGCACGAGGTCACGGGCCTTGGCGGAGATGACGAGGCGTTGTCCCTTGGTGGCCTGGAAGCGGTAGCGGTTGATCTCGCCCGCGGCGATCTGCCCGTTCATCGTACAGGGCACGCTGACGCGGAGTTCCTCTTCCTGCACGGGGCGTTTTCGCTGGGCGAGGTACTCCTTGCCCAGCACGGGGAGTTGGCAGGTCTTCATCGGCTTGCGGGCGACCTCGGAAACCTGGCCCACGTAGAAGGGCAGCGGGTTGGAGATGCCCCGCTTGGTGACCACGCGGATCTCCCGCTTGCCGGGCTTGGCGTCGGGCGCGATGGTCACCTCCGCGAAAACGAGTTCGGTCTGGGACCGAACGGCCGGGTTACGCTCATCATCCGCGAAGAGCTTCTCGATCCGCTTGATCAGGTTCGCCTTGGCAATGTCCTTCTCGGTCTTGGGGGCCTGGTTCTTGGCGTCCTTCGGGTCGGGGGGCTTGACCTTCTCGAGCTTGGCATAGCACTTGATGCAAGTGGTGGCGTCGGCCGAGTTGGCGGTTCCGCACACCGAGCAAATCTGCGAGGGGACCGCGTCGGCGCCGCTGTCCGGGCCGATGGGGGCGGGGAATTCAAACCAGGCCATCTTGCTCGCCATCGCGTCGCTTACGGTGGTCTCCTTCTTGCGCAGCTCGCCGAGTTGCTGGTTGAGCAGCCCCAACTCCTGGTTGCCCATGACGCGGTGGTACTCGACAAGCCGGACGGAGACGCCCTCGCCGGTGACGATCAGGTCGCTGGCATAGACGAGCCCCTGGCCGCCCAGACGGATGGGGAAGGTCGTGCCCTGTTGCCCGCCGGCGGGAAAGACGTAGCCGATGTACTGGCTCTGCGCGGCCGCGGATGACGCAAAGGCCGACACGGCCGCCAGGCCCAGCAGGGCAAGGCTGTTGAATCTGCTCATGAACCTCTCCACGTTAGATGATTTCTTCCAGCATCCCGGTCGATGGCATGCCCTCGTTCT
>Ga0116148_1001636_pt1 | contig 23908 bp, 18 predicted proteins | sample AD_UKC055_MetaG_FD_89786 | JGI IMG/M metagenome (GOLD analysis project Ga0116148, IMG submission 89786) | Active sludge microbial communities of municipal wastewater-treating anaerobic digesters from USA - AD_UKC055_MetaG | ecosystem: Engineered > Bioreactor > Anaerobic > Digestate | place: USA... | reverse complement strand
TGTTCGTCAGTATGACGCCGACGGTATCGCTGTCCAGAGCCGCGATGATCATGTCGCTCCGGTCGCCGCTGGTTATCAGGAGCTTGTTCTCCTTGTTGAAGAGCGGGTTCCTGAGCGATTCCTCGGTGGACATGGCGCCGACGAAGATGTGTTTCACCGTGTTGTTAATTCCCTCTTCGCCGGCGATGACCCGGGCCAAAAATCGGTCCGCAAGGAAACTCATGGTAAACGAGGTGAGCTGTGGCTTGTAGGGAATGACTCCCAGCACCTGCACGCCCATCTCGATGATCGCGGGAAGATTGCTCGTCTTGAAGTCGTCCGGGTCCTGGACCTTGTTAATGATGACGCCGCCGAAATCGATCCCCGTCAGGTTGACCGATTCCTTGATAAACCGGATATCGTCCATGACCCGGTCGCCGTCGCCGCTGAGCACCAGGACCAGCCGCGCACCAAGCGTCCGCGCCACGGAAATAGCGTCAAGGTGCACCGATGCTCCCCATGCCAGGTCGCGGCCGGCTTCAATGAAGAGCACGTCGCGTCCCGCGCCGGCCCCGTCCGCCATGGCCTTCAGCATCTCGCCGATGCTTTTTTCGTCGTACTTGTACCGTAGCTTCGAATGGGTAAAGCCCAGGGATATGCTGTCGGGCTCGGCGTCTATGTTAAGCAGCTTCAGCAGAACCATCGCGTCGTGGTCCACGTTCTTTTTTCTGCGGTACACGAGGCGGTCGCCCAGCGGCTTGACGTACGCATATTTTTTCTTTAGCGCCGACGTGATGCCCGCGATAATGCTGGTCTTGCCGGCACCCTCGCGCGTCGATGCGATCAGTATCTTTTTCATTTCAGTCCTCCTCAGCCAGATATTAAAATGCGGCAGTCAACCGCCTTGTGTCCCCGCGCCTGCTCGTACACGACGACGGGGTTTATCTCAATGTCGGTGATCCGGGGGCACTTCCTGATGATTGTGCCTACCTTGATCATCGCCTCGATCAATCCTTCGATGTCCTTCCGCGGCTCGCCCCGCACCCCCAGGAGGAGCGGGAACGACCTGAGCTCCTTGAGCATTTTCATGGCCTCGGCCCGGTTGAAGGGAAATCCCCTGAAAGCGACGTCCTTCATGACCTCGACGTATATGCCGCCGAACCCGCACATCACGATGGGTCCAAACGACGCGTCACGCCGTGCCCCGACGATGATCTCGGTGCCCTTTGCCACCATCTCGCACACCTCGATACCCTCGATGTCGGCATCCGGCTTGTAGGCCCTGCACTTGGTCATGATCGCCTCATAGGCGTCCATCACCTCCTCCCTGTCGTCGATATCGAGCGCAACCCCGCCCGCATCGCTTTTGTGAAGGATGTCCTTGGACACGACCTTGAGCACCAGCGGATACCCGATCTCCTCGGCGAATTTCACCGCCTCCTCGATCGAGCGTGCAACCTTTGTCTGCGGTATGCTGACCCCGGCGGCGCGCATTACCGCCGAACCCTCGTTGGCCAGCAGAAAGTTCCGCTTCTCCGACAGGGCGCCGTCGATGATCCGGTCGATCGCCGATACATCGATCGGAACCTCGTCGGTCACGTCGCAGCGATCGCACTGCGACCGCTGGAAGCGGAAGAGCATCCCCAGCGAAGAGACGGCCTCGTACACGTCGCCGTATACCGGCACGTTCTCGTGACGGAGCTTGATGATGGCGTCCTCGACCGCCATGCCGCCGACGATGGCATAGGTCACCGGCTTCCCGGCGTCTAGATGCTTCTTGTAGGTCGCACGGATCATCGGCACCAGGCTCGCCGACTCGAAGGTCGCCGTCTCGCAGTAGAGCGCGATGGTCGAGTCGATCTCCTCATTCGCTGTCGGCACGGAGAGGGCCAGGTCGTAATCTTCCGCCGTGGCGCCCCCGGTCAGGTCGACCGGGTTCTTCGTTGAGCCGAACGATGGCACGACCTTGTCGAACGCGCGCTTGAGCTCAGCCTGGTCGTCGTACAGCTCGATACCGTACCGCTCGCACGCGTCCGTTGCCATGACCCCGACGCCGCCGCCGTTGGTAATGATAACGCTCTTCGTCCCCTTCGGCTTCGGGGAAAACGCGAGGAACTTGCACCAGTTGAAGGCGTCCTCTATGCTGTCGGCACGTATCACGCCGCATTGCTTCATAATGGCGTCGAATATGTCGTCAGAGCCCGCCAGGGAGCCGGTATGCGACGCGGCCGCCATGGCGCCCCGCTTGGAGCGCCCCGACTTGATGACCACCACGGGCTTGTGGCGGGTGGTGCGCATCAGCGCCTCGATGAGGCGGTCGCCGTTCTTGACTCCCTCGATGTACATCAGTATGACCCTGGTACCGTCATGCCTGATGAGGTACTCCAGCAGGTCGGCCTCGTCTATGTCGCACTTGTTGCCGATCGAGACTATTGCCGACAGGCCGATGTTCTCCACGGCGGTCTTGCCGATAAGGGCGATACCGAGCGCGCCGCTCTGGGTGAGTATCGCCACATGACCCGGCTGGATCCCCGTGGCCGAAAACGTTGAATTGAGGGAAGCCTCGGAGGAATAGAGGCCGAAGATGTTCGGTCCCAGTACCCGCATACCTGTCTCGCGGGCGGCTGCTACGATCTTCCGCTCCTCCTCGGTATTTCCCGTCTCTGAGAACCCGGAGGTTATGATTTGCACGAATTTCACGCCCTTGCGGGCGCACCGGACAACCGAGTCCACCACGAACTTGGCCGGGATGACGATTGACGCAACGTCCACGTCGCCTTCGATTTCCTCAATATCCCTGTACACCCTGCTCCCGAAGAGCTCTCCGCCCTGAGGGTTGACTGGATAGATCGTCCCCCTGTACCCGCCGGTGACGATGTTATTGAGGATTTTGTACCCGATCTTGTCCGTATCGTGCGAAGCGCCGATAACGGCGAAGCTCCGGGGCTCAAACAGGACCTGGATCTCGCTACTGTTTTTTTCCATTGCCTGCCCCAAATGTTATAGTATATTCGTATACGCCATCCTCTATCTTTTTCTCCACATGATACCCCATTTTATCAAAAAGCGCCTGCATCGGTCTGTTCTCTCCCAGCACGTCGGCCGTGAAGCCCTGCAGGCCTTCGTTCTTGGCCAGCAGCGTGATGTAGTCAAGCAGCTCGGTGCCGATCCCCTTTCCCTGATAATCGTCCTGAACGGCGAAGGCGACATCAGCATAATTTTTATCATCCCACTTCACATACTGCCCTATCCCGACGATAACCTCCATATCGTTCTTTACGACGCAGGCCAGGATCACGATCTCATGCGAATAATCGATGATCACGAACTTCTGCCGCAGCTTGTGAGGAATGTCCTTCCTGATGGTCATGAAACGCCGCTGGAGGCTCTGGTCAGAGAGGGAATAGAAAAAGTCCTTGATCAGATCCTCGTCGCTTATCCGCACGGGCCTGAAGAACAGCTTCAGCCCGGACCTGGTGCGCCGATACGTCTCCAGGTGCTCGGGATACTCTCCCTTTTCCCCGGATATGAATGCCTGGTCCCGGTAAATCAGGTTGAGCTTTTTAGCCTCTTCTATGAGCCACGGCCGGAACTTCGGGTGGGCTATCCCGATCAGGTCCATAGCCCGCTCCCTGATGTTCTTGCCGTGGATGTAACAGGAGCCGTACTCTGTCACGATGTAGTGTATGTCGCCGCGGTTCAGCGTCACGCCCGTCCCCGTTTCAAGTAGCGGGACGATCCGCGACGCCTCGCCGAACCGCGCCGTTGACTGCACCACCAGTATGCTTTTCCCCCCGCGTGCGAGCACCGCGCCCCGCATGAAATCGGCGCTCCCGCCGATGCCGCTGTAGAACTGGCTTCCGATCGATTCAGCCGTTGCCTGGCCGGTCAGGTCCACCTGGAGCGCGCTGTTGACCGCCACCATGTTGTCGATCCCGGCGATGACCATGGGATTGTTGGTGTAGTCGATGGGCCTGAAATCGATGATCGGATTGTCATTGATGAACTCGTACGTGGGCCGGGTGCCCATGCAGAAGGAGGCCACGGTTTTTCCCCGGTTGACGTTTTTCCGCGTGTTATCGATGATGCCGTTTTTAATGAATTCGACCATCGAGTCGGTCAGGAGCTCGGTGTGGACCCCCAGGTGCCGTTTCTCCTTCATGTTATGGAGAATGGCGTTGGGCAGGCTCCCGTACCCGAGCTGGATCGTGTCGCCGTCGCTGATGATGCGGGATACGTATTTCCCGATACTCTGGGCGACGTCTCCCGGTACCTCGGGGGAATATTCGAGGAGCGGCTCGTCACGGTGTACGATAAAATCGATGTCGCGCACGTTGACGAACGTGTCGCCGTGGACGCGCGGCATGTTGGCATTCACCTGCACGATAATGATGGACGCCTTATCGATGGCGGCCCGGGATATGTCCACGCTGATCCCCAGGCTCACGAAGCCGTTTTCATCCGGGAGCGAGGTCTGGATGAGCGCCACGTCGATGGGGATGCGCCCGCCGTAAATCAGGCCCGGCACGCTGGAGAGAAACATGGGCGTGTAATCGGCAAGGCCGGTGTTTACCGACTGGCGCGTGTTATCACCCACGAAAAACGAATTGTGCCTGAAGTTGTAATTGAACTGCTCGTTTGCGTAGGGTGCGACGCCGAGTGTCCAGACGTGCATCACCTCGGTATCGGCAAAGGCTCTCGGGTTGGAATTCACGTACTCTGTGAGCGCTTTTACCAGGTACTGCGGCTCGCCGCAGCCGGTGCTGATAAAGATCCTGTCACCACGCTGAATGCGGCCGAATATATCCTCTTCTGCCGCGAACTTCTTCGGGTACTTCTTCTTCCATTTCTCAACGGGACCCGGCACAGGATTTGTCATGGCGACTCCTCCCTCTTAATTTAATTCCTCGATCCCGCTAACGCCCCGGGAAGGGGACCGCGTCGGTCCGCTTGCCGGGTTGATCGAGGTCTATTTACCCATCTTCTGCCTGATAACCCGTAAAAGGTCTTCGGTATCAAACGGCTTCTGGAACGAGCCGCTGCACCCGATCTCATTCAGATCGATATTGGCGGCGGTAAGCCGACCGATATCGCTCAATAAATAAATCGGCACGTCCTTGTCCTTCTGCCGGATTTCCCGGACAAAGCGTATACCCGTATCTATCTTTTCCATCATGATATCGCAGATTATCAGGCCGGGCGCGGTCTCGTTGAACATCTGGATCCCCGCCGCACCGTTCATTGCGGACACCACTTTGTAACCGGCCGATTCCAGCGTCAATTTCAACGAAGACAATATGTCAGGGTCATCGTCGATAATCAGAATCAGGTTCTTTCTCTGCATGAAACTCCTCCTCGATACTGCCCGCCGATTCGCCGAACCACCGGCGCTACTTGGGAAGACTGAAAGAGAACGTGACGTACTTCCCGACCTCGGATTCCGCCCAGATTTTTCCCTTGTGCTTCTCCACTATCTTCTTGCAGATGTACAGGCCCAGTCCCGAGCCTTTTACTCCCTCGGTCCCTTTTTGCTTTAACCGGCTGAACTTCCTGAACAGCCGCTCCTCGATGTCTTCCTTCGAAATTCCCACGCCCTCGTTGCTGATGGAGACGATATAGCTCTTCTCGTCCTCGGTCAGACGTACCGTCACCGGTGTTTCCTGCTTCCCGTACTTGATTGCGTTATTTATCAGGTTGGTCACGACGATGTTCAATAAATTAGGGTCCCCGTTGATTTTCGGCCTGGCAGCAAAATCCGTAACGATGGGCATCTTCTTGAGATTATCCTTGTTCTCGGGCACGTCGATGACCGGCTGAATAACGTCGGCAACCAGGTCTATCTTCGCCGCAAACGACTCCAGGTTGTCCAGGTCCATTTTGGACAGGTCAAGATAATTCCGTATAATATCTTCCAGGTACTGGCAGTTCCTCAGTATCTTCTCCACCGTCTTCTGCTGTTCCGGGTCAAGGTTCCCCAGGTAGCCGCGGTACAGTGTCTCCGCCGTGGTATGCACGGCAGATACAGGGCTCTTCATCTCATGTGACACGATCGCCATCAGGTCAAGCATGCCGGTCCCGGCCTGCTTATCGCGCGCCTTGACGGCATTCTCCACCACGATCTTGAGTTCCTCGTTCGTGAACGGCTTCGGGATATAGTCGAACGCCCCCATCTTCAGGGCATCCCGGGCATTTTCCACAGTCGCAAACCCGGTAAAAATAATCACCAAAATTTCCGGGTGGTTTTTTTTGAGCTCGGCCAGCACGTCCATGCCGCTCAAGCCGGGCATCTTCAGGTCGGTTATGACAATATCGAATTCCTTCTCGGCAATCCGTTTCAATCCCTCTTCGCCCGATTGAACGGTATCGATATCGTAGCTTTCGTTTTTCAATATCCGGACACAGCTCTTCAGGACGATATCCTCGTCGTCAATTATCAGAATGTTGGTCACGTTATCCATCTATCTTCCTTTAAACTGCATTGCTTTTTTCTTCTGCCAGTACCGGGTTCTCGGCATCGACCGGAAATTCAACGGTAAAGGACGTCCCTTCTCCGACCGTGCTATCGACCCTTATGCTGCCACCGTGGCGCTCAATGATGCCGTAAGTCACCGACAGGCCCAGGCCGGTACCCTTCCCGGTCTCCTTGGTTGTGTAAAAGGGATCGAAGATCCTGCTCAGATTCTTCTGCTCTATGCCGATGCCCGTGTCGGATACCGTAATAACAATACGTTTCCGTACCGCATCGTAGTCGGTTTTTATCGTAAGGCTCCCCCCCTCATGCATTGCATCTGCGGCATTAACGGCCAGGTTGTTAAAAACTGACTTTACCTGGTTAACATCAATACTAATCTCCGGGAGATTTTCTGCCAAATCTTTTTTAATCTTGATATTCTGAAAATTAACGTGGCGCTCCAGTAGAGACATGACATCTGTGATAACTTTATTCAGGTTTGCAGGCTGCTTTTCTATCTTTGTTTCACGGGCAAAATCCAGAATGCCCTTGACGATTTCCCTGCACCTGAGCGTTTCGTCGATGATGATTTTCAGGTCCTCTTTGTGGGCGGGATTGGTGACCTCGTCGTACAGGGTTGTGCTGTAGGAAAGAACTCCTGTCAGCGGGTTATTGATCTCGTGGGCTATGCCCGAGGCCAGCCGCCCCAGGGATGCGAGTTTCTCCGACTGCACGATCTGCATCTGCGTATGCTCCCTGAGCTTCCTTTCATGGTCCGAAAGGGCGTCGATCATGGTATTGAACGTTCTACAGAGGTATCCCATCTCATCCGTGGAATCTACATTGATTTTACAATAATTCCCTTTTGCGAGATCCTTGGAAGCGCTGACCAGCGACCGTAGCGGCGTTATTATGCTCCTTACAAGATACATGGAAAGGATGATACCGATAAATGCCGTAATAATGACAACCAGGATAGAAAAGATGGCGGCATTTCTTTTCATGATGTTGTATTTTTCCTCGAGGATACCGACGTAGAGTATCCCGACCACTACTCCGTCAATGTTCCGTATCGGGCTGTATTCGGAGATATACCAGTTATTTACGACGAATGCCTTGTCGAGCCAGATCTGCCCCTGCTCGAACACTTTTTCATACACCTCTTCGGAAATCTGCGTTCCGACCGCCCGGCTGCCGTCGCTGTTTTTCACGTTGGTGGATATCCGAATATCATCCATGAATATCGTCACCGTGCCGAGCTCGTATCCGCCAACCTTCTCGTCGCGGAACAGGAGTGTCTTTATCCTGTCCACCAGCTCGAAGCTGTTGTTGAGAAGCTTCACGCCGTAAATCACGCCGATCAGCTGTCCGCCGCTGAAGACCGGGGCCGCGGCCTTGAGGCACATTCCGTTTTCAACGACTTCTTTTTTCACGGGGAGGGCGTGCGGCGTCTGCACCACCCGTATGGCCGCCTGGTCGGCGAGTGCCTTGCTTTCCTTCAGGAGGTCTTCTCTCGTGCACAGGTCTGTGCCGTACACGGGTTTTTTTGTCTCAATCACGCTTCTGACCAGGCGGTCACCGCTCATGTCGTCGCCGGACAACTCGAAATTGTTCGCCCTGACAATGATCCGGCCGCTCGCATCGGTGATATTCATGATGTCGATGCCGAGCTCGCTCTTTACCTCTTTAAGCTTTTCGCTGAGAAGGGGACGATTATTCTGTAAAATGGCCGTCTGGAGATAACCGAGTGAGGAGAGGTGCCTGATGAGCAGGTCGATACGCATGACGCGCTCGTTATACATGTAGTTCGCGGTATTGAGATGGCTCCGGACTTCTTCGTACGCCTGGCCGACGACATTCTTGGTGAGGACATTTCTGCTGATGATTGCGGAGCTTACCCCGCTTATGATTACAACTGACATCAGGCTGGCTACAAGTTTTGTGCTTAATTTTGCCTTGAATCTAGCCTTCATCAGTTGTAATCCTCTACGAGGGATTAAGTTAATTTAGCCACCCTCTCCAGCAGAGTATCGAAATTTACCGGCTTGGTAAGAAACCCGTTGATGGCCGGCAGGAAATTCGATTTGTCATCAAGTGAAAAGCGGGAGTTGGTCACCTGGTTTATTGCCGTTAACATTATTATCGGCACGTTCTTTACTTCCTTGTATTTCGAGGTGGGCCGTTCGCTTCGTATCTGGTTCGCAACCTCGAAACCCGCCGTGTCTTTTTCCATCATGATGTCGAGAATGATGGCGTCCGGCTTGACGGCCAGCACCTTCTTCAGGGCTTCCGCGCCCGAATAGGCCTCGGTCACTTCGTATCCCTTGGCAGAGAGCACCTTCGCTATATCCGAACAGGTATCTATGTCATCATCGACCAGTAATATTTTTTTAGCCATTGATCCGCTCCAGAGTTTATTGTTGTTTGGCTGCCGCCGCCGCCCCGTTTGGCCGGGACACCCGACGGTCCCCGCCTCCGCACTAGTTGTTCATCACCTGATATATGACGTTCCGGTCTTCCCAGGCCTTGTTCTTCAAATACATATCCACCGGGAATTCGACCTGCTTCAGCTCGACCGGCGCGGACTTCTTGTCCACGAGCCCCAGCGCGAGTGCGACTCCGTATATGATCGCCTCGGGTTTCGGAGGGCAGCCGGGGATGATATAGTTCACCGGCACCGCCTTGTCGGCGCCCCCGGTCACATGGTAACTGTCATACCAGGAGCCGCCGCCAGACGCGCATGAGCCGATGCCGAAAACCAGCTTGGGCTCGGGTATCGCGTCATATGCTTTCTTCACGAGCGGAAGAGTCGGACGGGTCACCGCCCCGGATACGAGCATGACATCGGCGTGCCGCGGCGAGGCGACAAGCTTCATGCCGAAACGCTCGATATCGTAATACGGGGTCAGCACATTCAGGATTTCAATATCACAGCCGTTGCAGGCTCCCGAGTTGCAATGATACACCCAAAGAGATTTGGGGAACGCTTTTTTACACAATTTGGCCAGCATGTCTATTCTCCTTACTTTTGGGGTCTCTTGTGTCGATCCGACTCTTCAATCATCTTTTCGTCGAAGTGTTCGGTCGCCTTCTGAATGACGGCGCGCGTTTCCAGGTTGTCATACCTGAATCCGCGGAGCCCCATTTTATCGATCATGTTTGTCGTCTCCATGTTATAACATCTGCCGCAGCGCTGGCATGTCAGCATGAAAAGCTCCATGTTGACGGTGATGTCGTTCCGGTCGTTCGTCGCCAGCTCGAAGTTTTCGGACATGGTGATTGCATTCTCCGGACAGACATCGGCGCAACGGCCGCAGTACATGCAGTGGGCTCCGTCATAGAGCATCACGCGCAGGTCCTGACAGACGTCGCGGATGTAGATCGTCCTCGCCGGGCAATGGGCGGCACAGCCGCCGCAGCCGATGCATTTATGATGATCCCATGACGGCTGTCCCCTGAAATCCTTCGCTACCGGGTGCGGCTCGAACGGATACTTCAGGGTTACGACGCCAGGCTTTAATACCATTAGAACTTGTTTTAATTTACTCGTAAGCCACACAGTAGTTCTCCTAAATTAAGATTATATCCCGTATACAGACAGTCCCACTGCCACCAGGGAAGCGACTACTAATAACGCATAAAACTTCTGCGCCTGGTCGATGCGGAGCCGCGGGTGGGTCGATCCGATCACCGCAATCAGGACATAGACCAGGAAAACAAACGCCAGCTGGATCAGGACATCAACGCCGTAGAAACCGGTGGTGATGGGGGGGATGAATACGATCACGAAAAGCGTGGCGTAGAACATCTGCTTCAGTAGCATGTAATATTTGAACAGCGCGAGATTGGGACCGCTGAACTCGATAAAAGGGCCCTCCAGGATCTCGACCTCGGCCTCGGCTATATCAAAAGGCTGGCGTCCGACGAAGGCCATCAGGGCCAGCAGGTAGACAACCAGCATGATTATGACCGATGCGCCGTAACCGCCGCCTATCACGTTCGAGATCGACGGAACGATCCCAAGGCTCTTTATCTTGACCGCGCCCAGGATCAGGGTCATTGCCAGGACCGGCTCGACCATGATCATGGTTATCATCTCGCGGCTGGACCCGATCAGCGCGTAGGAGTTCCTGCTGGAGAGCGCCCCCAGCAGAACGGCAACGCCGCCCAGCGTGAGCAGGTAGATGATCGTTATCACGTCAGCGTACCGGGTCAGGTAGTTCGCCTTGTAGCCCAGCGGAACGAACACGATCACGCTGAGGATCGATGCGAACGCGACCAACGGGGCCAGCTTGAATGCGAAGTTCCCCGGGCCCAGGTTCTGTTTACCCAGCAGCTTCAATATGTCCAGATAGGGCTGGATGAGGGGCGGACCCTGCCGGGACTGCACCACACGTGCCGTTATTCTCCTGACAACGCCCTCGAAGAAGGGAGCCAGAGCAAGAAAGACCAGTATATTTACCGCAATGTACAGAATGTCCATGTTCTTACCTTCCCGCCGTTTTTTTAGCTCGAGATATCTTTTCAAGATCGCCGGCCGAGAGATGGCTCACGGCGCCGGACCTGACATCAACCTTGACGACCCTGTCCGTGCAGGAGAAGCAGGGGTCGATACTCCCGATGATGATCGGCAGATCGGCGAACTGATCGTTCAGCAACATCGCGGGTATGCCCTGCAGGTTGGGGTACGTGGGGGCGCGGACGCGCCACCGCTCCGGCCTGTTCTCCTCGCCGGTGATGAGATAGTGAACCACCTCGCCCCGCGGCGCTTCGACGGCTGTTATCGCATGTTTGAAGGGCGTCACGTCCTGTGGAAATTCGGTCATGATCGGGCCGGCAGGCATCTTCTCGATCGCCTGGCGGATGATCTTGATCGCCTCGAAGGTCTCGAGGATCCGGACGACCACGGTGCCCCATACGTCGTTGGAGTCGACCACCGGCACGTCGAACTGCATCTCGTCGTATGCCGCATATGGATGGTCGCGGCGGACGTCGATGTCGACGTTCCGCGCCCGGGCCACCGGACCGACCAGGCTCCAGAGCTTGGTCTCCTCGGTCGTGATGTGTCCCACGCCCTTTGTACGACGATGTATCGAGCCGTCGCCGACGATGGCCTTATGTATGGTAACCAGTTCTTTCTCGATCGTCTTGAGTATTCCCAGAAGCTCATCAGCCAGCTCCGGGGATATGTCGCGGTGAACGCCGCCGGGAATGATCATGCCGTAGGTTTTCCGGTTGCCGGTCAGCTTCTCGCCGAACCACATGATGCTCTCACGCACCCGCCATGCCTGCATGAACACGGTGTCAAAGCCGATAAGGTGACCGGCGATACCGAGCCAGAGGAGGTGGGAGTGGACCCGCTCGATCTCCAGCATGATGGTGCGGATATACTCGGCGCGGCGCGAAATCTTGTGGCCCGCAGCCATCTCCAGCGCCTGCGAATAGGATGCCGCGTGCACGGAGCCGCAGATCCCGCAGATCCGCTCTGCGATGTAGGGGACCTCGCCGTAGGTGAGCTGGGTCTGGCAGAGCTTCTCAAGACCGCGGTGCACCATGAAGCCGCGATAGTCGCAGCCCTTGATGGTCTCGCCGTCGACGAAGACCGCGAAGTGAGCCGGCTCGTGGAGCGTCGGGTGGAACGGTCCCACCGGTATGGTGGTGCATCCCTCGGGCGCCTCGTCGAGCTGGTAGGCGACATTTTCCGCCGCCGGAGGCATCAGGTTGTACGGCACGTCCTTTCGGAGCGGATACACGCCTTCGGGCCAGTCGTCGGCCAGGATCAGCTTCTTCGGCTTCGGGTGGTCCGTGAACTTCATGCCCAGCAGGTCCATGTATTCGCGCTCGGACCATCCCGCGTTGGGTATGTCCGGCGTAATGGAATCGAATACCGGGCTGTCCACCGGCGCCGCCGTGCGGATGCTGACGAAGATGTTGTCCCGGTCCAGGCTGAAGTTGTGGATCAGGCCGAGGGACTTTTCGCGGGCTATATTGTCATAGCCGACGCTGACAAGGTAGCGGCCGCCCATCTTGATGATCTCGTTCGAGATATCGCGGACCTTGCTCTTGTCGATGTCAACGAACAGCCGGGTGCCGTATGTTTCTTCGGTGTTTTTAATGGCACTCTGATATTTATTCTTTAATTGGCTTTTTACTTCTTCGATAGTAAGCATGTTTTACCTCTTGTCTCTTCCCTTATTTTTTGACGTTTCCGCCGGTCCACCAGAGCGCTTTCTTGAAAGCGGAGTACATGTTGTGCGCCGTGTACCTGTTCTTGTTATTTAGATCCTGATAGCCGCACAGCCAGGTAGGCGCCACTTTCTCTTCGGAGCCTCCCGATTTCCGCAGCAGCCAGGCGAATATCATCGCCGCAAGCATGATTATCAAAACTACGACCGGGACCGCGACCGAAGATACGACGTCGCCCATGCCGGGAACGGAGACGGATACACCCATGACCGAGTTGACGAAGTGATCGTCGAGCGTGATGCCCGCTATGTACGAGCTGATGATCGAGCCTTCCGAGCCCTTGAATATGTTAATGAATACCTGGTAATACAGGAAGGGAAGGAGCCCCTGCACCAGACAGAGTATCGCGAGTATGATCTTCGGGAGCAGCATGGTCGCGGGAACTTCCTTGACCTGCTTGTTAACAGTCCACTCGACCCCCGAGGAGGCGAAGGCCATGCCGAAGAACTTTACGTAGGAGGCCAGTGTCACTGCGCTGGTAAACAGGGCCACGATGCCGAAGATTACCAGGAACATGATCTGGTTCCCTGCCAGGATGTCGGCCGAGATGATCGTCCACTTGCTTGCAAAGCCGCTGAAGGCGGGCATACCCGCAATTGAGAGCGACGCGATACCGGCGACGGCCGCGGTGACCGGCATGATCTTCATGAGGCCGCCCAGCTTGTTCAGGTCCTTGGTGCCGGTCGCGTAGAGCACGCTCCCGGTGGAAAGGAAGAGCAGTCCCTTGAACACGGTATGGTTCAGGGTATGGTAGAGCGCGCCGACGATGGCCACGACCGAGAGTAGCTTCACGACCTCGCTTCCGCTGTTGAACATGACCAGGGCGGAGCCGATCCCCAGGATGATGTAGCCCATCTGGCCGATCGAGTGATATGCGTGAAGCCGCTTGGCGTCGTGCTGCTTCAGCGCCTGCGTTGTACCGATGAAAAGGGTCACAACGCCGAAGGACGCGATCACGATGCCCCAGAGCATGCCGTTATATCCCTCGGCCGGGACCATCCAGAAGAAGGTCCTGATGATGCCGTAGACGCCGGTCTTGATCATGACGCCCGACAGGAGCGCGCTGATGGGAGACGGCGCGATGGAGTGCGCATCGGGCAGCCAGAGCTGGCCGAAGGGGAACATACCGGCCTTGAAGCCGAAGCCGAGCAGTATCAGCCCGTATACGGCCAGGAGGGCCACGCCCTTGGTGCCGCCGAGCTTTTCTGCTATCGTATGCATCGGGTCGCCGAAGGCAATGCCGTCAATAAAGAAGGTGCCGGCCAGGATCAGCAACCAGGCGATTTCCATCAGTATCAGGTACTTGTTCGCGTTCCAGACGTTCCCTTTCTCGCGGTATTCAAACCGGATCAGGAAGTAGGATGCGATCGTCATGATCTGCCATGCCGCGGTGAACCCGGTCGAGAGATCGTCAACGGTGACGATACCGATCATCCCCAGGATGAACAACGGGAAGCAGAGGTAGTAGCTCCAGAGCTTGTACTCGGGATAGTGCTCCATGTACTGGATCGAGTAGAACGCGCTCATGATCGACATGAAGGCTATGATCCCGATGAAGAATCCCGCGAAGCTGTCTAGCAGGATGTAGAAGCTCACCGGTCCGAAGGGGACAAGGGCCGTCTTCAGGCCGCCGTCCTGGAAGATGGTTATAAAACTTATATTCAAGAGCAATGCCGCGGCGGCGGACACGAGGATGAAGTTCACCCAGCCCGCCAGCTTCCTCTTGCCCGACAGTATCGGCGAAATGACGGCGGAGGCCAGCATAATCGCCATAGCTATTTTCAGGCTGTCGTAGAGATCAATGTTCATAAACGAGCTCCTTTTGATCACAGTTAATGTAAGATAATAATATATCGCGTAATGAATCAGCGCTTTGTTTCACTTTGTCCGACAGGCCCTCGCCGAAATCGATGTCGCGCACTTCGACGCCCAGGAGCCATGTCTTCTTATCGTGTTCCGCAAGCACCTTCCCCGAGAGGAAGAGCGCCAGCTTGTGCGTCGAGTAGTTTCCGTTCATCTCGTTGAATTCATCCAGGCCCGCAAAAATCACCGAGCCTTCCTCCCCGCCCGCCTGAACAGCATCGACGATGACCACGTTATCGGCGTCACCCTGGGCGATGCTGAACACGTAGTTCTCGATGACGTCCTCGACGTTCATCGCGGTGACCGGGCCCGCCCCGAGGCGTTCCCTGATCGCGTCCACGATATAAAGGCCCACGGCGTCGTCACGCTTGAAGTAATTCCCCATGCCGACGAAGCAGGTCTTTTCGCGGGCGAGCCGCTCTATGGCGGTAATGAATTCCATTATATCTGCTCACCCAGCGTCTTGATCTGGCGGAACGTGTACACCGGTCCGTCGGTGCAGACGAGAGTCCGGCCGATGGCGCAGTGCTGGCATTTCCCGATACCGCACTTCATGTGCCGCTCGAGCGTGGAGATAATGTTTTCCTCTCCGATGCCGAGTTCGGTAAGCTCCTTGATGACGGCATTGAACATCATCGGAGGTCCGCATACGAAAGCGACCGTGTCCTTGACCGGTATGTTTTTCTTCTTCAACATCGTATGCACGAACCCGACCTCGCCGTCCCATCCGGGAACGGGGTTGTCAATGGTAATATGCGTCTCGAACCCGGGAGCGGTCTTCCATTCCTTCAGGTTGTACTCGTACATAAGCTCCTTGGGAGTGCGCGCGCCGAGGAACAGGAGTATGCGGCCGAATTTATCCTTGTTCTGCATCACGTGCATGATCGAGGAGCGCAGGGGTATCAGTCCGATACCGCCGGCCACATATATGATGTTCTTTCCCTTGATCTCCTCGAACGGGAACCCGTTGCCGAACGGCCCGCGGATCCCGACCTTGTCCCCGACCTTCAGCTCGTGCAGGGCGTTGGTCACCTTGCCGACCCGCCGCACCGTGAGGTGGAACCGGTCCTTCTGCGGGCTGGGGGGAAGCGATACTGCGAATTCACCAGCTCCGAACACGGTGCACATGACGAACTGGCCCGATTTGATTGCGGGAGGCTCGCCGTTCGGACGGGCATCGAACTTAAGATAAAAAGTCTTTACCTCGACGATCTCGTCTTTAATTTCCTCGATCGTTGCGATTTCCGGTATTGTTAAGTTATTAATTTCGCTCATGTCACCCACCTATTTTTGGATCTCTCTTCTTATATACGTGACGACATTGGGCAGACCGATGTCGCCGGGGCACACCCACTGGCAGCGCCCGCAGCCGACACAGCCCGGCCGCAGATATTTCTTGGATTGCGAATATGAAAGCTTGCAGAAAAACCGCTTGCTCCGCCGGTCCTCAACCGGTTTCCGCGGATTGTGGCCGCCGGCCATCCTGGTGTATCCCTCGTAGGAGCAGGAATCCCAGGTCCGGATCCGGTCCGCCGCCGTGGCAGAGGTGCAGGAATCAACGATATTGAAGCAGGAGCAGCTGGGGCATACAAAGGAGCAGGCGCCGCATTCGATGCACTGGTTCCCGATGTATTCCCATGTTTTCTCCTCGATGAGTCCCGTAGTGACCCTGTTCACGACCCGGGAGACCCACGCCTTGTTGTCCTTGGCGATCGAGTCAAACTTCAAGATTGATTCATCGACAATCTCTTCTTTCTTCTTTTTGTAGGAGTCATCGGCCTTGGCCAGGCCCAGTTTCTCGGCAAGGGCCTTGCCCTTGTCGCTGCCGGCTTCGACCAGGTACTGGTCGCCGAGGTCAGTAAGGTTCAGGTCGTACCCTTCGCGGGCGCTGGGACCGCTGTCCGTGCACACGCAGAAGCACTGCTTGAAGGGAACGTTGCAGGTGTTGGTGACGATGAACATCTTCTTCCGGTGGTTCTTGTAAACCTCGTCGACGAACTCCTGGCCCAGGTAAAAGCGGTCCAGGCAGATGACGCCGGTCAGGTCGCAGGAACGAAGCCCGAACAGCGCCTTCGGCTTGTCGTCGAAGTCCGGATTGATGTCCACCTTCTTCGACTGGGGGTCATAGTTGTACGCCATGATCCGCTCGTAGTGCGGGAATACCGTGTGCTTCGGCGGGACTGCGGGTATGGGCGCCGCGAGATCGATCTCGGCGATATCGTCCGCCTTGACGAACATCGTCTGCTTCGTTTCCTTGTCCACTACCGGGCCGTAGACCTGGTATTCCTTCTGCAGTTCCTTTGCGATATCCGATACTTGGCTTTTCTTTATCAAATACATGGTTATACCTTCGCAATTCTGACTGGGATTGTTGCGTCTTCGCCTCTCTTCAGAACATCCTTGTGTTCCATGAAGAACTTGGTGACCATTTCATCGACGAAGTAGGCCACATAGGCCGTGTTCGGCTTCACCTTGTCGGTGACCTGCACCATCGCTTCCATCGAACCGTAGGGGGACACGATCTTGACCGGGAAGCGGTCGCGCACGTTCAACTCCTTGGCGTTCTGCGGGGAGATGGCGACGTAACCCTGCGGATACAGCAGCAGCGTCGCGTTGTATTCCCGCAGGGGGAGATTGGTCTTTTTCATCAGGTTATTCTGGTGCCAGTAGTGCTGGGCCTCGCCGACGAGCAGCAGGATCGGGTATTCCTCGCTCGCCTGGGGAACCGCGAAGTTACCGGCCACGGCCGCGAAGGAGAGCTTTTTCGGGAGCTTGTCCGCGTCGAGGCGCGCCCCGCCCCACTTCACGCCCCCGAGAGCCTGGAGCTTGTCGTAGGTAATGCCCGCGTAATTCGGCGTGAGCTTCGCGATCTCCGCCATCACGTCGGCGGGAGCGGCGTAGTTCCACTTCGCGCCGGCCTTCGCCGCGATCGTGGCGTAGAGCTTCCATCCGGGAAGTATGCCCTTCTCGGGCTCGACCTTCTTCTTCGAGAGCTGCACGCGGCGCTCGGTATTGGTGTAGGTGCCGTCGGTCGCTATGTACTCGGCGATCGGCAGGACCACGTGCGCGTAGTTCATGCAGTCGTGCTTGTATGCGCCCATGAAAGCTACGAAGTCGAGCTTGCTTATCTCGATCGCGTTTCTGATTATCGTCTCGTCATGATCCACCACGACGAGGGCTTTCAGCTTGTTCGTGGCCAGGAGGTCGTATACCGTTTTGCCCGGGGTCGCGTTAAGTGACACTCCCCACTCCTTGCCGAACCTGTCCAGCGCCGCCTTGTCTGAAACGGCCTGAAAGCCGGGAAGAAGATCGGGGGCTATGCCCATGTCGTAGCTTCCCTGAAGGTTGTTGATCCCGGTAATCGGGTTCACGCCGCATCCTTCCCTGCCGATCTTGCCGGCCAGGAGGAACAGGTTTAATATGTAGCTGACGGTTTCCTTGGGAAAGCCGGAGATGCCGGAGGAGAAGAAGACCATCGCCGTCTTCGCGCCGGCGAGGTCGCGGGCAACGGCTTTCAGCTCGTCGGTCGTTACGCCGGTTTTTTCGGCCACATCCGCGTCCGAGAGGGAGGAGAGGGATGCGGCAAATGCATCGTAGCCCTCGGCGTTGCGCTTCACGAACTCGGCATCGTAAATTTTTTCATCTATTAATACTTTTGCCATGTAGGCCATGGCGATCCTGTACGCGCCCGGCCGGATCTGCAAAAACGTGCTGGAAAGCTTGGCTATCTGCGTGTTCCGGGTGTCGATGGTGACGACCTTCGCCCCGGCCCTGGCGGCCATGTGTATCTCGCTGCCGATGATGGGGTTCTGCTTCGTGATGTCGATGCCGGCGACCAGGATGACCTCGGCCTTGCGGATCTCTTCGAGCGATCCGAGCATGCCGGCCATACCGGTTGCGTTGTGCATGACATCGAGCGTGGTGCGGTGGCCCGGCTCGGAATCCAGGTTAATGTTGTTCGTGTTGAACACCGCGCGGGCCAGCTTCATTAAAAGATAATTTTCCTCGTTGGAGGAACGGGGCGATGCGAGGAATCCGATCTCGTCCGCGGCCCCTTTCTTGTATTTGGAAAGATTTTCGACAAGATACGCGATCGCCTCGTCATACGACGCTTCGGTCAGCTTGCCGTTTTTCCTGATGAGCGGGGTCGTGATCCTTTCGGGCGTGCTTAATAGCTCGTGCACATTCCACCCCCGAACGCAGAGTCGGCCCTTGCTGACCGGATGGTTCTGAAGCGGGAAGACGCCATGGACTTTATCTCCCCTCACATCCAGGAGATGCCCGCATCCCGTACCACAAAATGTGCAAATACCGGATTTATAATTCATACAAAAAGCTCCTCACTCTAAAATATAATTCTTCGCAGTCCACTCTGTTCGAACGAGCCGTATAATGAGGCCGCATGTCCAATGTATCATACCCGTTGAACGGCGGTCAATGCCTGATAATTGTTATTTTCCGGTAACAAAAACCGGTGATAAGAACAATGACAATCATCAAAGTTCACTTTCAAACATCCTAATCCTGAAGATCAATCAAGCATGCCACTCGGAAGATAGCAGACCATGAGAAAAAACAGGCAGATCACTTATTCTGCATAATAACCCACTGGATTGCATACTTGACAAGGTCAGACGAGTTTTTCAGTTTTAATTTTTCTTTTATGTTCTTTTTATGGCTTTCAACCGTATATATGCTCAAATTAAGCTTTTTGGCCATTTCCTTGGTACTGAAGCCATTTCCGACCAGCTGGAAAATCTCGAACTCCCTGTTGCTCAGGTTTTCGACCGATATCCCGATAGTGTCCGCGGAGCCGCGGACCAGCTTATCTATGATTTTCTTCGAGATGTTCTCGCTCAGGTAGAGCTCGTCGTTGAGGATCGTTCGAATGGCATTGATTATGTTTTTTGACGCAACTTCCTTCATTATATAGCCGCGTGCGCCGGCCCGTATGGCCCGCTCTGCGTACAGCGACTCGTCGTGCATGGTGAGGACCAGGGCCTTGATCTCCGGGAACCGCTCGTTGATCGATTTTACGAGCTCGATCCCGCTTACATTGCCCGTAAGCGTGATATCGACGATGACGATGACCGGTTTGTCCCGGTTGATCATGTCTATCGCCTCGTTGGCGCTTGAGGCCTCTCCGCAGACCCGCAGGTCGTCTTCCAGCTCTATGACCTGCTTGATCCCCTGGCGAAGGAGAGGGTGATCGTCAACGATCAGGATTTTTATTATTTCCTTTTCTTTATCGGGCATTGTCTGAATCGATATCATCTCAGGGCGGTATTCCGGTCTCCGGGCCGCCCCGGGGGATTAACAAGCTTCGTGATCATAATAATCCCCTGCCAGAAGGAAGTCAATACCGGGTTTTTGCTATTTTTTCGCCCCGTCACCGGCATCGGTGGCCTTGATCCGCCTGATCGCCTCGGAAAGCTCTTCCAGCCGGTAGGGTTTCGAAATGACCCCCCTGAACCCGTACTTCGCGTATTCCGCCATGACCCGGTCGGTCGAGTAGCCGCTGGAAACGATGGCCGAGACGCCGGGGTCTATGGCCAGGAGCTCCCGGATAACCTCCCTGCCGCCGATCCCGCCGGGGATCGTCAGGTCCAGTATGACCAGGTCGAACGGCTTCCCCATCTCGTGGCTGCGGCGGTACAGGTCGATGGCTCCCTCGCCGTTCTGGGTCACCACGACGCTCATGCCGAGATGCTCGAGCATCTTCCGGACCGTTATGCCCACACCCGGATCGTCATCCATCAGGAGGGCCGTGCCTCCGATCCGCGCCACGCTCGCGTCGGCGCGACGGTCCGCAGTGGCGCTCTGCCCGGACGAGGGAAGGTAGATGTGGAACGCCGAGCCGCGGCCGGGCGTGGACTCCGCCTCGATATGGCCGTCATGCTTCTTGATGATGGAGTAGGAGCTCGCGAGCCCGAGCCCGCTCCCGTCCTTCTTCGTGGTAAAATAGGGGTCAAAGATCCTCGGAAGGCTCTGCGGATCGATGCCTCCTCCCGCGTCGATCACCGATATCTTAACGTAGTTGCCGGGCTTGAGCGGAACGGTCGATCCGGCGGCAATGGTGATGTTCTCCGTCCTGATGACGATCTCGCCGCCGTCCGGCATTGACTGGTCCGCGTTGATGACAAGGTTCTGGATGACCTGGCTGAACTGGCCCACGTCCACGTTGACGGACCAGAGCCCCTCGGTGAAATCGAAGGAACATCGCACGTTCGAGCCCCGCAGCACGAAATCGGTCGAGTCCCGGATGATCTCCTGGACCGAGGCCACCTGCTTTACCGGCGCGCCGCCCTTCGCGAAGGTGAGGAGCTGGCGCGTCAGGCCCTGCGCCCGGAGGACGGCCTTCTCAGCGTCAACCATCAGCCGCTCCGGCTCCGGTTGTTCGGCGAGAATCATCTTGGCAAGGTTTATGCTGCCCAGGATGGCGGTAAGAATATTGTTGAAGTCATGGGCAATGCCGCCGGCGAGCACCCCCAGCGATTCCAGCTTCTTGATTTTCAGGATCTCGTTCTGGAGCTTGATGTCCCCGGTCACGTCCCGGAGAACGAAGACCGAGCCGACGGCATGCTGCTCCCTGTCCCGGATGGGAGCGCAGCTGCCGACGATATACATTTTCTCCCCGTCGCTACGCTCCAGCCGGTGCAGGCCGATCTCGAGGGTCCGGTCGGCATCTCCCATCTCCTCGAAGACCTCGGAGAAGATGCTGGCCACCGCCTCGTTCCTGCAGGCCAGCTCCTGGTGGACGGGTTTCCCGACAAGCTCCTCGGGCGTGGCGCGGCAGAGCTCCTCGGCCACGCGGTTCAGGATGAGGACGTTACCTGCCCGGTCCGTCGCCACCACCGCCTCGGCGATCGATTCGATGGTGACGGCGAGCAGCTCCTTCTCGGCCATCAGCTCGTCCTCGGTCATCTTCTGCTCCGCGATCTTTCCCCCCAGGTCCGCGTTCAGGCGCTCCACCTGGCGATAATAGCTGACGAAATTCGTCGCCAGCATCATCGCAATGAAGATGAGGTAGCTGGAAATGCCGATGCCGCTCAGGTAGATGATGTCGTTACGCCCAAGGCCGACGTGGACGACGATATCGAATGCCACGGACGCGATGACCGGCGTAAAGCCGGCGAGAAAAATAAGGGCGTTGCGATTGCGGCGCACGACCGACACGATGCTGAGAAAGAGTATGTACAGGATCGTGATCCCCGCGCACGCCGACAGGATATGTTTGCCGTACCACACCATCAGGGGATATGACGGCATGAGCACGAGCAGGAAGGCGGGCATCAGCGTGGCGAAGTAGTTCAGCGCGGCAAGCGCCCGCCCCTGCCGTATATCGAGAAAACGATGGATGTACATCACGAGGAAGAAAAAGCTCACGCAGGGGGCGCCGTACGCAATCTTCTGTATCATGAGATACGAGGGCAGTCGCCCCGGATCGAGGGGAAGCCGCGCGATGAAAAAATTCAGGATATAAAAGGCGAACAGGATGCAGGTCCCCGCCAGGTAGAGGTTGTAGCGCGCCCGGGGCCGCTGGAGGAAGATTACAATAAGAAGAAAAATCGCAACGCAAAACAGCACGAACGCGACGACAAGATTCAGGTGGTACCGGATAAAATCCTGGGCCCGGTAGACTCCCTCTATCACGGATCGGTCGTCCAGGGCAACATAGCCGTTGATCGACGCCTCGTGGTTCGCGTAGATCTTCACGTGGAGCGAGTTATCGCCCTCGCGGAAGAGCGCGGACGGCGCGCCGTACAGGCGGTACCTGTTCCAGTCGCTGAAGAAGGGCCGGCCGGTTTCCGGGGAGACGCCGTACCCCCCGATGAACGCCCCGTTCAGGTACGTCTCGTCGACCGGTATGATCGTGCCGAGGATGACCGCGAGACGGCGCTCGCGGAAGCCCGCTGGCGCGGCGAACTTTTTCCTGAGCCAGATAACGCCCTGTCCGCCGGGCACGAGCCGCTCGAGACGGGAGATATCGCCTGCCGGCCCGTACCGGTAGCCGGCTGCATTCTCAATACCATCGCCGGAACGGCCGAGGGCGTACTCCCACGGCCCCGACAGGGGGTTGCCGGCGGGCGCTTCAGCGGCGCAGGCAACAGCCAGCAGGAGCGGCAGTGTGCAGGCGGCGGTCCGTAGTATTTTTTGAGTGATCCCTTTCATGGCGTATCAGGCGGAAAACGGTCATACCTTCTTTATAAAACGCGCAGGGTCGTAGCGGATACGGGGCCCGTAAATGCCGCCCGGAGCGCGCCGGCCCGCCGCTATTACCATGACGACCGCGGCATCGCGTGCGAGACCGAGCAGTTTCCTGATGCGCCTGGAGTCGTACCCCTCCATAGGGCAGGAGTCGTAACCGAGCGCACGGAACGACAGCATGATGTTCTCGGCGGCGAGCGCGGTCGTCTTCACCGCCCAGGTCCTGAGCTGGGCGCGGGTGACGGGCTCCCGCAGGGTCGGGCCGGTCAGGCCCCGGACCGCGTAGATGATCCGCTTGAGCAGGCCGAACAGCCCGAGGGGCCCCTGCGCATACGCGGCCGGCGCGAGCCTTCCGTAGTACGTGAGCGCCGACTTCGGCACGCCCTTTCCAAACTTCACGAACAGGTCATGCATCTCCCTGGCGTGCGCCTTCCACGTCTTCGTGCGCGCGACGACGACGATGAGCTCGGCAGCCTTTTTCGCAGCGATCTGCGAGAAGCAGGCGCGGACCAGGGCCTTCCGCTTGTCCTCGCTCCGTACCCAGTAAAATTCCCATGGCTGCAGGTTGGAGGAATTGGGCGCCAGGAGGGCATTTGACAGGCAGCGGTCCACCACCTCCTCGGGAATGGGGGAGCCGTCGAACACCCTCACCGACCTCCGTGAATCAATCACTTTCTGAAACTCGTCCGCGTTTATATCCGGCGCTTTCTCGAAATAGGAATAGCCGGGATCGCTCGTGAGGATGTTCTCCTTTTTTTCAGACAAGGTGGCACCTGCCGTTTACAAAATATACCCGGAGATACTCTGCGGGATTTTTGCAAAAAAGTCAAATATAATAATCCGGGGGCGGCCTCCTCCTCCGGCCTCCCTTTGACCTGCCCGGGCCAGGGTATGCGAGAACGATTTGAATTTTAAAGCATCTGTCCCGTGCTTTTTGTTCTTGCACAATCCAGCATAATTTTCCATGATTGCTTTAACCTGCTAGGCCCATACATCATACGGACCTTTTCCGATCGGGTTGCAAATTCCATATAACGTAAATGCCCGTCATCATGATACAGTACAAGAAACTTATAGACATAATGAACAAGATCAACTCGTCGATCAGCTTCCAGCACCTGATCACGACGATCATCGATTCCGCCAACGAGCTTCTGGCCG